>Ga0209058_1001780_pt1 | contig 18084 bp, 20 predicted proteins | sample GraSoiAngelo_147_FD_185904 | JGI IMG/M metagenome (GOLD analysis project Ga0209058, IMG submission 185904) | Grasslands soil microbial communities from the Angelo Coastal Reserve, California, USA - 14_1009_05_40cm (SPAdes) (version 2) | ecosystem: Environmental > Terrestrial > Soil > Grasslands ... | reverse complement strand
GGGTCCTGTCCCGGGGTCGGGGTTGCGCCCTCGCCTGCCGGTCCGCTCCGCCGCATTCGCGCCGTCGTCTGGCGACGCGGCCGGCCAACGGCTCGTACGCAACCCACTCCCCCGTGCCACCCGCCAGGTGGCTCGCGGGGATGCCGAATGCGCGCGGTAGTAGTCGGTCACGGCGACGTGCTGCCATCGGATCGTGCCGTCATCCGGGACGACGACTTCATCGTCGCCGCCGACGGTGGCGCGTTCGCACTCGAGCGCTGGAAGGTGCTCCCCCACCTCGTGGTCGGCGACATGGACTCGCTCGGCCAGGCCGGCGTCGAGCGGCTGGCGCGACAGGGCATCGCCGTCGCGAAGTTCCCGGCGAACAAGGATGAGTCCGACCTCGAGCTCGCGGTGACGCAGGCGATCGGCGCGGGAGCGCAAGAGATCGTGCTCCTCGGCGCGCTCGGCGGCGACCGGTTGGATCACGAGGCGGCGAATCTCCTGTTGCTCGCCGATCCGGGCTACGACGGCGTGCGCATCGAGGCGCGCCGCGGCGCACTCTGGGTGCGCGCGGTCCGCGGCCCAGGGTCGCTGTCGCTCGACGCAGCCGCCGGAACGCTGGTAACGCTACTGCCAGTCGCCGCTGACGCCGAGGGCGTCCGGACCGAGGGGCTCCGCTACCCGCTTGCTGGCGAGCGGCTCGCATTCGGCAAATCGCGCGGGCTCAGCAACGAGATCATCTCAACGCCCGCATCCGTCGCGCTCGAGCGCGGCGTGGTGCTCGTCTTCATGACACCGCAAGGAGGTACGTGAGATGACCCAAGTACAACCCGCTGAGGAAGGAGCTGTCGAAGCGCCGCCGTTCTTCGGTGCCCGCATATCGCTCTATCCGATGAGCGATCGGTACGTCCCGATCATCCTTGACGCGATCAAAAGCCTCGACCGGACCGGCCTCGAGATCGAGACCGACGACGTGAGCACATTCATCGGCGGAGACCGCGATCAGGTGTTCGCGCAGCTCGAGCGCATCTTCGCGTCGGCAGCGCGGACCGGCGAGCACGTTGCGATGACCGTCCTCCTCTCGCACGGCTGTCCCGGCGAGACCTACTGCGAGGCCACCGGCCAGGTGGGCGCACCGCGCACCGCCGCCCGAGCGACCGCGAAGAGCGGCGTGACCGTCGGGTGCCAGTGGTCGCTCTACCCGCTCGGTATGGATGGCTACATGGACGTCATCTACCGCGAGATCGATCGCACCAAGAAGAACGGCATTTTCGCCCGCGGCCAGCACTTCGTCTCGGCGCTGCGAGGCGACCTCACCGACGTGCTCGGCGCGGTGCGCGAATCGTTCGACGCGGCTTCTCCATCGCGCGAGCGGTCGCGCTCGGCGCCGCGCTCGTCGCGCTCCTCGCGTTCTTCCTGCCCTGGGTCACCTACGCGCAGCGCAGCTTCAGCGGCGCCGAGCTTGCGGCCACGCTCGGTCCGGCACTTGCCGCGGTGAAGGGCGGCGGCATCAAGGGTCTCGACCTGGGCCTCTGGGCGGTCGCGTTCGCCGCGGCGCTGGCCGCCGCGCTCGTCGTCGTCTCCTGGTCGCGCGCGGCGGATCCTGGCGAAGCTCGCTACCGCTTCTGGGCCGCGGCGGCGGCGATCACCGGTCTCGCGTTCGCCGTGCTGTTCGTGGCGAGCGGCGCGCTCGGGGGGACGCCGGATATCAACTTCGCGCCGGCCGCGATCCGCACGGACAACGCCGTGAAAGCGACGGTCGCGAAGGCGATCGGCGCGGGCGACTTCGTCGGGCTCGGCGTGGGCGTCTACCTGGCGATCGCGGGCTTCGCCGTGTCCGCCGTGGGTGCGATCCTCGCGCGGCCGGCGCGCGACGAGCGCGTATGGCGCACGCAGGACTACGTGCTCCTCGCGGTCCTTGCGGTCGTGTTCGGCGCGATCTACTGGGCGTGGCTCGGCCCGTACCTGGGGATCGAGACGGTCCTTGTCGGCGTCTCCGCGCAGTTTGGACAGGAGCTCCTCTTCGGCCTGTGGTTCGTGAGCGGTCTCCTTGGTGGATACATCATCCGCCGGCCGGGTGCGGCGTTCCTCTCGGAGACACTCGCCGCGTTCGCGGAGGTGCTCCTCGGCGCGCCGGCAGGCCCGGTGCTTATCGTCACCGGCTTCATGCAGGCGCTCGGCCCCGAGCTCACCTTCGCGGCGACGGGATACCGCCGCTGGGGTTGGGGAACGATGCTCGTTGCCGGCGTCGCGGCGGGCGTGGTCGCGCTTCCGTGGAACTGGCTGCGCCTGGGCTACTTCGCGCTCGATCCAGGCGTGATGGCGGGTCTCTTCATCACTCGGGTCATCGCGGGCGGCCTCGCGGGGCTTGGGGCGAAGGCAATTGGCGATCTCGTCGCGGCGACTGGCTCGCTCAACTACTTCGCGCTCGGTCGGGAGCGGGTGCGGGAAGTCTGAGCCCCTTCGCCCGCGCTGAGTCGCTAACCGTCCGACACGTCGGGCGCAAGCGACCGGCGTTTCGTGACCTCGATCTTGAATGGGAGGAGGGCGAGCGGCTCCTCCTCCTCGGTCCGAGCGGCTCCGGAAAGAGCACGCTCGCGCTCTGCCTCGACGGCGTGATCCCGCATGCCCTCGACGCTCACTGGGAGTCCGGATCGCTCACGGTCGCCGGCCGCGACACGCGCGCCGCATCGCTCGCGGATCTCGCGAGCACCGTCGGCGTGCTGTTTCAGGATCCCGAGACGCAGCTGGTCATGCTCGACACCGACGACGAGATCGCGTTCGGTCTCGAGAATCTCGAAGTCCCACGCGAGGCGATGCGCGAGCGGATCGCCGAAGCGCGCGCGGCGGCGGGGCTCGGGCCGGACACGCCGCGGCGCCTCGACGCGCTCTCCGGTGGTGCAAAGCAGCGCGTCGCGCTCGCGTCACTCCTCGCGATGCGCCCGTACGCGCTCGTCCTCGACGAGCCGACCGCGAACCTTGACCCGATCGGCGCGCGGGAGGTCGTCACCGCCCTCGCGGCCCTCGCGATCCGGCGCGAGCGCTCGTTCCTCATCGTCGAGCATCGCCTCGATCCGCTCCTGCGGTTCATCGACCGCGTCGCCGTGCTCAGCGACGATGGCCGGCTCGCCCTCGCCGGCGAGCCCGACGCGGTCTTCATGGGGCGCGCGGCCGATCTCGATCGGCTTGGCGTCTGGCGACCCGAGCTCGCCGAGCTCGCGCGGCTCCTGGGCGCGCAACGGATGCTGCGCGATGTGGACGAGGCCGCGGCGCTTCTCCTCGAGCGCTGGCCACGTGCGATGAGACCCGCGCGGGAGCGAAGCGCTCCTGGACGGGTGGTGCTCGGCGCGCGCGAGGTCGCGTACCGCTATCGCGGCGCGGACCGCGACGCGATCGCGGGCATCTCGCTCGAGCTGCGGCGTGGCGAGATCGCGGCGATCGTCGGCGCCAACGGTGCGGGGAAGAGCACGATCGGGCTCGTGCTCGCGCGCGCGTTTCGGCCGTCGCGGGGCGCCGTCAGTGGCGAACCACGAGTGGCATATGTGTTCCAGTACCCGGAGCGCGGGTTCCTCGCGAACACCGTGCGCGAGGAGATGACCTACGCCGCTCGGGCCGGCGGCGCCGTCGCGCGCGACCCTGATGAGCTCCTCGAGCGGTTCGCCCTCGCACGGCTCGCCGAGGCGAACCCGCACTCGCTCTCGCACGGTGAAAAGCGGCGGCTGTCCGTGGCCAGCGCGCTGGTGACGAGCCCCGATGTCCTCATCCTCGACGAGCCGACGTTCGGACAGGATCTACGCAATCAGCGCGAGCTCGTTGCCATCCTTCGCGCGGAACGCGAGCAAGAGACGGCGATCCTCCTGATCACGCACGACCTGTCGCTCGTCGCCGAGCTCGCCGACCGCGCGATCGCGATGGCGCAGGGCAGCATCGGCTTCGACGGGGCCCCCGCTCAGCTCTTCGCGCGGCCAGACCTCGCGCGGTTCGGCTTGGCGCTGCCCCCGGTCGCCGACGCGTTCGCGCGCGCAAGGCTTTGCGATCCGTCGATCGAGCCGCTCGCTGGACTGGACGACGTGCGCGCCGCGCTCGACGCGCGCCAAGCCTTGCGCACGTGAGCTTCCTCGCGAGACGCGATCCGACGGTGAAGCTCGCCGTTGTCCTCGGGATCTCGCTCCTGCTCATCTTCGTCATCGACCCGCTCACGCCCGTGCTGTTCCTCGCGCTCGCGATCGCCGCGGCGCTCGCCGGCGGCGCGGGCCTGGGGACGATCCTGCGCGCATTACTTCCACTCTCGATCTTGGGCGTCGGATTCGTGTGGAGCAACGCCGTATTCGCGGCCACGCAGGGTCCGGCGACGTGGACCATCGGCCCCGTCCACGCGAGCGAGGCGGGCCTGCGCTTCGGGCTGGCCATCGCGATCCGGGGGATCGCCATCGGAATGATGTCGCTCGCGTTCGTGTGGACGACCGATCCGACGGATCTCGTCGTGAGCCTGATCCAGCATGCACGCGTGCCGTTTCGCATCGGCTATCCGCTCCTCGCGGGCTATCGCTTCCTGCCCTTCTTCGCCGACGAGTACGCGCAGGTGCGCCTCGCGCGCCGCGTGCGCGGGGCCGTCGCGCGAGGGCCGCTCGGTCGCGCGCGCGAGGCTGTTGGCGAGCTCGTGACGCTTCTCTCCGACGCGACGCGGCGCGCGACGCGGATCGCGATCGCGATGGACGCGCGCGCGTTTGCCGCGGCGACAGAGCGCACGTACTACCGCGAGGTGCGACTCGGCTGGGAGGACGCGCTCTTCGTTGTCGGCTCCGCCGCGATGACCCTCGGGCTGCTCTTCTTATCGGCGCGGATCGGCTCGCTCCGAACACTGTTCGGGTGATCGACCGATGATCCGCGTCCTTAGATGACCTCTGTAGAGCTGATTTCATGCACAAGAAGCCGCAAGAACGAAATGACTGTTGTCGAAGTCCGCTGCTGGCCACCGCAGCACCTCTGGGACAGGCCTAGGCTTCGATGACGTCTCGCTGGGCGGCCTGGTAGCTCTAGAACCTTCCTAAGCGGCCGATGATCTCGTCGATACGTCGACCGCGCTCATTCGGTTCGTCGTCTGCCTCGAGCCCAGTATCAACAAACTCCGCAGCGAGAATCTCGCGCAGACGCTCACGCTGATCGACTGTGAGCGGCGTCTTTCCGAGAGATTTGATTAAGTATTCGGCAGCTGGGTCGCGACGCCCCACGATGTCCTGCAGGAGCCGCAACTCGTCCGCAGAGAAGCTGGCCAACCCGGTGTTTCTCCTTCTACAAGACTTAGGGCATACGCCATCCGGCGTGGGACCTAGCCCATGTCGTTATCACCTTACCGGCTGCGTTGAGCACGACGGCCGCATCTCTGCCGACAAAGAGCTGCCGGCGAGGCGAACTCGGATCACCGACAGCGTCGTCGCCGCCTGGCGGCTGATCGCGGTGATGTTGCCGACCGCGTCGTAGGTCCACTTCGCGGAGTCGGTGGGCGTGACCGCCGCGCGGAGGCGACCGTCCTGGTCGTAGATGAAGCGGAAGGGATCTCCCGTCGCGGCCGCCGCGGGGTGGGCTGGCCCCAAGGCTATCGACGAGGTGATGAGGCTGAGGGCGACACCTCGCGCGAGCCAACTCGCTCCGAGCCTCCTGAACGAGCGCATGGGCATCCTCCTCGCCTGCGCTCCCGCCCACCATCCCGCCGCTTGCGCAATCCCTCACCGCGACGGACCGACGGACCATACGGTCGCTAACTGCTCTGGGTCAAGGTCTACTTAGCGTCAGTTCTGTTGCCTAGCGCTCGTCAGTTCGACAGGTTCAATGGGCTCAGCGCGTGTCGCGCCTTAGCGACATCGAGCGCGGCGGAGGCGGATGGTCAGCCGAGCGAGGCCAGCTTCGCCTCGAGCGCCTCGCGGAAGGCGCGCAGTTCATGTTCGAGGTCCTCGTGCGCGAAGCCGGACCGCATCGCCCGATCGAGGACCGGTCCGCGCGCCGCGCCGAACGCGATGCCGACGAGGCCCCGCTCGATGATTCGCGGGATGTGGTGCGCTTCCGAGACCGCGCGCACGCTCGTGGCGAGATCGTGAAGCTTGCGCTCGCGCACGAGCGGTTGCGTCTCGCGCATCGCCTCTAACGCCAGCGGGAACGTCTGCCGGACGCTCTCACCATATCGCTCCGCGCGGTCCGCGGTGAGGCCGAAGAAGTTCGCCGCGCGGACGGCCTCGGCGACGACGCGGTCGACCATGCTGGTCGCAGCATCGTCGAAGGCGTCGGCGAGGGCGGCGCGAACGGAAGCCTGGTCCCTCTTGACGACGGCGCAGCATACGGACGGCGGTGCGGTCGCTATCCGCTGAACGTGGTCCGCGACTAACTTAGCCGGTACCCCACGCCGCGGACGTTCGCGAGGCTCGGCGCGCCGGCGGCGTCGAGCTTGGAGCGAAGACGCGCGAGGTGCGCCTTCAGCCACTCGGGATCGGGATCACGCTCGTCAGGCCACCCCGCGCGAAGCAGCGCTCGGCGTTCCAGGACCTCCCCCGGTCGTGCGGCAAGCGCGGCGAGCAGGCGGAACTCCGTCGGCGTGAGGTCGAGCGCAGCGCCGTCGATGCTCGCCACGTGCGTGCGCGGGTCGACCCGGAGTCGACCGACCGCGGCGGCGGGCTGCGCGTGCGGAGACTGCGGGCCGCTGCGCCGCAGGAGCGCGCGCACGCGAGAGCGGAGCTCCCGGCTGCTGAACGGCTTCTCGAGGTAATCGTCCGCCCCCAGATCGAGCAGCTTCGCCCGCTCGTCGGGACCCCTTTCGCCGGTGAGCATGAGGATCGGCGTGCTCGAGTGCGCCGCGCGGATCCGCTGACAGACTTCATCGCCGGAGAGCTTCGGCAGGCCCCGGTCGAGGATCATGAGATCGGGCGATTCCTCGGCATGGCGGCGGAGCGCCGTCTCGCCGTCGTACGCGGTCACGATCTCGTATCCCTCCTCGCCGAGCAGCGACGCGATCATTCCGACGAGGGAGCGCTCGTCGTCGACGACGAGGACGCTCGTCAACGCGTCGCGACGGCGGCGCCGCGCGCGAGCGGCACGCTGAACGCGAAGACCGCGCCGCTGGCCGCGTCCTCGACCCACAGATCGCCACCCTGCCCCTCGACGACGCGGCGCGATGCGTAGAGGCCTATGCCCGAGCCTGGGAGGTCCTCGTGTGCCGCACCTCGCGCGTAGGGCTCGAAGATCCGCGCGCGATCGCTGGGCGGCACGCCGGGTCCCTCGTCCTGCACGCGCACGATCGCGCGATCGTCGCCGCGTTCGATACGCACCGTGATGCGCGTCCCCTCGGGCGCGTACTTCGTCGCGTTGTGCACGAGCCCGGCGACGACCTCGGCGGTCCGCCTCCGATCGCCGCGTACGAACACCGGCTGTCCCGACCGCGGACCTTGGAGCTTGTGGCGACGCGCCATCGGAGCGACCTCTTTGAGCGCGGCGGCGACCGTCGCCCGCAGGTCGAATCGCGCGCGTCGCAGGTTCAGCTCAGGACGATCGGTGCGGACGCCGGCGAGGATGCGGTCGACGAGATGGTCGAGGCGTTCGACCTGTGCGGTCGCCTCGCCGACCGGGATCGCCGACTTTCCGTTCTTCTCGGCGAGCTGGTCGAGGTAGCCGCGGATCACCGAAAGAGGCGTCCGCAGGTCGTGCGTCACCACCGCGACGAACTCGCCGCGCGCGCGCTCGAGCTCGCGCAGGTTCTCGGTCGTCTTGCGCTCGAGGAGATAGAGCGAGGCCTTGTCGATCGCGAGCGCCGCTTGATTCGCGAGCGCGCCGACGAAGCGGACTTCCTCCTCGAGGAACTCCTTGTAGTCGGGCACCTGCAGCACGACAGCGCCGAGGAGCCGGTCGTTCGCGACGAGCGGTATGGCGATGTGATCGAATGCGACGATCGGCCGCCGCTCGGCGATCGCGCGCTGCGCGGCCTGCACCGCGCTGCGACCGAGCTGTCCCGACCGCGCGCGCTCACGCGTCTCGTCCTGATCGCGTAGGAAGATCGCGCCCGAGGCACCCGGGTACACGCGCACGAGCCGGTCGACCACGAGCGCGAGCACCTCGTCGAGGTCGAGCGTCGACGTGAGCACGTTCGAAACCTCGAACAGGGCGGAGACCTCGTGCAGCTTGCGTTCGGCCTCCCGCTGGAGGCGGCCTTTCTCGATTATCCCTGCGACCTGATTCGCGATGGTCTGCAGGAAGTCGATCTCCTCGCGGCCGAAGTCGCGTGGCTCGACGGTCTGCACGTTCATCACGCCGATCACCTCGTCGCGCGCGATGACCGGCACCGACAGCATCGACGTGAAGCGTTTCTCGTCGACCTCGGGCACCCACTTCCAACGTGGTTCGGTGCGCACGTCGCGCGCGGCGAGCGGAACGCGCGCGTTCGCGACCCATCCGACGATGCCTTCGCCGATCCTCAGCGTCGCCCGTCCGATGCCGCCGCGGTTCAGACCATTGGTCGCGACGAGACGCAACACCGCATCGGGCTTCTCGAGGAGATACAGAGATGACACCTCGGCGCCCATCGCGTCGGTCGTGCGATCGATGACGATGCGCAGCATCTCGTCCCAGTCGCGCGCCGACGACGCGAGCCGCGCGATCTCATGAAGGAACGACAGCTCCTGGAGCTTTCGCTCCGCATTCGATGCGGTCATCGACGAATTCTAGATAGCGAATTGAGGGGGCTACGCCCCATCAGACCCCCATAGACTCATCCGGTGGGGACCGTCCTTTCCACCGAAAAGCTGACCAAGCGATTCGGCGACCTCGTGGCGGTAGACGGCATCGATCTCGAGGTCCGCGAGGGCGAGGTCTTCGGCTATCTCGGTCCGAACGGCGCCGGAAAGACCACGACGCTACGGCTCCTCTGCGCGCTCATCGCGCCGACGGCGGGTACGGCAACGGTCGCCGGATACCGCCTTGGACGCGACGACCCCAAGATCCGCGCGAGCGTCGGCATCCTCACGGAGCAGCCTGGCCTCTACGAGCGCCAGTCGGCGTGGGAGAACCTCGTCTTCTACGCAACGCTCTACGGGCTCCCTGGCCGGGCCGCGCGAGACCAGACCGAGCGGTATCTCCGCCTCATGGGCCTCTGGGAGCGACGCCGCGAGCCGGTGGCGACGTTCTCGCGCGGGATGAAACAGAAGATGGCGATCGCGCGGGCCGCTCTGCACGAGCCGCGCGTGCTCTTTCTCGATGAGCCCACGACCGGACTCGATCCCGACGCGGCGAAGACGGTGCGGGAGTTCATCGTGCAGCTGCGCGGTGAAGGCCGAACCGTCTTCCTCTGCACGCACAATCTTGATGAGGCCGATCGCCTCTGCGATCGGATCGCATTCTTCCGTCGGAAGATCATCCGAATTGCGGCGCCTGACGAATTCCGCGCTGAGCTCTACGGTCGTGCGACCGAGATCCGTGTTCTGCCCTCGCCCCGGCCCGAGGACCTCGTCCGGGTAAAAGCCGTCCCCGGCGTACGCGAGGCGTACTTCGAGAACGGTTCGATCATCGTCACCGCGGCCGAGCCGCTGCGCACGAACCCGCTGCTCGTGCGCGCCCTGATCGATGGCGGCGCGCAGATCGCGTACGTCACCGAGCGCAAGCCTCACCTCGAAGAGGTGTACCTGCGGATCGTGGAGCCGATCGAATGACGGTCGTCGCCAGCTCCCCCGCCAGTAGTCCCGCGCGCCCGACGCTGGTCCGGGCGGTGTGCGTCCGCGAGTGGCGCGAAGCGCTGTCCAACAAGCTCCTCGTCGGCATGACGCTCCTTCCGCCGTTAGTGATCCTCGCCGCCGGGATCGGCGCGGTCGCAGCCGCCGCCGTGAATCCGCCGAGCGATCGTGACGTCCAGGCGCTGTACTCGGCCGCACCGGCGGCCGCGGGCCTCGATCCGAAAGATGCGGTGCAGGGTTTCATCGCGACGTACTTCCTCATCCTCTTCATGCTCATCCCAACGGTCGTGCCGCTCACCATGGCGATCTACTCGGTCATCGGCGAAAAGAGTGCGCGCACGCTGGAGCCCCTCCTCGCGACGCCGGTCGGCGTGGGCGATCTGCTCTTCGCGAAGAGCCTCGCGTCGACGGTGCCCAGCGTTCTCGTGACGTGGCTCGCGTACTCGATCTACCTGGGCTCGGTGATCGTGATCGGCTCGCACGCGGCGGCGAATGCGGTGACCGCTCCGCGCTGGATCCTCGCGATCGTCGTCATGGTCCCCCTTCTCACGCTCCTCTCGGTCAACCTCGGGATCCTCATCTCGACCCGCGTGAACGACGTGCGCGTGGCACAGCAGATCGGCGGCCTCGTGGTCGTGCCGGTGGTCGCGCTCGGTATCGCGCAGGTCACCGGTCGCGTCGTGCTCGACAACGGCGCGTTCTTGCAGATGGCTCTGTTTCTGATCGTCCTGGATCTCGCGGTCTTCTGGCTCGCGCGCGTCGCGTTCCAGCGGGAGAACATACTCGTCCGCTGGAGGTGATCCGGTGTCGCGACGTGAATACCGCTGCTCCTTCTGCGGCAAGGATCAGGACTCCGTCCGCAAGCTCATCGCCGGCCAAGGCGGCGTATTCATCTGCAACGAATGCATCCGACTCTGCAACGAGATCATCGGTGAAGGGGACATGACACTCCCGCCCGCCTCCCCAAAACCGCGAAGACGGAGCTGGCGCGAGCGGCTCGGTTGGCGCTGGTGGTTCGCGCGCAAGACCGCAAACGGCGCCATTCGCTCGACGACCCGTACACCTTCGCCGCTCGACGTCGTCCAGTTCTCTTGAAGATCGAACCCGCCAAAACGCACCTTGAGCGAGCGCGCGGGGCCAAGCTGTTCAGGCGGACCGGCCAGCATGAACTCGGTGTGCGTCAGCGTAGAGATGGGGACGTCGAGTGTGTAACCGATCGGTGCGCCCATCACGCCGACGAAGAGCCAGGTCTGCGCGAACAGCGCCAGTCCGACCGCGATCACGCCGAGGGTCCTTGGGCGCGGATGCACGCCGCGAGCCTAGTGCCCGGGTGAGGGACTCGGTGACTTGCCGCGCGGCAGCGGCAGGGTGATCGGGAGCGACGGCTTCGGGATCGTGACCTGCGGGAACTGGAAGCGCGGCGATGGACTCGGAGTCGGCAGCACCGCGCCGCTGGGGATGGGTCGGCCGTCGTCCCCGCCGTAGGTCCGTGGTCCTTCGATGTCGACCATCGCGTTGACCGTCTCGCTCACCGCGACGCCAGACTCGGTGAGCTCGTACACGAGCCGGTACGTCCCGAGCACGCTCGGCGCGAGGAACGAGGAAATGAACGTCCCGCTCGCGCCGGGCCGGAGCGTCCCGAGCGGGCTCGAACCCTGCACGACCGTGTGACTCGTCCGTGTGTCGACGACGCGCCAGCTGATGGCGAGGCTGTGGTCGCCGCTGGTCTGCAGGGCGGAATAGGCGGTGACCAGGAGCGAGGGTTCATCGCGATGCAGCACGATCGGCATGTGCACCTGGGCGGTCACCAGATAGGGCCGGTGCGCCCGCAGCGAGAACGTCGCCGTCGCCGCGCCCTGCGACGCGAGCGCGTTCCCGCCCGCATCGGTGAGGCCGAGGGTGACCGTGTACGTGCCGGGCTGTTGCGGAACGAGCACGTCGACGCTCACGTTCTGCGTCTCATTGGGCGCGAGGGCCGGCAACGTCACTGGCCGTGCCGCGTTGTTCAAGAGCTGCCCCGTCGAGTTACGGAGCTCCCAGATGAGACCGACCGACCCGGCGCCACCCGGCGTCCACGAGCGGCTTCCGATATTCGTGATCGGGAAGCTGATCCGGTGGACCTCACCCGTGTCGACCGAGACCGGCGTCCTCGTGACCTGATACCGCGCGTTTGCGAGCGGCTCGAGCACGGCGCTGTACACGAGCGCTCCGACGGATGAAATGAAGTTGTCAGCCTCGTCGTCGCTCGCGTCCCACGTCATCGCGACGACCACGCGCGGACCGCTTTTCGTGTAGATGATGCCGGCGTCGTGCGTGAGCCCCGCGAGGTTGCCCGTCTTGTGCGCGACGACCACGCCGGGCGGGAGCTGCGCGGGAAGGCGGTTGTTGATCTGCTGGCGCTCGAGCCGCGCGAGCATCCGGTCCGACGCGGCGGGCGAGATCAGCTGCCGTTTCGCGAGCAAGGTGAAGAACGTCCCGATCGCGTGCGGGGTGGCAACGTTGTCCTCGCTGTCGTCGAAAGCTACGTGGAAATCCGGCATGCCCGCCTTCGTGAGCGTCGCGTCGATGTTCGAGCCGCCGAGGATGTGCCAGAGCGCGAGCGCCGCGCCGTTGTCGGAGATCGTGATCATCGCTTCGAGCGCCTCGTCGAGAGTGAGACTGACGCCGGAGTCCTCGAACGATCCGTCCTCGGTGACGTCCTCCGGCTCGATCGTCACCGGGTCGCTGTAGTGGAGCTCGCCCGAGTCGACACGACGCTCCGCTTCGGCGAGGACGCCGAGCTTGTACAGCGACGCGGTGATGACCTGCTCCTCGGGAGCGTGTTTGAAAAGGGGCGCCGGGAGGTTCGGGTCGGCGATCCACAGACCGGTACCGCCCGGGAACGCGGACACAAGCCCGTCGAGCTGCTGGACGAGGTCGGCCGTGCTCGCGCGGGCCGGCCCAAGGCCGAGCGTGTTGACGATGAGCGAGGCCATGACGACCCCAAGCGCGACCGACCGCATCACCGAGTGGTAACGGCGTCCGAGGCACGGTGTTTCAGCGTTTAACAGCCTTTTGACCCGCGGCATCGTGCCCCAGCCGAAGCATCTCGCGGTAGCCAGCGGGTGTCTCGTCTTCGAAGCCCAAGAGGTGGAGAAGCCCGTGGGCCGCCAGGAACGCGACCTCCGAAGCGAGCGGGCGGCGCCGCCGGCGGGCCTGCCTCGCGGCCTGACCGGCGCTGATCGCGATCTCTCCAAGCTCGAGCGGCCCCGTGGAACCCTTGCGCAAGAAGCGGACCGCCGCCTCGCCCCTCAGGCCGGGCGGGAGGGCCTCGCCGAACGAGAGCACGTCGGTAGTCCGGTCGATCTTGCGAAACCGGCGGTTCAGCGCCCGCATCTCGAGATCGGTAACGAAGGCGAGATGCACGCTCGCCGCGGCGCCTATCCCGTATGGGCGTGCCGCACGCCGCATCGCGGCGCGGACCGGCGCGAGGTCGCAGGGCGCCTCGCCAGAGACGGCGACGCGCACCCGCGCGCGATCAGCCCTGGGCGCCGGCGGCGGGCTTGATGCGCGTGATGCGGTCTTCGGGGTATGGGATGCGCTCGTGGTACACGCCGAGGAGGAGCTCGCAGAACGCGTCCTTGATGCGCTGGACGTCGCGGTATGTCAGATCGCACTCGTCGAGCTGACCATCCGCGACGCGCTCGTCGATCATCCGATCCACCATCGCGCGGATCGTGTCCGGGTTCTTCTCGGAGAGCGATCGCACCGACGCCTCGGTGCCGTCGGCGAGCATCACGATCCCGGCTTCCTTGCTTCGCGCGCGCGGACCTGGATAGCGGAACGATCGCTCGTCAGGCGACTGTCCCCGTTGCTGTGCGATCTGGAAGAAGTACTTCACGACGCTGTTGCCGTGGTGCCCAGGTATCACCTCGCGGATCTGCGCGGGCAGGTGATAGCGATCGGCGAGCGCTAGTCCGTCCTTCACGTGCGCGGCAACGATGCCCGCCGACACCAGCGGGTCGAGCTCGTCGTGCGGATTCGTGCCGGTCTGGTTCTCGATGAACGCGGTGGGGTTCCGCATCTTGCCGATGTCGTGGTAGTACGCGCCGACCCTCGCCACGAGGGGATCGGCGCCGATCACCTCGGCCGCGCGCTCGGCGAGGTTCGCTACGAGGAGCGAGTGGTGGTAGGTGCCAGGCGTACGGAGGAGAAGCTGCCGCAGCAGGGGATGATTCGGATCCGCGAGCTCGCGCAGCTCGAAGACCGTCGGTATGCGGAAGATGTGTCCGAGGATCGCCATCCCGGCGAACGCGAGCAGCCCGGAGCCGAACCCGCTCACCAGCGCGGCGATGATGAGCTGCGCCGCGCCGAGCGGATCGGCGATGCGGCCGACGAGGACGAACGCGACGATGACCCCGATGCTCCCGGCCGCCACCGCGACCGCGCCCGTGGCGAACTCGCGCGCCGTGGTGGCGCGGCGCACCGCCGCCATCCCGAGGAGCGCGGGCACGAGAACGTATCCAACGAGCTCGACCTGGCTCGAGAGGATCCCGATGTGCAGCGCGCCGGCGATCTGGGTGGCGAGCGCGGTCCGGCCACCGACGAGGACGGTGAGCATCATCGCGACCGCGGCAAAGGGCGCGAAGTACACGAGGACGGTGTGCCCCGGGACGAGCGTGCGGCCCGCCGCGGTGATGGCGAGCAGCGAGAGGATGACGAGGACCATCTTGCGGTCATCGAGCCAGGCTTCGGTCGCGTAGCGCTCGATGAAGAGCGCGAGCACGAAGGCGATGAGGCCCGCCCACAGGAGCAGCCCGACCGCGCCGCGCCAGTCGGTGCCCTCGTTGGCGAGCCCGAGCGCGCGCAGCTTCTCCACCTGCAGTCTGCTGACCACGTCGCCGTCTCGGACGACGATCTCGCCCGCCGCGACCTGGACCTGCACCGGGGTCACGGCGTTGCGCGCGTCGGACTGCGCGAGGTTGGTCGCGAGCTGGTCAACGGTGACATTCGCATCGAGGTTCTGCCGGAGCAGCTCGGTCCCGACGCGCTTCTGGCGGTCGGTCCAAGTCGCGGGGAGGGACTTGACCGCTTCGGCCTTGACCGCGTCGAGCTGCTCGGGCTTGATGCCCTGCGCGTAGAGCGTGCGCAGCGGGCTGTCGAGGCCGGCCGCGACCTGGTCCCATTCGGGTTGCGTCATGTCCACGACGTCGGCGGCGATCGCCGGCGTGATGCTCACGTCATTGAGTTTCTGGAGCGAGCCCAGCTTCTGATCGCGGTTCTGCGCGGCGTCGTTGCGGATGCGGCCGATGGCGGTGATCGCGGCGGCGATGCGCGAGCTCGCCGTGGCGACGACGGCGGGGTTGGTCGCGTACTGCTTGGGTACGGCGGCGGCCGCCTTGTCGCGTTCGGCCTCGGTGAGCGACTCGGAGACGAACGAAACGCTCCTGGGCGCGCGAATCGCACGATCCGCCACCGCGCCAACGTCGTAGGTGACCGTCGCCGGGGGCGAAAGCAGGAGCGCCGCCGCGGTCAGGATGCCGGCGATCGTCACGAACGCCGCGATGCGGGCGCGGGCGTCGTCACGGACCGCGGTTCGCAACCGCGCGAGCGTCGGGTCGCCGACTTGAAGCCGACGGATCATTTCGCCGCGCCGCCCTTCTCGAAGCGATCGTACGCCCGGACGATCCGCGCGACGAGCTCGTGCCGCACGACGTCGCGGTCGTCGAAGTCGACGAACCCGATGCCCTGCACGTCGCGCAGGATCTCGCGCGCCACGACCAGACCCGAGCGATCGCCTGCGAGGTCGATCTGGGTGACGTCGCCGGTGACGACCGCCTGCGATCCAAAGCCGAGCCGTGTGAGGAACATCTTCATCTGCTGCGGCGTCGTGTTCTGCGCCTCGTCGAGGATGATGAAAGCCTCGTTCAGCGTTCTCCCGCGCATGAAGGCGAGCGGCGCGACTTCGATCTCACCGCGCTCCTGCGCCCGCGCGAAGCGCTCCGGCGGCATGAGCTCGTAGAGCGCGTCATACAGCGGACGGAGGTACGGGTCGATCTTTTCGGTGATGTCACCCGGCAGGAATCCGAGGCGCTCGCCGGCTTCGACGGCGGGCCGCGTGAGGATGAGTCGGCTGACCCTGCGGTCGCGAAGGGCGGCGACGCCCATTGCGACAGCCAGATACGACTTTCCTGTGCCGGCCGGACCTATCGCGAACACGAGGTCGTATCGGCGTATCGCTTCGACATACGTTCGCTGGTTCGCGGATTGCGGGCTGATGCGCTTGCCGCGCACGGTCGTCGCGACGACTTCGCGCAGCTCTGACGGCGTTCCGATCGGCGCGTCTTTGGCATCCTCGATGAGACGCTCGAGCTGGGGCTTGCGGAGCGACTGATCGCGGCTCGACAACGTTCGCATCGCGCCGACAAGGTCTCCTACGCGCGCGACGGCCGAGGCGTCGCCGCTGATGCGAAGCTCCGCGCCGCGAGAGACGACCTTGACGCCGAACTCCCGCTCGATCCGGTCGATGTTCGCCTCGTTATCACCGGCGACGAACATCATCTCGTCGGGGTCGGGGATGAGGATCGTGATCTGCGACGGTGCGGCGCTCATGCCTGCGCCTTCAGCAGTCCGCTGACCACGCTTGCGACAAGCTTTCCGTCGGCACGGCCCTTCGTCTCCGCGATGATCTTCGGCATCACGAGCTTGGTGTCCTGTGGTCCCTTTGCGCCGGTCTCCGCGATGACACGGCGTGCGATCTCGCCGATCTTCTTTTCGTCGAGCTGTTCGGGAAGGTATCCCTGGATGATCGCGAGCTCCTTCGTCTCTTTCTCCGCGAGCTCGACGCGGCCCCCTTTGCTGAACGCCTCGATCGAGTCGCGCCGCATCTTGGCCTGCTTCGTGAGCACTTCCTGAAGCGCGGCGTCATCGAGCTCACCGGGGCGGTTCGCTCCGAGCCACGCTTGGCGGGCGGTCTCGTCCTTACCTTCCGCGACGAGGCGATCGACGGCGGCACCGAGCCGCGCCTTCTCTTCGTTTTGGACCGCGGCGAGCAGAAACCGGAGCGTGTCGCGACGCAGCGTGTCGCCCGAGCGCATCGCGGTCTTGAGGTCGTCCGCGAGCCGCTGCTTCAGTTGAGCGCTTATGCGCCTAGCTCCGCCTCAGCGCTTGCGGCGCTTCGCTTCCTTGCGCTTGCGACGAGCGGCGGGGCGCTCGTAGAACTCGCGCCGGCGGGCCTCGGCGAGGATCCCTGCCTGCTGGATCTTCTTGTTGAAGCGGCGAAGCGCGGCCTCGAACGACTCGCCATCGCCGACGATCACTTCCGACAACGTTGCTGGTCACCCCGCCTTCTTTTCAAAGGAAAGCCGGCCCAGACAGGCCGGACACGCGCCATGATAGCCGGGCCCCAATCTGGTAAAGACGCGTATCTTTACTAGGTCGTCTGGGTAAAAGTTGCCGAATTCAGCGGGCTTCCGCGACCGCCACTCATCCCGGCGGCCAGGAGAACGGTCGACCCCCGAGAACGTGGAAGTGCAGATGGAAGACGCTTTGACCGGACCCGGCGCCGTTATTCACCACCAACCGGAAACTCTCGCCGTGGCCGGCGTCCTTGGCGACCTTGGTCGCCGCGAGCGCGAGCTTGCCCGCGAGAGCCGCATCATCGAGATCGGCGAGCCGCGCGATGTGCCGCCGCGGAACGACGAGCGCGTGGAGCGGCGCGCGCGGGTTCTGATCGTTGAAAGCCACGACATCGGTGTCTTCGTAGACGAGCTGCGAGGGGATCTCCCTCGCGACGATCTTGCAGAAGATGCAATCCGGCATCTCCGTACTCTAGCCGCGTGCTCGGCCTCGTCGCGGTCGTGATCACGTACCTCGTCTCCTCGATCTCGTTCCCGTACTGGATCGCGCGCGCGAAGGGGATCGATCTACGGGCCACCGGCTCGCGGAAGCTCGGCGGATCCAATCTCGCGAAAGCGCTCACGCCGTGGCACGGCATCGCCGGCGGACTGCTGGATGCGATGAAGGGGTTCGCCGCGATCATCGTCACGCGCCAGCTCGGCCTTACGCCCGAGACGCAGCTCATCTGCGGGGTCGTCGCGATCGCAGGACAGATGTGGCCGCTCTTCCACCAATTCGATGGCGGCCGCGCCAACGCGACGGCATGGGGCTTTCAGCTCGCCACCGACTTCATCGCGTTCTTCATCGGCATGATCCCGGTCGCAACCGCAGCGCTCCTTCGCGTCACCGTTCAACCCCGGCCGAGGCGAGTGCTGCCTCTGGCGAACCTCCTGTCGTACGCCGTCTTCCCGGCGGTGATCTGGGAGCAAGAGGGACTGACGCCAACCGTCGTCGCGGGACTTGCCGCTCTTGCGCTCGTGATCGTGCGACGGGTGACCGCGGGCGTCCGCGAAGACCT
>Ga0209058_1001773_pt1 | contig 18147 bp, 19 predicted proteins | sample GraSoiAngelo_147_FD_185904 | JGI IMG/M metagenome (GOLD analysis project Ga0209058, IMG submission 185904) | Grasslands soil microbial communities from the Angelo Coastal Reserve, California, USA - 14_1009_05_40cm (SPAdes) (version 2) | ecosystem: Environmental > Terrestrial > Soil > Grasslands ... | reverse complement strand
CCGCACTCGCTCGAGGACATCGCCGCCACGTTCTCGACCGTAGCGCGTCAGCCCGTACCCACACCTTCGCCCTCACCTTCAGCAAACATTGCTCGTGCGAACGCGACCGAGCTGGCGGCGTTGCTCGGCGCCGCGTTCACGGCGCGCGACGCAGACGCGGTCGCGCGTCTCATGGACGCCTGCCGCATCAGCGTGAGTCCAGTCATCGACGGGACAGAGGGCCTGCCGAACTCGGGCGGCGGTGGACTTGGTCGCTCCGTCGCGCTGTTTACGCAGGCGCTGCGAGATCGATTTGCTGCCGGCGACCTCAGTGTGGCGGTGGGGTCAAATGTTGAGCTCGATGCGCGGGGCGGCTACTTCGTGCGCTCGCAGTGGACGGAGCCTGACCGCACGCTGAGTATCGACTTGGTCATGAGCCCGGTCGGCGACGTGTGGCGATGGACGGCTGCACGTCAGTACTTCACGCGTGCGGACCTCGGCAGCCCGATCTGCATCCCATATCGCAGCCCATGGGTAAGCCGTAGCGGGCGCTGCTAGCCGCTGCGACGCGGCCTCGCCAAGAGAGCGACCTGCCCGCCGCACTCAAGACTATTGGTCACCTACAGCGTGGTGTTCCGGATCGAAATGCGGGTATCAGTCGCGAGTTCCGGAGCAATGTTCGCGTCGGCAACCCCCATGCCAGCCTCAACGTCACGGCAGGTGGCTGCCTCATGATGCGTCCCGGCCGCTCGACCGATGTTCGGAGACACCCATTATGAGCAGCCAGGCGCCTGAGATCATGTAGGCGAGCAGGCCGATCATCGAAATCGCTGCCAGATACAGACCAGCAATGTGTCCGCTAAGCAGCAGGGCAGCACCGACGATTTCGATGACGTGAAGCGCGGTGCCGCCAATGAGCCGGCCAGGTCGAAGCCCGACAGAGCTTTCACCGAGGCGAATTGCCTGGATGTAGCCGTAGACATAGATGACCGCAGCAACGGCCGAAACGATGAGCCATTCAAGTCCTAGGGCTCGATGATCCTGACCGCCCATTACGCCGAGAGCGCAGATCACGAAGATGGCAATGAAACCGGCGAGTGTGCCAACGGCTCGGTGGCGGTGCGTTGGATCCTGCGCGATGACGCTGGGGTTGAGTGACATCGCCACAAATACCAATCCCGTCAAAGCCGCAGATGCCCCGCCTACGATGATGAAGTAGTCATGCCACTGGTCCGGTCGATAGATGTCTTCCGTCACGATCTTTCTTCTTCATTCTGTTCGTTGACTACGTGCTTGAGAAGCTGCCGTTCCAGGGTCTTCTATGTCGCGTTTCGTGGGTTAGACGCCGGACGGATTCACCGGTGGGGCGGTACGGGTGTACGACCGCACCACAGGCACCAGCGTGAGCTCATCGCCCCGGTGAGCCAACGGATCGATCGAAGGAACATCATCTCGGTCGCCTACTGATCCTGCCTCGGGTATCAGTCGCGAGTCCCAGAGTAACTTCGCGAATCGCGAGGGTCGCGATTCTTCAGACCATTGGGCGATGACTCCTGACCCCAGGACGGCTGATCGGAAGTCAGCCGCGCATGGACCGGGTGAGCTCACTCTCGCAGGAGCTCATCCACCGCCGCGTACGGATCGATCGCCCGATCGGCGACGCGCGCGACGGCCGCGTCCAGGCGGTCCGCGCCGACGCGGCCGGCGAGGCGGCGCACGAGCTCCTCACGCAGGAGCGACTCGACCTCCGCCCGCGCGGCCTCGCGGCGCCGGCGCTCGCGCTCGCCGCTCTCCTCCGACCAGGCACCGTGCTTGGCGATCGCCGCCACCAGCTCGGGGAGGCCGTCGCCGGTCTGCGCGGAGGTCCGCACGATCGGTGGCACCCACGCTGTCCGGCCCTTGCCGAGCCGGAGCATCTGCGCGAGGTCGCGCGCCGTCTCGTCCGCTCCCGGACGGTCCGCCTTGTTCACGACGATGACGTCCGCGATCTCGAGGACGCCCGCCTTGATCGCCTGGATGTCGTCGCCGAGCCCCGGGACCGTCACGAGACAGACGGTATCGGCCACGCGGACGACGTCCACCTCCTCCTGCCCGACGCCGACGGTCTCCACGAGCACCACGCCGACGCCGAGCGCGTCGAGCACGTTCACCACGCGCACGGTCGCGCGCGAGAGGCCGCCGGCGTGGCCGCGGCTCGCCATGCTGCGGATGAAAAGCCTCTCGTCGAGGAAGCGATCCCGCATGCGGATGCGGTCGCCGAGGATCGCCCCGCCAGAGAACGGGCTCGAGGGATCGACGGCGACGACCGCGATGCGTGCGCTCGACTCGCGGTACGCGCCGGCGAGCCGGTTCACGAGCGTGCTCTTGCCGCCGCCCGGCGGGCCGGTGATCCCGATCACCTGCGCGCGGCCCGTCTCGGGATAGAGCGCGCGCATCGCGTCGGCGGCCCCGGGCTCGTCGTTCTCCACCACCGAGAGCAGGCGCGCGATGGAGCGCTTGTCGCCGCCGCGCGCCCGCGCGAGGAGGTCGCCCGCGACGGTGGTCGTCACTCAGGAGGCTCGCAGGAGCTCGCGGGCGATGACGATCCGCTGCACCTCGCTCGTGCCTTCGCCGATCTCCATGAGCCGCGCGTCGCGGAGGTGCCGCTCGATCGGGAAGTCGCGAAGGTAGCCGTAGCCGCCCAGAACCTGGAGTGACGCGTCGGCGGCGCGCGTCGCGGCCTCGGACGCATAGAGCTTCGCCTTCGAGGCCGCCTCGGTGAACGGCTTGCTGGCGTCGGCCAGCGCCGCCGCGCGGTGGACGAGGAGCCGCGCCGCGTCGAGCTCGGTCCGCGCACGCACGAGCTTCCACTGGATCATCTCGAACTCGGCGATCGGGCGCCCGAATTGCCGCCGTTCCTTCGCGTACGCGGTCGCGGCCTCGACGGAGGCGCGTCCCAGGCCGATGGCGAGCGCGCCGATGCCCACGCGTCCGCGATCGAGCACTCGCTTCACGTCGGCGAACGCCCGCCCCTCGTCGCCGATCCGGTCGTCGGCGGAGACGCGGCACTCCTCGAGCACGAGCTGCGAGGTGTCCGAGGCGAGCAAGCCCATCTTCTTCTCGCGTTTCCCCGGCCGGAAGCCGGGCGTGCCGGCGCGGACGCCGAACGCGGTGAGCGTGCGCTCCTCGCCGCCCACGATGACGACCGCGAAGCCGGCGAGCGAGCCGTTCGTGATGAACTGCTTCGTGCCTGTCAGGACGTAGCCGCCGTCCTCGCGGCGCGCGCGGCTTCGCGCGCCGACCGCGTCCGAGCCCGAGCTCGGCTCGGTGAGCGCCCAGCACCCGAGATCTTCGCCACGCGCCAGCGGCGGCAGCCAGCGTCGTTTCTGCTCGTCGTTCGCCGCGACGAGGAGGTGCCCACAGCAGAGCGAGTTGTGCGCGGCGAGCGTGAGCGCGATCGAGCCGTCGCCGGCGCCGAGCTCCTCCATGACGAGCGCGACTGTGACCGCGTCGACCCCGGCGCCGCCGAGCTCGGTGGGCACGGCGAGGCCGGTGAGCCCGAGCTGCGCCATCTCCCCGACGAGCTCGCGCGGGAACTCGCACGCCTCGCTCCACGCGGCCGCGTTCGGTGCGATACGCGACGCGACGAAATCGCGCACCGTGTCGCGGACGAGGAGCTGGTCGTCGCGGTACGTGAAGTCCACGTCTCGGGCTACGGGTGCCGCAGCTGGTGCCAGTGCTCCTGCGGGACCGTCGGCAGCAGCTCGTCGATCAGCTTCTGATCCTCCTCGAGGACCCCCTTGTCGACGGCGAACGCGGCGTGCCGCCCTTTCACGATGAGCTCCTTCTGATCCTCGGGAAGCCCGATGAAGGCCTTGAGGCGCGCGGCGGTGAGGCGCTTGCGCTCCTCACGGTCCTCGATCCGCACGAGCTCGCGCAGCTGCGGCGTGATCGCGCCGACCCGCGCGACCTCGCTTGGGATCGCGGCGATCATGCCGAAGCGCCGCGTCCAGAAATCGATCGCTTCCTGCTCGGACTTGCCCCGGAGCTCCGCGAGCCCCGCGTCGACCGGCCGATCGTCCTTTTTCGCCATATTCCTCGTCCCTCTTTCGATTCGCTATCCGCTGGCGGCCATGCCGCGCTTCCGCGGCACGGCCTCGCGTACGTACGTCGTGATCTCTTCGAGCGACGCGCCGGGCGGGAAGACGCGCTCGACCCCGTGCTTTCGGAGGTTCGGGATGTCGGCCTCCGGGATGATCCCGCCGCCGAAGAGGAGCACGTCGTCGAGCCCTTTCTCGCGCATGAGCTCGCTGATGCGCGGGAACAGGTAGTTGTGCGCGCCCGAGAGGAGCGACAGGCCGATCGCGTCCGCGTCCTCCTGCAGCGCGGTCTCGACGACCTGCTCGGGCGTCTGGTGCACGCCCGTGTAGATCACTTCCATACCCGCGTCACGCAGCGCGCGCGCCACCACCTTGGCCCCCCGGTCGTGCCCGTCAAGGCCCGCCTTCGCGACGACGACGCGGATCGGACGCTTCATCGCTCCAGCCCGAGCTCGGCCGGGTGGTCCGGATAGTGGAGATACGTATTCCACCCGACGAGCGCGAGCGGAATCCGCTCCGCGAGCTCGCCGTCCGTAAGCGTTCGCGCGATCTCGACGAGCCGGCGGTGCGCGGTGTCGAGCTCGTCGAGGATCGCCTCGGCGCCCACGAGCTTGCGGTTCTCGACCTCGCGCGCGTTGAACGCGTCGACGTCGGCGTCGGACATCTCGGCGAACCGGCCCGCGCGCCAGTCGCGGATGCCGCGCTCTCCGTATTCCTCCCAGGCCGCGATGTGGCCGACGAGGTCCTTGTACGTCCAGCCATTGGGGAGCGATTCGCCCATCCGGCCGCGGCCGATCTCGCGGATGCGCTCGCGGACGGGACGCCAGGCCTCGTCGACGCGGGCCGCGAGCTCCGTCGCGGTGCGGGGACGCAATGCCGCGAGCTCGGCGTCGTGCTCGCTGAAATGGTTGAACGTCTCGCCCGCGACCAGGCGCAGGACCATGAGCGGCAGCGTGCCGTCCGGCAGCGCCCGTACGGCGTCCCGGACCGCGCGGTAGGCACGCTCCACCCGCTCGGCGGAACGTCGCGCCGGGAGGGTCGCAGCCTGCTCGGCCGAGCGCGCGTTGACTGCGTCAACGTCCGGCTGTGGGCTCCGCCGTCCCTCGAGCCGCACGGGCAGCTCCGGCGGCACTCCCTCGAGCCAGCGCGCGATGTGCGCGAGCAGCGCCTTCCCCGTCCAGCCCGCCGGCGTCGTGCGCTCGAGACGCTCGGAGCCGACGAAACCGACGGCCTGCCAGAACCGCCCCCAGCCTTCCTCCATGCGAGCGACGAGCTCGTCGCGCGTCCACGGCAGGCCGCTCTCGAGCTCGACCTGGTGCTCGGCGTAGTGGTCGAACGTGTTTCCGGCGACGATGGCGCGGGCCCAGTGCTCGTTCGCCGCGAATTGCTCGTCGCTCAGCGCCTCGACCTCGTGCGTCAGGGCATCGTGTGCGTCGGCGAGCTCGCGTATCACCTCGCGTGCGCGTTTCCCTCGCGCCTCGGCCGCCACGCGCGCGTTGAACTCGTCGTCGTCATCCGACGGCGGTCCGGCGAAGTCGCCCGACTCGCGCAGGCGCGCGAGGCGTGACGCGGTCGCGCGCTCCCATGCCGCGATGTGGGCGAGCATCTCCTGGTACGTCCACCCGGCGGAGGTGCGCTCTCGCATCTTCCGCTCGCCGATCGTCCACGCGAGCGGCCAGAAGCCCCACCAGCCGTTCTGGATCCGGTCCTGAAGCTCCTTAGAAGTAGCCGGGATCGTGGTACTCCCCATAGACCTCCTTCAGCACGCGCACCTGCTCGCCGACGCTCGCCATCGCGCGCGCGCATTCGAGGAACGCGGGCATGAGCTCGTCATTGCGCTTCGCGGCCTCGCGGAGACGTTCGAGCGACTTCTCCCAGCGGCCGTGGTCGCGCGCCGCACGAGTCTCCTGCAGCCGGGTGATCTGCTTGCGCTCGACCTGGGGGTCGATCGCCAGCGTCGGGATCGGCGGCTCCTCCTCGGTCATGTACGCGTTGATGCCGACGATCTTCTTCTCGCCCTCTTCGACCTGCTGCTGGAAGTGGAAGGACGCCTCGATGATCTCCCGCTGGGGGTAGCCGCGCTCCACCGCCTCGACCATCCCGCCCATCGACTCGACCTCGCGCAGATATCGGGCGAACCCCTGCTCCATGCGGTCCGTGAGCGCCTCGAGGTAATAGCTGCCCGCGAGCGCATCGATGGTGTCGGCGACGCCGGACTCGTGCGCGATGACCTGCTGCGTCCGCAGCGCGAGCGTCACCGCCTCCTTGGTCGGGAGCGCGTACGTCTCGTCGAGCGAATTCGTGTGGAGCGAGTTCGTCCCGCCAAGGATCGCGGCGAGCGCCTGGAGCGTCACGCGGACGACGTTGTTGTACGGCTGCTGCGCCGTGAGCGAGACGCCGGCGGTCTGGGCGTGCGTGCGCAGCAGGAGCGCGCGTTCGTTGGTCGGGTGGTAGCGCCGCTCGATCTCCCGCGCCCAGATGCGCCTCGCGGCGCGGAACTTCGCGATCTCCTCGAAGAAGTCGTTGTGCACATCGAAGAAGAAGGAGAGGTGCGGGACGAAGTCGCTGGGGTCCAGGCCGGCCTCGACGCCCCACTTCACGTACTCGAGGCCGTCGATGAGCGTGAACGCCAGCTCCTGGAGCGCGGTCGCTCCGGCCTCGCGGATGTGGTAGCCGGAGACGGAGATCGTGTTCCAGCGCGGGACCTCGCGTGACCCGAACCGGAAGGTGTCCACCACGAGCGACATCGCGGGCTTGACCGGGACGATCCACTCCCGCTGCGCGATGTACTCCTTGAGGCAGTCGTTCTGGATCGTCCCGCCCAGCCGCGCGAAGGGGATGGCGCGCCTCTCGGCGGCCGCAAGGTACATCGCCCATACGATCGAGGCGGGACCGTTGATCGTCATCGACGTCGTGACCTCGTCGAGGGGGATCCGGTCGAAGAGGATCTCCATGTCGCGGAGCGTGTCGACGGCGACGCCCTCCCGCCCGACCTCGCCGCGCGAGAGCGGGTCGTCACTATCGCGGCCCATGAGCGTCGGCATGTCGAACGCGACCGACAGGCCGCTCACGCCCTGCGACAGCAGGTAGTGGAAGCGCTCGTTGCTGTCCTCGGCCGAGCCGAACCCCGCGAACTGGCGCATCGTCCAGAGCCGGCCGCGGTACATCGAGGCCTGCACGCCGCGCGTGTACGGGAACTCCCCGGGGAACCCGAGGTCGCGCGCGGGGTCGAAGCCCGCCAGATCGTCCGCCGTGTACAGGGGCTCGACGAGCTCATCCGAGAGCGTCGAGAAGCGCCGTTTGCGCTCGGGGCGCCGCGTGATCGCCGGCCCGTAGACCTCCTCGAGCCACCTCCGCTTCGCGTCGACTTCCGTTGGATGCGAAAGGGGCAGAGCCCCCTTCGACCCGGCCCCCTTCAACGTCGTCATGCGGCGAACAGGGAGCGCGCGATGACCAGGCGCTGGATCTCGCTCGTCCCCTCGTAGATCGTCGTCGCCCGCGCGTCGCGCGCGGCGCGCTCCACGGAGTACTCACGCATATAGCCGTACCCGCCGAAGACCTGGATCGCGGCGTGCGTGGCGCGTTGCGCGGCTTCGCTCGCGTAGAGCTTGGCCATGGAGGCCTCGCGCGTGAACGGCCGCCCGACGTCGCGGAGCCACGCGGCGCGCAGCGCGAGGAGCCGCGCCGCGTCGGTCTCGGTCCGGCGCCGCGCGATCGAGAAAGAGACCATCTGGAAGTCGGCGATCGGCCGTCCGAACTGCCGCCGCTCCTTCGCGTAGGCGGACGCGAGTGCGAGGGCGGACCGGGCGACGCCGATCGCCTGGGCGGCGATGCCGATCCGCCCGGCGTCCAGGCCGGCCATCGCGATCGAGAACCCCTTCCCGACCTCCCCGAGGAGGGCGTCCGCGCCGACGTGTACGCCGTCGAGGGTGACCGCGCTCGTGTCGGAGGCGAGCAGCCCGAGCTTGCGCTCAGGCTTGCCGATGGTCACGCCCGCGACATCCAGCGGGACGATGAACGCGGTGATGCCGGCGTGTCTTGCCGGGGGCTCCGCCCCCCGCGGACCCCCCGAGCTGCTGACGCGGAGGAGCGCGAGCAGCAGCGGGGCGTACCGCGCGTTCGTGACGAACAGCTTGTCGCCATCGAGCACCCAGCCGTCGCCGTCACGGCGGGCCGTGCCGCGCAGCGACGCCGCGTCGCTGCCGCTCGTCGGCTCGGTAAGACCGAACGCGCCGAGGCCGCCGCCGTCAATGAGACGCGGCAGCCAGCGCGCGCGCTGATCCAGCGTGCCGAAACGGACGAGCGATCCCGCGACGATCCCGCTGTTCACCGACACACCGACCGCGAGCGAGGCCCAGGCGGCGGCAAGCTCCTCGAGGACGAGCGCGAACGCGACCGTGGACGCGCCGAGGCCGCCGTCCCGCTCCGGCACCGTCATGCCGAGGACGCCCAGGTCCGCCAGCTCCCTGAAGAGCTCCCGCGGCAGCTTCCCGGCCTCCTCCGCGGCGGCGATCCGCGGCCCGAGCCGCTCCGACCACGCGGCGACGGCGGCCGCGAGCTCGCGCTCGGTCCCGCCCGCGTACGGGTTCACGACGACGCCTTCGCCTTCTTGACCGCCTCGGTGAACGCGGGGACGAACTCGAAGACGTCGCCGACGACGCCGTAGTCCGCGATCTTGAAGATGTCGGCGTCCGGATCCTTGTTCACCGCGACGATCACCTTGCTCGACGTCATACCCGCGAGGTGCTGGATCGCGCCGGAGATCCCGAGCGCGACGTAGAGGTCCGGCGTCACGGTCTTCCCCGTCTGCCCGACCTGCTCCTCGTTCGGGCGCCAGCCGGCATCAGTGACCGCCCGGGACGCGCCGACCGCGCCACCGAGGGCGTCCGCGAGCTGCTCCACGAGGTGCCAGTTCTCCGGTCCCTTGAGGCCGCGCCCGCCGGATACGACGACGCGCGCTTCGGCGAGTGAGACGCGCTTGCCGCTCGACGGGGTCGGCGCGAAACTGGTGAACGCGAGCTTCTCGGCGCTCGTGTCGGCGGGGAGCGCGGTCACCGTGGGCGGCGTGGCGTTCGCCGGGAGCGGGAAGGCGCCGGGCCGGATCGACAGCACCGCGGGCAACGCGACCCGCAGCTTCGCGCGGATCTTCCCTGCGTACATCGGGCGCTCGACCACGAGCGCGCCGCCGTCGGAAGCCAGGCCCGTGCAATCGGCCGCGTAGGCCCGGCCCAGGCGCGCCGCCAGGCGCGCACCGAGATCGCGCCCGTTGAGCGTGGCGCCCGTGAGGATGAGGTCCGGCGCGTCGCTCTTCGCCTTCGCCGCGAGCGCGGAGACCGCAGGCAGCGCGCTGTAGCGATCAAGACCGGTAACCTCGACCACGCTCGTCTCGCCGAGGGTGCCGGCCTTGGCCGCGAGCTCGAGTGTCACGCGGCGCAGCTCGTTGTCCTTCCGCTCGGCGACGACGAGGATCTTCACAGGACTTTCGCCTCGTCGCGAAGCAATGTCGCCAGCTGCTCGGCGACCGCCTTCATGTCGCCGTCCTTCAGGATCTTTCCCCCGCCTCGCGCGGGCGGTGTCTCCAGGGCGACGATCTCGAGCCGCGGCCCGCCGAGGTCCGCGCCGAGCGAGCCCACCGGCCGCTCGGGGATCTCCTTCTTCTTCGCCTTCATGATCCCCGGGAGCGACGGGTAACGCGGCTCCTTCTCGCTCTTATGCGCGGTGCCGAGGACCGGGAACGACGCTTTCCAGACCTCGTGCCCGCCCTCCACCTCGCGCCAGAGCTCTACGCCACCCTCCGCGGGCACGAGCCTTGTGAGCATGGACACGTGCGGCCAGCCGAGGACCTCGGCGAGCGCGGGCCCGACGAACCCCTGGTCGTCGTCGGACGCCTGCTTCCCGCAGAGCACGAGGTCCGGCTTCGTCTCGAGGGCGACCTTCGCGAGCGCGCGCGCCACCGCGAGATCCGACAGCGGCTCCTCAGCGAGGACGAGCGAGGCGTCGTCGCAGCCCATCGCCAGCGCCTGGCGCAGCGCGTCGCGCGAGCGCGCGGGACCGACCGTCACGACGCTCACCGTGGTCGACGCGTCCGCGTCCTTGCGCTCGAGGGCCATCTCGATCGCATACTCGTCGGACGGCGAGATCGACCAGGTGATGCCTTCGGTCGCGATGCTCTTTCCATCGGCGCCGACCTTGACGCGTACGGTCGAGTCGGGGACCTGCTTGATCGGAATGAGGATCTTCAGCTAGAGCTCCGTCTGGTCGCCCTGGTACCAGAGCGCGAACGCGACCGCGCCGCCCGCGACCCCGAGGGCGACCAGCGCGAAGACGATCGCGAAGATGGTCTGACTGTCCATTTGTTTTGTTATGTACTACCCATCGAATCTTGATCGAGCGTTGCCGCGACCAGCTCCAAGACGTCCACTGGCTTGACCTGGTCCTGCACACCCTTTGCCCCGACGCCCTCCTCCAGCATGATCAAGCAGAAGGGGCAGCCGCTGGCGACCTTGGTCGCCCCCGAGCCGGTCGCCATGAGCTGGTCAATCCGCCGGTGGTTCACGCGCTGGCCGACCTTCTCCTCCATCCACATCCGTCCGCCGCCGGCGCCGCAGCAAAAGCCGCGCTCGCGGTGGTGGGGGGCGATCTCGACGCGGCGGACGCCCGGGATCGCGTCGAGCAGTGCGCGCGGCTCGTCGTAGATCCCGTTGTGCCGGCCGAGGTAGCAGGGATCGTGGTACGCGACCACGTCCTCGCCGTCCTGCCTGATGCGCACGCGCCCCTCGGCCACGAGACGCCGGACGAAGGTGAGAGCGTGCTCGACCTCGTAGCGTCCGCCGAGCTGCGGATATTCGTTCGCGATCGTGTTGAAGCAGTGCGGGCAGCTCGCGAGGACCTTCTTCACGCCGTAGCGGCCGAAGCTCTCGATGTTCTGCTGGGCCTGCAGCTGCCAGAGGTACTCGTTGCCGATCCGCCGCGCCGGATCGCCGTTGCAGGTCTCCTCCGCACCGAGGATCGCGAACGACACGCCCGCCGCCCGCAAGATCGAGACGAGCGCCTTTGCGACGCGCTGGTTACGGCGGTCCACCGACGCCGCACAGCCGACGAAGTAAAGCCATTCGGCATCGGGCTTCTCCGCGAACGTGGGCACGCCGAGCTCCCTGGCCCAGTCGCCGCGCGACTCGCGCGGCTCGCCCCACGGGTTCCCCGCGCGCTCGATGTTCGTGAGCGCGCGCTGCGCCTCGGGCGGGGCCGCCGACTCCATCATCGCGAGGTGGCGGCGCATGTCGACGATCTTGTCGATGTGCTCGATCGTGACCGGACACGCTTCCACACATGCCGCGCACGTCGTACACGCCCAGAGCTCCTCCGGCTTCGATTCGACCCAATGCGCGGGCGGCGTGCCTGCGGCCGTGGGGTCCGCGAGGAGCGACGGCCCTTCGCGCAGGAGCTGGTCCCGGATGTCCAGCACGATCGTCTGCGGGTCGAGCGGCTTGCCGGTCGCGAGCGCGGGGCAGTTGTCGGAGCAGCGCCCACACTCGGTGCAGGTGTAGGCGTCGAGGAGCTGCTTCCAGGAGAGGTCGCGGAGCGAGGCCGCGCCGAAGCTGTCCTTGTTCTCGATGTCGGGGATGAGGTCGAGCGCGCCGCGCGGTGTTTGCTTGCGGAAGAACACGTTCGGAAGCGTCGTGACGATATGGAGGTGCTTCGACTGCGGGAGGTACGCCGCGAACGCGAGCACCGTGACGACGTGGAGCCACCAGGCGTAGATGAAGACCACCGCCGAGCTCTCGTAGGGGTAGATCGAGCTCAGGATCGCGCCGGCGATCGGCGGAGGCGTGTACCCCTTCTCGAGATTGCCGGCGGCCAGTCCCGCCCCTTCGAACACGAGCAGCGTGATCATGAGGATCCCGATCAGGGCGAGGATCACGTATCCGTCGAGCGCGACGTGCATCCGCGGTGGCCGCAGGAAGGCCCGGCGCACGGCCGCGACCGCGATCGAGGTCAGGACCAGGACGGCGAAGACGTCGATCGTCCACGCGAAGAGGGCGCTGCCCGCGCCGGGGACGTGGAGGCCGAGGATCCCGCTCAGCAGGAGGTCGATCGTCCCGACGGTGATGACGAGGAAGCCCCAGAAGATGAAGGCGTGCGCCAGTCCGCGGACGTAGTACGGGCGCTTGAGCAGCTTGCGCTGTCCGAGGTAGACGACGAGCTCGTCGCGGAGGCGCCGCCAGGGGTGATCGATCCGCGCCTCGTCGCGGCCGAGTCGCATGTACCGGTAGAGCCGCCAGGCGCGCCAGAAGAAGGCGCCGAATCCGACCAGCGCAAGTCCGAGCAGAATCGCGCCCCATGGCACGAAGCCACCTGTCGGGGGGATCATTCCTTCAGGAGCTCCTCGGCGATGACGAGCTTCATGATCTCGCTCGTTCCCTCGTAGATCTCCGTGATCTTCGCGTCGCGATAGTGGCGCTCCGCAGGGAACTCCGTCAGATAGCCGTAGCCGCCGAAGATCTGGACGCAGTCGCGCGCGGCGCGGACGGCCACGTCGGAGGCAAACAGCTTCGCCTGCGCCGCCGCCATGACGTGGTCTTCGCCGCGATCCTTGAGCGCCGCGGCGCGCCAGGTGAGCAGGCGCGCGGCGTCGACCTCGGTCGCCATGTTCGCGAGCATCTCCTGGATCGCCTGGAACTCGGCGATCTTCTTCCCGAACGCCTCGCGCTCTTTCGCGTACGCGAGCGCGTCCTCGAGGCACGCGCGCCCGATGCCCACCGCCTGCGCCGCGATCCCGATGCGTCCGCCGTCGAGCGTGTCCAGCGCGATGCGGAAGCCCGCGCTGGCCTCGCCGAGGAGACCCTCGTCGCCGACGCGCACTCCGTCGAAGATGAGCTGCGCGGTGTCGGAGCCGCGGATGCCGAGCTTGTGCTCGACCTTGCCGACCGTGAGGCCCTTCGTCTTCTTGTCGACGACGAACGCCGCGATCCCTCTGTGGCCCTTGGGCGGATCCGTCTGCGCGAAGACGATGACGACGTCGGCGGACGCGCCATTCGTGATGAAGTTCTTCGTGCCGGACAGGAGCCAGCCCTGCCCGTCGCGCTTCGCGCTCGTGCGCATGGCCGCGGCGTCGCTGCCGGAGGCCGGCTCGGAGAGAGCGAAGCAGCCGAGCAGCTTTCCCGATGCGAGCGGCCGGAGCCAGCGCTCCTTCTGCGTGTCGCTCCCGTGCCGCAGTAGCGGCTGGCACACGAGCGAGTTGTTCACGCTCATGACGACGCCGGTCGACGCGCAGGCGCGATTGATCTCCTCCATGACGAGGACCGCGCTCACCGTGTCGAGGCCCGCGCCGCCCCACCGCTCGGGGACCGCGATGCCCATGAACCCGAGCGACGCCATCTCCGCGAGGAGCGCCTTTGGGATCGCTGCTTTCGCGTCGATCTCGGTCGCGTGCGGGAGGACCTTCTCCGTCGCGAACTCGCGCGCCGTCCGCTGCGCGAGCTCCTGCTCGTCCGTGAGCGTGAGATCGAAACCGACGTCGGCTGCGGTCACCGCCACCGGCGCACCCCGAGGACGCGCCCGTCGGGATCGCGGGCGAGAAAGTACCCCTCCCGCATCTCGCCGACCGTCGCGCCGCGCGAGCGGGCACGGTCGAACGCGCCGTCGAGATCGTCCACGTGGAACCACGGCAGGAAACCCCACTGGGCGGGCTCGTCCTCGCGGTCGTGGACGGTGAACGTGGCCCCGCCCGCGGGCTCGAACCACACGGAGTCGTCGTGCGGGCGCTGCCGGCGAAGGCCGAGGACGTCGTCGTAGAAGCGCGCGACCTCGTCGCGGCGCGATGTGAACGCGAAGACGTTCGTGAGCGTGGGAGGTTTCATACGAGCTCCACGGCCAGGGCCACGGCCTCGCCACCACCGAGGCAGAGCGACGCGACGCCGCGGCGTTTGTTCCGCGCGCGCAGCGCGTACAGCAGCGTCACGAGCAGGCGCGCGCCGGAGGCGCCGATCGGATGGCCGAGCGCGACCGCCCCGCCGTTCACGTTGAACTTCTCCGCCGGTATGTCGAGCTCGCGCCGCACGCACTCGATCCCGCTGAAGGCCTCGTTCACCTCGAACAGGTCGACGTCCCCGACGCGCCAGCGCGCCTTCTCGAGGCAGCGCTCGATCGCGCCCTTCGGCGCGGTGAGGAAGAGCTCCGGCTCGTGCGCGAACTGACCCTGTGCGACGACGCGCGCGAGCGGCTCGGCGCCGAGCTCGCGGGCGCGCTCCTCCGACGCGACGATCACCGCCGCCGCGCCGTCGTTCAGCTTCGACGCGTTGCCTGCCGTCACCGTGCCGCCCTCCTGGAACGATGGCTTGAGGTTGGCGAGCGCCTCGAGGGTCGTCTCGCGCGGTGTCTCGTCCTGGCTGACCACCGTCGCCGCGCTCTTCCGGCCGGGCACCTCGACGGCAACGATCTCCGCGTCGAACGCGCCCTCGCGCTGCGCGCGCAGCGCCTTCTCGTACGACCCGACCGCGAACCGGTCCTGGTCCTCGCGCGAGAGCGAGCACTGCCGCGCGACGAGCTCGCCGCCGAGCCCCATGTGGCCGTGCCCGAAGGCGTCGACAAGACCGTCGGTCAGGTTCGCGTCCTCGATCGTGTGCTCGCCGAGCGGAAGGCCGGTCCGCGCGCCGCGCACGAGGTAGGGCGCGTTCGACATCGACTCCATGCCGCCGGCGACGACAAGGCGCGCCTCTCCCGCCGCGATCTGCGTCGCCGCGAGCATGACGCTCTTCAGGCCCGAGCCGCAGACCTTGTTCACGGTCGTGCAAGGGACGCTGTTCGGGATCCCGGCGCCGAGCGCCGCCTGCCGCGCTGGCGCCTGGCCAACGCCGGCCTGGATGACGTTGCCCATGAATACCTCGTCCACCTCGTCGGGCTTCACGCCGGCGCGCTCGAGCGCGCACCGGATCGCGATCGCGCCGAGCTTTGGCGCCGTGAGCGGCGCGAGCCCGCCGAGGAACGCGCCGATCGGCGTGCGCGCGGCGCCGAGGACGACGGCGCTCACGTGCGATCTTCCAGGAGGCGCTGGACGACGTGCTCGCGGTAGCTCTTGATCTCTTCGCGCAACGACGAGAGCTCGTTCATGCGCTCCTGCGTCGTCGCGAGGTGGGCATCGAGCAGCTCGATGAGGCGCGGAAGCACTTCGCGGTTCGAGCGATGGCGCGCGTAGAGGCGCTCGAGCTCGTGCATCTCCTGGAGGGAAAGTCCGAGGACCTTGAGACGCTGGATGAACTTCAGCCGACGGACGTCCTCGTCGGTGTACACCCGCTGGCCGCCCTCGAGCCGCTTCACGGAATCGAGGAGCCCCAGCTCCTCGTAGTACCGGATCGTCCGCTCGGTCAGCCCGACGTGGGCCGCGACCTCGCCGATGCGGTACCGCCCCACCGCCGTCGCCATCGTCGCCGTTCTACGATGTTTGCCAGTTCACGTCAACTGGCAGTGACTCAGATCTCGGTCGGACCGATAACGAAACCGAGGCGCTCGGTCGCTCTCCGGAGCGCGGCATCTCTGGTGACCAGACGACACCCAGCGACCCTCGCAAGAGCGACGTACTCCGCGTCATACGTCTTCGCCCAACCAAGCTCGTCGGCGATCCGCCATGCCGCAAGGCCCAGCCCGCGCGGCGCTCGCATAGCGACAGGCGCGGCGTCCAAGCGCACGACCGACAGATTCCCGAGCTCTCGCGAGATTTCGCCTCGCCAGGTCGCCTCGTGCAGCGCGGAACGGGTTTCCGCCCAGAAGAGCGGCGGCGCGATCAGCTCTTCGCGGCCGAAGGCCGTAAAGCCACCGTCGGCGAGACACTCTGCGAAAGCGACGCTCGCGTCGATGACGAGCGTCAGCGACCCTCGCGCGCCCGATGGACGGCCAGAACAGGGTTTGGCATCGGCTCGCCCGTCAGCGTGCGCCGCGGCCAACCCTTGGGCAGGGGCAAGACCTCCGGTTCGCCGAGCACCGCGTCGACATCTCGCTCGTTCACGAAGTGCTGCGTGCCGATCTTCTGCGAGCGCAGCTTGCCTTCCCGAATCCAGCGGCGGACGGTCTCGGGATTCCGCCGGACACGCTTCGCGGCTTCGGGAACGGTCAGCATAGTTGCATGCTACTACACGTCCGCTCTTCCCGGCCAGGCGAGCGGACCGCCGGGCTAACGGAGTGCTACGCGGACGCTGAAGGGTCGAGCCCCGTCCGCCTCGGAGCGCACATCGCTGTCCCGACCGTGCGCCGCACCGACGCCAAGCCGTCTGTTACCTGTCGATCGGACGGCGGACGTTCGTCAGAGAGCGGCGCGGATCCGCGCGGCGGTCTCGTCGAGCGCCGGACGCGGCTTCGGGTCGCGGTACTCCGGCGGGAACGTGAAGCCGAAGCCGTCGCCGTCGAAGCGCGGGATCACGTGCAGGTGGACGTGAAACACGTCCTGGCCCGCGGCTTCGCCGTCCGCGACGAGAAAGTTCACGCCCTCCGAGCGCAGGCCTGAGGCGCGGATCGCCGCCGCGACGCGGCGGCCGAGGTTCCACATCGCGACGGCGACGCGGTCGTCGAGCTCCCCGGCGAGCTTGGCATGCTGCCGGGGCAGCACGAGCGTGTGACCCTCGTTGACCGGCTGCACGTCGAGGATCGCGATGGCGTCGACGTCCTCGAAGACGTAGCTGGCCGGCTCGTTCGCACGGTCCACGATCCGGCAGAAGACGCAGTCCGCGCGCTCGCTCAGCGCTGCTCCAGTGGCACCCAGCGGCGAGCGGTCTCGCCGGTGTACTCCGACTCCGGTCGCAGGATGCGGTTCGCGGCGAGCTGCTCGAGGCAGTGCGCCGTCCAGCCGGCGACACGTGAGACCGCGAACGTCGGCGTGAACTGATCGACGGGGATCCCGAGGCCCTGAAGCACGAGCGCGGTGAAGAACTCTACGTTCGTCCGCAGATTCCGGCCGGGCTTGTGCTCGTCGAGCAGGCGCAGCGCGACACGCTCGACCTCGCGGGCGAGGTCATAGAGCGTGGTGTCGCCGTCCGCCGCGAAGAGCCGCTCCGCCGCGCGCGCGAGCACGTCCGCCCGCGGATCGCGGACCCTGTAGATGCGATGGCCGAAGCCCATGAGCCGCTCCCCGCGCGCGAGCTTCGCGCGCATGAAGGGCTCGGCATTCGACGCCTCGCCGATCTCGAAGACCATCTCGAGGGCCGGCCCCGGGGCACCGCCGTGGAGCGGGCCCTTCAACGCGCCGATCGCGCCGCCAACGGCCGAGATGACGTCGGATTCGGTCGAGACGATGACGCGCGCCGCGAAGGTCGACGCGTTGAGGCCGTGGTCGATGACGGTGTTGAAGTACGTGTCGAGCGCGCGCGCCCTCGCGTCGCTCGGCCGCGTCCCCGAGAGCATGTAGAGGTAATTCGCCGCGTGACCGAGGCCATGGTGCGGCGCGATCAGGCCATCGCGCGCGAGAAGCCGCGCGTACGCCGCGACGATCGTCGGAAAACGCGCGACCGCGACGAGCGCATCGCGGTACTGACCCTCGGGGAGCGTCTCGCCGTCGGTCCGCAGGCTCAAGGTCCCCGCGGCCATCCGTAATGCGTCCATCGCCGGCGCCTTCCGCTCCGCCGCGGCCTCGAGCACGTCGCGCGTGATGGGCGGGATCTCGCGCAGCCCCGCCAGCTGCGCTCGGAAGTCGGCCAGCTCCCTGCCGTTCGGGAGCCGGTCGTTCCAGAGGAGGTAGACCAGCTCCTCGAACGTGGCGCGCTCGGCGATCTCCTCGAGCGGGAAGCCGGCGATGACGAGCACGCCGTTCTTGCCATCCACCATCGAGAGCCGCGTCCGCGCCGCGACGACGCCCTGCAGGCCGGGAACGTACGCGTTCGCCATCGCGCTCAAGGCTAGCGCCGTGCCCTCGGCGGGAGCGCGGGTCCTGTCCCGGGCTCGCGGGTCTCTCGCTCGCTGCACCCTCCCCGTCCCTGAACACGTTCGCTGGCCACGACCGTCCGGGACGGGTCCCCGGGGAACCCGCAGCTCGCGAGGGACCCGCTTCCCCGTACACCCGCGCTCCCTCGTTCAACAGGCAAGCTCTCGGAGCGCGAAGGCGAGC
>Ga0209058_1001771_pt1 | contig 18149 bp, 24 predicted proteins | sample GraSoiAngelo_147_FD_185904 | JGI IMG/M metagenome (GOLD analysis project Ga0209058, IMG submission 185904) | Grasslands soil microbial communities from the Angelo Coastal Reserve, California, USA - 14_1009_05_40cm (SPAdes) (version 2) | ecosystem: Environmental > Terrestrial > Soil > Grasslands ... | reverse complement strand
CCGGCGAGCGCGCCGAGCACGATCGCGCCCGCGTCCCGCACCCGCTCCAGATCGAGCTGGAGGCCGGCGAACCTCATCAGCGCCGCCGCCGCGAGCGGCGCGAGGGTGTTGCCCGCCGCGATGATCACCGCCCCCGCCGGGCTCGGCCCCAACGGCAGGTTGGTGGCGAGCGCGCCGGCGGCGACAGCAGGCCACATCCGGTAGCCCAGGACCAGGAAGGCGACGACTGCGATCCCGGTCGGCGGCCACACCGGTGTGACCTGACCGTGGACCAGCGCCAGCCGGAGCCCGAGCTGGGCGGTCAGGTAGTACGCGAGCGCGACGATCGCCAGCCGCAGCCCGTAGGCGGCCACGGCCCGAGTATCCGCAGGCGGCCCCGACGCCGTCAACCGGCTGTGGAACAAAAGATCTGAGACCCCGGGTAAAAGCTCCAGAGAGATGAAAGCCCTGAACGGAATCCACCACATCAGCGCCATCACGGCCGACGCTGCCGACAACCTCGCGTTCTACACGGGCGTGATGGGACTGCGCCTGGTCAAGAAGACAGTCAACCAGGACAACCCGACCGTCTACCACCTCTTCTACGCCGACGAGCAGGGCACACCCGGCGCTGACCTCACGTTCTTCGAGTATCCCGGCCTGGCGCGCGGCCGCGCCGGAGGGGGAATGATCCACCGGATCGCGCTCCGGGTCGGGTCCGAGCGGGCTCTCGACTTCTGGGGCAAGCGCCTGGCCGGCGCCGGCATCGATTCGACCAGGGAGGAGGACCGCCTCCGCTTCGAGGACCCCGAGGGCCTCGGCTTCGAGCTCCTCGCCGAGCCGGTCGCGGACCAGCCGCTCGTCGCCTGGCACCCGGAGATCCCCGAGCAGCTCGCGCTGCAGGGATTCGCCGGGGTGCGCGCGTTCACGCGCCGGCCGCAGGCGAGCGACGACTTCCTGCACGAAGCACTCGGCTTCATGCATCGGAGCGACGCCGTGTACGAATCACGCGGCGACTCGCGCGGATCGTTCTACGCCTACGACCAGGCGCCGGACGTTCGGGCCCTCGGCGGCGCAGGCACGGTGCACCACATCGCGTGGTCGTCGACCATGGAGGACCACGTCGAGTGGCGGCGACGGGTCATCGAGTCAGGCGGAGACCCGACGCCGGTGATCGACCGCTTCTACTTTCGCTCGATTTACTTCCGCGAGCCGAGCGGAGTTCTCTTCGAGATCGCGACAGTGGGCCCCGGCTTCGCCTCCGACGAGCCCCAGGAGCACCTGGGCGAGAAGCTGTCGCTGCCGCCGGCGTTCGAGCACCTACGGGCCCAGATCGAGCCCGGGCTGAGGCGGCTGCCGAACCCTAGGCGACCAGCCGAAGCCCGTCCGGGAGCGGCAGCATCCTGAGGCCGCGGATCGCCTCCCGCGCGTCGTCGAGGGTGACCTGACGGCGCCGGAAGTTACGAAGCGCGAACCTGTCGCAGGCCGTTTCCGCCCCTGAGCGCCTGCCCACCATCTCGCGCAGGTACCAGTGCAGCCACTCGTGCAGGTACACGAACCGCAGCACGTCGCGCCGCGTCCGGAATCGCACCTTCTCCGACACCCACGCGAACCTCATCCCCGCCCCGGGTTTGCGCCGCGCGCTGACATAGACGAGCTCGTCGAACGGCCGGAAGGGCTCCGGCAGGCGGACGATGATCCGGCCCACATCGAACTCGCAAAGGCCCGAAAGGTGCGGTCGGGTGCGGTACCGCAGCGGCTTGATGACGACGCGGTAGTCGCCGGGCGAGGGCAGTCCGGCCAGCGCCCGGCGCACGTCTGCCGCCTTGATTCCGTGGACGTCGCTGCGCACCAGAAGGCCGAGGGTGTGCGCGCGGCTCGCCCGGCGCTCGATCGCCGCGACCGCCCGTCGGACGGCGTGTGGGTCGAAGTGGAGCTCCTCGGCCAGCGGGATCGCCTGGCGGCGAAGGCCGGTTCGCGGGGGCAGGATGAGGAGGCTCATGGACTGCTAGATAAGCGCCCACCCAGCCGGCGCTACTCGCCGAGTCATCGGCCCCCCGGCGCGCGTTTTACGGGTGGGTGTTTTGCCCACGAATCCGGCAGGAGGTTTTGGCGTGCCTGGCAAGAAACATGGGCCTGCGATCAAGAAGCCGAAGACTTATGAGGCCCTGAAGAAGAAGGGCATGAGCAAGTCGAGGGCGGCGCGCATCAGCAACGCGCAGGCGAGCAAGCAGAAAGCCAAGAGGCGTTAGCGCCGCTACCCCATGATTTAGGGGTGCAGAAGGTTCACCTCGAGTCCGTCCGCCGCAAGTCCGGCGGGCGGATCCATCTCACGCCCAGGGTGCCGAGGGTCGGGCCGGTCACCACGCTGTGCGGGCAGACGCTGGACGACGGGTCGTACGCGGCGGTGGGCGCGGAGCCCGACTGCGCGAACTGCCTCCGGCGGTCTCACGACCAGGCGCGGATCTCCGGCGCGTTCTTCGCCCAGGAAGAGGGCTCCGAGCTCCTGCGCCTTTCGCTGGAGCAGGCGAAAACGCGCAAGCCCAACTTGCGCGTGCTGCCGACGCCGCCCGCGACCAAGGAGAAACCGGTGGAGTGGCCGGCGGCCAAGGCGCCGCAGGAGACCGTGCCGGACCAGGTCGGCGAGCTCGTCACGCGCGGGTTCAAGCCGTCGGGAGAGGGCGTGTGGCGCAGCCCGCAGGGCGTGATCGTGCGTTTGCGGCGGCACGGAAAGGAGTGGCGCTTCGCCGAGCTCGTCTTCGAGGGCGAGGTGGTGGCGACGCGCGGCGACGACGGCCTCCGCCTGAAGGCGGGCGACGTCGAGCTGGCTCCAACCGACGACGGATTCGAGGTGCGGCTGAGAAAGAAGCCCTAAGGCGCCGAGAACGCGCGATAGTCGCGACTAACGAGGGTCGCGGGCGCCGAGAACGCGGGATAGTCGCGACTAACGAGGGTCGAGGGCGCCGAGAACGCGCGATAGTCGCGACTAACGAGGGTCGCGGGCGTCGAGAAGCCGCGCGGTGCCGCCATGATTCCGGCGTGCGGCGGATCGCCGACTCGTTCTCGTGGCCGTTGCGACCGCGATCGCGCTGGACGTGGGCGGTCGGCGTCGTCGCCGTCGCCCTGTTTCCCCTGATGTTCGTACCGCTGTTCGGATACGCGATCTCGGCGGTGCGGGCGTCGCAGCTGGACCCCTCGTCCGGGCCGCCGCCGTGGAGGTGGTCGAGCCGCCTGCTCTACGACGGCGCCACCGTCGCGCTCGTGATGGCGGCGTCGGCGGCTCCGTTCGTGATCGCGTACGGCTCGCTTGCCAGGCTGCTCGAGCAGACGGCGGGCGACCTGGTCGGCGACGCCGTCGCCCTGCTCGTGCTCTTCTTTGCGTGGGGGGTCGTCGCTCTCGTGCTGGCTCCGCACGTCCTGGCCCGGTTCGCAGCCAGCGGCGACCTGCGCGACATCGTCGACGTCATCTCGGCGATCCGAGGGGTGCGACGCGACTTCGCGACCTGGAACGTGGTCGTGGCCGCAATCGTCACGGCGTGGGCGATCGGCATCGCATGCGCGGGATTGCTGTGCGTCGGAATCGTGCCCGGAGTCTTCTACGCCATCCTTGTGAGCGCACATGCCACCGCAGCGCTCGGGGGTTCGGGTCCGCGTCCACCCGCTCGGTGACACGGCGCTCCTCGCGGAGCTCGGAACGCGTCTGGACACGGCGCTGAACACGCGTGCCATCGCCCTGGCCGCCGCCCTGCAGAGGCGGCGGGACGTGCGCCGCGCCGTGGCCGGCCACGGCACGGTGACGGTTCAGTTCGACCCCGACCAGATCACCCTCGACGCGCTCGCGGTCGCGATCGCGCGCCTGGCGAGGAAGCGACCTCCTGTCGATGAGCCTGGCCGCCTGCACCGCATCCCGGTCGTCTACGACGGGCCCGACCTCGACGCGGTCGCCACCGCCCGCGGGCTCTCACCGCGCCAGGTGATCGACCTCCACACGCGGCCCATCTATCGCGTGTTCCTCGTCGGCTTCGTGCCGGGCTGGGCGTACATGGGGCCGATCGCCGACGAGTTGGTGCTGCCGCGCCGCTCGGTCCCGCGCACCCACGTGCCCGCGGGCTCGGTGGCGATCGCGGGCCAGGAGACCGGCATCTACCCGCTCGCCAGCCCGGGCGGCTGGCACCTCATCGGCCGCACCTCGGTGAAGCTGTTCCTGCCCGACTCCGACCCGCCGAGCCTCTTTCGCGCCGGCGACCGCGTGAAGTTCTTCCCTTCCCCGGAATGACGCCGGCGCTGCGGGTGGTCGCGCCCGGGTTGTTGACGACGGTGCAGGACGCGGGCCGGCCGCACGCCATGGCCTCGGGCGTGCCGCCGGGTGGAGCGATGGACCGCTTCGCTTATCAGGCCGGGAACCTGCTCGTCGGCAACGATCGAGGCGCGGCCGCGCTGGAGTGCACGCTGCGCGGACCGCGCCTGGTCGCCTTGCGTGCCTGCCTGGTCGCCATCACCGGCGCCGACCTCGAGCCGCGCGTGAGCGGCCGGCCGGTCCCGATGTGGAGCGTGTTCGCGCTGGAGGAGGGAGACGAGCTGGCCTTCGGGGCCCGGCGGCTCGGCGCCCGCGCCTACGTGGCAGTGGACGGCGGGATCGCGGCCGATCGGTGGCTGGGCTCGGTGTCGACGAACCTGATGGTGGGGCGCGGCGGCATGCAGGGCCGGGCGCTGATCGCGGGAGATGTCATCTCCACCGGCGAGCAGAAGACAAGGACGATCCCCGGCCGCGGGTTGGCGGAGGCCATGCGACCGGCGTATGCGGACCGCACCCTGCATGCAGTGGCTGGCCCCCACACGTCGCGGGACTCGCTGTTCGACGCGACGTTCCAGGTCTCACCCGACTCCAACCGCATGGGTTACCGACTCGACGGCCGGCGGCTCGAAGCCTCCGGTGACGAGGTGCTCTCATTCGGGCTGGTCGCCGGAGCGGTCCAGCTTCCCTCCGGAGGGCGACCGATCCTGTTGATGGCCGACCACCAGACCGCCGGCGGTTACCCCGTAATCGCGGTCGTCGCCAGCGCCTCGATGCCGGTCGCGGCCCAGCTCGCGCCTGGCGATGAGGTCCGCTTCGTAGAGACCACCGTCGAGAAGGCGCTGGCGATGCGCGCCGCTCAGCGCTCGGCTCTCGACTCTCTCACCAGCTGATCGATCCAGCCGATGTGCTCGGCGTAGTGCTCGTAGGTGTTGCCGCCGACCCACTCCACCACCGGCCGGTCGTCGTTCGGGTCCCGCGGGTCGTTGGGCTGGTAGTGGTTGTAGGACCGCCTCAGGTCCGCGTCGCTCATCTCGCCGAGCCGCTCCACGAGCGCCTCGTGCGTGCGCCGGCTGAAGGCGAGGGCCTCGTCGACGGTCTCGTGCCGGTGCTTCAACCAGACCGCCTCGTTGATCGCGTCGGTGTCCTCGGCGACTCCGGGCACGCCCATCGCGGTGCGCCGGTCCTCGCCGTTGAGCAGCCCGAGGAGCGACAGCTCCCACGCTGCGATATGGACGAGATGGTCCTTGACCGCCCACGTGCCGCTGCCCTTGAGCTGGAGACCACCCGCGCCGAGGGACTCGACGAGACCCTGCAGCTCCCGCCAACCTCTCTCGATCTGCTCCATCTCCGAATTGCGAGTCATGCCTCGGCCGCCACCTTCTTGGCCTCGTCGATGACGAGGTCATAGTCCGGCTGCGGCTGCTCGCGCGACCCGATCCAGGTCCAGCGGATCACGCCGTTGCGGTCGACGATGAAGATCGAGCGGCGGGCCATCCCCGAGTAGCCGGCCACGTCGTCGCGTCGCACTCCATAGTCGGTGACCATCTTGCGCTCGAAATCGCCGATCAGGTCGAACGGCAGGCCACCGAGCTCCTTGGCAAACGCCTGGTGCGAGAAGACGGAGTCCACGCTGATGCCAAAGATGCCGACTCCATTGGCGACGGCATCGTCGTTCCTGGACCGAAACTCGGTCAGCTCGGTTCGTCAACCGCCGGTGAAATCGAGGACGTAGAAGAGCAGAACCAGGGCGCGAAACTTCTGCAGCGCGTCACCCAGTGAAATCTCCTGGCCGCCCGTCGTCGGCAGCTTGAAGTCAGGCGCCTTCTCCCCCACCTGCAGCATCGAGTGCTGAAAAGTCTATTCGCTGCCTGATTCGAGAACGTACCAGCCCGACCTGGTGGCGCCGCTGATCGCGTAGCCCCGCCGCAGCGCGCCGCCGAGCGCTGTACGCACGGCGAGCCGCCAGCGCCGCGCCAGCGCGGGGTCGGCGCGACGCACCGCGACGATGTCGTCGGGAACCTGACATATAAGGACGCGAGCCTCCGACGCCGCCTCCACCGGCTCGCCCTCGACGCCGACCGAGACGATCGCGGCGCTTCCCCACGAGCGCAGCTTCTCCACGTCGAGCTCCGCCAGCCTTCCCGCGGCGGCCGCGTCAGCCCGAGCCGAGTCGAGTCGCCAGCGGATCAGCAGCCGGTCCGACTCCTCACCGGCGTTGATGCCGTCGCTCATCTCCCCGTAGAAGTTGACGAGGTAGTCCGGCGCCTCGGCTCCGAGCTTGGCCAGGTTGAAGTAGGCGTTGCGGCGAACGAGCGGGTCGGTCGTCCACTCCATCACGTTCACCCCCCGGTCAAGGCACCACCGGCGCTGGTGCTGCTTCAGCTCGAAGCCCAGTCCGCGGGTCTCGTTGCCGGGAAGCACGCCAAGGATGTGCGAGTGCATGTGGAGCTCGTGCGGCGGGGTGCCGCCGAGCCAGCCGACGAGGCCCCCGATCAACCTTCCCTCGATGAACGCCCCCGCCACGTAGTTACCGGAGTGCGCCAACGCTCGGAGGGTGTCGGAGCCGACCGGGGGCTCGCCCGTCCGGCCCCAGATCTCGGCGAAGAGGTCGGCCAGCGCGAGGATGTCGGCGAGCTCGTCAAGCTCGCGAATCTCCGCGGTCATGCGAGCCCGAATCTGCGGCCGGCGACGAGAGCTGCCGCCTGCACCGCAAATGTCGCGACGATCGCGATAGCGAAGGCGACGCCGATGCCGGCGGGCAGCAGCAGGGCCAGCGCGAGAAAGAAGGACGCGAAGGCGAAGAGCCCGAGCAGCAGCCCGCGCACCACGCCGACCGCCGGGTCGCGGCCCTCGACGCGGTGGGCGAACGCCGCCAGCACCGATCCGTAGAGCGGGAAAGGTGCGAGCAGGCCGGCCAGCCGCGGACCGAGGAGCGGCGCGGCTGACGTCAGGACCACGACGAACGTCGTCGCCACGACCATTCGTGCCGGAAGGTCCCAGCGCGGGAAGTCGATGCGCCCGGCAGGCCGTGTCGATCGCGCTGGCATCAGGAACAGCGTGACCACGATGACCACGATGATGACGACAAAGGACGCCAGGGCCGGGAGCACGAGCATCGCCAGCAGCAGCGTCGCGACCGCGAACGCGGCACTCGCCGCGAGCAGCGAGCCGGCCCAGCCCAGGCGCTGCGCCACCCAGGCATAGCTGAGGCAGAACCCGGCCTGGGAGATGGCGCCCGTCATGATCCCGAGCGCGGCCTCCTGGGCGAAGCGCGGACCGGGGTCGAGGGCGAGAAAGAACGCGACCGGCGCCGACGTAAACGGGATCCCGATCAGCCAGCCGCCGACGGCGGGGCCCCATCGCCGTCCGGCCAGGCTCGCCGCCCCGACGAGCACGGGCGTGAGCACGAGCTTCAGGGCCAGCGCGCCGGCGGGATTCAACGCGGCGCGAGAGGCGCCGTCTCGATGCCCGCTTCGCGCAGGGCCACGCGGACCACGGTCGCGATCTGCCCGGCGCCTTTCGTGTCGCCGTGGACGCAGACCGTGTCGTAGCGGCCCGAGCGCGCGAGCGCCACCGCCTGCTCCGCCGCGACCCTGGGGTTCAGGACCGCGCCGGCCTGATCGCGCGGCGCGAGGCTCCCGTCGGGGAGCATCAGGCGATCGGCAAAGCCCTCGCGGTAGGCGGGCAGGCCCGCCCGCGCGGCCGCGGCCACGATCTCGAAGCCGGGCTGCCCCATCAGTCCGACACCGTGCTTTTTCGCCACGCGCGCGAGCGCGTCGGCGGCTTCGGGGTCACGCTGGCAGCGGTGGTACAGCGCGCCGTGGGGCTTGATGTAAGCGAGAGGCGCCACCGCCGCCAGCGCCGCGACCTGGAAGGCGATGAGGGCTTCGATCTCCCGCGCGTTCAGCGACCTCTCCACCCGGCCGAAGCCGCCGCGGTCGTCGTACCCGGGGTGCGCGCCCAGCTCGACTCCGAGCTCGACGCACCGGCGCGCGGTCGCGATCGTGATCGAGGCCGAGCCGGCGTGCACGCCGCAGGCCACGTTTGCGCTGTCGATGCAGGCGAGGATCGCCTCGTCTTCGCCGGCGCCCTCTCCGATGTCGGAGTTGAGGTTCAACGGCGCGGAGCGGTGGGCGGGGTCATCGGTGCCGGGTGTTGCCGTGAAGGAGCTGGATCGCATGGCCGAGCACGGGCATCACCGCCTCGAGCGATTCGGTCGCCCCCTTCATGCTGCCCGGCACGTTGAGGATCAGCGTGTGGCTGCGCACGCCGGCGACGCCGCGCGACAGGACTGCCATCGGCGTCTTTGTCGCACCGGCGCTGCGCATCAGCTCGGAGAGGCCGGGCACCTCGTAGTCGATGAGCATCGATGTCGCCTGCGGCGTGACGTCGCGTGGACCCAGGCCCGTGCCTCCGGTGGTCACGACCAGGTCGGCGCCGGCGACGACGGCGGCCACGATCGCGTCGGTGATGCGCTCATGCGTGTCGGGAACGACCTCTGGGTCGGAGACCTGCAGGCCCGCCTGGCGAAGGATGTGCTGGAGCGCGGGGCCGCTGACGTCCTCGCGGGTGCCGGCGGAGACACCGTCGCTGACGGTGATCACGTGCGCCTTGCCGGTCACGCCCGCTTCCAGGTTCCCGAACGGCCGCCCGACTTCTCCAGCAGGCGCACGTTCTCCAGGTACACCCCCCGCTCGACGCCCTTGACCATGTCGATCAGCGTCAGGCCCGCGACCGCGGCCGAGATGAGCGCCTCCATCTCGACGCCGGTCTGGCCGACGACGCGGACGCGCGCGCTGACGCGTATGCCGCCGTCGACGAAGTCGAAGTCCACGCTCACGCTCGAGAGCGGAAGCGGGTGGCACAGCGGGATGAGGTCGGGCGTGCGCTTGGCCGCCATGATGCCGGCGACCCGCGCGACCTGCAGGGCGTCGCCCTTCGCCGTGCCCTCCCGCACCGCCTTGATGGTGTCGGCCGACATGCGGACGAGACACTCCGCCGTCGCCTCGCGCACGGTGGCGAGCTTGTCAGCCACGTCGACCATGCGGGCCGCGCCCCTGTCGTCAAGGTGCGTCAGTCGCCGCGAGGTCCGCGCCACGGGCATCAGGATATGACCATGGCCGGCGTGGACGGGGTGCTGTTCGACTACGGACGCACGCTCGTCACCTGGGCGTACCCGACCGACGACCTGCTGCGCGTGCTGAACGAGTTCCGTCCGCGGATCGTGGCTGCTCTCGGAGTACCGGCGCCCGAGGCCGAGACGATCCTGCACGACGTTCTGCTGCCGCTGGAGGAGTACATCGGCAGCATGAGCGAGGACGAGGTCGATTACATGACCGTCTACCGCGAGGCCTGGCGTCACGCCGGCCTGCGCCTGCCCGACGACCTCCTGCACGAGATCCTCGACGCCGAGCAGCGGTGCTGGGACCGCGCCGTCGAGCTCGACGCCGACGCCCGCGACGTTCTCTCGTGGCTCGGGGATCGCGGCATCCGGCGCGGCATCTGCTCGAACGCGCCCTTCCCGCCGGAGATGATGCGACGCCAGGTGGAGACGAACGGGATCACCGCGCTGGTCGACGCCGTCGTCTTCTCGAGCGATGTCGGCCGCCGGAAGCCGGCGCCCGAGATGTACCACGCGGCTCTGGACGCGATCGGAACCTCGCCCGACCGCACGCTTTTCGCGGGCGACCGGGTGCGCGAGGACTACGAGGGCCCGATGGCGCTCGGCATGCGCGCGGTGGTGGTGACCGCGCACGCCGACGAGCCGGCGCCGGACGGCGTGCCTACGATCGCGTCCCTGGCCGAGCTCCCGTCGCTGCTCGCATGAGCCGGCAGAAGAAGCGTCCGAGCTTCTGGTGGATCTTGTTCTACGGCCGCCGCCGGCGCGGCTTTCCGTGGCTGCTCTTCGCGGTCGTCGCCGCCATCGTCGCTCTCGGCGCGATCTTCGCCCTACCGGGCGGCGCCGACGCGTCACGCGTCTTTGCGGCGGCGGTCTTCGGCCTCCTGCTCTTGGGCGCGATCGCGCTCGCCGTCGTCGCCGTGCTCCGGCCTCGCCGCCGACCCTGAGCCGCGCGCGCGGCCACCAGCACCGCGGCCGCACCCGCCCCGACGCCGTTGTCGATGTTGACCACGACAAGGCCGGTCGAGCACGACTGGAGCATCGTCGTCAGCGCCGCTTCGCCCGCGCCACCGCGGCCGTAGCCCGTGGAGACCGGCAGGCCGATGACCGGCACGTCGACGAGACCGGCGACCAGGCCCGGCAGGACGCCGTCCATGCCCGCCGCGACGACGATCACGTCCGCTCCCCACTCGAGCATCGCCGCCAGAGGGGCGACGAAGCGGTGCAGGCCGGCGACGCCGAGGTCCGCCTCCAGCCGCGCCTCCAGGCCGCACGCCTCGACCACCATGCGCGCCTCATCCGCCGCCGGCACATCAGACGTGCCGGCCGTCAGGATGGCGACCTTGCCCTCCACGCGATCCGGCGCAAAACGCCCGCGCAGGACGCGCGCGGACAGGTGGTAGTCGATCACTCGCATATCAACAGCGGCGTCCTCGAGCGCCGCGCGGTGCGCGTCCGTCATCCGGCTGACCAGACCCTGGCCATGCTGCTCCGCCATGCGCACCACGAGGCGGGCGGCGTCGGCCGGCGACTTGCCGGCGGCAAGCACCACCTCCGGGATGCCGCGTCGCAGGAAGCGGCCGAGGTCGAGCCTCGCCCGGCCGCCGAGCTCGTCCAGCTGCACCCGGCGCAGCTCCGCGAGCGCCTCGTCCTCGCTCAGCTCGCCCGCGACGAGCCGGCGCAGGATATCTCTCAAAGGCCGAGCAGGACCTCGCGCATCCGCTGCCAGTGAGTGCCGGCCCAGTAGATGCGGCCGCAATCGGGGCACTCGGAGTAGCGCGACTGCGTGCTGCGAACGTAGGGCGGCACGCGCTCGACCACCGTCGCCGGCACCCGCGACTCGAGCTCGGAGTTGCACTCAATGCAGCGCGTGAGCGCCTCCTTCAGCTCGAGACCGAGCTCCCCGAACACCTGGCGCAGCTGCTTGATGACGTCGTCGTCGCGGATGAGGATCGCGCGCACCACCCCGGTCTGGATGACGCGGCGCCTGGTTAGGTCGCGGTCGCGCGTGAGGAGGACGCGGTTCTCGGCCGCCGCCTCGCGCACGAGCTCGGAGTCGTCGATGCGCGCGTGGTAGGACGCGTCGTAGCCGAGCGCACGCAGCCAGCGCGCCAGGCGTCCGACGTTGCAGTCGGCCAGGAAACGGGGCCTCACCGAAGCAATCTTAGAATCGACCCATGGCCGCGCCGGGATTCGAGGAGTTGATGTCGAAGCTCAAAAGCGAGGCGAGCGGCTGCTACTCGTGGTCGAACGGACCGGGCGACCGTTACGCCGCCCACTCCCACTCGTACGAGAAGGTGCTGTACTGCGTCGACGGCGCGATCACTTTCGTGCTCGAAAACGAAGGTCGACGGCTCGAGCTGAAGCCGGGTGACCGCATGGTCCTGCCCGCCGGCACCGTGCACTCGGCGATCGTCGCATCGTCCGGATGCACATGCATCGAGGGCCACCGCTAGGTCGCCGGACGCACCCAGCCTCCGGGCGTAATATGGGTCGCTGCGATGAGCATCATCGAGTTCATCCGCGACCGCGCCAGGTTCTACAACTGTCCGGTGTGCGGGCGCAGCTTGAAAGGTTGCGACGTCCAGGTCCTCAGCCACGAGGACGAGCGATTCCACCTGCAGGTGACGTGCGCCCAGTGCCAGGTCACCTTCATCGTCGTGCTGGCGATCGCGGGCGGCGCGGTGGACGAGATCGAGACCGCGGTCCCGGAGGCGGTCGAGGAGCTGCCGGCGGCGGAGCCCATCAGCGTGGACGAGATCCTCGACCTTCACCTCTACCTCAAGAGCTTCCAGGGCACGCTCACGGAGCTGATCCACCAGCACGACCACAGCCGCGGCTGATCATCGCCTGGCGCGCACGGGGCGCACTCAAGACTTGAGTCGGATCTACCTCGACGACGCCGGCTCGGCGCCGGTCCTCCCCGAAGTCCTCGAGGCGCTGCGGACGGTGCCGCCGGGCAATCCCTCCAGCCCCCACGCGGAGGGGCGCGCTGTGCGCACCGTGCTCGACCGGGCGCGCGACCTCGCCGCCGCCGCGATCGGGGTCCAGCGGACGGAAGTCGTCTTCACGTCGTCGGGCACGGAGAGCGTGAACCTCGCGCTCTTCGGCACGCGCGGACCGCTGCTCACGTGGGCGGCCGAGCACCAATCCGTGCTCGGCGCCGTGCGGCGCATGCAGGCCCTGGGTCGCGGCGTGACGGTCGCCGAAGTGGACGCGGCGGCCAGGGTCGACGTCGACGCGATCAAGGCGGGGATTGCGGTCGTTTCCGTCGGCCTCGCCAACAACGAGATCGGCACTATCCAGCCGGTCCGCGAGGTCATCGCCCGCGCGCATGACATCGGCGCCCTGGTCCACGTGGACGCATGTGCGGGGCCCCGGTGGATCGACGTCCCGGAGGGCGCGGACCTCGTCTCCTACAGCGGACACAAGCTCGGCGCGGGTCGCGGAGGGATGCTCTACGTCCGCGACGGGGTGCGCCTCGAGCCACTCCTGTACGGAGGACCGCAGGAGTGGGGCAAGCGCGCTGGCTTCGAGGACGTGGCGTCCGCGTTGGCGATGGCGGTCGCCCTCTCCGTTTGCGCGCGAGAGCGGCACGTGCGCTCTTCGGTCGCGTACAGCCAGAGCCTCGCGCTCATGCTCGTCCTCCGCGACCTGGGCGGACGCACGACCGGGGCCGAAGACCGGCTGCCGAACGTCGCGTCCTGCGCGTTTGCCGGCCGGCGCGGCGAGGACATGCTGCTGGCGCTCGACCTCGCCGGCGTTGCCGCCTCCAGCGGTTCGGCTTGCGCATCGGGGTCGCTCGACCCTTCGCACGTCCTGCTCGCGACCGGGATGAGCCTCGAGGAGGCGCTCGGCAGCCTGCGCCTGTCGACCGGTTACTCCACCACGGCGGCTGAGGTGGTGCGGGCGGGCGAGATCCTCTACTCCGTGCTGAGTCGCCGCGGCGTGCATGCCTAGCGTCGAGGAGGAGCTCGCGCGCCGGCTCGCCCGCGGCGAGGAGGTCGTGCTGGCGACCGTTGTCAAGCTCGACGGGGAGCCACCTTCCCAGCCTGGGGCCAAGCTCCTGATGTCGCGCGACGCGGCGCTCGCGGGCACGCTCGGTTGCAGCGAGTTCGACTCAGCGGCCCTGTCCGATTCGGACGCCATCGCGACGAGCGCTTCGCCGCAGCTGCGGACCTACCGCCACGACCTCGGCTCCATCGAGGTGTACCTCGAGCCCTACGCCTCCGCGCCGACGCTGGTGGTGTTCGCCTCGACCCCGGTGGGGCGCGCGCTGGCGCGCTGGGCGCCCGAGGTCGGCTTCCGAGCTGTCCTGGCCGAGACCGCCTCGCAGCTCCCGCCCGATGCGGGCGGCGAGCTCTTCGTCGTCCACACCAACCACGACGCCCCCGACCTGGTCGACGCTCTCGAGGCGGTGCTGCCACGCAACCCCAGGTTCATCGGCCTGGTCGGGAGCCGCCGCCACACCGGCCACCACCTCGAGGCCCTGCGCGCCAAGGGCGTGGGCGAGGACGTGATCGCCCGCATCCAGAGCCCGGTCGGGCTCGACATCGGCGCCCGCACGGCGGAGGAGATCGCGCTGTCGATCCTGGCCGGCCTGGTCGCGGTCCGCCGCGGCGGTGGCGCGGGGTGGAAATCAAGTAACGGTTAACCGGAACTGAACTCGCCCGACCCGACCGCATAATCACGAGCCGTGTCGATCGGCCCCGGAACGAGGCTAGGCCAGTACGAGGTCCAGGAGTTCGTCGGCCAGGGCGCGATGGGACGCGTCTTCCGCGCCTACCACTCCGACCTGGAGCGCACTGGCGCGGTCAAGGTGATGCAGGCGATGACACCCGACCCGGACACGGTCGCCCGCTTCCGCCACGAGGCGCAGGCGATCGCGAAGCTGCGCCATCCCAACATCGTCGACGTCTACGACTACGGCCAGTTTCAGGGGACGCCGTACATGATCGTCGAGTACGTGCCAGGCGGCAGCCTGGCCGGCAAGATGGAGGCCGGCGGCGTCGACCGCCGCAGCGCCCTCAGGTACCTGCGAGGCATCGCGGCCGGCCTCGACTACGCCCACAGCAGAGGCGTGGTGCATCGCGACGTGAAGCCGGCCAACGTGCTCCTGACCGCCGAGGACACCCCTGTTCTCGCCGATTTCGGGCTCGCCAAGCTCATGCAGGGCTCGTCGCTGAAATCGATGACCGGGGTGACCACCGGCACGCCGGCCTACATGGCCCCGGAGCAGGTTACGGGCGGGCGGGTGGGGCCGGCGTCCGACCGCTACTCGCTGGCCACGATCGCGTACGAGATGCTGACCGGCGTCATCCCGTTCGACGGCGAGGGGCTGATGGAGATCCTGTACGCCCAGGTCCACCGCGACCCGCCACCGCCCAGCTCGCGCGACTCTTCCCTCGGTCCCGGCGTCGACACGGTGATTCTGCGAGGGCTGGCCAAGGCTCCGGAGGCGAGGTGGGAGTCGGCGGGTGCGTTCGTCGAAGCGCTCGAGGGTGCGCTCGCCCCCGAGGCCGCGCGCTCGGTCGAGGCCACCGTCGTGATGGCGGTTCCAACGGCCACGACCACAGCGGCCTCGGAAACGGCGTTGCTCGAACGCGTCGAGGCGCCTGCCGAGCCGCAGATCTTCACCCTGGCGTACCCGTCCCCGCCCCCTACGCGTGTTCAGCGCAGGCTGCGGAGACGGACGATCGGGCTCGTCGCGGCCGCCGTGATCGTCGCGCTTCTCGCCGCCGGCGTCGTCGGTTGGGCGGCGACCCACCGTCCCGTCACGTTCTCCCTGTCGACCACGACCGTGACAGGCGGCGACAGGGTCGCGGTCTCCGCCGACCACCTGCCGCCGAACCAGGCCGGCCGCGTCGAGCTCTGGAGCGCCCGGTACACCTTCCCGTTCCGCGCCGAGGCCAACGGGCGGGTCGAGCTGTCCTTCGTCGTCCCGGTCGACATCGAGCCCGGCGACCACCTGCTCAAGCTCTGCTGGAACGGCTCGTGCCGCGAGCAGCAGACGCTCCACGTCCTAGCGCCCGCGGTCGCCACTCCGACACCCTCCCCGGCTGCCTCGCCGTCGCCCCGACCGTCCTCGGCGCCATCGGCGGTGAGCTCGCCGTCGGTCAGCCCGAACCCGCGCACGCTGGCGCTGTCCGCGGCGACGATCAAGGTCGGGACCGGGACCCTGACGGCCAAGGGGTCGTCTTTCAGCCCTGGGAAGGCGGCCACCGTGACCTTCGTGCAGCAAGCGACCGCCACCAACGCCGAGCTCGGCGCCATCGTCGTCGGCTCGACCGGCGTCTTCTACATCAACTTCCAGATCCCGAACACGGCCCGGCCGGGGCCGGCCTACATCGTCGCCTGCGACCCGGTGGCCTGCGCATACGCCGGCGTCAACGTGATCGGCACGACCTAGGCGACGGCGGCCGCAAGGGCAGCCTCCAAGCCACGTTCCTTAAGGCGGCATGAGATGGCACGAGCGCGCCGGATAATCACTGGCCCATGGCGATAGCCACAGGGACCCGTTTAGGCCAGTACGAGGTCCAGGACTTCTTAGGCCAGGGCGCGATGGGCGTGGTGTACCGCGCCTACCACTCGGAGCTCGAGCGGACGGGCGCGGTCAAGGTCATGCTGGCGATCACCCCCGACCCGGGCACGGTCGCGCGCTTCCGGCACGAGGCCCAGGCGATCGCCAGGCTCCGCCATCCGAACATCGTCGACGTCTACGACTTCGGCGAGTTCCAGGGCACCCCGTACATGATCGTCGAGTACGTACCCGGCGGCAGCCTGGCGGACAGGATGAGCGAGGGCCATCTCGACCAGCCGACCGCGCTGCGCTACCTCCGGGGCATCGCGGCCGGACTCGACTACGCCCACGGCCACGGAGTCGTCCACCGCGACGTCAAGCCGGCCAACGTCCTGCTTACCGCCGAAGACTCGCCGGTGCTTGCCGACTTCGGCCTCGCCAAGCTGATGCAGGGCTCCTCGCTGAAGTCGATGACGGGCGTGACGACGGGGACTCCCGCCTACATGGCGCCCGAGCAGGTCACGGGGGGCCAGGTCGGCCCGGCGGCGGACCGGTACTCGCTGGCCACGATCGCCTACGAGATGCTCACGGGCGTCATCCCGTTCGACGGCGAGGCGTTGATGGAGCTCCTGTACGCTCAGGTCCACCGCTACCCGTCGCCGCCAAGCGCGCGGCACTCAGCCTTGGGACCGGCCGTCGACGCGGTGATCATGCGGGGCCTGGCCAAGAACCCCACCGAACGCTGGCCCTCGTGCGGCGCCTTCGTCGAAGCGCTCGCAGCCGCGCTGGCTGGCGAGCCGGCGCATTTGGCAGCGCCGACGATGGTCATGGCGCCGCCGGTCGCGCGCACCAAGCCGGTCACCCGCACCAAGCCCGTGGCCCGGACCGCCGTGATCGAGCCGGAACCGCCCGCGACCGTCGCGGGCGCCTACCCGTCGCCCCCGGCCGCCGCATTCCCAGAGCTGGCATCCGCAGTGCAGGCCCACCCGAAACACACCCGCCGCAGGGTGGCCATCGGCGTCGCCGCGCTCCTGATCCTGCTGCTGCTGCTCGGCGTTTGTGCGGTGGTCGCCCAGGCGACCACGCTGACGGTGAGCCCGACGCGGGCGGCGCGCGGCGAGACGGTCCGCGTGACGGCGACCCACGTCCCGGCCAACCAGGCCGGGGAGGTCCAGCTCCACAGCGTCGTCCACACCTTCCCGTTCCAGGCCGACTCGCAGGGACAGGTCGCCATCGACATGGCCGTGCCCGAGGACGTCGAGCTGGGGCAGCACGTGGTCAAGATCTGCTGGAACAACGCGTGCCACCGGGACGCGATGCTGCGCGTGGTCTCGGGCGTGGCCGAGGTCCCGACTCCCAGCGGTGGCGGAACCTCGCCGAGCTCCAGCCCGAGCCAGTCGCCGAGCGCGGGATCGACGCCCACGTCGACGCCCCGGTCCTCGCCGACGCCCGGCTCAACCCCCCGTTCGACGCCCAGCTCACCGGCTTCGAGTCCGACTCCGACCAAACCTCCCGCGTCGCCGAGCCCGCCGCCACCACCGCCGTCACCGACCCCGACTGTCAATCCATGCCCGGCGACATCACCCGTCCTGACCCAGCCGCCGGCGACCGTTGCGGCGTCGACAAGCATCACGGTCAGCGGCCAGGGCTTCACGCCCGGCAAGAGCGTGACGGTGACGCTGAGTGGGGCCGTGACAGGATCCAAGGCCACCACCGTGTCTTCGGGTGGGACCTTCTCTGTGTCGTTCCCTGTCCCGTTGCTGGCGACGGGCAACGCCACGGCTACAGCGACCGATGCCTGCGGACGCACCGCAAGCAAGCAGTTCACGATTCTCGCTGGCCTCTAGCTGAAGACCTCCGCGGACAAAAGATCGTCCAGAGTCTCGCGCCGGCGCATGACCTCTGCCTTCCCGTCACGAAGCATCAGCACCTCCGGCCGCGGCATCCCGTTGTAGTTGCTCGCCATCGCCAGGCAGTAGGCGCCGGCGGCCGGGACTGCGATCACGTCTCCCGAGCTCAGCGCAGGCATCTCGATGTCGGTGATCAGGATGTCGGTCGACTCGCAGTATTTGCCCGCGATGGTCACCTTGCCGTCGGGCGAGCGCTCAGGGTCCGAGGCGAGGAACGCCTCGTAGCGCGCGCCGTAGAGCTTCGGCCGGATGTTGTCGCCCATGCCCCCGTCGACGGCGACGTAGCGCCGCACGCCGGGTATGTCCTTGATCGAGCCGACGGTG
>Ga0209058_1001769_pt1 | contig 18157 bp, 18 predicted proteins | sample GraSoiAngelo_147_FD_185904 | JGI IMG/M metagenome (GOLD analysis project Ga0209058, IMG submission 185904) | Grasslands soil microbial communities from the Angelo Coastal Reserve, California, USA - 14_1009_05_40cm (SPAdes) (version 2) | ecosystem: Environmental > Terrestrial > Soil > Grasslands ... | reverse complement strand
CCGTTATCCGTGCTTCAGGGTGGTCCTCGAGACCGCGCGGTCCGAGGACCTCGCCGCGATGATCGGTCTCTCGGCCGCGGACGAGGTCGCGGTCGAGCGATTCCTGCGCGGCGAGATCCCGTTCACTGATATCGCGTCGGTGCTACGTCACGGCGCTGAGGTCGGCGCCCGGCAGGGTCGTTCGAAAGAGCCGGAGCTCGACGAGATCGTGGCCATCGACGCCGTCGTCCGAGCCGCGCTCGCGAAGATGCCGGCGGTCGCGTAATGGGCGGACTCCTCCAGTACTTCCAGGATCACCCGCTCGCGCTGCCGCTCTTCCTCGTCATGTTCACGGCGATCATCGCGGTGCACGAGTTCGGTCACTACCTCACCGCGCGGCTCCTGGGTATGCGCGTCCTGGAGTTCGCATTTGGATTCCCGCCGCGGCTCCTCGCGATCCGCCACGGCGGGATCGACTACAGCGTCAACGCTCTACCTTTCGGCGGCTTCGTGCGCATCCTCGGGCAGGACGACTTCTCGATCGAACAGGTCGGCGCGGGCGAACCGGGATCGTTCACCTCAAAGCCCTGGTGGGCGCAGGCGATCGTGCTCGCGTCCGGAGTGGTCATGAACTTCATCCTCGCGATCGCCGTGCTCACCGTCGCGTTCGCGGCCGGCACGCCGACGTCGACCGGACAGGTGCGCGTCGACCGCGTCGTGCCGGGTTCGCCAGCGGAGGCCGCCGGTATCCAACCGGGCGACCTCGTGAATTACGTTCGGACGCACGCCGACAAAGAGGTGAAGCTCGAGCTCGAACGGAACGGTCGACCGGTCACGATCACCGCGATGCCCAGGGCCCAGCCGCCCGAAGGCGAGGGACCCCTCGGCATAGTCCTTGGTGAGGTCACGACGAACGAGCCGGTCCCGTTGCCCCAGGCTTTCATTCAGGCGGTCGGTCTGACGGGCGACGTGATGCAGCAGATCGCGGAGCTTCCCGGCCAGCTGCTGAATCGCGCGCCCGGTACCCAGGGTCCACCGCCCGTCGGCGGCCCGATCGAGATCTTTCGCGTGACCGCCGCCGCGAGCGAATTCGGGCTCCCCACATTCCTGAAGCTCGTAGGCGTCATCTCGGTCAATCTCGGAGTGCTGAACATCATCCCGTTCCCTGGGCTCGACGGCGGGCGTCTCTTCTTCGTGCTCCTCGGGGCCGCGCTCCGCCGGCGTATTTCGCCCCAGGTCGAAGCCGCGATACATGCCGTCGGTTTCGTCCTGCTTCTCGGTCTCTTGGTGGTCGTTAGCGTCGCCGACATTCGTCGCGCGACCGGAGGCTAGCGATCGGGGGGCTCTGCCCCCCGTCCCGCGAACGCGTCGAGGCGGTTGGCGAACATCCAGCGATGCCCCTCGAGATCCTCAACGCGGTACTGACGCTGCCGTTCATTCGTTTCGGGCTCGCTCAGGATCTTGGCGCCGGCCCTCTTCGCGCGCCCGAAGTGCGTGTCGACGTCATCGATGTACACGACCAGGCCGTCCACGATGGACGGCGTCTCCAGCCATTGGCGTGCGAGCGCGCAGGCCTGCGCATGGCGGCGGGGGCCCTGGTATGCGTCGGAGGGATGGCCGACCAGTACGGTCGCGCCGTCCATATCGAGAACGACGTCGGTGACGGTTCCAGCACCATTGTGGAAGCGCTCGATCTCGCGGAAGCCGAACACCTTCGTGATCCAGTCGGCTGCGTGGCCGGCGTCCTCGTACGCGAGCATCGGGATGACGCGCTGCTCTGCCATCGTCGGCCTCCTGCGGGCGTTTGCAAGCAATGATGCACTCGCCCCTCGATCAAAACGCGGGCATGATGCGAGGGTGACGGATGCCGTCGTCGAGGTCCGCGACCTGCGCAAGACCTTCCGCGTGAGCGAACGCCAGGAAGGCCTCGCCGCGACGCTGCGGTCGTTCGTTCGGCGGCAGCGCCGCGACATAAACGCCGTCGCGGGCATCACATTTGGGATCGAGGCGGGTGAGGTAGTCGGCTTTCTCGGCCCGAACGGGGCAGGGAAGACGACCACCCTCAAGATGCTCTCTGGTCTTCTCTACCCGACCGGCGGCGAGGCCCGCGTCCTCGGATTCGTCCCATGGCGACGCGAGAACGCGTACCTGCAGCAGATGACGCTCCTCATGGGCAATCGCACGCAGCTCGTCTGGGACATCCCTGCCGCCGACAGCTTCCGCGTGCTGCAGGAGATCTACCGCGTCCCGGAGGATTCCTTCCGAAAGACGGTCGGCGAACTCACCGAGCTGCTCGAGCTCCAAGAGCTCGTGCACAAGCCGGTGCGGAACTTGAGCCTCGGCGAGCGGATGAAGGTCGAGTTCGCCGCCGGACTCATCCAGTCGCCACGCGTCGCGTTCCTGGACGAGCCGACGATCGGCCTCGACATCTCGATGCAGGTCCGCATCCGTCGCTTCGTCGCCGAGTACAACCGCCGGACCGGCGCGACGATCCTGCTCACGAGCCACTACATGGACGATGTCGTGGCGCTGTGCAAGCGCGTCATCGTGATCCACCACGGGCAGCTGCTCTACGACGGCCCACTGGCGGACCTCGCGGAACGGATGGCGCCCTTCAAGGTCATCGTCGCGACGCTGCACGACGGCGCCGCGGCCGATCTCAGCGTGTACGGAACCGTCGTCGCGCGCGATGAGGGCCGGATCACCCTCAAAGTGGACCGTCAAATCGCGCCCGAACGCGCCGCGCGCCTGGTGAACGACCTCGGCGACCGCCTCACCGACATCTCGGTCGAGGATCCGCCGATCGAAGAGGTCATCGACCGCGTGTTCAGCGGCGAGCGCGTCGGAACAGCGCCGTGATCGACGTATACCGCGCGCTCTTCGTCGGTCAGATCCAGGCCGCCTCGCAGTACCGCGTGCAATCGATCCTCTGGATGCTCTTCGCGGTGATCCGGCCGGTGATCTTCCTCGCCGCATGGGTGGCGGTGGCCGGTGCGCAAGGCGGGCGGGTCGGGTCGTACGACGTCCGCGACTTCGCCGCGTACTACGTCGCACTCTCGCTCGTAGCCAACCTCGCGACGAGCTGGAACTCCTACGAGTTCGAGTTCGAGATCCGCATGGGGCGGCTCTCACCGAAGCTCCTGCGGCCGCTCCATCCGATCCACTACGCGGTCGTCGAAAACATCGTCTGGAAGATGACGACGATCATCCCGATGCTCATCGTGCTCAGTTTCATCGCGGCGACCTTCGACGCTCGCTTCCGCTCGACATCCGCACACCTCGCGCTGTTCGTCCCGAGCGTGGTCCTCGGCGCAGCTCTCGCGTTCCTCGCCGGCTGGGTTGTGGCGACGACCGCGTTCTGGACCACACGCGTCCACGCCGTCGCGACCCTCTGGGATCGTGCGGCGTTCATCTTCGCCGGGCAGATCGCGCCGCTCGCCCTCTTGCCCGGACCGCTGCAGACGATCGCCCTCGTGCTCCCGTTCGGCTACATGCTCGGGGTCCCGGCGGAGATCCTTCAGGGCGCCGTCGACGTTCCGACGGCGATCGTGCTCATCTCCGTGCAGGCCGTATGGGTCGTGATCTTCTACGCGCTCCTTCAGGTGGTGTGGCGCGTCGGGGTCCGGCAGTACACCGGTGTGGGCGCCTAGTGCGGTACCTGCGGCTCCTCGCGCTCTTCTTCCGGACCGAGCTCGCCTATGAGCTCGAATACCGGACAAACCTCGCGCTCGAGCTCCTGCAAATGGTGGTCATCGTCACGACCAGCGTCGCTGCCGTGCTCGTGCTCTTCAACTACACGACCGTACTCAACGGCTGGGATCTCGGGGCGATGCTCGTCCTCCTGGGTTGCTTCTATTTGGTGCAGGGCTTCGGCGAGCTCGTCCTCCAGCCGAGCTTCGAGAAATTCATGGAGCACGTCCGGCTCGGCACGCTTGACTTCGCTCTGCTCAAGCCGGCGTCGGCGCAGTTCCTCGTCACGTTGCGGCACTTTCAGGTGGTCCAGCTCGCGCAGATGGGGTTGGGGGCCGTGGTCGTGATCGCCGGACTGCCGCGAGTCTCGACCCTCGGGCCGGCCGAGGCCGCCACTTTCGTGATCGCGCTCGTCTGCGGCTTCACGCTCATCTATGCGCTTCTTCTGGCGCTCTCCACGTTCGCATTCTGGTTTGTGCGCATCGACAACCTCATGGCGATCTACTGGTCGTTCCTCGATGCCGGGCGCTTTCCCGTCGACATCTATCCGGGGTGGCTGCGCGTCACGCTGTCGAGTGCCGTCCCGATCGGAGTGGCCGTCACTGTGCCCGCGCAGGCGATCTCGGGGCGGCTCGACCTCATCGGCCTGGGGCTTCTCGTGGTCGGGACGATCGCCGCCTTCTTTCTCGCGTCGTGGTTCTGGCGGCTGGGCTTACGCTCGTATACGGGCGCGAGCGCCTAAGTGAAGTTCCCGGCCACTTCTGAAACACGGCTGCGCGCCGCCGGTGGCCAGCGATCCGTTGCCTGGACACGTCCGCCGGGGTGCGCATCCCGGGGACCGTGGACGGCCTCCAAGGTCTCCGAAGGCCCGTCGTTATTGTCGAACCTGACCCCCACGATGCCGCACGAACAGTCCGTGTGCTCTCGAGCTGCCGACGTTGTCATCCAGATACGTGCTCCTTCCGAGGATGTTTCAAAAACCACCAGGAACTTCACCTAGGCGTGGACGTCTGGGTCATGTTTGTCGCATTCAGTCTCGCTTCCGTGTTCGGGTTCGTGTTCGCCACCAGCGCGATCGTTGCCCAATTCGGAGATATCGCGCTTTCCGCGTTGGTCCCGGGCATGTGTCCTTCCGCGGGCCGGGACGACGGGAGGGCGCGTGCGGAATGCATTTCACATACGTAGTGATGGCCCCCCTGAGCCCACTCATCGCGGTGGCCGTCATCGGAGATGGCCTGAGGCTGCAGAACTTGGTGCTGGCGTGGCTTGGGCTCGTCTCGCTCGTCGCGATCGGCACCTGGTTTGTCCTTCCTGTTCCACTCGCGCACAAGGCCGAGGGTCATTGGATGACGGAGTGGGTGCCGTTCGATGAGCGCTGAGGCCTTGAATTTTGGCGAGCATTCGTGCCTCTTTCTTTCTTTTTCGACTGCTACGCTTGTAGCAGATGGCTAAGGTTCAGAAGACCGGCACCACGAGGCGCGCCCGCCCCATCCGCGAGATCGCGCAGCGCGAGCTCCGGAACGACATCAGTCGCGTTCTCGCCGCCGTGGAGCGAGGCGTCCGGTACCGCATTACCGTCCGCGGGAGGCCGGTCGCGGAGATCGTGCCGATCCCCAGACGCAAGACATGGGTACCCCGAGACCAAGTTCTCGATATCCTGCGGCGGGCACCGGTCGATGAAAACTTCATGACCGACGTCGATGGCGCCGTGGATAACACGATCCGGGATCCGTGGAAGCGCTCCTAGATACGTCCGTTCTGCTCGGTCCAGAGCCAACGTCGCACGCTATCCCGGATGATTCGGCGATCTCGGTGGTGACGCTCGCCGAGCTTCGGGTCGGCGTACTCGTGGCGGCTGATCTCGAGGTGCGCGCAAGGCGACTAGCGCTCCTGAGCGAAGTGCAGCAGCGGTTTGCGGCCCTGCCGGTCGACGACGAGGTTGCGCAGGCATACGCGGAGATCGTCGCCGCCGCACAGCGGCGAGGCCTTCGGCCCCGTCCGTTCGATGCGCTCATCGCAGCCACTGCGCTCAGTCAGGGCGTGCCGGTCTATGCGCGCGACCGCGATTTCTTGAAGCTGCCAGGCGTGATGGTTGAGATCGTCACGTAGCCGCGAGTCACGGAACGCGCACCTACACTGGTTAGGGTGGACGCCCGGATAACCGTCGATCTGAACCTCCCAGAGGACCGCGCGTCGCCGCGTCCGCGGCGGAAATCGAAGCGCGTCTGGGTCGGCGGGACCGCGATCGGCGACGGCGCTCCGGTCGCCGTGCAGTCGATGTGCACGACCCTGACGCACGACGTCGACGCGACGATCCGGCAGATCGAGCAGCTCCAGGAAGGCGGCTGCGAGATCGCTCGCGTCGCCGTGCCCGACAAGCGGGCCGGCGAGGCCCTGAAAGAGGTCGTTCGGCGCTCGATCCTGCCGGTCGTCGCGGACATCCACTTCGACTACAAGCTCGCGCTCATGGCGCTCGACGCGAAGGTCCACAAACTTCGTCTCAATCCGGGGAACATCCACAACAAGGACGGCGTGCGCGAGGTCGTGCGCCGGGCCAAGGATCAGGGGACGCCGATCCGCATCGGCGTGAACCACGGCTCCATCGGCGACCGGCAGCCCGGCGATGTCCGCGACGAGGCGCAGCGGATGGTCGACCTCGCCCTCTCCGAGATCAAGATCCTCGAGGACCTCGATTTCGACGACATCGTTGTGAGCGTCAAGGCCTTCGAGGTCCCGGTGATGATCGCCGCGTACCGCCGGCTCGCGAAGGCCGTCCCGTACCCGCTGCACCTTGGCGTGACCGAGGCCGGGACGGCGCTCTCCGGCTCGATCCGCTCCGCCGCCGGGATGAGCGTGCTCCTCTACGAGGGCATTGGCGACACGATCCGCGTATCACTCAGCGAAGACCCGGTCGTCGAGGTGAAGGCCGCGTTCGACCTGCTGAAGTCGCTCGGTCTGCGTGACCAGGGACTCACGCTGGTCGCGTGCCCGTCGTGCGGACGCGCGGATATCGACCTCATCCCGCTCGCCAAGGTCGCCGAGGAGCGCCTGCGCGCGCTCCCGACGCCGATGAAAGTGGCGGTCATGGGCTGCGAGGTGAACGGCCCGGGCGAGGCCAAAGACGCCGACGTCGGTATCGCCGGCGGAGTAGGGAAGGGCGCGATCTTCCGCAAGGGAAAGATCGTGGGCACCTACCCCGAGGACAAGCTCATGGACGCGCTGCTCGCTGAGATCGACAAGATCCTCATCGAGAATGGCAAGGAGCCCTACTCGCAGAAGGCTCCGAAGCTCTCGCACGCCGGGCAGCTCACACCCGGGCGCAGTGTCCCAGCAGGACAGCGGACCTAACCAACCGGGCGACGGCGTCATCTCGGTCGGACGCGCCGGCCTGGCCAACGTCGACTTTCGCAAGGCCAAATTCGACAGGTTCCAGCTCGCCGTAGCGAACTTCGTGGCCTGTGACTTCCGTGGTCTCCAGCTCGGCGAGCGCTTCGCCCCGTTGTTCACAACGCGGCCGCGAAGCGTCTTCACCTCGTGCAAGTTCGACGGCGCCGACCTCCGCCAGACCAGCCCGGAGGGGACGCGCTTCGAGAAATGCTCGTTCGAGGATGCCCGCCTCGACGGCTGGAGCCCCGCGCGCGCCGAGTTCGTCGAATGCCGTTTTGCGGGCAAAGTGGCTCACGTCACGTTCACCGGGAGACCCGCAGGGCCGGGGTCCATGCGGATCGATCCCCCGCGGACGAAGAACGAGTTCCGCGGCAACGACTTCCGCGACGCGGAGCTGATCGACGCGGTCTTCGTCATGGGCATCGATCTGAGTCTGCAGCGCTGGCCCGTCGGCGACGACTACGTCCGGCTCGATAAGTTCCTCCGGCGTCTCGAGCGAGCCCGAGCCGACATCCTGACGTGGGATGCCGGCGAAGCGCGGACCGAAGCGCTCGCGATGCTGCAAGGGCTCGCGCAGCGCTGGCAGGACCAGCGCGAGATCATCGTGCTCCGCGTCAGTCCCGCCGTCGGCGCCTCGCGTCGCGTTCAGAACCGCGTCTGGGATCTGCTCGAGCGCGTTCTGGACTAGTCGACCTTCAGCTTTGGGTCGAGCGCGTCGCGCAGACCATCGCCGAGGAAGTTGAAGCAGATGAGCGTGATCGCGAGGATGACCGCGGGGAAAAGCAGCTCGTGGGGGAACGCCCGCATGTTGCGCACGCCTTCGGCGATGAGGATGCCCCAGCTCGGGAACGGTGGACGCACGCCCAGCCCGAGGAACGAGAGCCCGGCCTCCGTCGCGATCGCGCCGGGAATGCCGAACGTCGCCGCAACGATCACCGGAGCGAGCGTGTTCGGAAGAAGGTGACGGACGATGATCCGCCGGTCAGTGCTGCCGATCATCCGCGCCGCCTCGATGAACTCCTTTTCCCTCAGGGACAGCACCTGTCCGCGCACCAGGCGCGCGACCGTGAGCCAGGAGACCAGTCCGAGCGCGATGAAAACGCCGAGCAGCCCGCCGGTGATCCCGTCGAGAGCTCCTACGAGGGCGAGGATCGGTCCTGACGGCTGATCCAGCACCGCGCGCAGGTAGGTGATGACCACGATCACCAGGAGCAGGTTCGGGAAGGCCAGAAGCACGTCGACGGTCCGCATGACGAGCACGTCGAGCCAGCGCCCGAAGAAGCCCGCCATCAGACCGAGCGGCACGCCCACCACCAGGACGATCAAGACGTCCACGAGCGCGACCGCCAGCGAGATCCGGCTCCCGTAGACGAGGCGGCTCAGCTCGTCGCGGCCGAGCCCATCGGTGCCGAGGAGATGCGCGGCGCTCGGACCGAGGTCGGTGCTCTCGAGGTCCTGACGCTGGAACGGGTAGGGAGCCACGACGCTCGCGAAGATCGCGACGAGGACCAGGAGGGCGACGTAGACGAGGCTCACCACCGCGGCGCGATTGCGCGTCAGCCGATGCCAGGCGTCGCGCCAAAGATTGGCCGGCCTGCGCATGGGGACCTCTGTTGCGAACCTGGGGGGTGCGAGAGGCGCAAAGCCCCCCTTGACCGTGGTCATCGGTACCGGATCCGCGGGTCGAGGAACCCGTACGAGAGGTCGACGATGAGATTCACGAGCGAGATCAGCAGCGCGAAGACAAGGACGATCCCGAGCAGCAGCGGGTAATCCCTGCCCGTCACGCTGTCGACGAACTGGCGTCCGATCCCCGGGACGCTATAGATGCGCTCCACGAAGAACGCGCCGGTAATCACGTTCGCGAGCGTCACCCCGGCGACCGTCACGACGGGGATGAGCGCGTTCTTCATGGCGTGAGCCACGACGATCGCCGTCTCCGTGAGTCCCTTCGCCCGAGCGGTCCGGATGAAGTCCTGCCCTCGGACCTCGAGAAGGCTCGAGCGCGTGTAGCGCGCCAGGATGGCGGCGGGGCCACTGCCGATCGCAAGGATCGGGATGATCGAGCGCACATCGAAGATCCCCTCCCAGCCGCCGGTGGGTAACCACCCCAGCGCGAGCGAGAAAAAGACGATGAGCAGCGAGACGCGCACGAACGGCGGCGTCGCCAGGCCGGTGACGGTCACGAGCGACGAGGCGTAGTCGATCCAGGTGTTGTGCTTGACGGCGGCGAGCGCGCCGAGCGGAACGCCGACGACGAGCGCGAAGAGCATCGAGGCCAGGCCGATCTGCGCCGAGACCGGAAGCGTCGCGCCGATGATCTCGGAGACCGAGCGCTCGACGCTCCGGTACGACGGTCCGAGGTCGCCGTGGAGCGCGTTGATCAGGTAGTCGACGTACTGCTTCGGCAGCGGATCGTCGAGGTGGTACTGGTGAGCGAGGTTCACCTTCACTGCCTCTGGGAGCGGCTTGTCGCTCTCGTCCCAGGGACTCCCCGGAGTTGCGTGCACGACCACGAAGGTGAGCGTGAATACGACGAAGAGGCTCGGGATCATCCAGAGCAGCCGGCGTAGGACATAGGTCGTCATCTGCAGAGTCCGGATGAGGAGGCGGAGGCCGGACCGCTGCCGGCCTCCGCCACCGCGTTACTTCTTCACGCGAACGAGATAACCCTGGATGCGTCCGAGCACGCGGTAGTGGTTGAGGCCCTCGATGTACGGCTTGATGAGGTCGAACCGCGCCCAGTGGTAGTACGTGATGTACGGCGCCTCGGTGTTGAGGATCTTGTCGGCGCTCTCGTAGGTCGACTTGCGCTTTGCCGCGTCGTTCTCCTTGAGCCCCTGGTCGATGAGGTTGTCGAACTCGCTGTTCTTCCAGTGGGCGTAGAAGAAGTCGGCTTTCGAGTGGAAGAGCAGGTTGTACCAGTTGTTCGGGTCCTCATAGTCGGAGCCCCAGCCGCTCACATACATGTGGAAGGGCTGGTCCTTCCGCGTCGTCCGCCAGTTGTCGAAGGCCTTGTCCTCCATCGGCTCGAGGACGATGTCGATCCCCAGATTCGACTTCCAGATGCCCTGCACCGCCTCGGCGACGGACTTCGTCTCCGCCGCGCCGCTCGCGAATGTGAACTTCACATTTGCCGGCCAGCCCTTGCCGTCCGGGTAGCCCGCTTCGGACAGGAGCTGTTTCGCCTTGGCGACGTCGTATCCGAGCGCGTTCTCCTTCTTCTGGCCCGGGATGCCCGGCGCCACGATGGAGACCGCGTTGAAGTAGGCGTCCTTCAGCACGACCTCGTTGATGCGCTTGGCGTCCGTCGCCAGGGAGAGCGCCTGCCGCACCTTGACGTTGTTGAGCGGCGCGTTGGTCGTGTCGAGGATGATCCACTGCGAGCCCTGGCGCTCGAACTTCTTGATCTCCTTGCTGAGGGTGGCGTCGGACTTGGCGCGCGTGATGTCCGCTCCGACGAGGACCGCACGATCGATCTCACCAGCTTCGTACGCGATGACCGACTTCGTGGCGACGTCGTCATAGAGCGTCCAGGTGATGGTGTCCGGTCCGTTGTTGTCGCCCCAGTAGTTCGGATTCTTCTCCACCGTCATGCTCTGCTCGGGCTTCCACTCCACGAGCCGGTAGTGGCCGTTCGAGATGTAGCTGTCCTTCGTCAGCGTCCACCTGTCGCCGTTCTTGTCGATCGTGTCCTTCCGGACCGGGTAGGCGGTCCACGTGGCCGCGAGGTGCATGAAGAACGGGGCCGGCCGCTCGAGCGTGACCGTGAGCGTACGGTCGTCGGTCGCCTTCACCGCCATCCCCTCGGCGGTGCCCTTGCCGGTGCCGAACGCCTCGCCGCCCTTGACCGGCCAGAGCGTCTGCGCGTAGCGCGACTTCGTCGCGGGATCGGTCGCGCGCTTCCAGGCGTATTCGAAGTCCGAGGCCTTGAGCGGCTGGCCATCAGACCACTTGAGGCCAGATCGCAGATTGAACGTGTACGTCAGGCCGTCCGGCGAGATCGTCCACTTCTCGGCCTGGCCCGGCTTGATATCACCGGTGACCTGATCGACGTAGGCCAGGGCCTCGAACATGTTCTGGATCTGCTCGAGGCCTGCGCCGCCTGAGCTGATGCCAGGGTCCATCGTGTTCACGATCTTTGCGGCCTCCGGCAGCCGCAGCGTGGTCTTTTTTGCGGCGGTCGGACTCGCAGATCCGGTCGTCGATGGCGTACACGCGGCGACCATGAACAGCACGAGCAGCGATAGCGCGGCGAGCTTTTTCATTTTGACGCTCCCTGCGGGAAATTCCCGCCCCCTCACGCCGGGGAAGGATACGACCCCAGCTTCCGCTTGGCGCGAAAACACTGCCGCCGGACCGACTAAACTCGCACCGATGACGCAGCACCGAGGGTCTTCGCGCCGAGTCCCGCGTTAGCCGGCGCGCACCGCGCCGGCGTCTCCGACTCTGTACCTCAATATGACCCTCGGAGTTCACCGATGAGACAGTCGACGCTCTTTGGCCGCACCTTGCGGGAAGCACCCGCGGAAGCGCAGACCTCCGGACACCGCCTCATGCTTCGCGCCGCGATCGCCCGCCCTCTCGCCGCGGGCCTCTATACCTGGCTGCCGCTCGGCTTCCGCGTCGCGAAGAAGGTGGAGCAGATCATTCGCGAGGAGCAGGACCGGATCGGCGCGCAGGAGATGGAGATGCCCGTGCTGACGCCGGCGGAGGTCTGGAAGCAGACCGGGCGGTGGGATGCGCTGGAGCCGATCACGTTTCGGACGATCGATCACAACGGGCGCGAGTTCATGGTGAGCTATACGCACGAGGAGTTCGTGCACCTGCACGCGAAGCAGGAGCTCCAAAGCTACCGGCAGCTGCCCCAGATCGTCTATCACTTCCAGTCGAAGGGCCGCGATGAGGCGCGTCCGCGCGCCGGTCTCCTACGCGTGCGCGAGTTCGTGATGAAGGACGCGTACAGCTTCGACGCGGACCAGGCCGGGCTCGAGAAGAGCTATGCGGCGGAACACGGCGCGTACGAGCGGACCTTCGCGCGGATGGGCTTGGACGCGATCAGCGTGGAGTCCGACACCGGGGCGATGGGCGGCGACGTCGCGCACGAGTTCCAGGTGCTCACGGAGGCAGGCGAGGACCGCATCGCGATCTGCCCGAACTGCGACTACAAGGCGAATCTCGAGAAGGCGAGTCGTTCGATCGACACATACATCGTCGCCGGGTCGGAGCTGCCGCCGCCGAGCGAGATTGCAACGCCTAGCACCACGACGATCGAAGCGCTCGAGGCCTCGCTCAAGCAGCCGGCTACTGCATTCCTGAAGACTCTCCTCCTGCGCGAGGCCAAGGGCACGCTTGTCGCGGTGGTGCTGCCTGGCGATCGCGACATCAACGAGGCCAAGCTGCGAAAGGTCCTCGGGACCACCGAAGTCAAGTTCGCGAACGAAGGCGACTTCGCCGCCGCGGGTTCAGTTCCGGGATTCAGTGGGCCGATCGGGCTCAAAGTACGCACGCTGATCGATCGATCGGTGGATGCCCGCCCGTACATCGCTGGTGCGAACAAGAGGGACGCGCACCTTCGGAACGTGGTGAGCGGTCGCGACTTTCAGGGCGAGCAGGTGGACGCCCACGACGTCCGCGAGGGTGATCTCTGTCCGCGTTGCACCGTGGGGAAGCTCACCATCAAGCGCGGCGTCGAGGTCGGGAACATCTTTGCCTACGGGACCTACTACTCGGACAAGATGAACGCGACCTTCGTTGGCGAAGACGGCACGGCGAAGCCGTTCTTCGGCGGCAGCTACGGCATCGGGGTAGGGCGGTCCGTGCAGACGATCATCGAAACCCACCACGACGACAAGGGAATCGTCTGGCCTCCGCAGGTGGCGCCCTTCCAGGTGCACCTCATCGCGCTTCCCGTGAACGACGAGGACGTTCGCTCAAAAGCCGAGAAGCTGGTCGACGAGCTCGAGCGGGCGCGCGTCGAGGTCCTCTACGACGACCGCGATGAGAGCCCAGGCGTCAAGTTTGCGGACGCGGACCTGATCGGGATACCGCTTCGCGTGACGGTCAGCGCGCGGAACCTCAAGCAGGGCCAGGTGGAGATCAAGTCACGTAGCGCCGCGGCGATGGAGATGGTGCCGCTGGCCTTCGCCGCCGAGAAGATCGCGGGGATCGTGCGCTCTTGGCCAAGGTGACCAAGGCGCGGGAAGCCGCGCCGGCCGCATTGCCCGGGGAGGAGCGATCGCTCGAGGCCTCGCTCCGCCCGCAGCGGCTCTCGGACGACGAGTACATCAATCAGGACAAGGTTAAGGGCCAGCTGCGCATCATCATCGAAGCTGCGAAGGTGCGCGGCGACCCCCTCGAGCACATCGCGCTCTTCGGGCCGCCGGGAGTGGGGAAGACGTCGCTCGCATACGTCATCGCGCACGAGCTCGACGTACCGATCCGCGTGACGAGCGGGCCGGCGATCGAGCGCGCTGGTGACCTCGCGGCGATCCTCACGAACCTCGAGAACGGCGCCGTGCTCTTCGTCGACGAGATCCACCGCCTGCCGCGCGTGGTCGAGGAGGTCCTCTACCCGGCGATGGAAGAGTTCCACCTCGACATCGTCCTCGGCAAAGGACCCGGCGCGCGCACGCTGCGGTTGCCGTTGCCCCGGTTCACCCTCGTCGGCGCGACCACGCGGATCGGGCGCCTCTCCGCGCCGCTGCGCGACCGCTTCGGCGCGACCTATCGCCTCGACCTCTTCACGCCGGACGCCCTGGAGCAGGTCGTCCGCCGCGCCGCGCGGATCCTCAAGGTCGAGATCGAGCCCGCGGCCGCACACGAGATCGCCCGGCGCGCGCGGGGCACGCCGCGCATCGCGAACCGCTGGCTGAAGCGCGTGCGCGACTACGCGCAGGTCCGCCACGATGGAAGGGTCACCCTCCCGGTCGCGCGCGAGGCGCTTGCCGCGCTCGAGGTCGACGACGCCGGCCTCGACGCCGAAGACCGGAAGCTGCTTCTCGCGATCACCCAGAAATTCGGTGGAGGCCCGGTCGGCCTCGAGACGCTGGCCGCGGCCTTGAGCGAAGACGCCGAGACGATCGAAGACGTCTACGAGCCGTACCTTCTCCAAGAGGGCTACGTGCAGCGGACGCAGCGCGGTCGCGTCGCGACGGAGCGCGCGTACCGGCAGCTGGGCCTGGCCGTGCCGCAGAACGCCACGCTGTGGAACGGCGACGAGTGAAGCGCTTCGAGCTGGAACGCGCGATCACCGACAACGAACTCCTCCTCCACTACCAGCCGATCGTCGCGGTCCCGAGCCGGAAGCTGACCGGCGTCGAGGCTCTTGTGCGATGGAAGCACCCAGAGCGCGGGATCGTGTCGCCGATGGAGTTCGTTCCCGAGGCGGAGGCCACCGGACTCATCCGAAAGCTCACGTTCTGGGTCCTGCGCGAGGCCCTGCTCCAGTCGAACGTGTGGCGGCGGGACGGCGCGGCGCTCACGGTCGCGGTCAACCTCTCGGTCGACAACCTTCACGACGCGCACTTCCAGCGCTACGTCGACCTTACGCTGAAGGTCGCCGGCGGCCCCGAGCTGCTGATCGTCGAGGCTTCCTCTCGCGCGCTCGCCCGCGATCCTGCGCCACCGGTGGGGACGCTCGAGCTCATGCGCGACAGGGGCATTCGAGTGACCCTTGACGACGCAACCGAAGAGGATGCACACATCCTCGAGTCTTTCCCGGCCGATATCGTGAAGGTCAGTCGCGGACTGATCACGCGAATGGGGCGCGATCATCGCGCGCTCGAGTACGTGCGTGCCGTCCTGCGCGCCGCGCGCGAGCGCGGGCTCGAGGCGACCGCCGTGGGGGTCGAGGACGAGGCGACGTGGGGGCGTCTGGCGGAGCTCGGCTTCTCAGGCGCGCAGGGCTATCTGATCGCGGCGCCCATGCCGCCGGCGCAGCTTGCGGAGTGGCGCTCGGCACACCTGTGAGGCGGGCGCCCATCGCGCTGGCCGTTGTCGTGGTCGCCTCGGCGTGCGCCGGATCCCCGCCGCGGGCAACGTCGTCGCCGCAGACGACCACGATCGCCATCCCCACGACGCCAGCGCCATCGAGCGCCAGCCCGACGCCGACGCCGTCCCCTCGCATCGGTCCCGCGGTCGTCGAGAACGTGCAGCTCATCGCTGGCGGGCTCGTCGCGCCCTGGGCGGTCGATCTCGCGCCGGACGGGCGGCTATTCGTCACCGAGCGCGGCGGCCGCGTGCGCATCGTGCAGCTGGGCCCGGGTGGGGGACTCCGGTCCGAGCCATGGGCGACATTTCCCGCGAGCACCGTCCGCGACGGCGAGAAGGGCCTGCTCGGCATCGCGCTCGACCCGGACTTCGCGCGAAACGGATTCGTCTACCTCTATTACAGCTATGCGGCATCGAACGGGGCCTCGCGCAACAAGGTCGTACGCCTGCACGACGACAACGGCCGCGGCACCGAGGAGACGGTCATCCTCGATGGCATCCCCGGCAACTCGAATCATGACGGCGGGCGGGTGAAGTTCGGCCCCGATGGCAAGCTCTATGTCACCACCGGAGACGCGGAGAATGGAGCGAACGCTCAGAACCCCGCCTCGCTCGCGGGAAAGATCCTGCGCATCAACAAGGACGGCTCCGTCCCGGGCGACAACCCCACAGTCGGATCGCCGGTGTGGTCGCTGGGCCATCGCAACGTTCAGGGCATCACGTGGCAGCCCGACACCGGCGCGCTGTACGAGACCGAGCACGGCCCCTCAAACCCCTTCCCCGACTGCTGCCACGACGAGGTGAACCTCATCGTGCGCGGCGGAAACTACGGTTGGCCGACCGTCCGTGCGATCGCGAACGATCAGCGCTTTCGCGATCCGCTCCTCGAGAGCGGCAACTTCGAGACGTGGGCGCCTTCCGGAGCGACGTTTGCGACTCGTCCCGGGCCGCTCCGCGGTTCGCTCCTCTTCGCGACGTTGCGCGGACAGCACCTCCACCGGGTCGTCTTCGGCGCGGATGGACGGACGGTCGCCTTCCAGGAGAAGCTCCTCGCCAACCAGTACGGCCGCCTTCGCGATGTGTACGAGATAGCGAGTGGCGAATTCCTCGTGCTCACCTCGAACCGCGATGGCCGCGGCCAGCCCGTTGCGGACGACGATCGCGTCCTCTTGGTGACCTTGCGGTAGCGATTCGCCGCGCGACTAAACACGACGGCCGGCTGGAGCCATAGAGGATCAGATGACCAGCGACCATGAGGAGCGGGCAACGGCGTGGGAGGAGACCTTTCGGCGCTTCTACCCCAGCTTGTACCGCGCGCTCGTCGCGGTCCTGCTCGACGGCGAGCTTGCCCGCGACGCGCTGCAAGAGGCATTCGTCGAGGGTCTGCGCCGACCGCCTCCGAGCGATCACGCCCTCGCGGGCTGGCTCTTCCGTGTCGCGCTCCGGCGCGCGCGACACATCCGAGGCTTCCGGCTGCCCCTACGCCTCGACGAGCTTGTCGGCTCGCTTCGCGAGCCGGAGATACCGGCCGAGACCGAGACGCTGCTCGATCGCCTCGCGCTCGGCGAGCTCTTGCGTCTGCTCACTCGGCGCCAGCGCGCGGTCGTCGTCGCCCACTACTACCTCGGGCTCACCCAGCAGGAGATCGCCGACGCTCTCGGGGTCCGTCGCGGGACGGTCGGCGCGACGCTGAGCCAAGCCCTGAGTCACATGCGTCGTGGAGGTTCCCATGTCTTCTGATCTGCGCGACCTCATCCGCACCGACCTGGACCGGATTCCGCTTCCGCCCGACACCGAATGGATCCAGCCGCGCGACCATCGGCGTGGGCGCGCGTTGCGCGCGGCGGCACTCGCCCTTGTGGTCATCCTCGTGGTCGTGGCCTCGCTCGGCGCGGGTCAGGCGCTTCGCGCGGTCAGGGATTGGGTTGAATCACAACGCGTCGCGACCGGGATCGTGGCGGGAAATGACTACATCTACCTCGCCGACGGCGATCCGTCGAGCCAGTACGTGCAGGTCGTCGCGATGCCCGGCGGCCAGAGCAGCGGACGATTCGTCGGCCAGACCTACGTCGGCAGCGTCCAAGAGGGCGGCCTGGTGAGCGTCTCGGGCGACGTCGCTTATCTTCCCGTCGCGAGCAGCGGCGGCCTTCCGCCCGATACCTACAACACGTACCTCGAACGGATCGATCTGCGGCGCGGGGTTCCTACCGGCCGACTCGGTCTGGGTTTCGCGACTGCGCCGCGCCTCGAGCCGAGCGAGCTGCCGGGTACCGCGGTCTTCGCCGCGGCGACAGCGACGAGCAGCGACGGCACCACGCTCTGGCTCGTGCGCGACACCGGCGAACACGGGCTCATCGCGAGCGTGGATCGCTTCGACGCGCAGGTGGCCAGCACGACGCCCGTCGCGCACGCTGCGATCACGAGCGCGGGGCCGGGCGCCATTCGGAGCCGCATCGTGCCGCTCGGGCCGGATCGCGTGGCGGTGATCCGAGAGCACTACCCGGTCACCTATCAGGGTGCGCGCCTCGGGGTCGATTGGTACATCCTCGACGATCAGCTGCAAACGATTGCAACATATCCATTCGAAGCGCACCGAATGCCGGCAGGTGGCTTCTGCTCCGCCGACGTGCGGCCCGATCCGACAGCAGCCGACGGGTGGATCCTGCTCTGCTCCGACCCCTTCCTTTTCCAGGACGGCGCGGTGGTCTTCCTCTCTCGCGACGGGTTGATCGTCGCCCAGACGCCCCTGTCGCGCGAGCTGGGCTTCGCCTTGGGCATGACCGTTACGCCCGATCGGACCGTGAATGTGCTGACCTCGCGACCCGTCGTGGCGCGCGTCGACGCTCGGACCCACGGCCGCATCGACGCCCGGCCCGTGACGGAGCTACGGTCCCTGCTGGATAGGTTGCTACCGCCTGCCGCGGCGGCGAAAGGGCCCGGCGGCCGCAGCGTGGTGTTTTCGCTCGACGGGCGTTACGCGTATCTGATCGCCGATCCGCTCGTGAAGATCGACCTTTCGACCGCGAAGGTGGTTGCTCGTGCGTCGGGCATTGCTGCCGTCGGCGGGCTCGCCCTGTCGGAGGACGGCGAGCGGCTGTACGCACTCGTC
>Ga0209058_1001768_pt1 | contig 18160 bp, 19 predicted proteins | sample GraSoiAngelo_147_FD_185904 | JGI IMG/M metagenome (GOLD analysis project Ga0209058, IMG submission 185904) | Grasslands soil microbial communities from the Angelo Coastal Reserve, California, USA - 14_1009_05_40cm (SPAdes) (version 2) | ecosystem: Environmental > Terrestrial > Soil > Grasslands ... | reverse complement strand
GGACCCCGACGACCGCCGTTCCGTGCAGGTCACCCTGACCCGCGAGGGGAGGGCGGTGGCGGAGCGCATCAATCGCATGATCCGCGATCTCGAGGGCCGCATCGGGACGCGTGTCGGCAAACGTGAGCTCGCCGGTTTTCGATCCGTCATGGGCGCCGTGGAAGCTGCGACCGGCGTTCGAGTCAGAAAGGAGCGATCGACATGACCACCGAGGGACTGAAGCTCTTGTTCCAGTACAACCAGTCCTCGAGCTCCTCGGGGAGCAACCGGTCTGGAGCGCCTCGGACGGGGAGCTCTACAAGCGAGGCTCCGCGCCGATCGCCGGAGGCGCTACGGCAAAACCCTTCCCGGCGATCTTCCAGGCGCTCGACCAGTCCCAGGAAAGGCTCCTGGCGGGGCTCTCGCGCATGCAGGATTCGGATCTCGGCTCCGCGGATACGAAGGGGAGCCTGGCGGCCAAGCTGGCGGGGCTCCAGTTCCACGAGGCCTACCACGCCGGGCAGCTCGGGCTTCTGCGGCGCATCGCGGGGAAGAAGGGCGCGATCCAGTGAGAGGACTCGTTTCCAGAGCGTCCTGGAAGCCGTGAAAGTGGAAAGCGGAGGCGAACGGGGTAGAGGCGTCCACTCTCGATGGAGGTGAAAGTGAAGCGTTTCCTAGGATTCGCGCTCGTTCTTGCCATATCGGCGGGCTGCGCGGCGGTGCCGCCCCAGCACGTCGGCGTTCTGGATACGTTTGGCAAGGTGCACGATGAGACGTGGGCCCCCGGGCTCCACGCGTGGGCACCCTGGCTCGGAGTCCATCGCATCAATTGCCGCACGCTCCAGGAGGAGGAGCAGACGACCACGCCGACCGGGGAAGGGCTCTTGGTCGGGCTTGATGTGAGCGTCGTCTATCACGCGAATCCGGACAAGGCGGCCGAGATCTTCTCGCGCTACGGTGGGCTCGCGGGTATCGAGGCGAACGTCCTGCAGCCCGAGTTCCGATCCACGATCCGCGACGTCACTGCCGGCTTCAACGCGGTCGATCTCTATTCGGGCCGGCGCCAGGAAGTGAGCGCCAGCATGCTGAACGAGCTGCGAAAGCGGTTGGAAGGACGGGGGATCACGGTCGAGGCGGTCCTTCTCCGGAACGTCAAGATGCCGAAGCAGGTCTCCGACGCCGTTGAGATGAAGCTTGCCGCGGACCAGAAGGCCCAGCAGATGGAGTTCGTGCTCCGCAAGGAGAAGAGCGAGGCCGAGCGTAAGCGGATCGAGGCGGGCGGCATCGCCGATTTCCAGCGGATCGTGACGGCGGGGATCACGCCGGGGCTTCTCACCTGGAAGGGAATCGAGGCGACCGAGAAGCTCTCGGAATCCACCAATTCGAAGTTCATCGTGATCGGAGGGAGGAACGGGCTGCCCCTGATCTTGAATCCCTGAGCGCCCGTGCGGCCGGCGGGGCTCGTTCCCCCGCCGGCTTCGCAACGGCCGGGGCTAATACCTCGGCGGCGGAACGCTCCCGGCTCCGTCGTTCCGTGGCTTCACGAGCATCGCGCTGAGAAGAAGGGCGACGCCGACGCCTATGGGGATCAGGCCCACGGCCCAGGCGTTTTTCTCGGTCTCCATGATCATGAGGAAGGCTGCGATCGAGACTCCCGCGACGGCGCACACGACTCCCCCGATCAGGAGACCGTGGTAACGCCGCATGGGATTGTAGACGCCGTAGCCGGGTCCGAAATCGATGACCGGAGGCGGCGGCAGCTTGGACGGATCCACGCCGCGCTCCAGGGCGGCGATCCTCTCCTTGTGCGCCAGCTCCGCCAGGCGCTGCTGGCCGATCGTCTTCACGATTCCCGCCGTGATCCCCCCGATGATCGCGACGATGGGGATGGCCATGGCGAATATGGAAATGAAGCTGTCCGAGCTGATGCGGAACATCTTGAACCCTCCGGTAAGCGGGTGCGATAAAGGATCCGCCGGGGCGCCTATCGACGGCGGCTTCCGGCGTAAGCTCGAATCCACCCCCTTGGACCGGGAGGACCGGTCGTGCGGTTTCAGGAATCCCGACCCCCGTGCGCTCCAATCTCTTGAAACCGGGACCCATCCAGGGCCGGTCCAACCCCGTGGTGCCGTCTATCTCGGAGTCAGCGAAGCAGGCCGCCGATGAGGCCTCCGAGGAGAGTGGGTGGATCGAGCGCGCGTGCGCGGGCGACACCGCGGCATTCCGGAGGCTGGTCGAGCGGTACGGTGATCGGGCGTATGGCCTGGCCCTCCGGATGCTCGGGTCCCCCGAGGAAGCGGAAGAAGCGGCTCAGGACGCGCTCGTTCGCGCCTGGCGCGCGCTCCCTCGGTTTCGGGGGGATTCGAGGTTTGCGACCTGGCTCTACCGCATCGTGGTCCGCCGCGCGCTGGATCGCTCGGCGGCGCTCAAGGCCAGGCGGGCTCGGGAGACAACCCTCGAGGAGACTGAGCTCGAGGCTCCCCCCTCGCCGGACCTTCCCGGCTCGGAAGGGGTCTCGCGGAGGCTCGACCGGCTTCTGGGGTCGCTTCCCGACGTGCAGCGCGCGGCGGTCGTGCTGTACTACTATGGAGATCGCTCGGTCGAGGAAGTAGCTCGAACGCTTGGCCTCCCGCTCGGGACGGTGAAGACGCACCTGCATCGCGCACGCGCGCTGCTGCGAGCCGGCTGGGAGCTGGAGGAACGGAGGAGCGGGATCGAATGAATTGCGCGGACCTGAAGCGCTGGCTCAACGAAGGGATGCCCCGAGGATCCGAACGGGACGTGGGTGAGCATGCGGAGCGATGCCCCGGATGCGCCGCGTCGCTCCACGCGCAGCTCGAGATCGACGCTCTCTTGAGGGGCGAGGGTCGCGGCCGCGTCGAGGCTCCCCCGCGGTTCGTGGATCGGGTCATGGCCGAGGTTCTGGCCGCGGACCGTTCGGCCCCCAGAATCGAGCTTTGGCCCGCCTTGCCCGCCCTGCCCTGGTGGGCCCAGGCCGCCGCGGATCCGGCCACGGTGCTTGCCTGCGTCCTGGTCGCCCTCCTTGCGTGGAGGATCGACTGGCTTGGGGACCTGGCACGGCTCGCCGGCAATCTGGGGAGCCGATACGTGACCCAACCGCTCGGGCAGACCTGGTCCACGATGGGCCTGGATCGCCCCGCGGTGACGCTCGGGTTCGAGCTCATCGCGATTCCCGCCCTGGCGTGGGGCTCTCTCGTGCTCTACCGCTGGACCGAACGAATCTTGAGGCGCTCCACCCGAGCGTAGCGCGGATCCGGCGCTACGCTCGCACGACGGCCAGGCAAGGGCAGACCCTTACCGGACTCCCCTCCGCCACCGCGCGCCGAGCGCGTAGGGTCCGCCGCCATGCGCGGCGAGGAACAGGAAAACGAAGCAGTACAGGACCGCCAGCTCGCCATGATTCATGATCGGCCAGAACCCGTGCGGCGCATGGGCCATGAAATAGGCGATCGCCATTTCCCCCGAGACGAGGAATGCGACCGGGCGTGTCAGAATCCCAACCGCGATGAGGGCACCGCCGACCAGCTCGAGCATTCCCGCAAACCAGGGCAGTTCCGGAAACGCGAACGCCATCTTCTGAGCGCCCGGCTCGGCGAACCAGCCCAGGATTTTCTGCGCCCCGTGGCACCAGAAGAGAAACCCGGCGACGATTCGAAGTAGCGTGAGTGCCCAGTCGCTGAACCTGCCCCGCACGTGCTCGTTCATCGCCACCCTCCCTTTGAGAACGGACTCCTTTCAGGACCCCCACCACGTACCACATCGTGCGTCGAACGGTGGCCCTAACGGCGCTCCCGCATCGCCGTGATCAGCGCCTCCATGTGATCCAGATAGCGTAGGAGCGAGCGTCTCCCAAGCTCGGTGATTCGAAACTCGGTCCTGGGAAGCCGACCTTCGAAGGACTTGGTGCACGCAATATACCTCGCCTGCTCGAGCTTCCGGGCGTGCACGCTCAGATTCCCGTCGGTTGTCTGCATCAGGCTCTTGAGCTCGTTGAACGTCAGGGAATCGTTCACGGCCAGAGCGCCCAGGATTCCAAGGCGAAGCCGCTCGTGGATGAGCCGGTTGAGCTCCGGCGGGCCGACCGAGTGCGCGCGCCGGCGCGCGGCGGTCGCGGCGGGCCGTTTGAGCGTGGGGCGACGGACGCGCCTCCTGGGTATCCGTTCGGGCTCAGCCACCGTACCGTCTCGCGATCGCGAGGCCGAATGCGATGTGGAGTCCCCCGAAGCCGGCCGCCATCAACGGGTCGCTCCAGGCCGCGGGCGCGTAGAGCGCGAATCCACCGAGAAGGACAAAGCAAAGCCCCATGACCGGAACCACCGCCACGGAAAAGAGCCCGCCGCTGACGATTCCGGTGCCGTAGAGCGTGAGCCAGAGGCCGGGAATCCGGTCGGAAGCTCCCGAGCGGAGCAGGGGAGGGGTCAGAAGCGCGCCTACCAGGATCGGGAGCCCGAAGCTCAGGGCAAACTTGCGGCTCGCCCCCGTGAAAAGGGGCAAGTCTGTCTTGCGCGCCTTGCTCGCGATCGCCCAGGCCGAGATGAGGAGCGCCACGAGCGCCTCGCCGACCCAGACCAGCACCCAGCGTTCGCGCGACGCCTGACCGGCCGCGACCCATGCGGCGGCGAGCGCCGTGACCCCTACCGCGGCCTGTCCTGTGCCGGATACGGCCGTGAAGGAGCCCGCACGCTCGATGGCGCCACGAATGAACGAGAGATTGTCCATCGCGCGGAGATGGATCGGAACGGGATCGGGGTGTGATTTCGGAGGACGGGGCTCGTTCACCCCACGATGCTAGGAACGGGAGCCCCCGACCGTCAAGCGGTGCTTTGCAGCTTAAAGCCCGTGCCCGTCGTCGCTCCGACGTCTCACCGGCACCTATTCGCCCCTATCCTCGTCGGATTCGGCCTTCTCGTGCTCATCGTCCTTGTCTTCGTCTTCCGAGGTGCAGCTCGATCGGGTCTCGTTCGGCCGGCGCAGAAAGATCGTGCCCTGGAAGGACTCGAGCTCGAGCTTGGCCCTGCCGGAGCCGAGCGTCGTCTCAAATCGCTTGGATTTGATTTTCTTCAGCGTCACCGGGAAGCTCGAATCGATTCCGCCGCTGAAGGTCGAGAGGGACAGCGTCGCGTTGGAGCGCTCCGGCATGGCGACGTCGATGCAGCCGTTGTGCGTCGCGAAGCGATAGAAACCCGCGTCGGAAATCGCGCCCTCATACGTCACCGGACCGTTGACCGTGGACGCCTCCACCGAATCGGATTGGGCGCCCTCGATGAGGATCCCACCGTTCACCGACTCCGCGAAGATCGGGCCCACGACGTTCTCGAGATGAACGGCCTGATTCACCGAGCTTGCCTCGATGCGTCCCCGGACCCCCTGGACTCGGATCAGGCCCTGGATCGAGCTGAGCGAGGCAAAGCCGGCGCATCCCTTCAGGGTGACGTCTCCCTGCACGGTCTCGATACGGATTTCGCCGCGCGAGTCCTCGACGTCGATGTCGGTGTTGATCCCGGAAAGCTCGAGCTTCATCCAGCGCGGCGCCGTGATGCGGTAGCGAACGGAGCCAGGGACCCACCGGCGTGATTTCACCTTGAGCCGCAGTGCGGAGCCGGTCCTCTCGATCAGGATCCTATCCTTGAGAGAATGGTCCGCCGCGATCTTGATCGCCTCCCGGTCCCAGGTCTTCACGGAGATCGCGCCGCCGAAGTTTTCGATCTCGAGCGTGACCCCGGGCTGCACGACGATCGTCGTGTCGGGCTCCGGAAGGACCGGTTCGCGCGCGGAGACGGCGGTCTCATGGTCCCAGCGCTCTGCCGCGAAGGCGGCGGGCCGCGGGAGCAGCGTGATGGCGGCGAGCAGCGTGGCGGCCAGGGCTGCGCGCATTACCGGGACCCTTCCGCGCTGGAAGCGCTCGCCAGCATCGTGGCCCGCTGCAGAAGCTCGACCTTGCGGCGCATCGTGTCGGCGAGGTGTTCCTTGACGTAGGTATTCGCGGGATCCGCCGCGAGCGCGCGCTTGGCCTGGTCGATCGCCAAATCGATGATGGCCAGGTTGGATTCCAGGGTGCGGATGGTCGCGGGGTCGAGACGATCCCGCTCACGCGCGAGCGCTTTGCGAAGCTCGGCGATCGCTTCTTCGTGAGGCGACTCGGAAAGAGTGTTCGCGGCGGGAGCCCTAGAGGACGCGGGCTCGGCCGGAACGAGGGGTGCCGCCTCCCGCTCTCCAGCGGGTGCCGTCCGGGGCGCGCCCGGGCGATCCATGACCCCCGACACCGGCGCGCGGGCCAGCGGGCCGAGCGGAGGCCCGGAGGATCTCAGGAGCCCGAAGACGGCGCCTCCGGAAACCAACGCCACGGCGAGACACGCCGCGATCAGCTGGGGGACCGAGAACGAAAGCCGCCGGTCCCGCCCGGGGCCCGATTCCGCGGCCCTCTTGGGCGCGATGGCTCCCTCGGGGAAGGGGATCGTGCGCCGGGGCACGATGCCCGCCTCGATCCGAGTCCAGAGGCTTGCGGGCGGAGGGGCGTCCTCCAGATCGCGGCCGCGCGCGCGGACCTGCCGCAGCTCGGCGAGGATCGACGAGCACTCGGGACACACCCCGAGATGCTCCTCGAGGGCTTTGTACTCCTCCCGATCGAGCTCTTCGTCCAGGTATTCGGACAGGCGATTCATCCATGCATCGTGCATCACGTCACTCCGATCATCGGGTGAGATGCCGGCGCAGGATCATCCGGGCCCGGTGGAGCTGGGCCTTGGAGGTGCCGGACGAGATCCCCAGCATGCCCGCGATCTCCTCGTGTTGGTAGCCTTCCACGTCGTACAGCACGAAAACAAGCTTCGCGCCCTCGGGCAGCACTTCGATCGCCCGCTCGAAATCCATGCTCAGATCCCAGCTCCCGGCCTTTGCGGGAAAAGAATCCAGGGCTCCATCATTCTCACGAAAGCGGACCTTTTCCACGCGAAGGGCCGCGCGGCGCGCCAGGATGACGTTGACGGCGAGCCGGTGAAGCCAAGTTCCGAAGGCTGCTTCACCCCGGAAGGTCCCGAGTTTCTCCCAGGCCCTGAGAAAGATGTCCTGGGTGATATCCACCGCCGATTCGCTCGTCGTCATCCGGCGCGCCAGATTGAAGATCCGGGCCGAGTGTCCGCTGTAGAGGCGCGCGAACGCGCGGACGTCCCCGCGGGCGGCAAGCGCGGCGTCTTCCCGGTCCTTGCTTCTGGATGGCGTACCTGCCGAGTCCTTGCTCGGTGTCATGACCCCGCCGCCCGAGTAACTCATTCGCATCCTTGGATAGAAATGGCCCGCTTGGGGTTGGAATCGCCGGGCAGCCATTCCCCCTTCAACCATTCCGCCCGGCGAGCCATCTTAACGTTACGTTGGCCCACACGCACCCCCCCGCGGCGTCGGCGCTCGGACCCAGGAAGCCGGCTGGGGAGCCGGCATCGTGGCCACTTGTAGCCTCAAGTCTCGGGCGCCGTCCGTCCGCGGGTGGGAAGCTTTCCTAAGTGAAACCGGGTCCGCTGCGGATTGCGTAGAGTCTCATGCGGGGGCCAGTCCGAGCCTCCACCGAATCCCCACGGGCCTGAGAGAGGTGGCAGATGCGCGTGATCCTTCCGCTTGTGCTGTTCGCCGCCCTGCCCGCCTTCGCCCAGGCGCCCGACTCCGCCGGGGTCTACCAGCATGAGGATGCCCCGACGATCCACGCCGCTCCGATCTCCGAACACATCCGGGTGGATGGGAAGCTCGACGATCCTGCCTGGTCCAAGGCGACGCCGGTCGATCGGTTCACCCAGCGCGACCCCGACGAGGGGCGGCCTGTGTCCGAGCGCACCGAGGTCCGTGTCCTGATCGGGGAGGACGCGCTCTACGTGGGGGCCCGGCTCTACGACCGCGAGCCGACGAAGGTCCGCCGCCGCCTCGTTCGGCGGGACGAAGATCTGGCGTCCGATTACCTGGCGGTTCTGATCGACTCCTATCACGATCATCTGACCGCTTACCGCTTTCGGGTGAACCCCGCCGGCTCCTACGACGACTCCTATATCGACTCCCGCGGGAACGCGGATTTCTCTTGGGACCCGGTCTGGAATGTCCGCACCACAGTCGATTCGCTCGGCTGGACCGCGGAGATGGAGATCCCCCTCTCCCAGCTTCGCTACAACCCGTCACCCGAAGGCGTGTGGGGAATCCAGGTCCGACGCTGGATCGACCGGAAACAGGAGTTGGCAGAATTCTCGTTCACGCCCAAGAAGCAGCAAAGCGACGTGAGCCGGTTCGGGCACCTGACAGGGCTCGGGGAGCTCTCCGCGCCGCGGCACGTCGAGATCCTGCCGTACAGCCTTGCCAAGGCGGACTATCACGCCGTCGCGCGGGGAGACCCGTTCCAGGACGGCTCCAAGAAGGTCGGGTCCGTGGGCGCCGATCTCAAGTACGGCCTCACGAGCAACCTCACCCTCGACGCGACCGTCAACCCGGATTTCGGGCAGGTCGAGGTGGACCCGGCCGTGGTGAATCTCACCGCGGTGGAGACCTTTTTCCCGGAGCGGCGGCCCTTCTTCATCGAGGGGGCCGATCTCTTCCGATTCGGCCAGAGCCGAAGCCAGAACAGCTTCAATTCCACGATTCCGTTTCACGCGCGGCGCATCGGCAGGGCGCCGCAGCTCACGTTGAGCGGGGGCGGCTACAACTACGTGGACGGTCCGTCCGTGACGACGATCGACGCGGCGCTCAAGCTCACGGGGAAGACACGGAGCGGGTGGTCCGTGGGTGTCCTCGACGCCGTGACCTCGCGTGAGCGGGCGCGGTATCTCGACGATGTCGGGCTCATGCACAGGGTCCCGGTCGAGCCTTTGACGAACTACTTCGTGGGAAGGCTCCGTCGCGAGTCCGGAGGCGGCAACACCTCGGTCGGCCTCCTCGGCACCGCCGTGGCGCGCGATGGATCGGATTCGACCCTCGCTTCCATGCTCCGTTCGCGTGCCTTCACCGGCGGGGTCGATTTCAACCGGTACTGGGCCAACAGGAATTGGTCGCTGGACGGGTATGTGCTCGGCAGCTACGTCCGCGGCAGCGCCGGCGCGATCGACCGGGCCCAACGCTCGAGCGTCCGCTACTACCAGCGTCCGGACGCCGATCATCTGCGCTACGACCCGACCCGCACGTTCCTGACCGGCGCCGCGGGCCAGCTCTCGCTCAACAAGATCGGGGGGGAGCACTGGGTCGGAACCGCCACGTATCAGGATTGGAGCCCCGGGTTCGAGGTCAACGACGTGGGATACATGAACGCGGCGGACGCCCGCGGCTTCTCGTGGCTGGCGCTCTACAAGGAGAACAAGCCCGGAAGGATCTTCCACAACTGGGACGCCTTCGCGTTCACGAATCATTCGTTCAACTACGCTTGGGATCTGACGTATCAGGGTTACGAGGCGGACGCGGAGGGGACGTTTCGCAACTACTGGTACGGGGAAACGCGAGTCTCTTGGTATCCGGGCGGCTACGACGACCGCCTGACACGCGGCGGGCCGATGTCGCGCGTCCCGCCGGGTGGACGCGTGCGGTTCACGGTCAACTCCGATTTCCGGAAGAGCTACCTCGCGGGCTGGCAAGGAAACTGGACCTGGGACGACGCGGGCGGCCGCTCCGTCCAATACAATCCCTCCCTGACGCTCCACCCATCTTCATCCGCGCTGCTGCGCCTCGAACCCACGATCCGCGTCTCGCGGGACATGGCGCAATACGTCGCCACCGAGTCCGACCCCACGGCAACGGTCACGTATGGCTCCCGGTACGTCTTCGCGACGCTGGACCAGACCTCGATCTCGCTCGACACGCGGCTCAACTGGACCTTTTCCCCGAAGCTGAGCCTCCAGCTTTATCTGCAGCCGTTCGTCGTGTCGGGACTCTACAAGGACCTCAAGGAGCTGGCGGCGCCGCGGAAGTACGACTTCAGTGTGTACGGCCGGCAAGCCGGCACGATCCAGCGCGACTCCACGGGCGTCTACCAGGTCGACCCCGACGGGCCCGGTCCCGCGGCCGCCTTCTCCATCCCGGACCCGAACTTCAACTTCCGCTCGCTCCTGGGTAACGCCGTTCTGCGGTGGGAGTACCGCCCTGGCTCCGCCGTGTTCCTCGTGTGGCAACAAAGCCGCAGTGAGGAGCAGCCCTTCGGGGACTTCGACTTTTCCCGCGACTTCCGCGCCCTGCTGGACAACGGCCCCGAGAACATTTTCGCCGTCAAGGCTACCTACTGGCTGGGGATCTGATCTGCTATCCTGATCGCTTCGCCTCCACACCGAATCCATCAACCCAATCCGGAGACGCGGTCATGGCAGATGTGGTGATGTCCCTTCTCAAGCCCGCGGAAGGTTTTCGCTCCCGCGAGGCCGCCAGCTTCTATGCTCAGCTCGAGGACCAGGCCCGTATTCTCCACGAATCCATTCAGGGGATGACTCCTCAGGAGCTGGAGTGGCAGCCCGAGCGCGGCATGAACACCATCGGGATGCTCCTGGCGCACAACGCCATCGTGGACGTCTTCTGGACCCAGCTTGCGATTCTCGGAATCACGGAGACCGACAGCCTCCCCGCCCTCGGAATCTCGATGGATGACGATGGGATGCCGCTCGCTCCGGATGCGGAGGGGCCGGCGAATCTCAAGGGCAAGCCGCTCGCCTTCTACGAGGATCTGCTCTCCAGGGGACGCGCCTTCGTCAGGGAAGCATGGGCCAAGGTTTCGGACGCGGACATGAACAAGGAAATCACGCGGGAACGCCCCGACGGCAGTCGACGGATCTTGAGCATCCGCTGGGCCATGTACCACATCCTCGAGCATTACGCGGGGCATCGCGGGCAGGTCCAGGTTCTTCGCCATATGTATCGGGCGACGGTCGGCTCTCTTTCGAAGTAACGCCGCGGCGCGATCGCCGGAGCGAAGCTTGGTGGACATGAGCGAGCGCGGTGCCGGGTCCGTCCGTTACGTCGTGTACACCTGGGTGCCCGACGAGATGCTCCCGGAATGGAACGACTGGCATAACCAGGTCCACATCCCGCGGGTGCTGGCCTCCCCGGAGATGCGGGGCGCCCGGAAGTATCGCGTGCTCGAGACCACGGTCGATTTCGGGTTCAAGCCGCAATTCGTGACGGTATACGAGCTGGATCGCCTCGACGATTTCCAATCCTATCGCGCGGGGCGCGGCGTGGAGCTCAAGCGCGAGTACGATGAGCGCTACGGCGGCGTCGGTAAAATCGCGCGCATGCTCCTGGCTGGGACGCCGCTTGAAGGGATCCGCCCGGCGGAATCCGCCGATGACCTTGCCCACGCACGGGCGCTGTTCGAGGAATACGCCCGGTCGCTGGGATTCGACCTCTCCTTTCAGGATTTCGGGCGCGAGCTGGCCGGGCTCCCGGGCGAGTATGCGCCGCCTCAGGGCTCGATCTTCCTCGCGGTTCTGGGAGACGACGTCATGGGATGCGCCGCGTTTCGTCCGTTGGGTCCGGGGATCTGTGAGATGAAGCGCCTCTACGTGCGGCCGGCGTTCCGAGGGCGGATGCTCGGGCGGAGGCTGGCGGAGGCGGTGATCGCGGAGGCCGTAGCCAAGGGCTACCGGAAGATGAGGCTCGACACCGTTCCCGCCATGAGGGAAGCGATCGCACTCTATCGGTCGCTTGGATTCGAGCCGATCGATGCCTACCGGCCGAATCCGATCGCCGGCGCGATGTTCTTCGAGAAGGACCTCAGCACATGACGCGCCGTCCGATGAACGCGAAGCGAATCCTGGGAATCGTCGTCTGGCAGACCGGAATGGCGGTCCCTTTCGGCGTATTTTTCAATCTGCTCTACGGAGAAGGATTCAAGACGCTGCCCTCCTTCTTCCTGGTTTCCCTCATCTTCTCCTACGTGATCCGAGTGTCCATTTGGGCGAACCGGACGTTGATCCTGCCGCGGATTCTGCGTGCGAGCCGCTCCAAAGGCCGCCCCGCCCTCATCCTCGAGATCGGGAGCTTCGGCCTCGCCGCCATGGTGGGCTCGGTCGTGTCGTTCACCATCATGAACCTCACCTTCGGGCACGGGCATATGGCCACCGGGAAGGTGATAGCCGAATTCTTTGCGTTCGCGCTCCTTTTCAGCGCGCTCTTCCTCGGCTGGATCTACGCTATGCGGTTCCACCAGAACTACACCGATCGCATCCGCGCCGAGGCGGAGGCGAACGCGAAGGAGGAGCAGGAGCTCAAGATCGCGGGGGAGATCCAGCGCGGGCTCCAACCCGGCCGCCCACGCGTGACGCGCACCTTCTCCGCGGCGGGCGCCGCGATCGCTTGCAGAACCATCGGCGGTGATTTCTTCGATTACTTCGATCTTCCCGGCGGGCGGCTCGGGTTCGCGTTGGGGGACGTGGCGGGCAAAGGACCGCCCGCGGCATTGCTCGCGGCGATGGTGCAGGGGATTTTCACCTCCCGCGTCGACGACGGGTTCGGGCCCGCGGGGACCATGGAGCGGGTGAACCGCGTGCTGAACGGGCGCATTGTCGAGGGGCGGTTCGCGACCGTCTTCTACGCGGTCCTTTCGCCGGACGGGAAGCTTCTCTCGTGCAACGCCGGAAACAACCCGCCGTACCTTGTGAGCCGCGATGGCTCGGTGCGGCGCCTTGAGAAGGGAGGGCTCCCGATCGGTCCCTTCACGGAGCCGACCTACGAGGAAGAAGAGACGCCGCTCCGAGAGGGAGACACCCTAATCCTCTACAGTGACGGCGTGAGCGATGCTGCCGATTCCAACGACGAGGCGTTCGGCGAGGAACGCCTCTTGCGGTGCCTGAACGGCGCCTGCGCGGTGGAGCCCGAGAAGCTGATCGAGCACGTCCTCGGGGAGGTCCGCGCGTTCGCCGCGGACCGGCCCCAGTTCGACGACATCACGCTGCTCGTGGTGCGCTACGCGGGGGGCTAGCGGGGCTCTGGCGGAATCCAGCGCTCACGGGCCCGGCACCGGGCGAAGGGCCTCCTGGTAGAACGAAAGATCCCGCCGGCTGAAGCAGACGAAGCGGACGAGCTCGATCACGGATGGCCCGCGAAGATGGTCGCGGACCGTGCGCACGGCAATACGACAACCGTCTTGGATGGGATAGCCGTACGCGCCGGTGCTGATGGAGGGGAACGCGATGGAGCGGATCCCCCGCGCGCCCGCGAGGTCCAGGCACGACTCGTAGCAGCGGCGCAGGAGCTCGGACTCGCCCGCGGTGCCTCCCCTCCAGACCGGTCCCACGGTGTGGATGACGTACGAGGCGGGCAGCCGGTACCCTTTCGTGATCCGCGCTTCCCCGGTGGGGCAGCCGCCCAAGGCGGCACATTCCACGAGGAGCTCGGGGCCCGCGGCCCGGTGGATCGCGGCGTCGACGCCTCCGCCTCCCATGAGGGATGAATTTGCCGCGTTTACGATGGCGTCGACGCGCATTGTGGTGATGTCCCCTTGGACCGCCTCCAACGTGGCCATCGCTGGTACTATAGCAATCGTGTCCAGGCGGCGCGTGCCCCAGCCAAGGAACGCATGAAATCCCTGCCCGGCCCATCTCGGCGCGGCGACGGCGGCGTCACGGCGCGCCGCGTCGCGCTCTCCCTCGCGGTCGCGGGGCAGGGGATCATCAACCTGCTCTCGGCGCTCCTCTCCCACCCGCCCAGCCGCCTCATGGCCCTTCGCCGCATCGTGCCCACGTACGTGCTGGACACGAGTCGAACCTTCACCCTACTCGCGGGAGCGCTTCTACTCGTTACCGCATGGGGTCTGCGCCGCGGCAAGAGGCGAGCCTTCGTCGCCGCCCTCTTCCTCTGCGCGGTATCCGTGCCGGTCAACATGCTCAAAGCCTTCGATTTCGAGGAAGCGACCGCGGCCACGATTCTCATGTTCGCCCTGGGGGTGAGCGGGGACGCGTTCGGCGTGAAGAGCCGGGAGCCTTCCCTCCGCGCCCTGAGGTCGCGCGCTCTCTGGGCGGCGTTCGGCCTCGCGGTCTACGCGATCGCGGGCTGCTGGCTCCTCCAGGCTCTTTACGGAGGCGGCGCATCGCTCGCCCGCGCGGTGGGGGAATCGGCATACCGGCTCTTCGGCGTCGGTCACGAAACGCTTGTGCTTCCGTACTATCTCGGACCGCACGCACGGAACGTGGTCCGCTGGTTTCTCGATTCCCTGAGCATCCTGGCTCTCACGCTCGTGGTCGGCGTTGGGCTCGCGGCGCTCAAGCCGGTCCGGCATGGGGGGCGGCATCGGCTGGCGTCCGCCCGGGTCGCGATCCTGCTCGAACAGCATGGCGATTCATCCGTCGCCGCGTTCGCGCTCGCGCCCGGGACGGACTATTTTTTCAGCCCGACTGGGCGTGCGGTGATCGCGTACCGTTTTGAGTCCGACACGCTGCTCGCGATCGGCGATCCCGTCGGGCCGGAGGAAGAATTGAGGCCTTTGCTCGAAGCTTTCTCGGAGCACTGCTCCGAGCGAGATTGGAGCTTCGCCTTCTTTCAGGCCCGCCCGGAACGGCTTCCCCTGTATCGCTCCCTGGGCTGGCGCGCGCTCCACATCGGCGAGGACCCGATCATCTGGACCGAAACGTTCACGCTTGAGGGCTCGACGATGGGCGACGTGCGGCGATCGACCCACAAGCTCGAGGCCGCCGGTATCGAGGCGCGGCACTTCGTGCCGGGGTCCAATCCGTTCGATGCCTCGAAGTCCGAGGGCCACCTCGCGGCGGAGCTCCGTCACATCTCGAGCGAATGGCTCTCGGAGAGGCACGTCGAGGAGAAGGGTTTCTGCATGGGCCGTTTCGACCTGCATCGCCTGCGCGGGGAATGGCTGGCGGTCGCCTGGGACCAGACGCGCGGAAGGGTCCAGGGGTTCGTCACATGGGTTCCTATTTGGGCCCGCCGGGGCTGGGCCCTCGACCTCATGCGCCGCCGCAAGGACGCGCCGGCGGGGGTCATGGAATTCCTGGTCGCGAAATCGGTCGAGCAGGCGAGGGCGCGCGGCGATGCCCTGCTTTCTCTCTCGCTTTCCGCGCTCGCGATGGTGGATTATGCGGAGCGTGAATCGGGATCCGCGGTTTCGCAAGCCGGGGGAGCACCGGAAGGGGCCCGTGCGTTTCTGATGCAGCACCTCGCGCGCTTCTACGACTTTGAAAACCTCTTCCGCTGGAAGAGAAAGTTCAATCCGGCCTTCGAGGATCGCTATCTGGTTTACCCCGAGCCGCTCTCCTTGCCACGCATCACGCTGGCTCTGGTCCGGGCCCAGACGACCGGCGGGATTCTCTCCTATTTTCGCAGGTCTTCCCGCCGGGGCGAGGATCCCCAACCGGCGGCGGCATCATGAAATGTGGCTTAACGATACACGAACGGCCACCGGGACGCCTGCGGAACCCGCTTCCGAAGCGCGGGGTAGCAAGGGATGAAGCGCCTCGAGTCCGCCAAGCAAAAAGGAGCCGGGAGTTCGTGAAACAGAGACTGATCATCGCGGCCTTGGTCGCCTGGGCAGCCCTTGCCTTCGCGGGCGCCGCGGAGGCACGCGTCACCGGATCGTCCCCCCCGGCGTCGCGTCGATCTGCGGCCTCCCCGCGGCACTCGGCCGCAGGCGCATCAGCTACCGCGACGCAAGGTGTGAGGACGCGCCACGGTCGAACGCATCGCCGCGGATTGCGCCCGAGTGACAGGACCGGTCAAATCACAGCCGGTCCCTCAGGCGCAACGCCAGGAGGCTCCCCCCCGCTGCCGGCCCGTCGATCCGGTTCGCGTCACAATGCGGCGTTGAGTCCGCCCCCGCACCTTCTCCGGCAGCTCGCGCGAACAAGATCGGGCAGCCCCGGGCTTGGCGTGGAATCACTCTCGTACATCGCGGCTTTCACGGCCATGAGCCGGCTGAATTCCAATCCGGTGCCGCCGCCGATTTCGCAGGACGACCCCGTCACATCCGGTCGGGGCCCTCCGCGGGCCCCCCACCATGACGCCCTTTCCCCCTGGCCTATCGCAATCTGCGCCTTCCGGCGCACCTCGAATTCCTTCGCATCACAACCCGACCAAAACCGATCCGGCATCTCTAGCTCGTTCGCGGCAAGAAACGTCCGCGCGGATCGGTCCGGTTCCTTTCTTTTCTGGATCGGCTCGATAGCCGACCCCTCGTCGACCGCCCGGAGGGCGCGGTGGCGTGCAACGATTCGCCCTCCGCAGGAGGTGTTGTCATGATCCGCTCTCACAAGTTTCACACGCTCTCTGCTGTCGCCGTCGCGATGATCCTTCCGATCGCCGCGTACGCCGTCCAGGGAACGACCACCAAGGCTCCGGCCACACCGGCCGCCAAGACGGCGATGCACCATGACGCAACGCCGGTCAAAGCCGAGTACGCCAGCAAGTCGCACGCGGCGCACGCCAAGCGCGCGTCGGCGATCGACATCAACACGGCGAGCAAGGAAGAGCTGATGGCGCTCCCGGGCCTTACCGATGAGCTCGCGCAGAAAATCATCGACGGCCGTCCGTTCAAGTCCAAGGCCGAGCTCGTGAGCAAGAAGATCCTCACGCGCGCCGAGTATTCGAAGCTGCGCGGACGCGTCATCGCCAAGCATGAGGCGAAGATGTCCGAGGCCAAGCCGATGGATTCGACGCCCACGACGAAGGCTCCCGAGACGAAGGCTCCGGAGACGACACCAGAACCGAAGTAGCAGATTCACGCTGGCCCGCGGGGGGAAGGAAGCCTAGAGTCTCTCCGCGGGCTTCGCTTTTTCTCACCTTCGGGGATCGCATGGCGGGACTGATCGCGCGCTACACGGAGTGGCTTCACACACGCTGGCCCGCCGGGACCGTGGAAAAGCTCCCCCGCATGCGCGCGGACGGTGGCACGAACCTCCCGGGCGTCTTCATCTCGGGAGATTTGACCGGGATTCCGCTCCTCAAGTTCTCACTCGATTCCGGGGCGCGGGTCGTGCGCTCGATCGCCTCGGATCCCGGGCTTCGCTCGGAGGCCCAGGGCAAGGACACGCTCGACCTCGTCATCATCGGAGCGGGCGTCTCCGGCATGGCCGCTGCCGTAGAGGCGCAAAAACAGCGCCTCGCGTTCGAGGTCCTCGAAGCAACGGAACCCCTTTCGACCATCGTGAACTTCCCGAAGGCGAAGCCCATCTACACCTACCCCCGATCGATGAAACCGGCCGGCGACCTCCAAGTGAGCGCGGACGTGAAGGAGGAGCTTGTCCAGGAGTTGAAGGATCAGACCGCGCGCGCGGGGATCACTCCCATGGCGTCCCGCGCGGAGCGAGTGGAGCGCCAAGGGTCCACGATCCTGGTCCATCTCGCCGGAGGCGGGACCCTCCGGGCGCGCCGCGTCCTGATCGCGATCGGGCGGAGCGGTAATTTTAGAAAGCTGGGGGCGCCCGGCGAAGGTCTCGACAAGGTGTACAACCGTCTCCACGACCCCAAGGACTTCTCCGGGAAGGAAACGCTGGTGGTCGGCGGTGGGGACTCGGCGGTCGAGACCGCGATCGCGCTCGCCCAGTGCGGTGCCCACGTCACCCTCTCGTACCGGAAGTCGGAGCTATCACGCCCCAAGCCGGAATTACTCGAGAAGCTGGATCGGCTCCGCCGCGACCCGAAGGCGGACGTCACGATCGAGCGGCCCCATTCCGAACGGGTGACGACCGCGGCGGGACCGTTCGTCATGAAGCGGGATCCGGAAGGCTCGGTCGCGCTCAAGCTCGGTACCCGGGTGAGCGAGATCCGGGAAACCGAGGTCGTGCTCACGGGCGCGGGGGGCCCCGAAGTGATACCCAACGACGTGGTCTTCACGATGCTGGGCCGCGAGGCGCCGCTCGAGTTCTTCCGGCGGTCGGGACTTCGGATCGCGGGCGAGATGCGGACACGCCAGTGGATCGGGATGGGGCTCTTTCTACTTTTCTGCGCGTGGCTCTACAACTGGAAGTCGGGCGGCTCCATGGCGCAGCTCTTCCAGGCCCATCACTGGTTCCCATTCAACCTTCCGGAAATCCTGAGCCGGCTGGGCGGGACACTCGCGGCGGACGCCAGGAAGCCCTCGACGCTGGTGGGCACGCTCGCGATCAGCGCGTCGGGGCCCGCCTTCTGGTACACGCTCGCCTACTCCACGATCATCGTCCTGTTCGGCCTGAAGCGCATCCGGCGGCGTGGCACTCCCTACGTCACGGTG
>Ga0209058_1001755_pt1 | contig 18240 bp, 20 predicted proteins | sample GraSoiAngelo_147_FD_185904 | JGI IMG/M metagenome (GOLD analysis project Ga0209058, IMG submission 185904) | Grasslands soil microbial communities from the Angelo Coastal Reserve, California, USA - 14_1009_05_40cm (SPAdes) (version 2) | ecosystem: Environmental > Terrestrial > Soil > Grasslands ... | reverse complement strand
CGTGGGGAAGCTGGATTTCCGACGTGTCTTCGATGGAGACTATCTTGGCGTTGGGTTTGATGAACATTGCAAGGGTGTTGATGCAAGTTGTCTTCCCTGAGGCGGTGCCGCCGACAACGATGACTGAGGCTTGTTTCTCGATGATGTACCAGTACCAGGCCGCCATCTCGGCGGACATGGTGTTGTAGATTATCAGGTCTGAGCAGGTGAGGGGTCTCTCTCTGAACTTTCGTATAGTGAAGGTTGATCCGCGTCTGGTGACCTCTTTCTCGTAGGTCATCTGAACACGGCTTCCGTCAGGCAGTGTCGCGTCCAGCACAGGCTGGGCGATGGATATGGCGCGGCCGGTCATGTAACTGAGTTTGAGAATGAACTTGTCAAGCTCTTCGGTGGTGTTGAAGATAACGTTGGTGGGTATCGATTCATGTTTTCGATGCCATATGTAGATGGGTATTCCCATGCCGTTGCAGGAGATGTCTTCGATCCAGGGATCTCGCATCAACGGATCGATTTTGTCGAAGTGAACAAAGTCCCGGATAACGTAGTACATGATACGATCCAGGCCATCGGGTGTAATCTTGATCTTGTAGTTCTTGATTATCTTCTCGACAAGCTTCCTGATATAGGCTCCGGCGTTCTCGTTGCCGCCTAATCTCTTAATGTCAACATCTAGCTCTTCGATTAGAAGTTCTCCGATCTCTTTGAGGCTCTTCTTCTCATCATCGCTTAGCTGGACCTCCACTATCTGATACTTGATCGCGCCATCTTCTTTGACGATCCGGGCTTTTGCATAAGGCGCGTTTAGGTCGTATTGATCTAGAACGGGCGTGTCTGATGCTTTCTTCATCAGATCTATGGTCATCTTTTCGTATTCCATCAGCATGCCGACAATGTTGTCTATTTTGTCGGTCTTTTGCGGCTTCACGGTTTTTGACATGGTTATTAGATCACTCTGCCGAATGTTTCGGCCATGACTCCTCTGTCTGTGATCGAGAAGGGCAAGAGCATTGGGCGTAGCTGTGCTCTCCTCATCTTGTAAAACCGAAGTTTGCCTTCTAAGTGCTCAGACTCGAGCTCGAATTCGACAACGACATCGGACATGTGGGACAAAGTGGCGACGACGTGTGGATCGTGGATGTCTGATAGGATGGGCATGAAGACGAGACCGTTGCGCTGGTGAATCTGGCTCCCTAGAATCTCCAAGAGCTCACGGACCGATGCGGCGTCATGATTGACCAGCAGGTCCGAGAGCGAATCTATCATTACTATGTCTCCTTCATCCAGTTGTGACAGTATCTCCCTCCGCAGCGTTACAAAGAGGTCGGAGCCGAGGCTTCTCGAACCGGGACTCATTGCCCCAGGCCCGAGCAAACCCGTGCCCATTGATTGTGGCCCGTGACCCCCTTGTTGGAGGGACTGCACTCTTGGACTGTATGCGTCAATAAAGGTCCACTGTCTCCCTTGCTCCATTTCGGTGGTATCCCATTCGTAGACCATCATTTCTTCCCTGATGTATGCAGGGTCTCTGACAATTGTGAAATAGAAAATTCTGTGGCCCTCCGTGCCTAGGAGGTAGGCGATTTGCTGGCAGAAAAGACGGACCGGACCCTCTTGGTTGCTAATTAGAAGAACGGTGCTACCGGCTGGAATCCCGCCGCCCAGTTTCTCGTCCAGGCCACCCATTCCTATCCGGATTCGACGGACTCGTTCTTGTGGTCTGGCTCTAATCAACCCGTTTCGCCTTGAAGATTGCGCGCCTCAAACGCTTGGTAACCTCAGGCTCTGACTTGATCTCGATCCCGTTTTCGTTGATGAGGAAGGGATGTTGATATTGAGAGTGAGAAGTACCACGCATTTTAGGAATCTCAATTTTCCGAGAGCGCACCTTCATTGAAAACGAATCCTCTTCTAGAGAATTACCTTCGAGAGCATTCTGTTCGAGCGTCGTTTCACCGCTGACACTCTCTTCCAAGTTATGGTGAAGCCTGATCATTCCGTCGACGACGTATTCTTCGACAGACTTTCGTCCTTGATTGCTTGTCTCAGCTTGACCGCTGACGAGCAGGGTTGTGCAGCCGAAGGATTTGAGAATCATAGTAAGCCGCTGTATGAGGCTTCTAAGATCCACCTGGGTAAGTTCCAGACTCATTGCGTCTAATGAGTCGATTACAACTCTGCGAGCGTTTACAGTCTGTATCGCGTTCTGGATCTCGTAAAGTAGCGATTCCAAAGTGAAAGGTCGAGGTACGACAAACCGCTCCGAGCTGCTGAGCCCAAGTCTGCTAGAAATCGCGTCAAGGACAACGATGTTGCCATTGTCCTCGTAGGTCTGGATATTCCAGCCGAAGCTGTTGTACACGTTTTCACGGAGCTGCTGAGGCGTCTCCTCTAGCACCACATAGATCCCGTTCTCGTTGTACTTCGAGATCCCGTTGTAGAGAAACTGTGTTGAAAAGATCGTCTTGCCGGCACCAGCAGGTCCAGCTAGGAGATAGACTCTGTCACGGATGAGCCCGCCGCCAACGATCTGGTCGAAACCGGGAATTCCTGACGGTATTCTCTGAAGTTGTTGGAGTTGAGGGCGCGTCGGCTGCTGCTCTTGTGGTGGCGGAGTTGGAGCGTATCCTGAGTTGTCGTACCCCTGGTTCTCATAAGAACCGGACTCGTATCCAGTGTAGCCTTGTGAGGGGTCGTATTGAGAAGGGTCCTGGTAAGAGTAAGGGTCGTTGTTGGCTGGCTGTCCTTGATCATCATAACTCATTAGCCATCCCAGGTCTCACTCAACATGTACCCGGATAACCGCTAGTACTCTTGAAGTCCATGAAGGGGATAGTCTCGCCCTGAGGCTGACCAAGATAGTTGTAGTAGAATCCGATGAATGTTAACCAGTTATCATCTCTGCCCAAGTTGATACCACCTGTCCCTCCTTGACTTGAGCCCCCGAAATAGACCTCTGTCGTAGGCCCTGGTCCGTTCGAAGGGGCTGGGGGAAGGTAGTAGGGAGTACCCATGCTGTATGGGGTAATAGAATTCGGATTGATGCTTGTTGGCGAGACTATCCAGGTTCGGACGAATTGTCCGAAACCGTTGGCGCTGTAGGGTTGCATCTGCATCATGGTGCTGCCTTGCAATGTCACACCGCTGTCGGTTGCCGTGTTCGCGACCTTGACCCAGATCACCATGGTCCCGCTTGACGGAACGCAGAAGGCTGATTGGGACTGGGTCTGTGAACCCTGGGTGAAGTTGAATGATTTGAAGTCGAAATAGATTGACAGGGGCCCAATGTTGGTGACGAATTTTCCCCCTGGATTGTTATTGTTGAAAGAGACCGGCCAGGGATAGAAGAAGCTGAACAAGCGACCTCTCGTCGAGCTAAGTATTACTTTGTAGCCGCTACCGTCGTTCAATGTCACGCCATTGACATGGATTAGCTGGTTGATTACTCCAGCTGCTACGTTTCCGCCTGTAAAGCCGCAGTTGCCATTGCCAGCACAGTTCTGGGTTCCAGTTCCTGGATCAACTATGCAAGGGCCCTGGCTGTACGGATCGCTGTTAGTGCACTTAGTTCCTCCAGTTGGGGAAATATTGGTTATGTAGATTCTTGAGATGCTGACGGTTGTTCCGCCTAGATTGTTGACTGGGATGTTGAAGCTTGTGCTGGTGAAGTTTTGGGCTCCGGGGCTTGCCGGAACCAGATTCTCTGAAGTTGCGAGCTGATCGTTCTGGTTCATCTTGAAGAGTGTTGAATTGTAGTTGTCGTATTGGATGAATCCCCATATCACTAGGTTGAATCCCATGAGGATTAGGATGATGAAGAAGAGCCCTCCAAATATGGTGCTAATGCCTTTCTTTGCCCGGACGAATCGTCTGTAGATTCGCATGTGCTTTATGCCACCCAGGTTGTGGTTACGATCGTTCCTCGAACGGTAGCTACCGTGATCTTCTGAAGGTCGTTGTGTGCCCAACCCGTGCCGCTCAGCGTCATGGTCAAGGGGGTCGTGGTCACGTTGCCCACGTTAACGGTTTGTTGGAACTGGAAGAGCGTTGAGTTCACGTATACTGATGCTATAGTGAATGGGATTGTGCCTACATTACGCACATAGACCTTGATGATGTTGTTGCAGGTTCCGCAGGATCCTGTGAAGAAAGCGTTCTCCACGGAGGGCCTCTCTTGGTTCGCTACGCTGCGGCTTGAGAACCAGTATCCTGCCCCGCCCTGGTAGGCTCCGAAGCTGGAGATTGCCCAGACGAAGAGCAGGGAACTTAGAGTAACGACTATGACAAGCATCATCAGATTGGCCATGATCGTGCTGATGCCCCGCCTTGACCTGCGGTTCTTTTCGATACGATTCTTTGCCCATTTTGCTGGATTCATTCTTTCTTCTTCTCTCCAGAGCTTCCTGCCTCTAGGTGCTCGTTTGAGACTTGGAAGTTCAAGCCAAACATCTCAAAGGGGTCTAGCGATAAAGCCCCACTGTTTCTCACGTCCCGACTTCTTGGTACCAAGATCGTCGATTCATGTCTGATCGAGTTCCAACCCTACGCCCGATTGGTATGTTGCACAACATCTGATTCGAAGGCCGGAAGTCTTCTGATCAGCGATCTGTATATCCATCCTGCTGAAGAATCCTATGAATACGAGGTGGGGTTGCAACCAACAGTTCCGGAGCCGACGGTCTGAGGATCCCTGTAAGTCCACGATTGCCATAAGCTGAAGATCTGGTTTGACTGAAGCTCGTTGACGAGAACCTGGGTTGCATAGGCATCGGAGATGTATTCTGTCTATTCAAAAAAACGCCAGCGCACCCAAAAACGCAACAATTAGAGACATGCAAGATTGGCCACTAATGTGGAAATGTCTTCCTGTGACCTGCGGCTATTCTTACCTTAGACTTGGCCCACTTCACCGTAGCCACGTAATCGTTCCTCTCCGGAAAGTCTAGTTTTACCGATATAGATCGGTTTTCAAAAAACCGGGAAGTTCAAACAAGGCATATCGACTCGCCCGCAAGTTGTGCTCACCGTATTACGTTGAAGTTGAACTGGTTGTTTCTCGAAGTCACAAGCGTGACTGTGTAGCTATTGCCGCTCACGAATGTGAATGAACTGGTCGAAAATGAACCGCATCCTACACATCCCGCGGTGATTCCAATGTTGGCGAGTCCTGGAGCATTAGGTTGGATCGTTGGGCCCCAGGTCCATCCTGACTGGGTGTAAGTAGTACCTGTAGCATTCTTCACGTAGTATGACGAGAAGGTAACAGCGACGGTGCCCGCGTTTCTTAGGGTGAGTGTGACGTTGTTGTTGCTTGGAAACGCGAATGTATCCATGGTGAGTGCCTCTTTTCCAACGTTTGGTTGTACGAGTAGGGTGCCGAGTAGGCCTGTTGACCATGCGTAGACCATGACTGATGCGACGACGACGATTACGACCATGAGTAGTGACGCGAGTATGGTGTTGATGCCTTTCTTGCTCTTCAAGTATTTACGAACTGGATTCATCTTGTTATCGCCTGTTTACTTAGTCACCGTGAAGCTGAACTGGTTGTTCCGTGAAGTCACGACGACGATGGTGTACGAGAAGCCAGTACTGAATTGTGTAAAGCTGCTTCCTGTCTGTGTGCAACCGCTACCGCATGCGCCTCCCGTGCCTAGAGGAGTTGTACCGATGGAGACGTACACGATCCCAAGTGCGTTGGGAGCAATTGCCGCTGGATGTTGACCACTGGAGTCTGTTTGCCAAGTTAGTCTGGACCATTGGTTACCGCTGGAATCCTTGACGTAGTAGCTGTTTAGAGTGATAGAAGAGCTCCCTGTATTCCTAAGGTCCAATGTTACGTTGACGTTAGAGTTGAAAGCGCTGTTTTCAATGTTCATTGCTTCTTTGCCGGTTTGCGGTGTTACGAGTAGGGTGCCGAGTAGGCCTGTTGACCATGCGTAGACCATGACTGATGCGACGACGACGATTACGACCATGAGTAGTGCTGCGAGTATGGTGTCGATGCCTTTCTTGTTCCCGATTATTTTTTTCAATTTTTTCACTCCTTGTAGTTTCCCTGTGGGCTCGTCCCAACCCGTTTCCCAGATTGAACCGAAGCCGGGGCTACACGAGAAGACGCGCCTGATTGGCTCGCTGGTACCGTGGTTCTGCAGTGGAGGTTTCTAGGGGCGTTGTTCATGCGTGATCTCTTCCTGCTATGCTCAGCCTGGTGTCTGTGTGGTCTACCCAGAAGACCCAGGACTTTGTTGTCTTCTGGCCACTGATGAGGCCCTCCACTACGAGCTCGAGGAGCAGTGCTTTGGTGCTTTCCCAGTTCTTGAGCCCTGACTTGATCCTTACATTCTCGACGTCCATTGGTATTGGAGCGCCGGAGAGCACGTGCAATATTTTGTCGCGTAACGTATCCTTCGATCTGTTCAATCGACTCATTTTGCTCTCTTAGCTCTGGGGTCGTGGCGTGGATATCGCCCACAAGCCACTGACTACACCCAAGGCCACATCGAACATAGGCATCATGTAACTTCGAAAATTGTCGAATAGTTACATGGAGACTCGCGTGTATCAATCCGGGGAGAGAACCGGATATCCCCAGCGGTTACAGGATGAAAATCCGTTTCAGGTGGATCTTGTTGTGACTCTAGACGCTAACTAGCGAGCCTTCGCCTTCACTACTTCCTTCTGTTGAGGTTGGGACGGCCAGAGCTGGTCAAACATTTTCTCATGCGCTTTCACAAGTAACGGGTCGTTTGTCCAAGTCGCTACATCCTGTCCAGTCGCGACATTGGTATCATCAGGAATGTCCTCTGTAAAGATAATCTCAGCAGAATCTGCAGTGAGGAACTTCACCATCGGGCCAGATGAGTTTCTTACCTCTATGACCTCACCTAGCTCTCGCGCGACGCTCTGGTTGATCTGGTTTATCGGCGCTGCAACTCTGACCTTGGCGCCTCTCTCCGCCGCCTTCTCTAGAACCTCTGAGTGGGCCTTGTAGATCCGTACCAGCCCGTTCGCTGTAGTGGTGAAGAAGACGTTGACCTTGGCTTCACCAATCATGTCCTGGACGCGCTTGTAGACCTTGTCTCTGCCCCTGACGCTCCAGAGATCGTACCTCTCATAGGGTTTCTCCGTGTAGACGTATCTTGAGGATTCGAAGGCCATGGCCAAGTTCTCGACAACCTGGACGCACTCCGTTGTCTCCTTGTTTAGTTTCTCAACTAGGGGTATCAGTACGTCGTTCGGCGCGACGGCCATGTATCTCTCCGGTTTGCCGGGGACAATCCGCAATAGCCCTTTGCTCTCTAGTCCTCTGATCGCTCCGTATGTTTTTGGCCTCGGAACCTTACCAAGGAAACTGATCTCACTAGCGTTTCTAGGCCCCATCTTCGTCAGTACGACGTAGATTCGGGCCTCGTACTCTGTCAGTCCAAGTTTCATCAGGGACTGCACGCTGAACTCGTCTGCGGCCAACACTTTCACTCCTAGGCTTCTGTTGTTGTCGTTTAATGCGGGATTTAAAATCGACGATGTCATCATGAAACCCCCACAGCTCTGAAGAAGAGCCACATCAACAAATCACCAATCACAACGGTCACGATCAGACTCGCGGTCATGAATACCAAATGGGGAAGGCCGGGAGTAACCCAGACGCCATCCGAGAATAGTCCTTGATCCTTGTAGCCTTGGAGTCCGGCCACGAGCTTGTCTCGTTCCTCATCCACTGAAGAAACGAGGTGCAATTGTCGCACGGGTCGAGAATCAACGACCGCCACTTGTTCCGCTGGATACAGATGTGTGCTGGATTTCAGCACATTGAAACTGGTCTTGTACGAGGTCAAAAGGACCAAAGCCTTTCTCAAAATCGATTCTTTCTCGAACCCTTGAAAAAGACCCTTTTTGGCGGAAGACCTTGAGAGGATGTTCTTTCCGAGCAGAATGAACATCATACTGATGGAGAGCAGGAAAGAGTTGACAAGAATCGCAATTGGAAATGGATAGAAGTATAAGGGCGCCTGCCAAAGGGGAGATAGAAAAGCGGGAGCAACCGGGAGCGCGAGTGCAATGCACATCAAGGCTTTGCTATCTGCACCACCCATCGCTCCGAACTGGAAGAGAAGGAACGCAACTACAATAGTCGCTACTGCAGAGACGAGGAGAATCAGAGCCGTCTCTGGGACGAACACTACTCGTGCCACGAATAATGCAGCAGATACAGGAGCATAGATTATCCAGAGTCTGTTGGAGACTTCTCGAGTCTTCAGATCACTAAGTGACGCCGCTATTAGCACTCCCAAGCTGACAATGAGAGCTGCCAGATCGATGTTTGACGGCGTCGTGCTGCTCATCGACTTTCAATCTTCGCGCTGTACATCGGAACTGGGCATATCAATTCTGAAACCGACACTAGTAACGCCCGGTACTACTCAGCATTAGTGCCGTACGATTCGGCCGAAAGCTTAAAACTGAACAGCTCAGAGCACAATTTTGGCTGTTTCAAGAAATGCCTATGGCTTTCGTGCTGATAAACGCAGAGATCGGGTCCGAAGACCAAGTCGTCAAGGAACTCAAGTCGGTTCCACAAGTCAAAGAAGCGTACATGGTCTACGGTGTATACGACATCGTGGCAAAGGTCGCCGCCGACAGCATGGACAAACTGAAAGAGATCATCACTTGGAAAGTACGCCACCTCAACAAGGTAAAATCCACTCTCACGATGATAGTTATCGAGAACTAAAAGTCTCCAAATCCAACTTCTTAGACTTGTATTGAGGGAAGCGCCTCCAGTGTTAACTGAGTTTCACATTGGAATCGACGACACCGATTCCAGACTCGCCGGATGCACCACATACACAGCGGCGCTTCTTTTCCAAGAATTAGTATCCCAAGGATTCAAACCCCTTGACTTTCCTTGGCTAGTTAGGCTCAACCCTAACATTCCTTGGAAAACACGAGGAAACGGAGCCCTCTCGCTACATTTGAGTATGGAAGATGGACGACTGGAAGAGGTCAAGAAAATCGCCGTTGCAGCCGTTGAGCGCACCAGCGACCTTAACCAGCGAGCAACCGACCCGGCCGTTGTATTCCTCAAGGGCCTGATATCAAATTCATTGCGTGAGTTTTCCGCCAGAGCACTACACGATATTCTCTCAGTCAGAGAAGCACGCCAGATCGCAAAGGATGCGGGAGCGGAAGCGCACTTGCTCAAAGGATCCCGGGGACTCGTCGGAGCACTAGCAAGTGTCGGAGCCGACTTAGACCACGACCATACTTTCGAGATTATCGCCTACCGGACACACGAGTACATTAGGTCAGTGAGAAAGGTAAGCCAAAACTCGGTTCGACTAATGAACGAGATGTATCAAGGATCGACATTCAACAATGTTGACCCTGAAACAGGCCGAATACTCATTTGCCCCCATGGTCCCGATCCAGTCTTGTTTGGAATCCGGGGCGAGAATCCTGTTGTCCTTACTGAAGCGTTCAACCAAGTTGATGTTGGCGAACCAATCGAGAGGGTGATGATCTTCAAGACAAACCAGGGAACTGACGCACATCTGAACTGTCCCAGAACAGTTCAGGCACTTCGACCTTACCAATCCGCAATCATTGCCGGCAAGGTCGGCGATGCCCCCCGAAGGATTCGCGGCGGCCACGTAATCTTTGGAACAATTGACGAGACCGGCACGATTGACTGCGCTGCGTACAGTACAACAGGAGATGTTCGTGACATAGCCCTTCAACTCATCCCTGGAGACTCGGTCGCCGTTTCAGGCGGAATCCGTCCTCGGCCACTTGGAGAATTGACCTTGAATATTGAAAGGCTCAAAGTGACAAGATTAGTCGATGCGATTCGATGGGAGAACCCGCCTTGCTCAAAGTGTGGAGCCCGGTGTGAATCTATGGGTAAGGGTCAAGGGTTCAGATGCAGAAGATGCAAACTTCGTTTTCCAAGAACGATTAGAATCCGAAAACTTGACGGTCGAACTATTCGTTTGGGAGAATATCTTCCACCACCTAGAGCGCATAGACACTTGACGAAGCCAGCTTGTAGATATGGAATCAGTTTGCCTAGATCTCCTGAAAAACACAACTTGGCCACCAAACAGACACTCGAATCGCTAGTGTTGATTCCGAGGGCGGCCTAAATGTTTCGGAGCAACGATGTTGACCAGAGTTTCTTCCGGTCAAACCTTTTAAAACTCGCCAGAGGCGGCTTCGTTCTTGTAGCGGGGTGGGGTAGATTCTCCGTTGAGGAGAAGCCTTCCCAGGTTTAACCCGCAGGGCTCATAACCCTGAGATTGATCGATGCGAATTCGATCCTCGAGCGGTGGTTCGAAGGGCCCGTGTGGGACCCGAAAATCCACCCCCCGCTACCAATTGTGAGCGGAAGGATTCGCTATTGGGGTTCAGTGGTCTTTTCGACATGAAGGACAGGTGTCAAGATTATGCTGCCGTTGCCCTGGAACACAATGTGAGCAGTGCCGGAAATCACTATGCTCGAAGTCATCTGAGCTTTTACGTGAACTGCGGGGCTCACGGGAATCTTTAGTTCTTCACTTGGAACTTTTACGGGTTGGAGTCCAGCAAGCCCTTTGACGGCTGCTGTAGCGCTACCGACATGCAAGCTAACCATTGTTACGTTCTCAACTGGGACCTTGGCGTTGGAGATTAGTGGTGACACATCGAATGGTTTCATTACGTCAAACGTGAACTTGGTATTCGTAGTCATACCAGCATCATTCAAGTCGCCGTTGCTATGGATTGTCACTGAATCGATTGTGACATTTAGGCTAAGGAGGGAGGCCGAGAGTCCTTGGGGAGTTTGTGAGATTGGAGAGAGTAGAGGACCAAAAGAGATCACTTGATTTCCTTGGATATCTGGTTGTATATCCGCCAAGTATATCGAAAGAGATCCGTCTTTGGGAAGGAACTGGACCGGTGAAGCTTGGAAGAGGGCTATTGTTGACCCTGCTATGAGTAGACCTACCAGGCCATAGTAGACCATCTTTCTGGTTGCTAGGTCCATCAGTCTATTCCTCCTACGTTAGGGTCACTCTGCCAATTAACTCAACGATTTTGAACACCTGTTCTAGATTTTGATGATTTCTAGGGTCGCTGTCTCCAAGTCTTGATGGTTTCAAACCAGAATATTGCTGAGCCCAGCCCGCCGAAGAGCAGGCCGAAAAACGCGAAGAAATCGACTGTGACGAGGTTTAGGGCATAATAGATGGTTAGGACTGTGAATAGGACTGCGTAGAGGGAGAATCTGGGCACGAAGAACTGGCCTGGGAGCTTCATGAACTGCTTGAGAACGTCCACCTTCACCTCTTTGATCAGCTTGTACCCTCCAGCGTCCCGAGAGACGAGACCGAGATCTCGAAGCTTGTCCAGATGGTACAGAGCGAGGGTGGGGCTTGAGAAGTTCAAGGCTCTCTGAGCCTCTCGAACACCGACCGTCTGGTTCGAGGCGTTCATCACGAACCAGTATACCCTTAACGTGTTACCCTTGAGCTCGCTCGCTATTCTATCAGCGCTAACTTCCTGCGAGCCCGTAGACATGGTTAGCCAACCTAGATTTTGGCTAGGGATTGAGCGGGGTAGTTAAGGGTAGACTGTTCACGAACCATTATGAGAACTTAAAACAGTCATTTTTCTGATGACAGCCTGAGACCGTTTTGAAGGCAGTCAGATTCCACGAATTCGGCGGACCCGAGAAGCTTCAATTCGAGGAAGTACCTAACCCAAAGATTGGCCCGACGGAAGTTCTCGTCAGGGTGAGAGCGTGTGCACTGAACCATCTGGACATTTGGGCCAGAGGTGGAACGAGGAGGGAAAGAGTTCCCCTGCCGCACATATCTGGCTCGGACATTTCAGGGGAAGTCGCCGAGGTTGGAGGTCTCGTTATTGAACATTCTAATGCGGAGAAGGTTTTGATCGCACCGGGAATAAGCTGTGGAATCTGCGAATATTGCAGCAACGGATGGGACAGTCTATGCGAGTCTTACAGGATCATAGGATACGAGACCCAGGGCGGCTATGCTGAATACGTTGCTGTTCCGGGAACAAATATTCTTCCAATCCCCGACAAACTCAGCTTCGAACAGGCAGCATCAGTCCCACTCGTTTTCTTGACAGCATGGCATATGCTGGTAACTCGGGCACGTCTGGTGCCAGGGGAAACGGTTCTGGTGTGGGCGGCAGGTAGTGGTGTTGGAAGTGCTGCTGTCCAAATTGCCAAACTGTTGAACGCGAAAGTCATTGCTACCGTTGGGAGCGAGACTAAGAGAGACAAAGCTCAGAAACTGGGAGCAGATTTTGTTCTCAACCATCATACTCAGGACATACCCCGCGAAATCAAACGGGTAACAAATGGACGAAAGGTCAACGTCGTCTTCGACCATATCGGGGAGGCGACATGGGAGAAGGGCATGAAGTCAATGGCTCCGGCAGGACGGCTAGTCAACTGCGGTGTCACCAGCGGCGGAAAAGCTGAGATAGACATCCGATACGTCTTCGTCAAACAGTTCTCCCTTATGGGGTCCTTTATGGGCGGACGCGGAGAACTCCTCAAAGTTCTTGGCTTCTTCGAAGATGGGAAACTCAAGCCCGTTGTCGACTCCGTCTTTCCACTGATGGAAGCTACGAAAGCTCAGGTGAAGATGGAGAAGAGCGAGCACTTTGGAAAGATAGTCCTCAAAGTCTAAGGGAATTTTTCTATAATCATTGACTGATTTGTACAGTCTACTCTGGTACCGAGGTTGTAGCAAGCTTTCCGTCGACGACTTTGACGAATAGGTAGCGATTGTCTCTGAGAATGATGGTCACTTCATTCTCCCCCTCTTCAATCTCCAAGATCTCTTGTCCTTTTATCCCGTCATACTTTGCCAACGTGCGATCCGCCTACGTCGTCGTCTCCGATGATCTAGCCACATAAAGATGACGCTTTTGTTTCGGAAAAGTTCCCCGAAAAAATTCAGGCAATCTGAATCTTCAGAGAAGGCGACTTACCGGACGCCTCTCCCCGCTCAGTAAAGACGTGCTTGCCCCACTTGGCGCTCACGCTGGCTCCCAGATTGTGATTGCCTTTCCCAAGTGCGCTCGCCGGCAACTCGAAGCTCCGCGTAACATTGAACATCATCTCTCTCGCTTCCTCTTCTGTCTTCGGGTAAAGAATAGTCTCGAACTCCGTCGCCACTGTCATCCAGACACGGTGAGGAATCTCTGGGTTCCGCGTCCAGAAGAACACTGCTCTCCGCACAAACTTCTCTTCCTTCAATGGCTTCGCGAGTAATCGGACACCCGATTTGCGCAGTTCAACTCTGAAAGCCATCCGTAGTCCGCCATCGTGCTGGTCGTAGGCGGCCTCCCAGAACTTCTGATGAAAGTTTCGACGGACGACACCGTCAAGACGGAAACCCACAGTAAACGCGAGACTGTCGTCAACCTTTGCCTTCTGAGGTGAGCACTTGACAGTGACCTGTTCAATGCGCGCCCAGCTACTAGCATCCTGCTTCACAATAGATTTCTGCAAATTTCTCCCACCAAGCCCAAGGACCGCGACTTCAAGCTTTCACGCTGAAAAACCTTGGCATCCCCTCGCCCGTCCCACGCCACGAATCAGGCGGCCCATGCATTGCACGAGAGCATGACGGCAGGGCTCCCCAGTTTCATTCTCAATATCTAGGGCAGGCCACATGTAGCGGAAGCATGATACGAGCGGAAGACTTTTCTACTTTCTACCTGTGTAGCAGATTTCGAAGATTTCTATGCAACGTGATGTAATCAAGGCAATTCCCCTCGCACTCGCTTTCGTGCTCCTAACAACCTCGGGCATCCTACCTGCATCAGCCCTTACCGTCAGCGCGAACGTGAACGTGATACAGCCTGGAAGCCTCAACAGCGGCGACCAGAACCATCTGCAACAGAACGAACCTTGGATAACAATAGATCCCGCGAACACCAACGTCCTTGTCACGGGCGCCAACGATTACCGACGCTCCCGCTTCCTCCCGGTCGGCGTCCCGACGAGCATCTGGATGGGATACTACCGGTCAACGAACGGAGGAGGAGCCTGGACGAACGATCTGGTACCAGGTTTCCCTGGCGACAATACTCCCCAGGGTCTAGCCTCACCAGCACATGGGCTGGCCGGCGCCTCGGACCCAATCATGGCTTTCGACCTTAACGGCAACCTCTACTACTCGTTCATAGCCTTCAACGCAGGTGGCTTTCCCGACACTCCCGGACCATTACAAGAGAATGGAGTGTTCGTGGCCAAGTACACCTCGGACGGCGCAACCTACAGCTCCACAACAACGGTTGACTTCAACGGGAACTCCCTCGGAGTCTTCGACGACAAGGACTTCCTCGCCGTCGACACCCAAGCTGGATCGCCATTCGCAGGTCGGGTCTATACTTGTTGGACCGGGTTCATAGGCTCAGCCCCACCGCCCACGAGCCTCTTCGGCGGAGACAGGATAATGTTTTCCTTCTCCTCCGATGGTGGACAATCTTACTCCTCACCCCATATCGTCTCCGACCGCGGCCAGCAAGGCAGCATCCTCAACCAAGACTGCGGCATCGCCACGGCTCCTGACGGAACAATCTACGTAACATGGGTTACCTTCGCAAGCGGCGGCCAATTCCAGCCCACAGCCACCGGAGTCTCGCTGGTCAAGTCGACCGACGGTGGCATACACTTCAGCAAAGCCGTCCAGGTCGCAAGCTTCAGCGCTGTTCCCAGAAACAATGGTCAAAGAGACTGTTGCGGAGTCTTCGGCTTCAGAACAGCCCGGACACAACAGCCAGCAGTCGACCCATCGGGAAACGTCTACGTTACCTACTTCGCGGACACCAACCCCGCTCCGAACTTTGACAGCTCCGGCAATGTGATTCTGGCGAATATCGACTCTGATGTGTTCGTGGCCAAGTCAATGGACGGCGGCTCCACCTTCACACTGACCAACATCACAGCCAACAACGTCCAAAGCGGGCAGGACCATGACGAGGTCTTCCCAGCCATCTCTACAGTAGCCGGCCGAATCGACGTGGCCTACTACACGGATATCAACGACCCCACCCCGGCAGACAACAATCAGCCGTCCCTAGCCCTCAACGCCGGAGGACCGGGCCCACAAGCACTCATTGACGTGTACTACAGCTTCTCAACCAACGGCGGATCAAGCTGGACCGCTGTCAAGGTCACAGACGTTACCAGCAACGCCAACTGGCCAATGTTCGTCAGCGGCACGTTACCTTTCCACGGCGACTACATCGGAATAGCCTCAGTCAGCAACACAGTCCACATTGTCTGGACGGACAACCGGAACGTGATTTTCACAGACCCCAACCTTAGCACTCCAAGTGTCGAGGCAAATAATACCGGCAACAGAGACCAGAACATCTACACCGCCACAATAACCCAGTAGACTGGCCATCTTTCTCATCCCCTTCTTTTTCTCATCCTTTCCAAGTGGACACCCTTTGGCTAGAGAATAGAAAAGACCGCCATACACCCGACAGTTCCCAAGTTGTCTTCTTGCCAACTGAAACATCGTGGCGTAAGAAGCCCACGGATTATTGCCCGAAAACCCAGCCTTCCAGAACTTCCTCGCTGAAGGGCCAAAAAATTCGTCCACAAAATAATCGTTCTCGCCGCAGACCCTACACTCTGCGGAATCAATCTGCAGATTGCTCAAACCGCCTCCCCTAGAAGAACAGCTGAGCGAGAAACACTGGCCAGGGGTGAGCGGAACCAACGAGTTGCCCCAAGATGCAGGAAAAAGAGGAGCATGCTCGGAGACGTGTCGAACACGAGGTATCGCGAAACCGTTCATTCGTGCAAGTGCGGCCTTCTCCTAGTCACCTGGAAAACCTCCATATCATGCTCCGACCCACCATCACGAGCGTCTAGGAAAACAGAGGTGTGTTCCCTGAGATTCTAGGTGACCAGAGCCTCAAGCCATTATAAGGGCAGCCAGAGAGAAACCCATCCCGAATATGTCCTCAAGCCACCCGAGGTATGGTTTCGATCGATACTCTAGCGTTCGTATAGCCTATGGACCGAGCTTCACACCTGACGGTCAGCATGTCTCGTTCATCAGCGACATCACCGGGGTCCCACAGGTCTGGATTCTAGACCTTGCAACCAGTCGAATGGACCAGTTGACACTTTTCAATGAGCGCGTTTCTTCAGCCGTCTTTTCGCCGACCGGCAAAAACATAGGACTCTCAATGGACCCTGGGGGCGGGGAGAGGCACCAAGTATGGACGTTGGACATGGAAAATCTCGCGGCAAAGAAATTGACCGTTGGAGATGATTGGATCCGTGTCTTTGGCTCCTTCTCTCCCAGCGGTGAGTCAGTGTGCTATGCATCAAACGAGAGAGATGAAAAATTCTTCGACATCTACACGTGCGGTGTTGCGAGCGGAGAGAAGAATCTCGTCTACCAGAACGACGCTACGAACTATCCCTTGGACTGGGTAGACAAAGATCGAATACTTTTCACAAAGGCAAACACCAATCTAGATAGTGATCTCTACTTACTCTGGCCCGAGACAGCCGAGACCGCCCATCTCACCAAGCACTCCGGTGAAGCCAGCTTTGACTACGCGGGCCACGCCAAAGATATGAGTACGCTGTATGTTATGACCAACAAAGACCGGGAATTCCTCCAACCCGCGACCATCGATGTTGGAACCGGGCACTTGGATTACCTGATCGAAGAGGACTGGGACGCGGTAGGTGGCAGCGTCTCGCCTGACACCCGCTTGCTAGCATACTTCCGGAACGTTGACGGAGCGAGCAGATTGCATATTTACGACCTAGAGAAGAAAGAGGATTTTCTAGTTGACGGGCTTCCCCTAGGTGCTTTTGAGTCTCCAGTAGTTGCGGGGCGCAACCTAATGGATTGGAGCCCTGATTCCAAGCATCTCGTATTCAGCTTTCAAGGCCCAAAGCACAATCTGAACCTGTGGCTCTACGACACTGAGGATCAGTTGGTTAGACAAACCACGTTTGTCCCGACCGCAGCCATTCCATCGTCAAATCTCGTCGAGCCAGAAGGTTTGAGATTTCCCAGCTTTGACGACCTAGTCATTCCGGTCTGGGCCTATCGGCCGGCTAATGGTCGCGGCTCCCTGCCAACGGTTGTTTTCGTCCATGGGGGCCCAGAGAGCCAAGAGACTGCCCGGTTCAACATAATCGTCCAATACCTGGTCAACCGAGGCTTCCTAGTCCTCGCTCCAAACGTACGAGGCAGCACAGGCTACGGAAAGAAAGGCGTACACCTAGATGATGTGGACAAGCGTTTGGACTCTGTCCGGGACCTAGAGTATCTCGTAAAATGGGCGATTGGAAAAGGCCTTGCAAAACAAGACAGGGTAGGAATCGTGGGAGGAAGCTACGGCGGCTTCATGGTACTATCGGCATTGACCGAATACCCGGACATATGGGCAGCAGGAGTTGACCTCGTGGGGATTGCGAACTTTGAAACGTTTCTGGAAAATACGGCACGATGGAGAAGACACCTCAGAGAAGCAGAATACGGTAGCCTCGAAAATGACCGGGAATTATTCAAGCAGATCTCCCCGATACACCGAGTGGACAAGATACAAGCGCCTCTATTGGTGATTCATGGAGCGAACGATCCTAGGGTCCCAATCGGGGAAGCGGAACAGATAGTGGATAGATTGAAAGGCCTTGGAAGACACGTGGAGTTCCTGAGATTCGAGGACGAAGGACATGGAATCGCGAAGATCCCGAACCGGGTCAAGGCTTACACTGCTATAGGCGACTTTCTAGAACGGACACTTCTAGCCCCCGAAAAACCGGCCTCGAACGCATAGGGCTTCCCGTATCTTGGTGCCCTTCGCGAAAATAGAAAGAGAAAGAACGGGATAGGGACTGGCGTAACTCCTCTAATTCCAAGCAAGAAAATGCTGGGAAGATAATTTTTCGGGTCTAGGTGCCGGTTATGGGCTCGATGTGTACCGCGCTGCAGCCGCAGCCGTCAGCATGCTTTCCACGACGTAGCTGTCCACGGTAGAGGCGTGACTCAAGCTTCTCACCATTCTTCTTCTCCCACTCCTCCACGCTGACACCGTACTTCTTCTGAATCCTGTCACGGTACCATTCGGGGATGACGTTGAAGCTACAGAATGGAATAATCCTCATGTCCGGTGTGAGATAGTGGATATCGCATCGCTGTAGTCGTTCCTCGTCCTGGTTGTACTTGTCCTGGA
>Ga0209058_1001753_pt1 | contig 18261 bp, 11 predicted proteins | sample GraSoiAngelo_147_FD_185904 | JGI IMG/M metagenome (GOLD analysis project Ga0209058, IMG submission 185904) | Grasslands soil microbial communities from the Angelo Coastal Reserve, California, USA - 14_1009_05_40cm (SPAdes) (version 2) | ecosystem: Environmental > Terrestrial > Soil > Grasslands ... | reverse complement strand
AAGAGGACATGACGAACCCGATTCCAATAGTAGAGTTCGATCGGGAGGAGCGCCGGGAGGACGGCCAAGGTCGTCCGTTCGGAGTCGTCCAACGGACTGCCGTGGCGCAGCGCCCCGCGAATCCCACGAGCTTGTCCGAGGATCGTCGTGTGCGTCGTCACGACGGTCGGGCACGCCATCGAATCCGTCCAGAGGTCGGGCATCTGGGCGTGGTGGACGACGAGGAGGTCAGGGCGGTACTCCCGGACGAGATCCGGCCAGCGTCGTTGGAGCGCCCGTTGAAACTTGAAGTAGTTCGCCATGACGCCGCCCCCGTTGGCCAGGGGCACGGTGCGATACCCGGTGTCGAAGGCCGGCGTCTGACCGCAGAGGATTGTGACTTCGTGTCGAGGGGCGATTCCCGGAAGCAATTGACCGAGATACGTCCCGATTCCGCCCCAGATGCGCCCAAATTCCGGAGCGGCTACGGCGATCTTCGTATCTTGGTCCCTCCTGGCCCGCCTGGTCACTCACTCAGTACACGACGGTCGGCCCGTCGCGTCTCCCACGCACCGGAACCCAACCGGGCTCCCGTGCGCTTCGAGAAGACGCGTGCCCTCCCGCCGCTGGTAGATATTTATCGCGCCTCTATTTGAGCGTTAAGTATCGCCCGCGTCGGAAAGTCCGTCCGGCTCCGTCACCCCGGACCGATGCCGAGGTATTCCGAGACTTGGGAAACACTCTCGGATTCGGACGTGGTCCCGCTATCGACCTGCCCGAATCCGAATCGATCGGCGAACCACGCGTACAGGCGGAGCCGCCGCGCGAGCCGTGGGTCCAAGGAGAGGATCGGCTTACGATGGATCAGCTCCTCCGAGGACGCGGTCACGAGGACGCTTCGATGTTTCCTCGCCAGGTCGAGCAAGATTCGGCCCTGGGGCAGCTGAAGAAAGCCTTCGTCCATCCCGGATGCGAGGCCCAGGTCCACGAGCGTGTCCCAGGCGAAGCGATCGCACAAGATCGTGCGGCGGAGGAGCCGTTTCGGCAGCGTGACTTTGCCAAGATAACCCAGGAAGTAGTCGAACGTCACGGACCACGCGTACAGATGCAACAACCGGGCGTGTCGGCGCAAATCCACGATGACGTCATCATGGTCGCCCATCCGGACGGTCTTGGCGAGCCGCGAAAGTCGAAGGAGGCCGAGGACCCCGAGGGTGACGATCCGAGGCGAACGCATCCACACGATTCGCGTCTTGATCCGGCGCCGAGCGAGCCGATCCACGATCCCCCGCGCGATCGTCGTCTTCCCCGCACCGTCCGGCCCCACGATCGCATAAATCCGAGGGGCCCAAGGGGGTACCGACCCCGCTCGCGGGACGCGGTCGTCCGGCCGCGGGTGGAGGGGTTGCATGGGAAGACGTCCATCCAGATTCGGGCGGTCCCTCAAAACCGTGCCGGACGGTGGACTCCTAACTGCGGTGCCGCTCAACATTCCGCAAGCCAACGCGATCCGCGGACCTCGCCAGGCCCGAAACGTAAAGATTATAGGCCTAGGGCCCGCTCTTTTCGCTCCAGTTGGACGGAGTGAGGACTTTTCGCGTGGTGGTCCAGACCGTGAACCGGAAGGGATTCTCCGAGCACAGGGACGCGGGTCAGTTCCCGTGGTCGCGCCGGCCGGCAACCGGGGGGACCGATTGAATGGAGACGCTCAAGTTCGTCATGACCGCGGCATTCTATCCGCCGTACCACCTGGGCGGGGACGCGAACCATGTGCGCTACCTGGCCGAAGCCTTATCGGCCCAAGGCCACGAGGTCCACGTCGAATATTCGCCCGCGGCCTTGGCCCTCAAGAGAGGCCGGCCTGATTTCGAGGATGGCGGGGACGGCGGTGTCATCCGTCACCCGATTCCCGCCGCCACGGGGCGATTCCAGCCCCTCGGCGCGTGGATCTTCGGCGCACCGCCGAGCGTTCGGCGCCATCATCACGAACTCGTCGACGGAGTCCGTCCGGACGTCATCCATTACCACAACCTCTCCCTGTTGGGGCTCGACCTGATCGACGTCCCGAGCTCCGCGCTGAAGATGTACACCGCGCACGACTACTGGGTGCGCTGCCCGCGGAACGACCTGTTCAAGTTCAATCGACGCCTCTGCGACAAGCCGACGTGCCTGACCTGCCTGACGATCTCCGGGAAGCCCCCGCAGCTGTGGCGATACCGGCCGGACGGGCTCAAGCCCTTCGACGCCTTGGACGTCGCCATCGCCCCGAGCGACTTCCTGCGGGGCATGATCGCCCCGTATCTGCGGGCGCCGGTCGTCCACCTCCCGAACTTCGCGCCCGACCCGAACCCGTCTGGGCAAGCGAGCGAGCCGGGGGACTACTACCTCTACGTCGGCCGCCTCGAATTATACAAGGGCATCCCGGAACTCGCGGAGGCGGCGAGCCGGTACCGCGGACCGCATCGGTTCGTCGTCGTCGGGAAGGGGAAACAGGCGGGCGTCCTCGAGGCCGCCCGAGAACACGGCGCGCCGCTCGCGCTCCATGGGTGGCTTCCCTCTGCAGACCGCGATGCGACGTACGCCAAGGCACGCGCTCTGCTGCTGCCTTCGATCTGGTACGAGAACGCACCGCTCGTCGCCTTCGAGGCCCTCGCATGGGGCACGCCGATCCTGTGCTCCGAGACCGGCGCATTGCCGGAGATCCTCCATGACGGCCTGTGCGGTCGGACGATCCGACCCACCTCGGAGGGCATCCTCGCGGGGATTGAGCAATTCGAGGCAGAAGACCTCGCCCACGCGCAGCGGAGGGCTTCTCGGATCGCCTATGAGACGTACTACACGCCAACGAGGTATCTCAAGGACTACCACGATCTCGTGGATGCCACGTGGGATCGAAAGGGGACCTCCCGGGCTGCGACGAGGTCCGAGCTCCCCGGGATGTCGAAGCGCGCGGCCCAGGACGCCGCAAGGAGCCCGGGCGACCTGCTCGGGCGAAGCGTCCCGTGAATCCGCGGCTCCGCCGGCCATGCCGCTAGGTCCCCGCCATCCGGAGATTATGACCAGCGAACACATAGGAATTAAGTAGAATCCCCGAAGTCATCGCGGCTGGATACGCGGGTCCTGAGAGGACCGGACGCGCGGTCGCGGCTGTCACCTCGGACCCGCAACGGAGGAGGAGCTTGCGGGTGGCGTCGCGGGAGTCGGATGAGCGGCCAGCGTCACTCGGCGAGTTCTCGAAGGCGGCCGAGATGGCCCCTCATGAGACAGGCTTGAATCGCTCGGACGAGCGGATTCGGCTCAACGGTTCCTTGCTGCAAGGCGGCTCATTGGAATCCGAGAGTGCCCTGGGCATCCAGGGCAAGTTGCGCGGACCCGGGTCATGCGCGGTCTACCTCTCCGTCCTGCTCCCTTGCCACAACGAAGCCCGGATCCTCGACCGGTGCATCTCCGAGACCGTGAAGGCCATCGCGACAGAATTCGATGAACCGTTCGAGGTCGTCGTGGTCGACGACGGCTCCACGGACGAAACGCGCGAGATCGCGGAGGCTGCGGCCCGATCGACCCCCGGCGTCCGCGTGATCCGCTTGCAACCAAACGGCGGGAAAGGTGCGGCCCTCCGACGCGCGTTTGCGGAAACGCGGGGCGAACTCGTATGCTTTCTGGACGGAGATCTCGACATCCATCCCCGTCACGTCATCCCGTTCGTTCGGTTGCTCCAATCAGCTCCCGCCGATGCAGTCGTCGGATCGAAGCGACATCCGCTCTCGCAGATTTCATACTCCCCAGAGAGGCGGTTCCTGAGTCGCGCGTATGAACTGTTCATCCGGACGCTGTTCGGCCTCCGGATCCGGGACACGCAGGCAGGGATCAAAGTGCTCAGGCGGGAAGTCCTCGAACGCGTGCTCCCGCTCGGCCTCGTCAAGCGATATGCGTTCGATGCGGAACTCCTCGTCCTCGCGCATCGGCTCGGGTACCGAATCGACGAAGCGCCGATCGAAATGAAATTCCGGGAGAAGTATGGGAGCGGCGTGGACTTGCCGGCGATCGGCCGGATGTTCCTCGACACCCTCGGGTTGTTCTATCGCCTTCATGTAACCCACTACTACGATCTTCCGCGAATCGAACAAGGCGATTACCGGAGACGAGGTCTATGGAGACTCTTTCGGTTCTCTTCCTGAGCTGGCGGGACCTCCGGAATCCCGACGCGGGCGGAGCCGAAGTGTTCACCCACGAAGTCGGCCGTCGATGGGCCTCCTTAGGTCACGATGTGACCCTCGTGACGAGTGCTTTCTCCGACTCCCCTCGGGAGGAGACCGTAGACGGCGTCCGAGTGATCCGACGGGGCAACCCCATCACGGTGTATCATCACGCCAAGAACATCTTCCTCGGACGGTTCGCAGGCAAGGTCGATGTCGCGATCGACGAGGTCAACACCCGCCCGTTTCTAGCGAGCGGGTACGTCGACGGATCGACGCGGCTGTTCGCCCTGATCTACCAGCTCGCCCGAGAATTCTGGTCCTACGAGACCCCATTTCCCATCAGCTGGCTCGGTCGATACTGGCTCGAAGACCGCTGGCTTCGCCGGTACCGCAGTGTCCCCACGTTTACGATTTCGGAGTCGACGCGGGACGACCTCATCCGCCTCGACTTCCGCGACGTGACCGTGGTCCCTCCGGGCGTGTCGCTCGTCCCCCTCGAAGAACCGCCGGAAAAAGAAGACGTTCCCACGCTCGTCTATGTCGCCCGGTTGAAACGGGCAAAATTCCCGGATCACGCCCTCCGGGTGTTCGCGCTCGTCAAGCGGCGATTGCCGTCGGCCCAGCTGTGGGTGATTGGCGACGGCTACATGCGGGCGTCACTCGAACGAAGCGCGCCGGATGGCACCACCTTCTTCGGGAGAATCCCGGACGAGGCGAAAGCCGCGTTGTTGCGGCGCGCCCACATCCTCCTCGCGCCCGCGGTCCGGGAAGGATGGAGTCTCGCGGTCCTCGAGGCGAACGCGTGCGGCACTCCCGCCATCGGCTATCGAGTGCCCGGCCTCCAAGATTCGATCCGCCACGAAGAGACGGGCTTCCTCGTGCCGTTTGGGAACGTCGATGAACTCGCGAACCATGCGGTCGCGCTCCTTGAGGAACCGTCCAGGAGGATCGAGTTGGCGGCAAACGCGCTGCGGTGGGCGGGGGAGTTCAATTGGGACAGGACCGCGACCCGTCTCCTCGATTGCCTCCAAGGTCGGGTCGGACTCGGGGTGACTTGATGCCGGGTCCTCGAATGAATCAAGCGCCCGCACGAAATCGGTGGGAATGGCCGAAGCCTCCCGGGCCAGTTCCCGAACGGTTGATCCGACGACTCGGGAACGGATCGTCCCGCGCGGATATGGAAATCCCGTTGGATCACGATACGATGAACGCGCTTCTGGAGGTCTGGTACCTGGGCGCGTACGACTTCCTCCGCCCGGCGGCGGGCGCCGTGATGATCGACGCGGGCGCGAACGTCGGCCTCTTCTCGGTGCGTGCGAGCCGGTGGGTGGGAGAACGAGGCCGGGTCATCGCAATCGAACCCGACGCCGGCTCCTGCCGCTTGCTCACGCAGAATCTGGCGCGAAATTCGGTGCACAACGTGACGGTCATTCAGAAAGCGCTCGGAGACGAGGAGTCGACTCGGGCCGACGCAGACGGCGGATCGCGGGAGACGACGACCCTCGACCGAATCATGGACGAGTTGAACCTCTCGACTGTGAACGCGCTGAAAATGGATATCGAAGGGGCCGAGGGCCGTGCCCTCCGCGCCGCCTCGCGGTGCCTCGCGAAAGTCGACAAGGTCGTCGTCGAGACGCACACTCCGGACCTCTTCGGCGAAGTGAGCCATCTCCTGGAGAATTCGGGGTTCGTCGTGTCCTTCCCACCGAATTCGCTCCTGTTCGCGACGTTCCTCCGAAACGTGATTCGGAATCCGGCGGCATACCTATCCGCGGAGTTAGGAAGGGCAGCCAGACCCTGGGACCTGACCGGAGGCCCCGCCACCCTCCTCCCGCTGCGGTGGGCCCTCGAACGGCGGCAACCCGCCGTGATGGATTCGCGGTCTCCGTTCAAACTCGTCATCGGAACTCGAAGGCCGATGGCCGTGGCGCCGGGACTTCCGACCCACCACGGAGTCGCGAATGCGAGTCGGACCGCCTCTGCGGGGTTGTCGAAAGCGGAGAGGGCTCCGCTCCTTGTCTACCCGGTCTCCTCATCGCCCGCGGAACTCGTGTCGGTTGTCGTGCGAACGAAGAACTCTGCCCAGACGTTGGAACGGTGTCTGCATTCCGTGGCGGCGCAGACGTATTCGAACATTCAAGTCATCATCGTCGACAATCACAGCGCCGACGAGACGGTCGAGATCGCGAAGCGATACACGGACCGAGTCCTCGTCCTGGGTCCGGAACGATGTCACCAGTCGAATGCCGGCGCTCGCGTCAGCGACGGGGAACTCGTGTACTTCATCGATCCCGACTTCGTCCTCGAACGCCACGTCATCGAGGAAGCGGTCAATCAGGTTCGTGCGGGCGCTGACGCTGTCGTCATCACGAATCGATCGGACCCATCGATCAGCTTCTGGGCGAAGGTCAGGAACCTGGAACGCGACTGCTATGTGGACGATTCCGAGCACGTGAGTGCGAGGTTCCTGCGGCGGACCGTTTTTCTCTCCCTGGGCGGCTACGACGAGGATCTCGTCGCGGCAGAGGACTATGACTTGCAAATCCGATTGCGCGCCGGCAACTATCGAATTGGAAGAGTGCAGGCCACCGAATGGCATATCGGAGAGCCAAAGTCCCTGCGGGAAGTTGCGTCGAAACACCACTACTACGGAACGACGTTGCGGAGCTACGTCGCGAAACACGGCCCGGCGGACAACGGCAAGCTGCTGCCCTTCCGGAGGGCGTTCGCCCGCCACTGGGTCGACTTCGCTTGTCATCCCGTCCTGTCGACGGGCTTCCTAATCTATCTCACCGTGAAGTACGGGGCAGCCCTGGCGGGCTATCTCTCGTCACCGAAACGTCGGGCGCGAACCGAGCCACCGGCGCTCGCGGACCAGAACCCGTGATGGAGGTCGCCTCGAAGTCTTCCGATGCACAGAACGGTCTCAGCATGTTGTCCCGCCACGAAACCAAGAGATACCGGTTCGGCCACCTGCCTTCGTCGCGCACGTGGCAACTCGCGATCGCGCGACTTTATCGCAGCCTTCGAACGAGTCGCATTGTCGACCCGGCGCTCCTGTGCCTGCTCTTTGTGCCGCTTGCCCTCGCCTACCTGACGGGACCGCCGCCGGAAGAATTCTGGGGCGATCTGGCGAGTCAATCCGACTACGCCGCGTGGATGGCCGCACACCCGCTGTCCGTGTCGGGATCCTGGTTCCTCCCTTCCTCGGTCCCCCTCTGGGTCATTTGGCCTTCACCCGCGGTCATCATTCACGCGATCCTCTTCGCCGCCACGGGAAACCCTTGGACGGCCGTCAAGGTGGTCCAGCTCCTGCAACTCGTGGTCGGCATCTCAAGCGCGTACGCGCTCGCTGCCGACTTTCACGCTGGCCGCGCCGGACGGGCGGTGGCGACCCTCGCCTACGTCACGGCGCCATTCTTCCAGGCTCAGATGGCGCATCATTTGTTCAACTCGTGGGGATATGCGCTGCTCCCCGCGGCGTTCCTCCTGCTCCTCCGTTACTTGCGCGACCGCAGTCTCGGATCGGCGCTCCTCGCGGGCCTCGGGGTCGCCCCGATTCTGGTGTCTTCTCCCTTGGCCGTGTTCTTTCTCGGCCTGCCTCTAGTGGTCTTCTGTCTGAGTCATTCAATCGCCGGCACGACGGGTGAGGGCCATCCGCCGCGGCGGTCGAAGGGTCCCCGCTTCGCTGTTGCCGCGTCAATGCGGCGTGCCAAGACGGTTACAGCGAGGATCCTGGTCTCCTTCTTTCCGGTCGGTCTCGGCGTCCTCTTCGCGGCGTTCTATCTATGGCCGACGGCGTACGATCCGTTTCCCTATCGGTCGACGGAGTTCGGATATCCCCGCCAGCTGTGGTACGGCGGAGACCTGGTGAGTGTCTTCACCCTCCAGTACTACGAGACACTCCCGTTCACCCGCGACCCGATTCCGTTGGCGTTCGTCCTCGTCCCGGTGGCGACCTGGGGGCTCGCGCTGCTCGGCGGGTGGACCGTCCGGCGGAATCGGAATCCAGCGCGGCTCAGTCTCATTGCGGCCGGGGCGTTCGCGTTCAGCCTCAGTTTTGCCAACCCGATCCTGCCATCCCCATTTCTTGCGCTCCGAGACTTCGTGCCGGGGTTCGGATACCTCCGGACTCCAGATCGATTTCTTCCGACGGCGATCCTCGCCCTCTCCATCCTAGCCGGGAGCGGCGCATCCGCAGTCATCCGCGGTTTTCAGCACATCACGGCCCGCGAGGACCTCAGCGATGCCCCCGCGGGAGCTCCCAGCCAACCCCGCGGCGACTGGCGCCGTTTGGTCTCGACGTCCGTCGTCCTGGTGCTCCTCGTCCTTCCGTTTGGGTCCGTCTTCTACGAGCAGAACACGGCGTATTTCCTCGGCGCCTTCCGGACCACAGTCTACGGACCAACGGTCCATTCGTATCAAGTCGTCCAGCAGTGGCTTCGCCAACACGAACGCGCGAACACGCGGATCCTCGATCTGACCGACGTCGGCGAGAATCGGCTCCAGACCCTCGATCTTCCTGCGGTCGTATACCCGGGCCGGTCGTTCGTCCATCAGTTTGCGTACTCCGCGCAGTTCCCGAATCTCCTCTGTCGGCTCGGAATCGGCTTCGTGGTCTCCCCCTCGAGCAACTTCTCGGGAACGGAGGAGAGACAGACCTATCTCCTGCTCCAGGGGAGCGGCCTCTACGAGGAGACTCCCCTCGGAGTCTCCGAGGCGTCGGCGCTCGACATCCTCGAGCATCGCTTGCCCCCGCGGATCCAAGACGTCAGCGTCTTCGAGAGTCGCGTTCCGTGCGACGGGACGTACGCGGGCCGGGTCCTCCTCACGATGGGCGGACCGAGGGCGACGCTCGTGGCGAACGGCTTGTTTCCGAATCATGTTCCCGCGCTCCTCTCGACGGGACCGAACTCCCACTTGCTCGACCAGCTCGCGCCCGTGACGGACGCCCTGGTCGTCGACGATCCGTCGCTCGTCGACCTGGGGATGCGGCTGTTCGGGACCTACATCCCCTTGGTCGAATACGCCGAGCCTCCGTGGCAACGCGTCGTCTTCCAAGGAGGCTTCGAGCAACCGTTCGGAGAACTCGCCTACCAATCGATCGACGGGTACCTGGTCTTGAGCGACAACGCGATCACCGCTTCGGATCCGGAAGCGTCTGTCACGGTGCCGTTTCGAGTCGAGATGGCCGGCGAGGTCGCCATCGCGATCCGAGTCCTGGGAGCGGATCAGGGAGAGATCTTCAACGTCCGCGTGGATTCCGGGCCGAACAAGACGATCAACACCGGCGCGTGGCGGGGCTTTCAGTGGGTCGACCTGGGAAATGAAACCCTGGAGGCGGGGACACACACGCTGACCCTCACCAAGACGTCCGAGCGCACCCTGATCCTCGACTCAATCGCCGTCATGCCCCGGGAGACGTGGACAAACTTTTCGTCGACGACTGCGGCCAACGTGAATGCGACCGGCCTTCCCCTCGCCTTGGCGGTCAATCCGGCTTCGCTCTGGGCCGGCGCCCGCGGAGGTCCACGCCTGCCGATCTCCGAATCCCTGAACGAGTCGGACTGGAACTTGCGCGGAAACCAGTCCATGGAAATCCATCCGGCGCCGGGCGCGCCAACGTCCCCCGTCGTGCAATGGCAGTACACCTCAGGCCCGTTCCAATTCGTGGATCTGATCCTGTCCCACCGATCCGTCACGCCGGACTGGTCTCTCGACTTCTGGCTCCTCGGGAAAGGCGCCCCGCACACCCTCACGTTCTGGCTCGTGCTCGAGAACGGTTCCTACATCGACGCCGATGTCGGAATGAATTTCGAAGGCTGGCAGGAGTTCCGTATTCCGCTCTCCACGTTCCGGGGAATTGGGAGTGGTCCGCTGAATTTCACGGAACTTCGCATGATCCCTTCGCCGGGGAACGGATCGACGTCGATCGGCGGTCTGGCGTGGATCATGCCCGCGAGCGTCGTGTCGAATCTGGATTCCCCGTCGGGACAGGTCCTGCGGTTGCCGACCAATTCCTCGGTCGCGTTCTCCTATGTGGCGCCCAACTCAGGCGGCGAATCGATCGAATTCCGGGTCGACGACCCATCGAATCCAGACATCCGGGTCTGCGTGGATGCGCTCGTCTGTCAGAGCTTCACGGACCTCCGCAATGGCGTCGGCCGTTTCTGGGTGAACCGCACGAAAGGGGAGCACGTGCTATCGATTGAAAACGTCGGCAACGAGACGCAGCGGATCGAATATGTCTGGATTGCGGAGAAGCCTTTGGACGACCGGACCCCGGTCGCCACGAGTTCCGTGCTTTCGGAAGGAGATGGATTCCGCGTGAGCGTGAACGCAACGGCACCGGTTGCACTCGTGCTCGGCGAGAGCTTCGATTCCGGATGGATCGCGATGGACGGACGGACGCGGTTCGAGCCGTTCTTCGCCGGTCTCTGGTCGGTCGGGTTCGTCGTGGGCGAGCCCGGTCTCTACTCCATCTCGATCACGTACGCCTCCTCGTCCGCCCAGATCGGAGGAAAAATCGTCTCGACCGGGATGGTCGCCTTGGCCGCCGCATGGTTCGTCGTCTCATGGAGCCGATCTCGCAGACGATTGAGGAAGTCGCGGGATTACCCGTAGGAGCCGTTGGGGACGATCTCGTACGCGCCAATGCGGCCAACGGAAAAGATCGGACTCGCGCCAGACGGCACTTCACTTGCTCGATAGCCTCCTTGGTCCATCGCCCAGTACATCAGGAGGACGTGATCGTAGCCCGAGAAATTCCCCTGGTCCACTTGACTCCGATCGACAAATTCGTAGACCGCCATCCCATCCACGTACAGTCGGGCCCAGCCGGAGAACCATATGTCGGCGACGAGGACGGCGCGCGGGAAGTGCTGGTCCGTCACCCAACCGGCGACGGCCACGACATCGGGTGAGTCCTGAAGGCCGACGGTGTTGCGCATCAGGTTCGCCGGCACGAATCGAACGGTCTCCGGGAACGTGTAGTATGGGAACGCTCGACCGTCGGGCATCGCGACGAACGTGGCACCGAGGATGACCAGGGCAGCGAGGACGCCGACCCTGGCAGTCCGATTGAGCTTCACGATTCCTGCGGTCGCGAAGACGAGGGCCGGAAAGACCAAAACATAGAGCCATCGGTGCCAGGCCGGAATCGCCGCGTACGGGCTCACGAGCACAGAGGCGAACGCGAGTCCGAGCACGACCGAGGTGGCGCCGAGTCGGCCCTGACGGAATCGGCCGAGGACGGCAAGGGGCAAGATCGGCGCGAACAGGAACAATGTGAGCGCGACCATCGAAGCGTAGACGTCGAAGACCGTCGGATATACGTAAACGTCCTCATTCGAACTCACGTAGTTGTAGAGAAGACCGGTTTGAGACGGGTACGGGGCGAGAGGCGAGGCGATTGGTACCGGGTGTGCGACCACATGGCCGTAGAAGAGGAGCGCGATGAGTCCGAGGGCGGCGATGCACCCGGTCGGGACGTCCCAGCGCCTCCCGACGAACCGCGTCCACAAAGTGAGCAAGAGCGCCGTCCCCGCCAGGAGCGCTGCCGTGAGCTCGCTCGACAGGATGCAGAGGGCCGCTCCCAGGACCAAGACGAGCCTGCCGCGGCCTCCATGGATCCGTCCCAGATCGGAGAGGACCAGGAAGAAGAAGCTCAGGCCAAGGGTGTTCTTGTACATGTCCCACGAAAACCGGAGCGGGACGAAATAGAGGGCGGACACTCCGACCAAAAGGAGACTTCTTTCTTTGCTCCATCCGAGCCCGCGCCGGCCGAATGCGTACAACGAGAAGCCGAGGAAGCCGTAGAGAAGGGGCGCGGCGCTCTTCGTCACCGCGAACGGGGCCGCGTTCGTCGAGATCGCGACGAGTCCCAGCAGCACGTAGACGAAGGGGGCCGCTTGCTCGTTCAAGATCTCTTGCAGAGCCGGGACGAACCCCGTCGTCTCAACGTCTCTCACGAACGGAGCGTAGATCCAGACCGTGTCGAACCCCAGAGGCCACGGCCCTGCGAGGAGTTCCGGGATCGTGCGGACGATGAGCGGAAAAATGGTGGATAACACGAGGAACCGATGCTCGATGGCCCTCTGTCCGAGCCACCGGCTGAAGTGAATGACAGGGGCGAGCGGCCCTTCCCTTCGATCTACGATGTGGGAAACAATCTCTCCTCCCACCGTTGTGGCGCGGCCTCCCGTCAATCGCGCGCAATCGAGAGCATCGACGGAAAGGCCCCGCCTCGCTCAGCGTGAAACGTGAACGCATATCTAATACCTCAGGTGTGCGGGAAGCACCGGAGATGACCGCTTGGGGCTAGACGCGGGATGGCCGATCGCGGCCAACGACATCGTCCTTGCAACGCTGCTTCTTCTGATCGGCGTCTTCCTCTTCTTCGGGACGATCAACCTCCTCCTCGCGGTGCGGTTCCGCCCCACGCCAACCGCGCCCCCCCATCCGAACCCAGGGCGGGTCGCGATCCTCGTGCCGATCCGAGACGACCCCTCGATCTTCAACAGCCTTCCGTTCCTCCGTGCGATCGACTATCCGGACTACGAGGTCGTCCTCATCGACGATTCCCAGCTCGCCGCCTTCCGTCGACGAGTCGACGCATCGGCGGGTGGTGCAATCCGCGTCTTGCGGCGACCTCCGGCTGGAGGGCGAAAAGGAGCGGCGCTCAATTTCGCCTTGCGAGACCTCTCGCGTCGCCCGCCCCGGTTCGTCGTCATCTTGGACGCAGATCATCGACCGCCCCACGACTTCCTGGCGAAGTCGGTCACGGCCATCGAGGAGACCGGGGCGCCCTGCGTGGCAGGATATCAGAAGCACGACGTCGGCTCTCACGGTTTCCTCGGATTGTTTTATCGCGCGGGGCAGGCCGCCGCAATCCGGAACCTCAAGGCTCGATACGATTTGCGGCTCGGCGCGTTCTTCCCCGGGGCCGCGGCGATCTTTGATTACAAATGGCTCCGGGCGCGCGGGTTCGATGAGACGAGCATCACGGAAGATTGGGAGCTCAGCCTCCGGTGCTACGCAGAGGGGGACTTCCGGATCGTCGTCCGCGAGGACATCTGGGTCTCGGCCGCGGTTCCGAAGAACCTGGGGTGGTTTGTGCGACAGCAGTTCCGCTGGGTCGAGGGGACCACTCGAGACTTCCGCAAACACGTCGCTCGGCTGATCCGCTCGGACCTTCCCGTGCCGACGAAAGTCGGGCTCACCTACCAAGGCTTGCTCGGCCTCCAGAGCCCGGCGTTCCTCCTGTTCTGGTTCGTCCTCCCGACCGTTTCGGCCGGTCGGCTGCCCCTCCTTCCATATCTGGCCGTCCTCGCGTTCCTCGCGGTCGCCTGGGGATGGCCCCTGTATCGCGCCTCGAAGTTCGAAGGATACAATCTCCGGCAACTCGTCGCAGTCTTGGCGTACGGATTCGCGATCGCCTACGTGCTCGCTCCGTCCGGCGCGCTCGCGTTCTTCTCGGGGCTCGTCCGCGATTCGCGCTTCTGGCGAGTCACGAGGCGACGAGGGTAGGCGGAATCAGATCGTCGGAACGACGGACGACTTTTCGCGGCCTCCCTGAATGTTCGGATTTTTGAGACTCTTACCTTGAATCGCCGGAGCGGAGCGCATCCCTTCCGATCTTCGTGAATTCGTCGAACCGGATGGGTGACCTGCACGGGCACGCAACGCTATGTTCCCGCGCGGACCGGACCGGGCGTTTCTCGCAGAGCTCGGGCCGTCAGCATCGAGAGAGCCATGACCGCCCAGAAGACGAGGAACATCCATCCGTATCCGAGGAACAGGAGGAGCGCGGTGTTCAACTGGTATTGGGATGCGGCGAAACCGTCGGATCCGGGGAGCATCGCGCCTGCGGCGAAGGCGAACAGGAGCGCGATCGCGATCGGGCCCGCGACGCTCGGTGCAGCGGCCGTCCGGGCCACCTCCACCCGGGCGCGCTCGACGAGGAGGGCCTTCAGGAGCTCCTTCCGCGTCCGTGCGGCCGTGAGGGCCGCGGACAACTCGACGAGGGTCCCCGTGACTTCGATCTCCATCCCGGGCGGCGCGCCCGGCACGGGCGTGGCGAGGGTCGTGAGCAGCTCGTCGACCTCCTCGTCGCTGGGCGGGATCATCTTGATCGCCTCCGCCGTCACCAGGGTCGCCTCGCCGACCGGCAACAGGTCCGCCTCGGGCATCGCCGCGATGCGGAGGCCGATTCCGCGACGGGCGTCCTCGAGGCGTCCTACATGGCCGACGGCCGCGGCGGCGAGGGCGATCGCCACGACGACGGCTCCGACGAGGGAGGCCGCATAGGCCTGGGACGAGATGGCCGCAGAGAACCACGGCGCGGTCGTCCCGTTTGCGGTCCACACCGCGAAGACGGCAATGGCGACGAAGACGGCGGTGAAGGCCGAATGAACGATGAGTTGGCGAGAAGGCATGGTGGTCCCTCGGACGTTTCTCCCGTCCTTTTAGGGGTATTAAAGGCCAAACTCCGGATTCTCGCCGGCGATAGATTTGAGGCGTCCGAGCCGGACTCGCGAGGGTCGTCTTCACTTGCTACCCTGAGATCATCCGGGAGAGACAGCCGCTTTCGAGCAACGCGCAGCCCCTTCAAACAACCTACAAATAGCCTCGGCCGCATGGCGCCGACGTGCTGGACATCCGGCTCGTCCGGGAGACCCCCGAGCTCATTCGCAAGGACCTCGCGAAGCGCCATGCGCCGGAAAAAGCGAAGCTCCTCGACGATGTGATTCGTCGGGACCAGGAGTGGCGCAAGGCCCTCGCGGAAGCCGACCGGCTCAAGCGTCGGCGGAACGAAATCACTCGGGAAATCGCGGATGCCAAGAGAGCAGGCAAATCGACGGACAAGCTCCGCAAAGAGGCCGCCGACCTTCCGAAGAGGATCGACGCGCTCGACAAGACGATCGACGAACTCGCGGCGAAGGTCCGCGAAGGACTCCTCCGACTCCCGAACCTCCTCCACGAGAGCGTCCCCGTCGGCAAGGACGACACGGAGAACGTCGAGGTCGCTCGGTGGGGGACCCCGCGGAAGATCGATTTTGAACTCAAGTCCCACGGCGAGCTGCTCGAGGCGCTGCGTCTCGCGGACTTCGAACGGGCCCGGAAGATCGCGGGCGCCGGCTTCGTCTATTTGCTGGGGGACCTCGTCCGGCTGGACCAGGCTCTCTTGACGTTCGCCCTCGACTACATGCTGAAGCAGAGCTTCACGCCGGTCTTCCCGCCGTTCATGATGCGCCGCGCGGCGTACGAAGGCGTCGTCGACCTCGGCGACTTTGAAACGGTCATGTACAAGATCGACGGAGAGGACCTGTTCCTCATCGCGACGTCGGAGCATCCGATGGGCGCGATGCACATGGACGAAATCATCGACGAGGCGGATTTGCCGATCAAGCTCACCGGACTCGCGACGCAGTTCCGACGGGAGATCGGCGGCCACGGCGTCGACACGAAGGGTTTCTTCCGGATGCATCAGTTCAACAAAGTCGAGCAGTTCGTGTTCTGCCGCCCGGAGGACAGCTGGACGTGGCACGAGAAACTCCGCGCGAACGGCGAGGCGATCTACCGCGCGCTCGAGATCCCGTACCGGGTCGTGAACGTGTGCACCGGGGACATCGGCACGGTCGCCGCGAAGAAGTATGACATCGAGGGCTGGTTCCCTCGGCAGAACGCGTACCGCGAGGTGATCAGCTGCAGCAACTGCACGGACTATCAGGCCCGTCGGCTGAACACGCGGGCGGGCAAGGTCGGCGGCGACAAGTTCTTCCCGCACACGCTGAACTCGAGCGCGATGGCCACGTCCCGCGGGCTCGTCGCGGTCCTCGAGAATTTCCAGCAGGCGGACGGATCCGTGATCGTGCCGAAGGTGCTGCGACCGTTCATGGGCGGCCAAGACGTCATCCGCGGTCCCGCGTGATCTCGCACGGCCGAGAGAAACGGAGGACTCGCGGACCGCAATGGTCAAGTCCCTAGATCGCAGTATATCCAACGGGAGGAAGAGGGATCGACCGTCCCGCGTGGCTTCTGCTCGTCGCGCTCGGAGTGCTGGGAGTCGCGCTGATTCTGTCTTCCTCGCACGCCGCCGCGGACGGCACGAGTGGCCTCGAGGGAGGAAACGGACAATTCCAGATCTACGTGACCGTTCGGTCGTCCTTCGACCTCGCGGAAAGCGGCCACCCGATCCCGATGGAGGTCATCGTGACCGAGGTCCATGGCCTTCCGCAAGCGAACGTTCCCGTCTTCCTCAGCGCCTCCGTCGGAACCGTGTCGCCCGATCGCGTGGTGACGGATGGAAGGGGCCATGCGTCGTTCGCGTTCTTCGCGGACGTCAAGGAAGACACCTTGGTCCGAATCACCGCGCAGACGGGCCTTGACGGCGCCGCGCAAGGGATCGACGCCTTCTCCGTCCGCGTCGTGCGAATGCCTCCGCCTCCGATTTACGCGCAGGCGGGAATCGTCTCTCTCGGGGTCCTCGGCGGTCTCGCGGCAATCCTCTCCTGGACAGAGCCGGGACGGCATGCGATCTTCGGGGCGTTGTTCCCGCTGTACACGCGGCTCAAGAAAGAAGAGGTCCTCGACCACTTCGTTCGTGGACAGGTGTTCGGCGTCATCAAGACGGAGCCGGGGACGCACTTCACGGAAATCCGCGACGACCTCGGCCTTTCGAACGGAACGCTGTCGTACCACCTGCGGACCCTCGAGGTGGCGGGCTTCATCCGCTCCGAACGGGATGGCATGTACAAGCGGTTCTTCGCCGCGGACGCGCAACCGGAGGGAGGCGGCGAGGGTATCCGGCTCAGTCAGCTCCAGAAAATGCTCATCGAACTCATCCGCCGAGACCCCGAATCGGCGCAGCGGGACCTCGCCCTCCGAGCGGGCGTGACGCAGCAAACGGTGAGTTACAACTTGCGGATTCTGCAGAAACAGGGGATCCTGCAGACCGTCTCCCGCGGTCGTCGCCAAGCGTATCTCGCCACCGACGTCTGAATGGCGCGCACTCCCCACCGGGCCGAGGTACAAAACGCCGTACCAATCTCGTTTAATACGGTTCGTCCCATCTGATGATGGGGACGGCGGTTGGTCGGTCGACCAGCGCGCCGCGAAGCGGAGGCGGACAAACTTGTCGCGACACGTGTGGCTCGTCATGGTAATCGTATTGTCAATGTTTGCGTCCATCTTCCTCGTCCACCCGGCGGCCCAGAATGCGTCGGCGCAGACGACGCCGTTCATCATCAACGTGGGCGTGCAGGACGAGATGAAGACGAGGAATCTGATTCGCGGCTACTTCTTCCCGACGGACGTGTGGACCGCGGACGCGTTGAACCCAGTTGGGGAGGGGACCGTCCAGACGGATCCGGAGACCCAGACCGTCTTGCCGTACACCATGGTCGGCACGGACGTCAACGGAGACGGGAAGTTCGAAGCGAATGAACTCGGCGCCTTCTCGAACGTGACGGGCATCCCACTTCGCGCCAGCGAGTGGATCGCGTTCTACAACATCAATGGGATGAAGTGGCACGACGGCACGCAGGTCCAGCTCGAAGACGTGTTGTTCGGATACCACCTCGCGTCGTTGGCCCCCGCCGTCACCTCGTCTCGATTCGTGAAAGACAGGGCCGGTCAAGCCAGTTCGAACTACTCATCCACGCGATACCAGAACATCAATCCGGTGCCGATCGCCGGAGCGTCCGTGGACGGATGGCTCGGCGGCCCCGTCGCGGACACGAGGTACCAGTTCGCGCTCAAGTTCATCCAGACCGGACCGAACGCACAGTTCAAGCGCGACACCTTGCAGGCCACGTTCATGCCGGCGTACTTCTGGCAAGGCACGGGCGTGCGAAAGGTCAACGGCGTGATTCAACCGGGCACTGTCCATCCGGACTTCGGGTGGGCGATGAACCCGGATCCCAGCGCCTCGGGCACGAACGTCTACCTGAACGGCGTACCCGGCGCGGGATACGACGTGGCAAACCCAGTCACGTTTGAAGGCATTACCGTCCCGGCGGGACACCTCGCTGCATTTGATGTCACCGCGGCGTCCGTCGGATGCCCGCACGACGTGGCGAAC
>Ga0209058_1001750_pt1 | contig 18279 bp, 15 predicted proteins | sample GraSoiAngelo_147_FD_185904 | JGI IMG/M metagenome (GOLD analysis project Ga0209058, IMG submission 185904) | Grasslands soil microbial communities from the Angelo Coastal Reserve, California, USA - 14_1009_05_40cm (SPAdes) (version 2) | ecosystem: Environmental > Terrestrial > Soil > Grasslands ... | reverse complement strand
CTCTCAAGGGCACGTTGGAAGATTGCGAGGGCATCGCGCCGAAGGTCGCGGAGGACGGAAGGCGTCGCGCGGGTGGACTCGACCGTTCGCGCAACGGTTCGAACGGGGTCCCGCTTCGCTCCCGCAGCCCGCGCCGTCCGGCTGTTCGGGCGCCGCCGTGGCGGTCTCGGATCCCTCATCCTAGAACCGGAATAGCGGATCGTTCAATACGAAGTTGATGAAGAAATACCCGAAGAAGACCACGTTCAGGAGCAAGGCCACATACGACCACCACTTCAGCCGGGCCGGTTTCGGTAGCTGCCGGTTCAGGTAGATCACCGCGAACGGGATGATCATCGCGGGAAGGTTCGAGAAGTTGGCCGACACCTGAATCAGTCGGAACGCGGGCGCGAGGAAGATGACCGCCGAAATGAGAAGGGTCAGCCCCAGCATGAACGGATAGTAGAATCGCCGGGGGTCTCCCTTGGTGAGCTTCCGGAACCGAGGACTGATTGCATGGGCGCCATCGACAAACTGTCGGGTGAGGAGCTCGAAGACGACGAGCTGCGTGGAGAACAGGATCATGAATCCGGCGATCAGCGCCCACGGTCGCAGGAAGGCCAGATTCGGGAATAGGACCCCGAGCTGGTCCGCGGCGAAGGTCGGGATCGTGAGTTCGTTGGGCTTCGTCCCCGAGGTCTGGGCCAGCTGGTAGACGATCATCGTCGGGAGCATCATGCCGAAGAGCGCGCCGACGAAGAAGATCCCCCATTGGTCGTAGATCAGGTATCGGAACCAACGCCGCCATCGCGTCCGGTTCTCCGGGGTGTCGCGGAACGTGACGCCCGAGGCCCGAATCTCTTCCTGCTTCCCGCCGACGAGCCCCGCGATGAAGCCAACGCGACTGCCCATTCCATAGCCTTTGTCCCGGTAGTAGTTGATGAGCACGAAATTCAGGCCCGAGGCGAACGCAGTGAAGCCCGCCAGCGCACCGAGATTCGTCGCGCTCGTGCCCGGCGGCGGGGCCGCGGGGGTCACCAGGGATGCGAAGGAGTTCCCCCAGACCGCGGCGGGGACCACGAGGATCGCGATGATGACCACGGAGAGGAGAATGAACACGACCATGAACCAGTTCACGATCTCCAGGGTCCGCGAAATCTTTCGACCGAACAAGGTGATGCCGAACACGAGGAAGAGGAGTCCGACCCCGAGCTCCTTCACCGTGGTAATCTCGGCCGCGGTCCTCGCGCGGCCGAAGAGGAGCGGGAAGAGACTCTCGCCCGCGGCTTGGGCCCAACCCCCCCAGATGAATGCGAGGTAGAAGAGGAACACCGAGAGGGGCGTCCAGAGCCAGAATCCGGGGGGCACGCGGCCGAACGCGACGACGGGAGCTTCCCCCGTGGCGAGGGTGAAACGCCCGAGTTCGACGTTGTAGAAGACCTGGAGGATGGCGGACACGAGGACGATCCACCCGATTCCAATGAAGCCGGTCGAGGACCCGCCCACGGTACGCGGCCCAACGAGCCACTCGCCGCTCCCAATGGAAACGCCGAGCGCGATCATGCTCGGACCGAGGACGTACAAGAACAGTTGTTTCGTTCCGATCCGGCCCTTGATCTTGAAGACCTCCTCCGGCTCCGGCAAGTCGGTAAGCGGCAACGGAGGACGGCTCTTCCCAATCTGCATCGTTTCGCCGGATACAACGACCTTCTCCCTGGGCTCTTCTTCCATCATTTCGACCACAGATCTTCCTCCAACCGAACGCCTATCTGGATGAGCGACCCTTCGACTCAGCTCGCGCACAAGGCACGTAAGCAATGCGGAGCCGCGACGGACGGCAGGGCCGTCTACCTCCCCCGGGGCGGGAAGGGCGTGCTAATACTTGACTCTCGCGGTGCGGACCGAACACATGCCGCCCGAGCGGACCCTGGGGCAAGCGGTCCAAGCCCTTTTGGGCGGCGTACCGTTTACTTCCCTCGATGCCCGGGCGTTCACGTGTTCTCGACTTGGCCTCGGAACTGGGTGCGATTGTCGGCGCGGAAAACGTCCTCACGGAGTCGGGTGCCCTCGAGGCGTTTCGTAAGGACATGGCGGACTTCGAGGCGACGCCGGCGGTCGTCACCCGCCCTTCGACGGAGGATCAGGTCGGCCGAATTCTCGAGGTCGCCACCCGCCGTCGCGTGCCCGTCGTCGCCCGCGGGGCCGGGACCAGTCTCACGGGAGCCGTCGTCCTCGACGGGGCGATCATCCTGGACATGCAGCGGTTCAACCGGATCCTGAGGATCGACCCGGTGAACTGGTACGTCCAAGTGCAAGCCGGCGTCGTGCTCGACGACCTCAACGAGGCGCTCCGGAAGGAGGGGTTCTTCTTCCCGCCGGACCCGGCGAGCAGCTTCCTGTGCACGGTCGGCGGCGCGATCGCGGAGAGCTCCGGCGGCATGCGATGCGTACGCTACGGAACGATGCGGGACTGGGTGCTCGCCCTCCGCGTCGTGCTCGCAAACGGACGGACGGTGACGCTCGGCGAACCGCTGGCCAAAAACCGCGTCGGGTACGACCTGGTCCATCTGATGATCGGGAGCGAGGGGACCCTGGGCGTCGTGACGGAGGCCCATCTGAAGATCCTTCCGGTTCCTTCCGTGCCGTTCGTTCGGATGCTCGTGACCTTCGACGATTGGCCCTCCGCGGGCCGCGCGATCGAGGAGCTCCGCCGTCGGCAGGTCATGGCCAACCTGATGGAGTTCATGGACCGCGAGACGGTCCTCGCCGTGAACGCGGCGTACCACACCCATTTCGAGGAAGCCGAAGCGACCCTCCTGGTCGATCTGGACGAACCCCTCGTGGACGTCGCGGAAGCCATTTTTCGGGCGCACGGGGCCCGACGCTTTTCCCGCGCCGCGAACGAGGCCGAAGCGGAACGGTTCTATTCCGTCCGGAGTCACGCATACTTGGCCGTCAAGGAACTGGCCTCCGGGGTCCAGATCGAGGACGTAACGGTCCCGATCGACCGCCTCGCCGAGTACCTGGCGCTCGTCAAGGAAGTCGCGACCCGGCATGGGCTTCGCATGCCGACCTTGGGCCATGCCGGAGACGGGAACGTCCACCCCACGATCCTGTTCGACCGGACGGACTCCGCGAGTCGGGCCGCCGCGACCGCGGCCTCCCAGGATCTTTGCCGGTACGCGATCCGCATCGGAGGGACGATTACCGGGGAACATGGCGTCGGGGTCCAAAAGGCCGCCCTCATGCGCGAACAGATGCACGCGCACGGCGGCGAGGAGGCATTGCGGCTAATGAAAGGGATCAAACAGCTCTTCGACCCGAAGAGCATCCTCAATCCGGGGAAGTACGTCGAGGCCGCGTGAACCCTAGGCCGGCCCTTCGACGCGGACCAGATCGAGCGGGTGTCGAACCGGCCGCCCCAGTCCGTCCTGCAACTGAAGGGTGCAGACGCTGCTCTCCGTCGCAATGAGGTCGCACCCGCTCCCGCGGAACTGTTCGAATAGCTTCTCCCCCACCGCCATCGACAACTCGTATCCGAGCCATCCGCCCTTCATCCCGAAGGTTCCGGCGATCCCGCAACAGGTCCCCGTTTCCACCGGCCGGACCCGATACGAGGCGCGCTCGAGGAACCGCATCGCCGGGAGGCCGGAGGAGAGCGCTCGATCGTGACAGGGGATGTGGAATCCGACGAGCCCGGCGGCGTCGGTGGTCGGTCGAAGGGAGAGCTTCGTGAGGTGTGGCTCGATGAACTCGAAGAAGCCGCGAGAATGGGTTGCGACCTTCGACGCGAGGTCCCCTTCAAGGAGCTTCGGGTAGACTTTGCGGAGCATGTACACCGCCGTGGGCTCCGTCGAAACGATCTCGTACCCGTCGTCCACGAGCGGCCCGAGGACCCGGAGGTTGTCCGCGGCGAGCTTCGTCGCTTTCCCGAGCCGACCGTACGAGACGTAGGGCATGCCGCTCCACTGCACGTTCGGGATGAAGACCGAGTAGCCGAGTCGCTCGAGGATCTCGATCGCCCGTAGTCCCTGATCAGGGTTGTTGTACTCCGCGTACAGGTCCGGGAAAAAGGCCACCTTTCCGACCCGACCGACCTGGCCTTCACGGGCCCGGAACCGAGATCGCAAGGTCCGGTGGGCGAAGGCCGGCAACGTCCGCCGACGATCGACGCCCACGGCCCACTCCATCAGGACGCGTAAGGATCCCCGCCGCAGCAAGCGGTTCGCCAGGGGAGCCGACAGACAGGCGACCTTCGCAAACGCCTCGGAGGCCATGAAGAACCGCTCCGCGGTCGGCTGCCCGTGCGCCTCGACGTCCTGGTCCTTCACCTTCGCGATCATCAACGGGATGTCGATGTCGACGGGGCAGATCTCGTGGCACAGCCCGCACGAGACGCAGAGGTGGGCGAAGGAGGCCTCCTCGAGGCCATGGACGTTCGCCGTCCAAGGGATGCCGATCGGACCCGGATAGATGTGGCCGAACACGTGGCCGCCCGTGACGCCGTAGGTCGGGCACACGTTCATGCAGGCGCCGCAGCGGATGCAGTTCAAGGCGTCCCGGAACCACGGGTCGGCCCGCATCCGAGTCCGTCCGTTGTCCAGGATGATCACGTGGAACTCCCTCCCCGCCGGATCCTTCGCGACGGGCTGACGCTGGGAGATCATGGACACATACACGGTCATCCGCTGCCCGGTCGCGCTGATCGCATGACCGCGGACGAGGTCCGCGGCATCCTCCCAACACCGCACGATCTTCTCGAGGCCGATCAGGGCGACGTGGACCTTCGGCACACTCGTGACGAGGCGGCCGTTGCCCTCGTTCGTCTCGACGACAATCGATCCAGTCTCGGCGACCCCGATGTTCGCGCCCGTCACGCCGACCTTCGCCGCCAGGAATTGCGGCCGCAATCGGGCGCGGACGGCGGACAGGATGCTCGAGGGCTCCGGGGCGATCGGCTCTCCGTACGCCTCCGAGAGCATGCGGGCGATCCGATCCGAGGTCATGTGGATCGCGGGGAATACGAGATGGGACGGCTTCTCCCCGGCCACCTGGCAGAGGAGCTCGCCCAGGTCCGTCTCGATCGCACGGATCCCTTCCGCGGCGAGACCCTGGTTCATTTCGACCTCCTCCGAGGTGAGGGATTTCGACTTGACGAGGAACTCGGCGCCGTTGGCTCGGCACACATCGAGCACGTATTGGACCGCCTGGCGGCCGGTTGCGGCGAAAGAGACGCGTCCCCCGTTCGCCCGCACCGCCTCCGCAAACGCCTCCGCAATCGAAGGATCCTGGGCCGCGGTCTCTTTGATCAACCGTATGCGATCCCGAAATGCGGGAAGGTCGAGGCCGGTTTTCTCGATCGTCGCGGCCCGGTTCGCCCGACCCCGTTCCATCGCTTCCCAGAGTTTCCCGACCCGTGCGGGCTCCTCGATGGATCGGCGAACTTCGGTCTCCAATTTCCGTCGTCCCTTGAGCAGGTGCCTACCTCCCTTCGAACCATTCGAGGAGGACCACATGGAGGGAATGGGGCCCGTGGACTCCATAGAGGAGGCGGAGCTCGATGTCACCCGTCCGGCTCGGCCCCGAAATGAAAGTGACCGTGGGCCGCCGTCCCGGTCCGCTCGCCCGGAGAATGCCTCCGACGACCGCCATCGCCGCGCCGACGTCTCGGACCAACCTCCCGGCGGGGAGCAGGACGATGTGCACGATCGGCAGGGACGCGGCGAGTCGCGCGGCGTCGTCGTGAGCCACCTCGACGATCGCCCCGTCCTCCGCAATGGCGAACTCCGCCCAAGTCACTCCGACCTCCGCGGCGGCGCACGCGGGCAGGACCTCCGTCGACGGAAGGTCCTCCAGGAACTGGACGGATCGACCCTGCAACGCTCCGGAGACCACCGCCCGAAGCTCGACCGGAAGATTCGCGACGACGACTCGATTCGCCCGGTGGCCCTCGACGACGGATCGAAGGATTTCCAGAGTGCTCTCCTTGCGGATCGCCGAATGAGGCTCGGCTTTCAATTCAAGGAGTGCGGCCTTGAATCGATCCGAAAGGTCCGGCTCGGAGAGTACAGTTCCGCCCCCGATCGATGAGGTAACGCGGCTTGGCTTATGGGCTTCACGTACCGGACCGCATCGCGCGAGCCCGAGATCGCCGCCGCCTAGCCGTGCCGCGGCCCCGTTTCCGCGAGTGGCGGCGCCCCGGCCGCCGCATGGCGTTCCGCCTGGACGGCTTTCAGGGCCCGTCGGAAGAGAGGCGCGGGCAGGATCGTGACCAGGATGAGGACGACGACAATCATCGAAAACAGGGCATTCCCGACCACCCCCGCCGACAGGGCGGCGAAGGCCACGACCAGGCCGACCTCGCCGCGGGGCGTCATGCCCCAGCCGATCGCCACGGCTTCGCGGACGGTCATCTTCGCGAGGCGGGCCGGGAGGCTACAACCGACGACCTTCGTGATGACGGCGATGATGGTCAGGACGATTGCGAACGGGATCAAGCCGAACTGAGTCGCCACCGCGGGGAAGTCCACCTGGAGACCCAGGGACACGAAGAAGATCGGGGTGAAGACCGCCGCGAGCGGTCGGGCGGCTTTCGAGAAGTCCTCCTGGAGGGTCGTGTTCGCGAACACACTTCCCGCGAGGAATGCGCCGACGACTGCGGACAATCCGAGCGACTCCGCCGTGAGGGCGAAGAGGAACGTAATCGCCACCGCGATGAGGAAGCCGCCTAGCGGGACTCCCAGCGTGTTCCCTTCGATGTGAACTCGTTCGACGACCCGGCGAAGGACGTAGATGCCGATCGCCATCCCGACGACGAGAAATCCGACGGCTTCTGCGACGAGGATGACGAGATCAACGGGGCTGACGCGGCCCGCCGTCGTCCCGACTACAACGGAAAGGACAATCAGGCCGAGGACGTCGTCGACGACCGCTGCCCCCAAGATCGTTTGGGCCACGCGGTCCTTCAGGAGGTTCAGTTCGAGGAGGACGGCGGCGGTGATGGCGACGCTCGTCGCGGTGAGGGTCGCTCCGACGAACAGCGCCATCGTAAACTGGGTCCCATTGACCCCAATCGATGCGACGGGCACGAGGTAGAGGGCCGTCGCAAAGCCAAGGAGGAGTGGTAGCACGACCCCTCCGGATGCCACGGCCACGTTCTTCCGTGTGTACACCGCGCGGAAATCGAAATCCAAGCCGATCAGGAAAAGGAGAAAAATTGAACCGAGGACCGCAAGGGTACCGACGACGGCCGGATCGAACATGTATCGATATGAGCCCAGCGCCGCGTTCCCCATCACGCTGGGACCTAGCACGATGCCCACCGCGATCTCTCCGATGATCATGGGCAGATGCCAGCGTCGGAACAAAAAGTGACTCGCGGTGGCGAGGGTCAAGAGAATTACGAGCTGCTGGAATAGGGCCTGCGTTTCCGCGGCCGCCATAGCTCTGCCGAAAACGGCGCCGGCCTATTAATGGATGAGCGGTCGAATCGCGAGGGCCCTGTCCGCCCCGAGCCTGCGGATGACGTGTCCTCGGACTCGATCAGTTCCGATACGCCTCAGGGTTCGCTTTCAACACGGGCAATTCCGCTGGGCTCCCGGCCGATGAGCTGGATGACTCCTCGGAGGGTCTTACACACCTTGACCGCGCCCGCCGAAGTCAGGTCACCGGCTCGGACCGCCGAGCCCGCGGTGACCCCCATAGCGACCATGCCCGCCGCCCTCGCCGCGATCATATCCCAGCTTGAGTCGCCCACATACCAACATCGTTTCGGCTCGACCCCGAGGACCCGGCAGGCCTTCAAGAGCAGATCGGGAGCCGGCTTCGCGTGTGCCACATCGCGCCCGTCAATGATCGTCGGAGGACGAGGGAGACGTAACGCCTGGACGGACGCCCCGACTTGCTCGTGCCGGCTCGAGGTCGCGATCGCCCAGGGAATCCTTCGCGCATTGAGCGTCATCAAGAGTTCACGCGAGGCGGGCAGTGGCTTCGGGTCGACGTTGAGGATCTCGAAGATCTCTCCTTGCCGACGGTCGATGCCCTCGGCCCGTTGCTCGTCGAGGTCCTGCCCCAGAGCACGGGCCGATTCTCGAGCCACATGCTTCCCGTCGCTGCCGATGAGCGCGGCGACTTCAACCGTGCCGACCAAGATGCCGGCTTCGTGGAGGGCCTGGAGCCACGCCTTGATGCGCGCGGGGACGGTGTCGACCAAGGTCCCGTCGAGGTCGAACGCGATGGCCGCCGGCGCGGGCGGGGAGACCGTCGGATCACCCCGGATCGCCTCACCTCCCCAGGTATCCGAGGACCGCCTCCGCGTTCCGGTCCGGTGGGAACACGGGATAGAACACTTTCTTGATCCGCCGGTCTTCGCAGACGAGGGTTAGGCGCTTGATGTACCGCCGACCTTGGAACTCGAACGTGGGCAGGCGCAGGGCCTTCGTCAGCTCGAAGTCCGAGTCGCTCAGAAGCTCGTACGGAATGCTCATGCGGACGCCGAACTCCTTCTGCTCCGCGGGAGTTTGGGCGCTGACTCCGAAGACGTCGAACCCCGCGTCACGGAACTCACGATAGCGGTCGCGGTAGGCACAATTCTGAGCGGTACATCCCCGGGCCCCGGGGATCAGGTCCCACTCTTTCGGCATGTCCGGCTTCCCGGTGGCCGCGGGATAGAAGAACATCACCGTGGGCCGGATGGAGACTTCGGCGAGGTCCACTTCGCGGCCTCTCGTGGACCGGAGCCGAACGGATGGCATCGACATGCCCGCGAGGTGGTCGCACGCGCCATCGTCCAGGGGAACGGGAAGTCCCGGCGGGAGACCGATGGGATCAGCCATTTGTATGCCTCCGATCCGGGGACCGGTGTCCGAGAGAGCTCACATCCTTCATCGGATCGACAAGGACCGCTGAACCTTTCTCTCTTCGGCCGCCCTTCGCAGGCTTCCTACGGATCCACTCCCCGATCTCATCGCTCCAGCGCCATGGCCATAGCGTCCCCGCCCCCGATGCACAGGGTCGCGAGCCCGTGGTGCACGTCCTTCTCTTTCATGGAGTGCAACAGCGTGACAACGATGCGATTCCCCGAGCAGCCGATCGGATGGCCCAGGGCGACGGCGCCCCCGCAGATGTTGAAGACCTCCCACGGGATGCCGAGCTCCTTCCTTACACCGACACTCGCGGAGGAGAACGCCTCATTGTGCTCGACCAAATCGAACTCATCGAGCTTCATCCCGGTCCGGTGCATCAGTTTCCGCACGCACGGGATCGGCGCGAACATCACGTCCTCAGGTTTCACGGCCTGGGAGCAGAAGTCCCGGATCGTACCGAGCGGGTCCACGCCGATCTCACGTGCCCTGCGCTCGCTCATCAGCACCGTCGCGCTCGCGCCGTCGGAAATCTGGGATGAATTGCCGGCGGTGAGCACGCCGTCCTTCTTGAACACGGGCGGGAGCTTTGCCAAGGCCTCGCGGGTCGTATCCGGCCGGATCCCGCCGTCCCGCTTCACCGTAACGTCCTTGCCGTCGACCCGGGTCTCGACCGGGACGATCTCCTTCGCGAACCGGCCGGATTCGGTCGCCTTGTTCGCGAACGATTGCGAGCGCAGGGCGTATTCATCGCACATCTCTCGCGTGAGTCCCAAACGCTCCGCCATGATCTCCCCGCCGATGGCCATGTGGAAGTCGTTGTAGATGTCCCAGAGACCATCCGTGATCATCGAGTCGAGGACCTCGGCGTGGCCGAGGTTGAAGCCTTGGCGGGCCCGCGGCATGAGATACGGCGCCCGGGTCATGTTCTCCGTCCCTCCCGCGACGATGATCGCATCGGGGTCGTCCTCGATCGCGCGCACGCCTTCGACCATCGCCTTCATCCCGCTGCCGCAGACCATGTTCACGGTGGTCCCGCTCACGCTCTCCGGAATCCCCGAGAAGATCACGACCTGGCGGGCACAGTTTTGGTAGAGCCCCGCTTGGATCACGGACCCGAAGAACAGCTCGCTGACGTCCTTCGGCTCGATGTTCGCCCGGCGGATCGCTTCCGTCACCGCAGAGGCCCCCAGGCGGGGGGCCGGGACCTCCGAGAACGCGCCCTTGAACCGGCCGATCGGGGTTCGCGCCGCACCGGCGACAACGACTTGGGTCCTCGACGTCACGCTCCCGTGAGCAACGAACGAGTGATAAGTCTATGTCGGCCAAGGGCCACCGCCTTCTGGCGAGAATCGTTTCGAGCCCATGGGCCTAAATCGCTTTGCCGATCAAAGTCAGAGGGAGATTAGGGTCTCATCTGGGCGAGCACGGCGTCGACCACCGCGTGGGGTCGCTCGCGTTGGACGAAGTGACCCACGCTATCGATGACCCGACGATCGTACGGGCCTGTAAAGTGCTGTTCTTTGCCCGCCGACGTCTCCGGAAACGTAGCTCCGTCATCCGCTCCGTGCAGGACCGTCGTAGCGACGCCGATCCGCGGTAATCCCGCTATGCGGGCTTCGATCCCGTCGTACCGATGGTCTCCAGGCGCATCGCCCCAACGATGGCGGTAGGAGTGAATCGATACCTCGACGAAGTCTGGGTTGTCGAAGGACCGGGCGGTCGTTTCAAACGTCGCCTCATCAAAATGCCAATCCGGAGACCATGTGCTCCAGAGCCATCGGCACAACCCGCGGCGATCCTGTTCCAGCGCCACACGTCCTCGCTCGAGGCCGAAGTACCACTGATACCAATACGCCCGCGCCTGATCATACGAGAGCCGATCCCTCGGCGTGGAGGTGCCGTAGCCAACCGATAACGCGATGAGCCCTCGGACTCGTTCCGGCCACGAGGCCGCCACAATGTACGCGGCCCGGGCGCCCCAATCGTGGCCCACCAACGTGAACCGCTCGATGCCCAAGGCATCGGCAAATTCAATCACGTCTTGGCCGAGTGCGGCGAGCTGGCCGGATCGGAGCGCGGTCTTCTCGAGAAAACGGGTCGGTCCGAATCCTCGCAAGAACGGCGTCAGCGTCCGATACCCCGCATCGACGAGAGGAGCGACGACACCGTCCCAGGTGCGGATGTCGTCAGGGAAGCCATGGACAAGGATCACGGGTTCCGCTTGCGGGCTGCCGCGGTCCTCGTACGCGACTTCCAAACAACTCGTTCGGACATGTTTCGTCATGTCGCGCATGGGCCGAGGATAGCTGGAAAACCAGACTAAGCCTTTTCGAACCGAATCTGCCCGAGGGTCGGTCGGTCACGACCGCGGGAAGGCGCAGGGAGGAGAACCGCACTCGGCTCTCCCGATCTCATTCTCCCGGTGATTCGGTTGGAGGGTGCTCCGACGATTCGCTCCCTTTCTTGCGGGTCGTGTTCTTCTCCAGATCCGACGTGTAGTCGGGGTGTTCGGTTCGCTTGTACGGCTCGGCCGGCTTGCCGCCGTTGGGCTCCGTGAGGAGCTTCGCGAGGTAGGCCGTCAAGAGGGTTCCCGCGCCGGACCCATCCCCGCCGGACGTGACGAGGGTATCCGGCGTCACCCGGATCTTGCCGTCGCGCACCTCTTCCATGACCTTGACGAGCGCGACCCGGTCGGAGCCGAGGACGTCGGCCTGGGCGTGATACGCGTCCGCCTGCGCCTCGCCGACCATCCGGATCGCGGCCGCATTTCCGTCCGCCTGGATGCGCGTCGAGTCACGCACGCCTTCGGCTTGCTTGATCGCCGCCTTCGCGAGGTTTTCGTTGATCTGCACCTGGTAGGACGCCTCGACGACCTTGGGCTGGAGGTTCGCGCGCGCCGTCATCTCCTGGACCGCGATGCGCCGCTGCTCCGCCGTGGCCTGCTGCTCGTACTGCGTCTGCTGCTGGATCGCGATCTCCTTGTTCGTCTGGGTCGCGAGTAGCGTCGGGTCGACGGCGATGTAGGAGATGAGCAGGTTCTGCGCCTCGACGTAGTACTTGGCAAACTGGACCCGCGCGCGGTTCAGAGCCTCCTCTTGCAGCTGCGACCGGCCCTGCACGAACTCGAGCGCCTTCTTCTCTCCGGCGTTGTTGCGGAAGGATGCGTCGATCAAGGGGTGCACGATCTGCTGGATCAGGTTGAACACCGAGCCGAACCGCGCGATGACGAAGGCCGCGTTCTCCGGGAGGATCCGGATGACCATCCGCACGTCGACCTCGAGTTTGAATCCGTCCCTGGACGTCACGAGCAGTTGGCCGAAGCGGAAGAAGGACAGGCCCTTCTCGCCCTGTTCCGTCAGGTAGGGATAGTCCGACTCGTCGACTGCCGGATCCGACGGACGGCGCGAGAGACTCGGAGCGTCTGGCCGCTCCGAGCGAGCCCAGTCGACCATGATGGCCGACGTCGGCACGAGGTACGCCGTGAATGCGACCCGGTTCAGGTTGTACTTGCCTGGGGCCACGGGATTCCGCCAGATTCCCCGCCGGTTTCGATCCGGAACGAGCAAGCGTTCGACCGCGGCATGGATCGTCTGGTCGAAGTCCGGGCTGTCCGTGACCGGCACGGGCTCCATGTCCACCTGATCGAGTTCCTCCCCGATGTTCGATCGGAGGACCGCCACGAAGCCCGGGGGGACTTCGGCGACCTCGTCGATCTGGACCTGGAAGAGCGTCGGATTGACGTAGTACCGTCCCGGCTGGAGCGTGTCGAGCTGCGGGCCTCGGAAGCCGCCGCTGTCGAGGAACGCCTGGCCGTCCTGGAAGAAGTTGTGCGGCCGGGCGCTCGGATGCACCGCCGTCGACGAGACATCGGGCTGGGGCGCCACGATGAACTTCGGAGGAAGGGGCTGTCCATCCTGCGCGGTCACGACGCCGACCTTCCCGGACGCGACCTCCGTCGCGGGCTGCTTGGCCACGTAGAACAGGAACGGGTTGATCCGGTACGTCCCTGGGCGGATGATTGCGACCTGCGGACCCTTGAACCCGCCGTTGTCGAGGAACGCTTCGCCGTCTTGGAACTGGTTGCACTCGATCTCGTCCCCGAGGAGTCGTCCCTTCGGCAAGGGACGCCCGTCGATCGCCTCGACGGTTGCGATTTCCGTCTCGGCAACCTGGACGACCTTGGACCGGCGCATGCTCCACACCACGGGCATCCGCCAGTACAGCCCCGGCATCAGCGTCGCAGCCTGCGTCCCGATCTCCCCATGTCGGGCGATGACTTGTCCCGCCGGCATCTTCCGCCCGCCCAGCCTCTTGACCAGGACGCCGACCTCGCCGGCACGGATCAGATACAGGCCTTTCAAGAAAAACACCAAGGTCGCAACGAACGCGAACCCAGCCACAATCACGACGACCTGCGTGATGTCGAACATGTCCGCCACCCTCTGCCTCCCGTCCACAATATGCCTTACCGGAGGCATCAGCCTTGTTTGGGCTTCCCCCGGGGATGCCGCATGGCGGTGGTTAGGTGCAAAATTACAGCCTAAGCAGCCCGCAGAAATTCCTTCCCGGGCGTCGAGTCGAAGGGAGTCGCCTATCTCTTCCGCTCTTGATTCTCCCTCGCTCGAAATCTGACGATTCTTCGCACCAGGTCGTACGGAATCGGCTTGTCGATCGGAAATTGGACGGAGCCTTTTCCAAGTTTGTACTGCGACAGTTCCTCCTTAAAGGCTTCAATCCCCGAAGGTATCGGGTAAAATCCGATGTGATTCTTGAACGCCGCGAAGTAGACGAGCCCTTTGCCGTTCAGTTTGAACGTCGGCATTTGATAGCTGATGGTCTCTACGGCCTTTGGCGCCGCCTTTCGGATTGTCAGTCTAACCTTCTGAAGGATCCCTTGGACATCCTTTGGGGAGGCCTTGATGTACTCGTCGATCGTCTTGAATTGCTTCCCTTTGTCATCCATACGATTCACCGGGCCATCCTGCGGCGGGCGTTCAGGCTTTCGCGGCCCGCCTCGGCCCGGAGTTGTCAGCGGTCCGTTCCGGCTGGTAGCGTAGGATCACGCCACCTGACTTCAATGGTCTCGCCTCAAGCAATTTCATCTTGATGCGCTCCGAATTCGGTTTGAACAACGGATTCCCGCGGCCCAAGAGCAAGGGAGTGAGCGCCAGATCGAGTTCGTCGAAGAGGCCGTGCTTCAACAGCGTCGAAGAGAGATCGGCGCTTCCAAAGACGAACAAGGGCTTTCCAGGCTCTTTCTTCAGCTTGATGACTTCCTCGACCACGTTGTCCTTCACGAGCCGGGTGTTGTTCCATTCCGCCTTCTTCAGCGTCCTCGAAAACACGACTTTCGGGATCGAGTTCATGAAGTCAGCCACCTCGCCCTTCTGAGTCGGCCAGTACGAGGCCATTCCTTCATACGTCACCCGGCCGAACAACAGCATGCCCGTCGACTTCGATTGCTCGATCGCATACTGCTCCAACTCGTCTCCCCAGATCGTGTCGTGCCAATCGATTTCCCAACTCTTCGGGCCTTCAAACAAGCCGTCCAGCGTGACCAGATTCCACATGATGAGTTTGCGCATTCCCTTCACCTGATTCCAACGAGGTCATTCGCCCGCGCCGGATATACCCGCGGTTGGAGCCGCGCGCGGACCTCCGTCAACCTCGGGCCCTGTGCGGCGGCGAGATTCAACCGCTTCATTCAAACTCTCCCGGTTCTCCGACCGAACCGAGCTCATGCCCCGGCCCGTCGACGAACGCGGGGACGCTCTCGCTTCGGAACCGGAGGGCGATTCCGAGTCCAACCGCGCTCAGCACGGCGGCCCCGAGAAAGGCGTACCGGAACCCGGTCAGCCCGAGTTGCGGATCGAACCTGCTGGCAACGGTCAACACCAAGGACAGGCCAAGCGGGAAGCCGAGGCGCTGGGAGGTCTGGATCAGCCCCGAGGCGAGGCCCTCTTCCCCGGGCTTTGTTCCGGAGAGGCCCGCGATGGCGAGGGCGGGGAATCCGATGCTCGCACCGAGCGACCACAGAATCGTCCCCGGCAAGATGCCGAGATAGCCCGCGGCGACCGGCAGAGGCGCCAGCATCGCCAGCCCCAAGGTCACGAACGCCGTGGAAACGACGAGCACTCGTTTGAGGCCAATCCGGTTCATGAGCCACGAGGACCCCCATCCGCCGACGAAGAAGAAGATCGCGGCCGCGGGAAGGAATGCCAGACCCGCATCTAGGGGGGAGTAACCAAGGACGCCCTGCAAATAGACGGTCAACACGATCAGCGCTCCCGCGGAGGAGCTCACTACGAGCGACAGAACGTTCGCGGTCAGGGTCGTCCGGCGACGCAGGAAGGCCAGCGGCATGAGCGGCGCCTTCGACCGATATTCGATGGCCAAGAAGGCCGCCAAGGTGAGGGCGGAGAGGCCCAGAGGAAGTGCCGCCTGGATCGTGAAGAGGCCGTCGGTCGCGGCAATCGTGAACGCGTATACAAGGAGGATTAACCCGGCGGTGACCGTCACGGCCCCGGGGATGTCGAGACGCTTCGATGTCGTGCGTGGACCGTTCCGCGCGATGAATCGCTGAGCCAAGATCGTCGCCACGGCCCCAATCGGCACGTTGACGAACATGACCGATCGCCACCCGAACGCCGCGGTGAGGATGCCGCCCGCGATCGAGCCTGCGGCGAACCCCGCGGATAGGATCGAGACGAGGACCCCGAACGCCCGGTTGCGCTCCTTCCCCTCGGGGAACGTGGCCGCGAGGATCGCCAGGGCCGTGGCTGTCGTCATGGCGGCGGCGATGCCTTGAATCGCCCTCGAGACGACGAGGGAGAGAAGCGATGGCGCAAGTCCGGCCGACAAGGACGACACAGTGAACAGGACGATTCCGAAGAGGAAGAGGCGCTTCTGGCCGTAGACGTCGCCGGCCCGACCGCTCACCATCAGGAATCCGGCCAAGGTGAGCCCGTACACACCGGTCACCCACTGGCTCTCCGCGAGGGGGGCCAGGAATTCTCGCTGGATCGTGGGGAGCGCCACTTGAACGACGGAGAAGTCGACGACATCGAGGAACGCGGCCGCGATGACCACCGCAAGGATTAGCCGTGCGTGCGGGCCGACGGCCCGCGTGGCTGGCCGCTCTTGATCCTGGTCGTCTTCGGACCTCGATTGCTGCTTGTTCCTCGTCACCGAAATTTCTCTCCCGGTTAGGTGGTTACCGGCGTCCGAAGCATCGGTCGTTCATGAATCTGCGTTCGGCTCGCTCCGAAGACCTTAGTATCGGCCCGAAGTTATCCGCTCGGTATGGAGTCCACGGGCCTCGCCCGGTTCCTCTTTGAACTCGCCTCAGACGAACGACTCGGGATCTTGGACGCGGTCGCCGAACGACCGCTCCGCCACGCCCAAATTGCGCGCCATCTGCGGATGACGGTCTCCGAGACCACACGACATCTGAATCGGCTTACATCCGCCGGTCTGGTCGCCAAGAATCCGCAAAGCCAGTTCGAGCCCACGAACCTGGCCCGGCTCGTCTCCGGTGCCTTCCCGCTGTTCCACTTCCTGCTCGCGAATCGCGAGTTCCTCCTGAAACACAACGTGGGGGTGGTGCCCGCGGAATTCGTCGATCGGCTCGGCGCGTTGAACGGCGGCACGTTCGTGACGGGAATGTACGACGTCGCTGCCGCCCAAGAGCGGTACCTGCGAGCGGTAAAGCAACGGATCTGGGTCCTGACCGACCAGTTGTTCGAAGTGGCCGTGCCGGTCATGCGAGAAAAGGCGGCGGCCGGCGCGGATGTCCGCGTGATCCGATCTCGCGAAGCGTTTCAACGCGAGATCGCCAGGGCTCCGCCGATCCAGCGAAACTACCCCGTGCGCCTGGTTCCAGAGGCGCGAATCTTTCTGGCGGTCCTCGACGACGTAGCGGGCGTGTGCTTCCCGACCCTCGAGGGAAAGGTCGACATGGAGTCGATGCTCCTCTTGACTGACCCGGCGGGACATCGATGGGCTGAGGACCTGTTTGCGCGGCTCTGGAGTCAGGCTCGGGAATGGCTTGGTCCACAGACGCCTCCTTGACCGACGAGGGTCGCTCGCGGGCCGACTCACGTTTCAAATCCGGCTCGTTCGACACCTCTGCATGGTCGCGCCGTTTTTCGTCCGCATCGTCGACCGACCCAGGTGAACGCTTACGGCTAGGTCTTTAGGCGAGTCGTCACGTACAGGTCCTGATCTCCCACCGAACCGAGTCGAGTCGACGCGAAGAACAGGGTCACGCGATCCGGGGCGATAAACGGCTGTGTGTCGTCCTGCGGGCTGTTCACCCCGGAACCGAGGTTCACCGGCGGGGACCATGGGTCGGACGTGCTGCCACGGGTGGAGACCCACAGGTCAGTCAGCCCGACTCCTCCGACCCGGTCCGAGAAGAAGAACAACTCGAGTCCATCGGAGCGAATGGATGGACGCTGATCGTTGGTGGAACTGCTCAGCTCCGTCACCGGTTCGGCCGCCCCCCAGGATCCGTCCGCCTGCTGGGCGCTGACGTAAATGTCGTAGCCACCCAGCCCGCCGGCCCGGTCACTCCCGAAAAACAGGAGAGGCACGCCGAGGTCGTCGTTCGCGAAGTAGCTCGGGCCTGCATCGTTGGACGCGGTATTGATCGCCGACCCGAGATTGACGGCCGTCTCCCAGGCAAAGTCATCATGGACTTTCTCGCGATGAGAGACCCAGATGTCAAAGCCGCCGAGACTACCGGGTCCTCCGACCCGGTTGAAGAACATCCAGTGACCATCGCGCGAGAACTCGGGGACCGCCTCGAGGACTGCCGTGTTAATCGTCGGGCCGAGATTCACGGGTGGTCCCCAGGAGTCGTCGACGCTCGCTCGTTGCGACACCCAGATGTCGGATCCGCCGAACCCGCCGTCGCGAAACGACCCGAAGTATAGACTCAGGCCGTCCTTGGAAATCGCAGGTCCGTTCTCCCTAAGGACTGAGTTGATAACGGGGCCGAGGTTGACGGGGGTCGACCATCCCGAGAATTTCGGTGACCCCGAGACCGGATTAGATACCGCAAACAACGCCAACGCTACGCCCATCAGGACGTACGCTTTCAGACGGCTCCCTCCTGTCACGCCGCATCCGGGTCTTCTCACTTAAGCGCTACGCCTCCTCGCTCATTTTGGCTCGTGGGTCCCGTGCTCCCAGGATTATCGATCACGCGGAGGACTGAAGTTCCGTCAAAGAAGCTCCGGGGGATTTCGGGTCCCCGGGGCCAGCGGCGATGGACAGCGTGCCCTCAACCTCGTGCTCGAGATCGACCAGGACTTTGAACCGCCCAGGCTCGACTGCAGCCCGCCCTGGCGCCTGACCCCTACCCGAGGAAATGTACCAGCTCGGGATCTATTTTGCTCGCGTGCGTCCAGTTCAAGCCGTGCGGGGCGCCCTC
>Ga0209058_1001746_pt1 | contig 18286 bp, 17 predicted proteins | sample GraSoiAngelo_147_FD_185904 | JGI IMG/M metagenome (GOLD analysis project Ga0209058, IMG submission 185904) | Grasslands soil microbial communities from the Angelo Coastal Reserve, California, USA - 14_1009_05_40cm (SPAdes) (version 2) | ecosystem: Environmental > Terrestrial > Soil > Grasslands ... | reverse complement strand
TCTCGAGGCGCGCCGCGAGGGATACGAGAGCGCGGCGGAGGCGGGCGTGGATACGGACGGATGTACGCCCGAGCAGGTCGCCGATCGGATCGCGATGATCCTCGCGGGCACACGGGGGCCATGGGGTCGATCCGCATCGTAGGGGGCGACCTTCGCGGGCGGAAGATCGAGGTTCCTCCGCGGGGGGTGCGTCCCACCTCGGACCGGACGCGCGAGGCGGTCTTCAACGTACTGGGGCCGCGCGCGGTCGAGCGGGCGCGCGTCCTCGACCTCTACGCGGGGACCGGGGCGCTCGGGATCGAGGCGCTGAGCCGTGGCGCCGCCGAGGCCTCGTTCGTCGAGGGGAGCGGGCCCGTCGCGCGCGCGCTCAGGGAAAACCTGATCCGGCTCGGTCTCTCCGAACGGGCGTCGGTGCACGAGGCTGATCTCTCGAGGATCGAGCTGCCGCCGGGGGCGCTCGGCCCGTTCGACCTCGTGTTCCTGGACCCGCCTTACGCGGGGGACGCCGGACCGCGCTGGCTCGAGCGGCTCGCGCGACTTGCGTGGCCGGAGGGGGGAGGGCTCGTGGTATACGAGCGCCGGAAAGGGGCTAAAGCCCCTGAGCCATCCACATTCGAGCTCGCGACCGAGCGGACGTATTCCAATACCACGGTCGCGTTCTATCGCGCCCGCAGGGCGTGAGTCTTGAGCCGAGAGGAGGCGCATGAAAGGCGCGGTGTTCGCCGGGACCTTCGACCCGGTCACCAACGGTCACCTGGATCTGATGCAGCGGGCGCTCCGAATGTTCGATTCCTTGACCGTCGCGGTCGCCGAGCGCGCCGAGAAGGGAGTGATTTTCACGCAGCAGGAGCGCGTCGAGATGATCCGCGAGGCCGCTTCATCGCTCGGCCGGATCACCGTGGAGCCGTTCGCTGGTCTCCTCGTCGATTTCGCGAGGCAGCGGAAGATTCCGGTTCTGGTTCGAGGGCTTCGCTTCATCTCCGATTTCGAGTACGAATTCCAGATGGCGCTCATGAACCGCCGGCTGCATGACCAGATCGAGACGGTGTTCCTCATGCCGAGCGAGACCTACACCTACCTGAACGCGTCGCTCGTGAAGGAGATCGCGCGCTACGGCGGAGCGATTGATGATTTCGTGCCCCCGAACGTAGCCCCGCGCCTGCGCGAGCGCCTGAAACAGGCCCGATGAAGTCCGCGCGCGTCTCCGCCCGCGTGCGTGCGTTGAAGCCCTCCGAGACGTTGGCGCTCGGAGCCCGCGCGCGCGAGCTGCGGGCGCAAGGGCACTCGGTCATTTCCTTCGCGGCCGGGGAGCCGGACTTCGACACTCCCGAGGACGTTCGAGAGGCGGGCGTGCAGGCGATCCGCGCCGGTCATACGCGCTACACCGCGGTCGGAGGCGTGCCGGAGCTGCGCGCGGCGATCGCGGAGAAGCTCAAGCGCGAGAACGGGCTCGAATACACACCGTCCCAGGTCGTGGTCTCGAACGGCGCGAAGCACGCGATATGGAACGCGTTCCTCACCTTGCTCGAGCCGGGCGACGAGGTGCTCTGCCCGGTGCCGTACTGGGTCACCTTTCCCGAGCTTGTCCGGCTGGTGGGGGGCGAGCCGGTCTTTGTACACCCCAAGCAGGGAAGCATGAAGATCGGCCCCGCGGAGCTCACGCGCGCGATCTCCCCCCGTTCCAAGGTCCTGGTCCTGAACAGCCCCAACAATCCGTCGGGCGCCGTCTACTCGCCGGAGGAGCTGGCAGCGCTCGGAGAGGTCGTCCGCCGTCACGGGCTTTACGTTCTCTCCGACGAGATCTACGAGCAGCTTGTGTTCGGGAACGCGCGCCACGTGAGCATGGCCTCCCTTCACCCGGAGCTTTACGACCGCACGATCGTGATCGGGGGAGTATCGAAGACCTGGGCCATGACCGGATGGCGGATCGGATTCGCGGCAGCGCCCGCCGATCTCGCCGAGGGCATGGAGCGGCTTCAGGGTCAATCGACCTCGAATCCGGCGTCGGTCTCCCAGTTCGCGGCGCTCCGCGCGTTCACGGGCCCCCGGGACTCGGTGCGCATGATGCGCGACTGTTTCGCCCGCCGCCGCGATACAATTACGGGGCGTCTGAGCCGCATGCCCGGCATCCGGCTTGTCGCGCCCGACGGGGCCTTCTACGCGTTTCCGGACCTGAGCGAGCGAATCCGCTCGGCCCGAAACGGCGTGACCGATTCCGTGGGGCTGAGCGATTTCCTGATCGACGAAGCCCGGATCGTCTGCGTCCCGGGATCCGCCTTTGGAATGGAAGGACACCTGCGGCTGTCGTACGCCATCGGCGACCGCGACATCGAAGACGGGCTGAACCGGCTCGAGGCCGCGCTGGACAGGATGTGAGAGGAGAGAGCTGATGCCGACCTACGAATACGAATGTGAGAAGTGCAAACACAAATTCGAGGTGTTCCAATCGATGACGGAGCCGCCGCGCAAGCGGTGCCCGAAGTGCCGAGGAAAGGTCCGTCGGTTGGTCGGCGGGGGCGCCGGACTCGTGTTCAAGGGCAGCGGTTTTTACACGACCGATTACCGGTCGAAATCCTATAAGGAACAGAAACGTAAAGAGTCAGGAGATCCCGCTAAGGAGCAGAAACCCAAGGAGTCCGGAGATCCCGCTAAGCCAAAAGGTGAATCCAAGAGCCGCGATCAAAAGCCGAGGAGCTCGCCGGAGTCGTAATGCTTTTCCTGGTCGTAAGGCTTTTCCTTTGACTCACTTCCTCCGCTCTTGGTAGCGTCCCCACGCTCATGCGACGCTTCATGGTCCGCGCAAGTCACCGGTCTTAGACTCCCCGATCGGAAGCACGCATGCCCCATGAATTCAATTAGTTACAACCCAAATCTAAGCTGAAATCGAAAGGGAGCGGATGCCGCATCGCGTGACGTTGATCCCGGGCGATGGGACGGGGCCCGAGATCACGGAGGCCACCCGCCGCGTCCTCGAAGCGACCGGTGTCGCGTTCGAATGGGACGTGCAGCACGCGGGGATCGACGTCTTCCAAAAGGAAGGGACTCCGCTTCCGGACCGCGTGCTCGAGTCGATCCGGCGAACGAAGGTCGGACTCAAGGGCCCGATTACCACCCCGGTTGGAAAAGGATTTCGGAGCGTGAATGTCTTGCTTCGAAAGGAGCTGGATCTCTACGCGTGCATCCGGCCGTGCAAGACCTACCCGGGAGTCCGGTCTCGGTACGACAACATCGATCTGGTGATCGTGCGGGAGAACACGGAGGACCTTTACGCGGGCATCGAATTCGAGCGGAGCAGCCCGGGCGCGGCGCACCTACGTCAACTGATCCTGTCCGAATCGGGTCTGGAGATTCCTGAGGACGCCGGTATCTCGATCAAGCCGATCAGCGTCGCCGCTACCGAACGGATCACGCGGTACGCCCTTGCGTACGCGAAACGGAACGGGCGCAGGAAGCTCACCGCGGTTCACAAGGCCAACATCATGAAGTTCTCGGACGGACTCTTTCTCGACGTGGCGCGCAAGACCGCGCGGGAGGTTCCCGACGTCGAGTTCGAGGACCGCATCGTGGACAACATGTGCATGCAGCTCGTCCAGACCCCTGAGAATTACGACATGCTCGTGCTGCCGAATCTCTACGGAGACATTCTGTCGGACCTCGCCGCGGGGTTGATCGGCGGATTGGGCGTCGCGCCCGGGGCGAACATCGGTGACACCGCGGCGCTTTTCGAACCGACGCACGGGAGCGCGCCCCGTTACGCGGGTCAGGACAAGGTCAATCCGTTCGCGATGATCCTGAGCGGCATGCTCATGCTTCGCCACATCGGGGAGCGGGAGGCGGGCGATCGGCTGGAGCGGGCCGTCGCCCAGGTGATCCATGATGGCACGAAGGTGACCTACGACATGAAGCCCAAGCGGGACGATCCCACCGCGGTGGGAACGCGCGCCGCGGCGGATGCCGTTATCGCCGCGCTCAGGTAGAGGGGGTCCGCGTGTTCGCCGATCGAGCATCGATCGCCGTCCTCGGCGGGCGCGGGGGCTCAGGGTGCGTGAGCTTCCGGCGCGAGAAGTATGTGCCCAAGGGAGGGCCGGACGGGGGAGACGGCGGAGAGGGCGGAAGCGTCACTCTCGTCGTGAACGAGCACCTGCGCACGCTGCTCGATTTCCAGTTTCGCGCGCGGTTCGAGGCGGAGTCGGGCGCGCACGGGTCGGGCAACAAGAAGAGCGGCCGTTCGGGCCAGGACGTTACGGTCGCGGTCCCCCCGGGCACGCTGGTGTATGACGAGTCGAGCGGGGATCTCCTCGTGGATCTCGTGGAGCCGGGAGCCCGGTTCGTCGCCGCCAAAGGCGGGCGGGGCGGGCGCGGGAACGCGCGGTTCGCGACCTCTACGCGGCAGGCCCCTCGGAAGGCGGAGCCTGGTCGAGAGGGGGAGGAGCGGAAGCTTCTCCTCGAGCTTCGGCTCATCGCCGACGTGGGCATCGTGGGCTTCCCCAACGTCGGGAAGTCGACGCTGCTCGCGCGGGTGAGCGCGGCGCGGCCCAAGATCGCGGACTACCCGTTCACGACGCTCGAGCCGCATCTGGGACTGGTTCGCGTGCGCGAGGAGCAGAGCTTCGTGATGGCCGACCTTCCGGGACTCATCGAGGGGGCGCATCAGGGGAAAGGGCTCGGACACGAATTCTTGCGCCACATACAGAGGACGCGGACCATCTTGATGCTGATCGACAGCATGTCGTCCAATCCCGGCAAGGATCTGGAAACGCTGAACCGGGAACTAAGGGAGTACAGCGAGGATTTAACGAGAAAGCCCACGGTCGTCGCGATGAGCCGTTCGGATCTCAAAGGTGATGAAGCGCGCGGGGGGCCGCCGTTCCCGCTCGAGGGCATGCGTTGGGGCGGATGGATCTCGGGCGTGACCGGGGCGGGCGTGGACGATCTCGTGGCAACGGTTTGGGAAGTACTGATCGCGGCCGGCGCCCAGGCGCCGGCGGAAGGGCGGGTCGGCGGCGACTCTCATGTCGCCGGAGCGAAGGAGCGAGAACCATGGTAGCGAAGGACGTCGCCAGGCTCTGGGAGGAGTTGAGGTACCGGGACCCAGAGGAAAAACTCGGATGGATCACGCAGCTTTCGCAGAATCCGACCGAGGAGTCCATCGAGGTGCTCCTCGATGTGCTGCAGCAGGAGAGCTGGTTTCTGAGGGATCAGGCCGCCCGCGTCCTCGCCACGATGGGGGAGCCGGTTTTGGAGCCGCTCATCGAGTACCTGGGCTCGGGGGTCTGGTACACACGCGCCTCCGCGGTTCTGGCGCTCGGGCGGATGGGAAATCCGCGCGCCGCGGCGCCGCTCGTGGAGATGCTCAAGGACCCCAACCGCACCGTGCGCGACGCGGTGTGGGATGGGCTGGTCCTCCTCTGCCGCAACGAGCTCGCGACGAAGGAGCTCGCCGCGGCGTTCGAGACGCTCCCGGAGCGGGCGAGGCGGTTCGCGCTCGACGGGTTGGTGGAGCGGGATTCTGAGGCTGCGGGACGGGTCCTGCGCCACATGGACGGTGGGGCGGGCGCGGCCCAGCCTGCCGGTGCCGAGGCTGCGGGTGATCCGATCGCGGGCGGCGAGTCGGACGAAGCGAAGCAGGCAGCACGCTGAGCGCTGGGTCGACGCACGGGGGTCCGAGGTGGAGGGGTGGAGGGGGTCCACGGAGCGACAACACGGCAGGGAGCTCCGCCCGTTGGATGAGGGCTACCCGCCGCGGTTGCGCGATCTCAAGCCGGCGCCGCGCAGCATCTTTGTCGTCGGGGCCTGGAATCACCCCGGTCCATGGGTTGCGGTGGTGGGAGCGCGGAATGCCACCGAGGACGGTATCGACGTCGCGCGAGATCTCGCGGCATCCTTGGCTGTGCGGGGTGTCGCGGTGGTGAGCGGTCTCGCGCGCGGCATTGATACCGCGGCGCACCAAGGCGCGCTCGACGCGCCCGGCGTGAGCGGCGCGGTCCTGGGCACCGGCGTCGATCGAGCGTATCCGCGCGAGAACGCGGCGCTCCAAGCAAGGCTCGCCCGGTCGCTCGGGCTCATGAGCGAGATCCCCTCCGGCGGCACCGCGACGCGAGGAACCTTCGCGACACGCAACCGCCTGCTCGCGGCGATGGTCGACGTCGTCGTGGTCGTGCAAGGACGGGCGGGAAGCGGATCGTTGATCACCGCCCAGGAGGCGGCCCGGCTGGGCCGGCCGGTGGCCGCGATTCCGTGGGATTCGAGGGAGCCGCTGGGGGAGGCGCCGCACGCGCTGATCCGGGATGGCGTCGCAACGCTCGTGCGCGACGCCGACGACGTGCTCGATCTCATCCCAGGCTTCAGGGAAGGCGCGCGAAGCGCCGGTCCCGCGGCGGCCCGTGATGGACTCGCCCCGCCCCGTGCCGCGGACCCGCGGGCGGTCCCGGACGTCCTCGCCGGCCTCGCGCCGGCGGAAGCGGCGCTCTACCGCGCCTTGCGCGAACGTCCCCTCCCGCTCGATCGCTTAGCCGAGGTTGCGTCGCTCACCGCGTCCGAGCTGGCTGTGGCCCTCCTGACGCTCGAGCTCTGCGACCTCGCGCGGCGCACGCCGGGCGGGCTCGTGCGGAGGACGCGCCGTCCGGTCCGACGATGATGTCTCGCGCGCGCCGGCTTTCTCCCTGAGATGGGCCACTCGCGGTTCCGTCCCCTTCGCCAACAAATCGAGGTTGCGGCACTCCATTCGATCGGCCTCATGGCTCGCGTCCTTCCGTTTCGATGGACGAGCGCGATCGGCGCCGCGCTGGGACGCGTCGCGTTCGGGGTGATGGGCCGCCGCAGGCGCATCGCGATCGAGAACATCACCGCCGCGTTCGGACCGGAGGTCCAAGGCAAGCCCGCGCGCGACCTGGCGCGCAAGACGTTCGTTCAAATCGGCCGCTCGTTCATGGAATTCCTCGCCCTTCCCAGTCTCGGGCCCAAGGGAATCCTCCGCCGGGTAGAGCTGATCGGGTACGAGCCGGCGCTCGAGTGGGCGCGGCAGGGAAAAGGTGCCGTGATGATCACCGCGCATTACGGGAACTGGGAGCTATGCGGCGCCGCGCTGCGCGCGGCGGGCTGTCCGGTGCGGTACCTGCTTCCCCCGCAGAGCAACAAGGGGAGCGACGAGTACTTCGACCGGATTCGAGGCAGGCTCGGAATCGAAGCGGTGAAAATCGGTTTCGGGATGCGCGGGGCGCTCAAGGCGCTGAGGCAGGGTGCCTTTCTGGGAATGTTGCCCGACCAGGACGCGCGGCGGGTCGGAATCCACGTGCCGTTCTTCGGACAGCCCGCATCCACGCACACGGGTCCGGCGCGCTTGGCCTATCGTACCGGCTGTCCGATCGGGATCGGCTTGATCGAGCGGGAGCCCGGCGCCCGGTTTCGCTCGCGCTTGGTCGCAACCCTTCTGCCCGATCCCGCGTCGGATGAGCCGCGCGAGGTCGAGAGGCTCACGCGCGCGATCAGCGAGACGATCGAAGCCGCGGTGCGCCGCCGCCCGGATCACTGGTATTGGCTTCACCGCCGCTGGAAGACCCCGCCGCCTACGTCGTGAAACCGATGTCCTTGCTCGGCGCCTCGAACGATTTGATCTTCCCAAACTGATCCTCGTACTTCTTGACGTTGGTCTCGAGCGCGGTGAGGAGGGAGCGCACGTTCGGCGGCGTCATGACCACCCGGGCGAACACTTTACCTTTTGGACTCCCCGGAAGGATCCGGGCGAAATCGATCACGAATTCCGAAAGCGAGTGGCTGATCACGACGAAGTTCGAGTAGATCCCCTCGGCTTCGCGCTCGCCCAGCTCCACGTTGATGGATCCGGGCGGCCCCTGTTGCTTTGGCTCCATTCCTAATCCTCCTTTTCCCAGGAAGTTACGCCGAAATTGCCGTCTCAAGATATCGCCTAACCTGCCGTAAATCAACCTGATAGGGGTGGGGCGTACTTGGTGGGCGTCCGGATCATTCCTCGGAGGGGCGCGATGGGTGCGAAGCGGGCGTCGGGCTCGGCGCGGATCGAAGAGCAGATCGTCATCGCGTGGAAGCGCTACGCAGACCGGAAAGCCCAAGGCTGCCAACGCGTCGCCGAAGGTGTTTGTTACCTCTCGCCGCGGCCATGCCCTTTCGACGCGCGGCCCGACTTCGAAACCCGTTTCGCCCAGGACTGCCTCCACTGCAGCCGCATGCAGGACGCCGCGGAGCAGGTCCACCCTCTGCCCGGCGGGGCGGCGGGCGCGATCCCCACGCTGGGCCTTCTGTTTCACCTTCTCGAGGAAGAAGCGCGGATGGTCCGCGTCGAGCACCAGGACGGGCTCGAGGAAGAGGGGGTGCGCTACCGCACCGCCGGGTTTCTCTTCCGCTCCATCCCCTTCATGCACGTCGCGCTCACCCATGGCCGGATCGGGCGGCTCCTCCTCGCGGCGATCGGCGGCGCGTTCGCGGAGGAATTGGACACCATCCTTCTCCTTAGGATTGTTCCGGACGGGACCGCGCTCGAGCTGGCGGGGTCCTACCGACGGGCCGATCGCGCCGAGCCCGACGCCCCGCTTCACACCGCCCTCGATCTGGAGGCGTTCGAAGAGCAGGGAGGGTTCGACGGAGAGGTGTTCGCGCGTCTCAGGGAGGAGCGGCTTCCTCTCGATCAGGATCGCGACCTCCTTGCGGACGCGGTTTTCGACGGCCGCGCATCGTCGATCGCAAGCCCGCAGCGCGAGCTTCGTCTGCCGGATCGCGTCGCCGAATCGCTGCCGGACGGTCCTCTCGCCATCCTCCCCCTGTTCGGCCGCGAACGCGTGCTCGGCGTGCTCCTCGTCTCCCAATCGGCGGGCTATGCCGGCTGGACGAGCGACCAAGTTGAGCTCTTGAGCGCGATCGCCGCGCAGGCCGGGATCGCGTTCGAAGGAAATGCCGTGCTGGACGTGGCGCGGCGCCGCGGAGCGGCGGTTCGTGCCGCGATCGACTTCAGCCGCGCGGCGGTCCGGCCGGCGCGGCCGGAAACGCGCGCCGAGCTGGCGCTCAAGGTCCTCCTGAGCGCGACCCAGGCTGGGGGCGGCGTGGCATGGATCAAGCGCGAGGACGGCTCCGCCGAGCTGGCGCATGTGCACGGGGTCGATGCCGGCGCGACGCAGGATCTTTCGAAGCTCGGTGCCTGGATCATCCAGTGGTTCGAGGCGGACGGAAAACCGCTGGTCGCCGACGTCGTGAGCGAGGATCCGCGCTTCTCGGGATTCATGCCGGAGGATTGGCGGTGCCTCCTGGCTGCACCGATTCACGAGACGAATCGGATTTCCGGCGCGCTCCTCGTGTTCAACAAGGCGGGCGGCACGCAGGAGGTGCCCGCGGCCTTCGATCCCGAGGACGCGCACGTCGCCGATCTCGTCACCTCGATCGCATCCCTCGCCGAAACGCGCTCCTCGCAGGAGGAGACGCTCCGGATGAAGGATCGTCGCCTCCACGAAGTCGAGGCGCAGCTGCGCCACGCGGAGAAGCTGGCCGTCGTGGGCGAGCGGGGCGTTCAGGTCGCTCAGGACGTCCGGAACCCAGTCGCGGCGATCACCGGGTTCGCCAAGCGAGTCTTAAAAAGCCTCCCGCCGAAAGACCCCAACCGCGAATATCTCGAGATCATCCTCCGCGAGACCGAGCGGTTGGAGCGGGTCCTGAGCGAGCAGGTCGCGCTCGCGCAGATGACCCGCCCCCGTTTGAAGCTCGAGAACCTCAACGCGCTTGTACAGGATGTGCTGCAGTCTCAGGCGGAGGATCTGGTGCGCCGGCGCGTCCGGCTCCTCAAGCGCCTGGCCCCCGACGTGCCCACCCTTCTCCTCGACAACGAAAAGATGCGGCAGGTGCTCGTGAACGTCCTGAGCTACGCGCTCCATTCGGTTCCCAGCGGGGGCCGGCTGCGGGTCGAGACGCGCGCGGCGCAAGGCGCCGTGCAGGCCGAGATCGCACACGACGGGCCGAAGGTCGCGGGGGAGGTGCTCGATCGCCTGTTCGTGCCCTTCTCGACCTCGCGGCGCTACGGCGCGGGCGTCGGCCTCGCGATGGCGTACCAGATCGTGCGGGAGCACGGCGGCGAGATCCGCGCGCGGAGCGAAGGGGACTGGAGCAGCATCGTCACGATCTATCTTCCGACCCGCGAGAACGACGACCGTCGTAGGAAACCGGACAGACGGGATGGTCGCTCCGACCGTCGCCGCAGGCTCGCCTAGCCGTTGACCGAGGGTGCTCGTCATGATAGCGTTGCCGTCCGGCGCGACCCTAGCTCAGTTGGTAGAGCACCACGCTGAAAACGTGGGTGTCCGCAGTTCGATTCTGCGGGGTCGCACCATTCATTTTCGCCGGTCCTCCACGGCAATGCATCGCGTCTCTCGAAAACCAAGCTGGTGTAGCTCAGCTGGTAGAGCACGTCACTCGTAATGACGGGGTCACCGGTTCGATTCCGGTCACCAGCTCCATTCCCGGGCTGGCCGACCCGTACCCTCGGCCGCATGTCATGAAGACAAACCGCAACGCCGCGCACCCCCATGCGGGGGACGCGGCGGGAGCGCGGGAGCCGAAAGGTCCCGCCTCCGATCCTCTGCAAGGCCTCATGGTCAGCCCATCCGGCGTCCGTGGGATCGTGGGGCAAAGCCTCACGCCCGACGTCGTGCTCCGGGTTGCGGGCGCGCACGCCTCCTTCCTTGATCCGGGACCTGTGGTCGTCGGACGCGACACGCGTCCGAGCGGCGCCTGGGTCTCGCGACTCACGCAGGCGGCGCTCCTGGCATCGGGACACGACGTCGTGGACGTTGGGATCGCGCCGACGCCCACCATCCTCTTCGCGATCCGGCACCACGGAGCCTCCGGGGGCATCGCGGTCACGGCGAGTCACAATCCCGCCCCTTGGAACGCTCTCAAGCTGTTCGGCCCGGGGGGTACGTTCCTCGCGCCGGCGCAATCCGAGGAAGTGGCGCGCCGCGCGAGAATGGGAGGAGTGGCGTGGGCCGCGCACACGCACGTGGGATCGATCCGAGAGGATCCGGACGCGATCGCGCGCCATCGCGACGCGATCCTTACGCTCGCGGGCTTCGATCGGCCCCGGATTCGCGCCCGCCGCTTTCGCGTCGTGGTGGACGCGACGAACGGCGCCGGATGGGAAGCGACCCCGGCGCTCCTCGAAGCGTTGGGCTGCGAAGTGGACCGGCTCTTCTGCGAGCCGACGGGCCGATTCCCGAGGGTGGCGGAGCCGCTCCCAGAGAACCTCGGCGCGCTCGGCGAACGCGTGCGCGCGACGGGAGCCGCGATCGGATTGGCGAACGATCCCGATGCCGACCGGCTCGCGATCGTCGACGAGCGAGGCGAGCCGATCGGGGAAGAGCGTACCCTTCAAATCGCGGTGGATTGGGCGCTCTCGCTCCATCCCGGACCGGTGGCGGTGAACGCGTCGACCTCGATCGGGGTCGATCGGATCGCGCGGCGGTACGGCGCGACGGTGCACCGGACGAAGATCGGCGAGGCCCACGTCGCGCAGAAGCTGATCGAGATCGGTGGCGTGATCGGCGGGGAAGGGAACGGGGGCGTGATCTATCCAGCCCTCCACGCGACGCGCGACGGCCTCCTCGCCGCGGCCATCGTGGTCGATTGGCTCGCGCGTGACGCGCGAAGCTTGAGCGAGCGGCTCGCCGAGCTGCCGCCGGTCATCATGGTCAAGCGCAAGCTCGATTTGAGGCTGGAAGATACCGAGGCGCTTTCCGAGGCGCTTCGCCGCGAGTTCCCGGACGGAGAACGCAATGTTCTGGACGGGGAAAAGTACGTCTGGGAAGATTCGTGGGTTCAGGTGCGCGCTTCAGGCACGGAACCCATCGTGCGCATCCTGGCGGAAGCACGAAGCCGGGAGGACGCCGAGGCTTTGGCAAGCCGTGCTGGCCAAGCGATCGAGCGGTCGCAGACGCACGCTCGAGCACGCTAGGCGGGAGGGTCGAGACTATGTGCGGAATCGTGGGATACGTCGGTTCGCAGGATTCGGTACCGATCCTGCTTGAAGGGCTGAGGCGGCTGGAGTATCGCGGGTACGACTCCGCCGGAGTCGCCATCCTGAACGGCCAGGGGCTGATCGTGCAGAAGGCGGCCGGCAAGATCGCCGTGCTGGAAGGGCTCCTCAACGGATCCAAGCCTCGCGGCACCCTCGGCATCGCCCACACGCGCTGGGCGACACACGGTGAGCCCACCACCGTCAACGCCCACCCTCATGTCGACTGCAAGGGCAACATCGCGGTCGCGCACAACGGAATCATCGAGAACTACGTCACCCTCAGGAAGAAGCTCGAAGAGGAAGGGCATCGCTTCACCACCGACACCGATACCGAGACCATCGCGCACCTGATCGAGAAATACTTCGAGGGCAATCTGGAGCGCGCGGTGGCCGCGGCGCTCCGGCATGTCACCGGAACGTACGGCATCGCGGTCATCGCCCGGGACGACCCGGGAAAGATTGTGGGCGCCCGCCACGGGAGCCCGCTCGTGGTCGGAATCTGCGATTCCGAGTACGTGCTCGCGTCCGACGTTTCCGCGATCATCCGGCACACGAATCAGGTCGTGTATCTCGACGACGAGGAGATGGTGGTGCTCACGCCCCAGGGAATCCACACCACCACGATCCGAGAGGAGACCGTTTCGAAACGCGTGGAGACCGTCGATTGGGATCTCGAGAAAATCGAGAAGGCGGGATACGCGCATTTCATGCTGAAGGAAATCTTCGAGCAGCCCCAGTCGCTCCGCAACACCCTCCGCGGCCGCTTGCTCGCCGAAGAGGGGACGTCGCGTCTGGGCGGGCTCAACATGTCCCCGGCCGAGCTCCGCGCGATCACCCGCGTCGTCATCACCGCGTGCGGGACCTCGTGGCACGCGGGCATGATCGGCGAGTACCTGATCGAGGAGCTGGCGCGCATTCCGGTCGAGGTGGAGTATGCCTCGGAGTTCCGGTACCGGAATCCGATCCTGGAGCCCGGGACCGTGGTGATCGCGGTGAGCCAGTCGGGCGAGACCGCCGACACCCTGGCGGCGATGCGCGAGGCCAAGCGGAGAGGCGCGCGGGTGCTCGGCGTCTGCAACGTGGTCGGAAGCACGATCGCGCGCGAGTCGGGCGGCGGCGTTTACATCCACGCGGGACCTGAGATCGGCGTGGCGTCGACCAAGGCGTTCACGTCGCAGGTCGCGGCGCTCGCGCTCCTGACCTTGTACCTCGGGCGCTTGGGAGAGCTCTCCCCGGAGCTTGGAGCCGAGCTGACGCGTGAGCTCGCGTCGATCCCCGACAAGATCGAGCGCATCCTGGCCGGCGCCGACAAGGTGAAGGCGATCGCGCGGGCGTACGCCCGCCACAACAACTTCCTCTACCTGGGACGCGGCTACAATTTCCCGGTCGCGCTCGAGGGGGCGTTGAAGCTCAAGGAGATTTCCTACATCCACGCCGAAGGCTACCCCGCCGCCGAGATGAAGCACGGCCCGATCGCGCTCATCGACGAGAACATGCCGGTCGTGTTCATTTGCACGCAGGACTCGGCCTACGAGAAGGTCCTGAACAATATGGAGGAAGTGAGGGCCCGGCGAGGCAAGATCATCGCGATCGCCTCCGAGGGGGACGAGCACGTCGCCACCAAGGCGGACCATGTGCTCTATATCCCGCGCGTTCTTGGACCGCTCACGCCGCTCCTGTCGGTCGTGCCGCTCCAGCTGCTCGCGTACTATATCGCGGTGGAGCGCAAGTGCGACGTGGACCAGCCCCGCAACCTGGCCAAGAGCGTCACGGTCGAGTGAGCCGGGATCCGCTGGCCGCCATCCAAACCCCGAACGCGCCGGCCGCGATCGGGCCCTACGCGCAGGGACGAACGGGATCGCTCGCCGGGCGTTGGATCGTCTCGTCCGGCCAGGTGGGCCTGGACCCAGCGACGGGGAAGCTCGTCTCCGGCGGGGTCGGGCCGGAAACCGATCGGGCCCTTCGAAACCTCGAGGCGGTTCTGAAGGCAGCGAACGCGGGGTTGGGCGACGTGGTCAAGACCACCGTGTTCCTGGCCGACATGGGCGACTTCGCGGCCATGAACGAGGTCTACGGGGGGTTCTTTCCGGACCCCAAGCCCGCGCGGAGCACGGTCGCGGTCCGGACGCTGCCTCGGGACGCGAGGGTCGAGATCGAGGTCTGGGCGTTTCTCACGTGAGGCACGCGCGAAACGAAGCCGTGCGTTTGACCGAGCAGGTCTCCTGCGCGGGCTGCGCCGCGAAGCTCAGCCCCCTCGACTTGAGCCAGGTCCTCTCCGCCCTCCCCGGCGCTCCGAGATCGAAGGGCGTTCTGATCGGTCCCGAAACCTGGGACGACGCCGGCGTGTATCGGATCTCTCCAACGCGCGCGCTCGTTCAGACGGTGGATTTCTTCACGCCCATGGTCAACGATCCGTTCGATTTCGGGCGGATCGCCGCCGCGAACGCGCTGAGCGACGTCTATGCCATGGGTGGAACGCCGATGACCGCGCTCTCGATCGTTTGCTATCCCGAGTCCGGGGACATGGCGGTCTTGGGCGAGATCCTCCGCGGCGGCGCCGCGACGCTGAAGCAAGCGCGTGTGGCACTCATGGGAGGACACTCCGTGCGCGACAAGGAGATGAAGTTCGGATTCGCGGTCACCGGGGAGGTCCACCCGAAACGGATCGTCTCGAACGCGGGGGCCAAGAGCGGAGACATGCTTGTTCTGACGAAACCCTTGGGGGTCGGCATTCTTGCGACCGCGTTGAAACAGCGTCTCCTCCCGGAAGAGACGGTCGATCTCATGACGACGCAGATGGCGACGCTGAACCGAGCCGCCGGGGAGGCCATGCAGGCCGTGGGGGTGAGCGCGGCGACCGATGTGACGGGGTTCGGTCTCTTGGGTCACGCGCTGAACGTCGCACGCGCCAGCCGGAAGACGATCCGGATCTGGAGCGCGGCGGTTCCCGTGTTGCCGGGTGTGCTGGAGCTCGCGGCCCGGGGCGTCATGCCCGGCGGGTTGATGACCAACGCGTCGTACGCCGCGCCTCACGTGACCTTCGACGCCGGCATATCCGAGCCGCTCCGGCACGTGCTTGTCGACCCGCAGACCTCCGGGGGCCTCCTGATCGCGGTTCGGCCTTCGCGCGCGACCGCGCTCATGCGCCGGCTCGCGCGGGGGAAGGTGTTCGCGACGGTGGTTGGGGAAGTTCTTCCCCGCCGAACGCGGCCGCTCGAGGTGGCGGCGTGACGCGCTGTCCGGGGACGGATGGGTTCTGGTGGACTCCGAGGACTTCAAATCCTTCTGTCGGGCGCTCATAACGTCCGAGGTGGGTTCGATTCCCACACGTTCCCGCCATCACGATTCGAGGAGATACGATGAATGACTTCATCCATTCGCTCCTCTCACTCAATTGGGGCGATCCACGCGTGCTCGCGTTCCTGGTCGCGATCGTCATTGTCGCGATGGCGCGAAAGTGGTCGTTCGTGGTCCTGATCGTGTTGATCGTCACGCTTGCGGAAGGGCTCCAGTACCTGTTGCGACACTCCTCGTTGGGGCACGACTTCACCCATGGCGTTGTGATCGGAGTCTATGGATTCGGCGGATTGCTGCTCCTCTTCCTTGCGATCGCTCACGCCTTCACCAAGGAGTAGCGCTGCGCTTCTGCTCGCGGCCTTCCTGCTGGCGTGGGGCGCCGCCGCGGCTTTCGCGGCACCGGCTCCTGCCGGGCCCGCCTCCGCCCGCGCGGATTCCCTCCGTCATCGGTCGCGTCCTTTCCTCGTGATGCTCCGGTCGGCAGCCGTGCCGGGCTGGGGGCAGCTCTACAACCGCAAGTATCTGAAAGCCGTGGGGGTGGTCGCCGGCGAGGGGCTCCTCGCCTACCAGGCATGGAACGAATATCGGAAGGAGAACGACGCGGTGGATCGTCTGAGCGCCATTGGCGCCGCGGACGCCGAGGCGGGAGTGGATTACCAACTCGACCCCGCGTACCTGGCCGCGGACCAGGACCGGGAGGTACATCGGAACAAGAAGATCAATTGGATCTGGTGGGGCATCGCCGCCCACCTCCTGTCCACCGTCGATGCGTACGTCGATGCCCACCTCGGTACCTTCGAGGCGGATTTCGGCTCTTCGGAACCAGGGGAGAAGCCCCGAATCACGCTCGCCCTCCGGACCCGATTCTGATCCCCCGCCCATGAATCCGCGCTCCCTTGTCCGGAACTTCTGCATCATCGCGCACATAGACCACGGGAAATCTACTCTCGCGGACCGGCTGCTCGAGATCACGAACACGATTCCACGAGGCAAGATGAAGGATCAGGTGCTCGACAACATGGATCTGGAGCGTGAGAAGGGAATCACGATCAAGTCCCACGCGATCGCGATGGAGTACCGCGCCCGGGACGGGCGGGCCTACCAGCTCAATCTGATCGACACCCCGGGGCACGTGGACTTCACCTATGAGGTCTCGCGGAGCCTGGCGGCGTGCGAGGGCGCGATCCTGGTCGTGGACGCGTCGCAGGGCATCGAGGCCCAAACGCTCTCGAACCTGTTCTTGGCCCTGGACCAGAAGCTGACCATCGTTCCGGTCCTGAACAAGATCGACCTGCCCGCGGCCCACCCCGACGACGTCGCCCTCGAGATGGCGCATCTCTTGCACATAGAGCCCGAGGAGGTGATCCGGGTCTCGGCGAAAGAGGGGCGCAATATCGAGGAGCTGCTGGAAGCGGTCATCGAGCGGATCCCGCCTCCCGGGGACCGGAGCGACGAATCGCTTCAGGCCCTGATCTTCGACTCGGTGTTCGACCAATTCCGGGGCGTGATCGTGTACGTGCGCATCGTGCGCGGCGCCATCCGCGCGGGAGCCTCGGTCCGGTTCCATTCCACCGGGAAGACCCACGAAGTGCTCGAGGTGGGGGTGCTGCGCCTGGGGCTCGAGCCCCGGGAGGAGCTGTGTGCCGGCGACGTGGGGTACGTGATCGCGAACGTGAAGGTGGTCGCGGACGCGAAGGTCGGCGACACGATCACGGACGCGCTGGACCCCCAGGCGCGGGCGCTCCCCGGATACCGGCCGGTGAAGCCGATGGTGTTCTCGGGGCTCTATCCCATCGACGCGGAGAGCTACGAGTCGCTCAAGGAGTCGCTCGCCAAGCTCCAGTTGAACGACGCCTCGCTCACCTTCGAGCCCGAGACGTCGCTCGCGCTCGGGTTCGGTTTCCGCTGCGGGTTTCTCGGGTTGCTCCACATGGAGATCATCCAGGAGCGGCTCACGCGCGAGTATGGGGTCAACCTGATCGCGACCGTACCGAGCGTGGAGTACCGCGTGACGAAGACGAACGGCGAGGTCCTGCTCGTCGAAAACCCGGCGCTCCTGCCGGCGGCGAATCAGATCGAGCAGATCGAGGAGCCGTACGTGAGGGCGCAGGTCGTGGTGCCGGCGGACTACGTGGGGAACATCATGAAGCTCGCCCAGGACCGCCGGGGCATCTTTATCGGGATGGAGTTTCCCGACGAGGCCCGCGCCCACATCACCTACGAGCTACCGCTGGCCGAGATCGTGCTCGACTTTTACGACAGGCTCAAGTCGATCAGCCGGGGATACGCGTCCCTGGATTACGAGTTCTCCGGGCTGAAGCCGGCGGAACTTGTCCGGATGGACCTGCTCTTGAACGGGGAGAGCGTGGACGCGCTCTCGGTCATCGTGCACCGCGAGAAGGCGTACGAGTGGGGTCGCGACGTTTCGGCGAAGCTCAAGGAGCTGATTCCGAGGCAGATGTTTCCGATCGCCGTCCAGGCGACGATCGGAAATCACGTCATCGCGCGGGAGACCATCCCCGCGATGCGGAAGAACGTCCTCGCGAAATGCTACGGCGGAGATATCACGCGCAAGAGAAAGCTTCTCGAGAAACAGCGCGAGGGGAAGAAACGTATGAAGCAGGTGGGCACGGTCCGGATTCCGCAAGAGGCATTTCTCGCGGTCCTGCGCGTGGAGCGATAGGGCCCCGTTGGGAGGTGATGGAATGGAGAGCGCGAGAGTAGCGACCAAGACGAAATCGAGACGCGCCACGCGGACGAAGTCCACGCTGCGGGAGTACGTCGAGGCGATCGTCCTCGCCGTCCTGCTCACGGTCGTGATCCGCGGTCTCGTCGTCCAGGCGTTCCGCATCCCGACCGGCTCGATGGAGGACACCCTCCTGGTCGGGGACTTTCTTTTCGTCAACAAGCTCGTCTACGGCTCGGAGATCGACATCGGCCTCGCGGGCCATCGTCTGGTGT
>Ga0209058_1001740_pt1 | contig 18309 bp, 16 predicted proteins | sample GraSoiAngelo_147_FD_185904 | JGI IMG/M metagenome (GOLD analysis project Ga0209058, IMG submission 185904) | Grasslands soil microbial communities from the Angelo Coastal Reserve, California, USA - 14_1009_05_40cm (SPAdes) (version 2) | ecosystem: Environmental > Terrestrial > Soil > Grasslands ... | reverse complement strand
AGTCCGCGGCCTCGCCGCCGGCCTTCTTGATGAGCTCGCTCTCCGCATCGGGTGACTCGAGGCCGATGAGCTTGTCGACGGTCTTGCGGTTGCGAATTGAACGCGCGAGGGAGCTCAATACCACCGGATCGCGCATCGCTTGAGGATCCTGCTGCGCGAGAGGGTTCATTGCCACCTGCGCCGCGAGCTCGTTCGACGAGACGGTGACGCCCTCCTTCATCGCGATCGCGTCGAGCACGAGCATCGCCTTGGCGCGCCGCTCTGCGGCCGCGCGCCACTCGTCGCGGATCTCCGGCTCGGTCTTGCGCGCCTGCAGGAGGAACTGCTCGAACGTGAGGCCCTGTTCGCGAACGCGCGCGCGCAGGTCCGCGATCATGTGATCGAGCTCGTCCTGCACGAGCAGGTCTGGCACCTCGACCTTCGCGGCCTCGAGCGCGTGATCCATCAGCTTGTCGGCCGCGGCGTCGCGCGCCTCATGGAACGCCGCGTGCGCGAGCTCGTTCTTCACCGCGCGCCGTAGCTCGTCGACGCTGCCGACGCCGACGGTCTTCGCGAAGCCGTCGTCGAGCGGCGGCACGATCTTCTCGGAGACCTGGGTCGCACGGATCGTGAACGTGCCGGTCTTCCCGCGGATGGTCTCGTCGCTCGTCGTGTCGGGGAAGGCCAGGTCGACCTTCTTCTCCTCACCGGCCTTCAGGCCCACGAACGCCTCGCCGAGGCCCTTGATCGATGAGTCGCGCCCGGCTTCGACGTGAGCGTTGCGCGCGAAGGGCGGCAGCTGCTTGCCGCCCACGGTCACGTCGATGTCGACCATGACGATGTCGCCCGCCTTCGCCTCGCGCTGAATCGGCCGGAGCTCGGCATGCGATTCGCGCATCGCCTCGATCGTCTTCTCGATCTCGTCGTCGGCCGGCGGCTTGGGTTCGACGACCGCACCGTGCGCCTTGTAATCACCGAGGTCGACGTCGGGCTTCACGACCACGGTCGCCGTGTACTTGAGCGGCTTCCCGGGCTCAAGCTGGCTCACCGCGACGCTGGGGTTGTCGATCGGCGTGATGTCCTCGAGCTCGACGATCTCCCGGTACGTCTCGTCGATCACGTCCTCGGCAGCCTCAGCCCAGAGGTGTTCGGTGCCGTACTGGCGCTCGTACATCGCGCGCGGTGCTTTGCCCGGACGGAACCCGCTGATGCGCGCCTTCTGGTTGTGGCGCTCGAAGACACGATCTGTTTGGCGAGTAAGGCGGTCCGCGTCCGCCTCGACCTCGAGCACGACGCGCGCGCCCGGCTCCCGCTTCACGCTGTGACGGAAGGAGCGCTCCGCGGGCGTGGTCGTCGTGGGGGTATCGGTCATGGAATGCGACTAGTGTAGGAGGACATGCCCCGCTTCGCGGTGCCTGGTCCTCATACTGCTTCGCCTTCGGCTTCGCGGTAAGGCTCGTCGTGTTCTTCTACGAGATCCATGAGGGTGACGACGAGCTCGGAACGGCCGTCCTCGTCGGTCACGAGCGCCGCTTCGAGCCGGCGGAGTTCTTCCAGTTGGTGAAGAAGGTGCGCACACAAGTCCTCGACTCATTTGAGGAGGACTCGCTCTCCGAGGCGATCGCTTCGGAGCTACAGCGCAGCCACGGTTTCGTCTACGTCACCGACGATCTCCTCGTCGCGTCGGTGAACGTCGACGAGAAGGAGGAGAACACCTTCCTCGTCACGGATAGCGAAGGTGGACGCACGATCTTCGTGCAGCGTGACGAGAATGGACACGGGCCCGAGGACGACGACGACGAGGAGTGAGTTGAGCGTCGGGTTTATCGGGACCGGGATCATGGGCGCGCCGATGGCGCGCAACGCGCGCAAGGCGGGGTTCGACGTGATCGCGACGAACCGGACGCTCGCGCGTGCCGAGCCCCTTCGGCAGGACGGCATCCAGGTCGCGAAGACGCCGCGCGAGGTCGCGCAGCGGTCGGACATCGTCGTGACGATGGTCGTCGACTCGCCGGACGTTGAGGCGGTGCTCTTCGGTCCGGACGGCGTCGCAGCAGGCGCGCACGACGGGATGCTCGCTATCGATATGAGCACGATCTCACCGAAGCGGACGAAGGAGTTCGCCGAGCGCGCGGCGAAGAACCGCGCGCCATTCCGAACGCTCGACGCTCCAGTGTCCGGCGGCGAGATTGGCGCGATCGAGGCGAGGCTCTCGATCATGATCGGCGGCGACGCCGCGGACGTGGAGCGCGCGATGCCGCTCTTCCAGGCACTTGGGAAGACGATCGTGCACGTCGGCGATCACGGCGCGGGCCAGGCCTGCAAGCTCGCGAATCAGATCGCGGTAGCCCTCAACAACCTCGGCGTCTCTGAGGCGCTCGTGTTCGCCGCATCGCAGGGCATCGATCTCGAGAAGGTGCGGCAGGTGATCGCGGGAGGCGCTGGTTCCTCGTGGGCGATGCAGAACTACGCGCCGAAGATGCTCGCGGGCGATTTCCGTCCGGGCTTCATGGTCGACCTGCAGCAGAAGGATCTCCGTCTCGTGATGGGCGACGCCGACGAAGCGCGCCTCTCGCTGCCCGGCGTCGCGCTCGCGCACCATCTGTACAACGCGCTGCAGGCGAACGGCGAGGGCCGTGACGGCAATCACGCGCTCCTCAAGGTGATCGAGCGGCTGTCTCACATCGAAGCGCGCGTGAAGTGACGTTCGAGACATCGCTCCGCGCGCTCGCGCGTCTGGGCGACGCCGATCTCGAGCGCGATTGGACCTGGCCGGGCAAGGGCCCCGCCGATCTGCGCAACGCCTTCTTCTACATCCTCATGGAGGAGCAGGCCGCGCTCGTCGTCGCGGCGTCGCCCACGAACGAGGCCGATCGCATCCTCGCGCTCGCGCAGCGCGCCTTTGGCGATCTGCGCGGGCTCCTCCTCGCGGTGCCCGACGCGCTGCTCGATCGCGAACCGGCGCCACGCGAGTGGTCGATCCGCAAGACGATGGAGCACACGATCGGCGTCGAGCGCTCCTATCGCGCGAACACGCAGTACGCGCTGCTGCGCGAGGATGGCGAGCCGCTCACGTTGCCCGCCGATCGGCGGCCGAAGCCGGATCCGGCAGACACGGAGGGAGACGCCCTCGCCATCGCGCTGGCGCTCGCGCGCCGTCGGGCCGAGACCGACACGGCACTCGCGAACACCCCCGCGGACGACCTCGCGCGAGCGTCGCAGTGGGCGGCGGTGAAGGAGCCGTTCAACGTCGATGTGCGGTTCCGCCTTCATCGCTTCGGCGCGCATCTCGTCGAACACAAGCAGCAGGTCGAGAAGACGCTGCGCGCCCTCGGACAGACCGAGACCGATGCGCAGGCCTACATTCGCCAGATCTCGATCATCCGCTCGCGGCACGAGCGGCGTTCTACGGAAGGCGTCCGGCAGCGTCTGGATGACGCGATCGCGGCGGTCGCCGAGGCGTCTACCGAAGCCAGATGGGATCGCCGTAGTTGATGCCGATCCCCTGCCGGCTCACGGTGACCTCGCCGTTCGCAGCGCTCACAACGTAGAACGTCGCGAGGGCGATGTAGGCGATCTTCTTCCCGTCGTGCGACCACGCGGGGATGACGTCGTCACCGGTCGTCGTGATCGCCCTGAGCGATCGTCCATCCATCGTTGCGACGTACAGCTCTGATGGGATGTCGAGATGCGCGACCCGCGCGCCGCTCGAGGTACCCGAGGGCTTGGAGATCGCAGGTGGGATGAGCCGGCTCGACGAACGTCCCGCGGACGACCAGGTGATCTCGTTCCCCATCGGCGAGACACGGGGCGCCTGGAGGAACCAGAAGCGGTCGCCGGTCTTCAGGAACGGCCCCGCCTTTGGGTCGTCGACGGACGCCGACCAGAGCCCGGCCTGCTGGCCGCGGTCCATGTGCACGAACACGAGTGTCTTGCCGTCGGGCGCGATCGTCGGCTCGGCTCCGTCCTTGATGAGCGTCTGTCGTTTGCCGCTCGTGAGGTCGACGCGCTCGATCGTGTCCACGGCCTCGAGGTACACGCCGGGATGCGCGTCGTCGTCCTTCGCCTCGCGGCGGTGCACGTACATCGATTCGCCTGATGCCGCGATGGTCGGGCTCGCGTAGAACACGTTCGCGGCCTCGTGCTCGAGGATCGGTGTGAGGCCGGTGCCGTCGATGTTCACCGACCAGACGTCTGAGCCGAATCCCGTGCCCGCCATCGTGTCGGACACGATGAAGAAGAGGCGTTTGCCATCGGGATGGAGGACAGGCGTCGAGGGGATGCTTCCGTTCGGCAGCTTCACGATGTGGCCGAGCACTTTCCCATCGGCACCCAGACCGAGCAGGCCGGCGCGTGATGCGATGGCGAAGGTCGCGTTCGGCCCGACCCCGACGACGTCGGGGATGAGGTTTCCCGACGGGCCCGCGGTGAAGGGGCTGCTCTGACAGGCGAAGGCCGCGACGAGGACCACCGCGACCGCGGATCGCGCGAGCACGTTCACGTCGCTTCCCTCCGCCCGCTCCGCGGGGTGGGCGCGACGGCCCACCCCGCGGTGCATGTCACTTGACCGGCTTGTACGGAGCGCAGGGCTCGTAGCCCAGCGCCGCGGTGCTTGGGTTGTGCGAGATGCAGATCCCCGTCTTCGGAAGCTCGTCCGCGTGCGGGCCCGTGTACTTGAGGACGTAGAGGCCCGAGTTCTCGTCCGCGTACATGATGTAGCCCTTGACGACGATCGGGTAGCTGCGGGCGAACACATCCGGCGGAAGCAGCTGCTTCACCCGGATGACCTGGCCCTCAGCGTCGACCTCTGCCTTGTCGCATGGCCCGGCCGCTGACTCTGAGCACCAGCGGACCTCGGGCACCGGCTTGTTGAAGAAGAAACCGAGCTCGAACGGTGTCATCGGATTCGTGATGTCGATCGCACGCAGACCACCGCCGTACCACGTCGCGAATGCGATGTCGGGGAACGCGATCGCGTTGTGGACGGTCTTGGAGCTGCGCATGACGTCGACGCCGTAGATCCCGGTCGATCCGGTGAACTGCGGCATCTGGTCACCCGGCTTCGGGCAACGGTCGGGGTTCTGTTCGGGGAGCGCGAATGTGCCCACGTTGCGCGGCATGAGGTCGCCTCGGAACGAGCCGACCGTGGTGCCGCCCTGCGCGGTGAGCGTGCTGGTCTGACGGTCGTACGCGGAGAATCCGTCGGTCCCGACGTACGCGATGGTGATGCCGCCGAACGGACACGAGTGTCCTTCGTGCTGCAACAGGACGTACGGCCTGCCAGGCACCTGGACGACACCGTGGACGTTGGCCACCTCGACGCCGAATGCGGCGAGAGGCCGCGAGTTGGGTAGCACGGTGATGCAGTGGCCGACGGCGTCCTTGGACTGCGCCGCCTCGACCTTGCACGGCCTGCCCTCGGCGATGGCCGAGCTGTCGATCTGCATGTAGCCGTACTTCGTCTGCGCGAGGTGCATCCGCGTGCCGTCGAGCGACCACGTCACGTCGTGCGTCTGCGTGTTGTCGACGCGCGTGCCGCCTTCGTACTTCACGGTGACCTGCGCGGGGATCCCGAGCTGCGCACGGAGGCCCCATTCACCGGCCAGCTTGGGGTTGCACGACTTCGGGCATCCGGTGAGGTCGTAGACACGTATGTCGACGCCATCCGCCGGAACACCGTCGTTGAACGTGACCGAGAGCATGACGCGGTCCGCCTTCTTCGGATCGCGCCAGAGGGTCATGTAGTGGACGAACTCGTTGCCGACGTCGATCTTCGCGACCATCACCGGCTTCTTGCAGTCGCTGATGTCGTAGATCGCCGCCCCGACGCGCTTGTCAGCGTCGGTCATCGCTACGGCCTTCGTGCCGGGGTACACGCGACCCGCGCGTGCGCTCGCGGCGAGAAGGCCCAGGTCCGGGACCGCCTCGATAGCTTCGATGCCCATGCCTTTGCCAGGGATACCTGGCACGGATCCGACGACGACCGGCTTGGTGACATCGCTCACATCGAGCACGACCGCCGGCTCCTGCGCGATGCTGCTGCCGACGTACACGCAGTTGCCCGCGGCGGTGATGCCGCCGTTCATGCCTCGCGGCAGGTCGAACTTGTCGCTCTTGAGCGGGTTCCACCCCACGAGCTCGAAGTTCTTCATATCGCCGTTTTGGCCGATCTTCTCGATCGGCGTGCGGGCTTGAACGCCTGTGTAGACCTGCGATGGAGACGCTTGCTGGCACGCTGCGGTGACGAGCAGGACCGCGACGACAGGTGCGAGAGTGCGCCAGAGCATGCGAGATCTAGGCATGCTTCCTCCCTTTTCCCCGGTGCGGTCGTCGCTTCTCGCGGGAGCCTCGGCGGCCGGCCGGAACGCCCCGACTGGTCGCTCGGATTCTGCTCCGTCGGTCAAGCCACCGCGTCAGGTGGTCTGACGGTTACGGAAGGCGGGTGAACCAGAGCAAGGACAGACACGCCGCGGCGAGAAGCACGCCTGCGGACGCGGCGGCGACGGCATAGGTGATCTCGGATAGCTCGTCTCGCAGCACGAGGGTCGTCGCTAGCTCCTCGTAGATGCGGCGCAGGTCCGTCTCGCTCTGGGCGTTGAAATACTGCGCGTCAGTCGCCTCGGCGATCTGCTTCAGCGTCTTCTCGTCGAGCTCGGCGCGGGCAGAGCGTCCCTCGTTCGTGACGATGGCGCCTTCGGGAGTGCCGACGCCGACCGTGTAGATGCGGATGCCGCGCGTCGCAGCCTCGCCGACGACCGAGAGCGGCGGAGGCGCCTGATTGTTCTCGCCGTCGGTGAGCAGGACGATCGACGCCGGCGCGTGCTCCCCCGGTTTGAGCGCGGGCGCCGGCGGGAGGGTCTTCACAGGTACGCCGACGCGGACCTTGTCCTCGGCGTTGATGTCGCCCTGGCCCGCGCCCTCGTAGATCGCGTCGAGCGATGAGAGGATCGCGCGACCGATCGCGGTGGAGCGGAGCGGCTTCAGGCGATCGATCGCGTCGTCGAGCGCGACCTTGTCGAGCGTCGGCCCCATGACGATCTGCGCGTTGTCGGAGAAGGCGACGACGCCGATCCGCACGCGGTTCTTCGCGACGCGTTGCTTGTCGATGAACGCGTGCGCCGCGGCTTTTGCGGCGTCCATCCGTGTGGGTCGCACATCATCGGCGAGCATGCTTCCCGAGACGTCGATCGCGAGGATGACCGTGCCCTCGAAGCCGGGCACCTTCACCGTCGTCGCGGGACGGCCGATCGCGAGCACCAGCAACACCATGCCGAAGAGGAAGAGAAGCGCCGGAACGTGACGACGTCGCCCCGGTCCTGGGCCGACCGCCTGGCGCAGCATCGCGACCGAGGCATAGCGCAGCGCGTAGCGCCGCCGGCGGCGCTGAAAGATGACATAGGCGATCGCGAGGACGAGCGGCACCGCGAGGAGTGCGAGGTTCGCCGGCGCGAGGAATTCCACTAGAAGGGGTTCGACCCGGCGACCGATGCGGCCGCATCGATCGGCACCGCGAAGCCGACACCCGTGAGCTCGTTCGCGGCGACGATGACGATGCCGATCACCTCGCCGCGCCGGTTCACGAGCGGCCCTCCCGAATTACCCGGATAGACCGCGGCATTGAACTGGATGAGTCCGCCGATCGGCGGTCCGCCCCAGGCCGGCTGAACCAGCGTGCCGAGTCGCGAGACCGTGCCGACGGAAAGACCGTTGCCGAGCCCGAGCGGACTGCCCACGACCATCGCCTCGTCGCCGACCCTTAGGTTCTTCGCGCTCGCGAGCGTCGCCTGCTTGCGGCCGCCCGCGGAGACGCCGAGCACTGCCATGTCGAACTCGGGCTGGCGGTCGAGGACCTGCGCCTGCAATTCCGCTCCGTCGTAGAAGACGACGAAAATCGCCTCCGCGTCGCTCAGGATGTGAAGGCTCGTGACGATGGTGCCGCCGGTGTCGAGGATGAAGCCCGCGCCACGCGGCTGCGGCGTCGCATTCCCGCCGGTACGCGTGCGGACCGCGACGACGCTCTCTTTCACCCTGTCGTATGCCTCGATCGCGACATTGGGCTTCGGCGTCGACGATGCGAGCGCGTCGATCACGGCCCTCTTCACGTCGGTCTGTGTGATCACGGCGGATCGCGGCAACAGCGCCGTGCCGACGGCGATCAGCACAACGGCGGTGACGACGCTGGCGACGAACCACTGCGCCGGACGTGTGCGGCGTGCGAACGGAGCAAACCGCTGACGAAGGGTCGCGCGCGTCGGCGTAACCGACGGCTGCTCGGCGCCGTCGTGTGGGAATGTGCCGTATGGCCGATCCCCCCGCGCCACGATGGTGAGTGTAGATACGCGGCGAAGCCCGCCCTCTGCATCACGAGTCCTATAGACACGCGATAGCGATCGTGCTCCGATCGGGTGATGGCTACAGGCGAGGGCAAGGGCTGGAGAAAGGGACTCACTGCGGCCACCGACCCGCGCATCGCTCGTGCCGCAGCGGCGAATACGGGAAAGCTGCGGCTGCGTACGTGGACGAGGACCGCCGCGGAACGCAGACGGCTATTCGGTACAGCGACGACTGTGCCTATCGAATGGTCGCCGTCGATGGCCTACGTCGTCGGACTCACCGCGACTGATGGTTGCCTCCTCACAGGGCGGCGAGCGATCAACTTCAAGTCTGCAGACAAGGACCTCGTCTTGACGTACATCGATCTTCTGGGACGGACGAACAAGATCGTCGAGCAACGAACCCGCGCGGGCCGGATCGTCTACCACGTCCAGTTCAGTGATTCACGCCTGTATCGGTGGTTCGAGAGCATCGGCTTGACGCCCAGGAAAAGTTTGACACTCGGCGCTCTATTGGTACCTCCCGAATTCCTGGCGTCACTCGTGCGTGGCCTGCTTGACGGCGATGGCAGCATTTCCAACGCTGTTTGGAAAGCGGATACAAGCCGCAGATCCGACTACTACTACGAGTGGCTGCGCGTGCGCTTCGCATCAGCGAGCCGGCCACATCTGGATTGGTTGAAGCAGCAGCTGAGCGGCGCACTTGGTGTCCGCGGCTGGATTTGGATCGACAACAGTCGCACCCACCCGATGGGCTGCCTCTCATATGGCAAAGCAGACAGCATCGCTCTCCTGAGCTGGTTGTACGCGGACCCGGATGCGCCATCGCTCAGGCGTAAACGCGCGATCTGGGACGACTACGCGAGACGTCATCCGAATTGGATCGTGCAAGAGGCGGCTAGCATTTACGCATAGCCCGGGTGGCGGAACGGATTACGCGTCGGCCTTAGGAGCCGATGGGGCGCAAGTCCCGTGTGGGTTCGAGTCCCACCCCGGGCACATTCGTGGTTCGAATCCCTCCTCGCCCACCGAGCTAGCAAGCGGAGCCTCGGCCGCGTAAATAGAAGGTCAACAACCGACCGAAAGTCCTGTCCGCTGGGACCCTTTCATCATTGCCGCGCGGTCTGACTGGGGCTATTCCGGACCCATGGCCAAGCGCGTACTGGTCGTTGACGACGACGCTGCGGTGCGCGAGGTGGTGGTCGAGACCATCCGCGACGCCGGCTACGAATGCGTCGAGGCCGCCGACGGGTTCGACGCGCTACGCATGACCCATCTGCGGACGCCCGACCTGATCATCCTCGACGCGCTCATGCCTCGGATGTCGGGCGACGAGGTCCATGAGGCGCTGCGTCGCGATCCCGCGACGCGATACGTGCCGGTGATCTTCCTCTCAGCGCAGGGGGAGCCGGAGCACAAGGTCCGGCGGCTCCTGAACGGCGCGGACGATTACCTCAGCAAGCCTTTCGACACCGACGAGCTCGCGGCGCGCGTCACCGCCGCGATCCGACGCGCCGCCGAGCTCCGCGCCCTCAATCCACTCTCGGGGCTTCCGGGCAATGTCGCCATCAGCCAGGAGCTCACGCGCCGCCTGCGCGGTCCGGACCGCTGGGCCTGCGTCTACTGCGACCTCGACCACTTCAAGGAGTTCAACGACTACTACGGCTTCGCGCGCGGCGACGAGCTCATCGTCATGCTCGCGCGCATCCTCTCGGACGTGAGCGAGGACCGCGAACTCGGGGCGTTCATCGGCCATGTCGGCGGGGACGACTTCGTGATGATCGTCCCGGAGGCGAGCGCGGAGCAGACCGCTCGCGACATCGTCCGCCGCTTCGACCTCGTTGTGCCGAGCGCGTACGACTCCTACGACCGAGAGCGCGGCTACATCGTGCGAACTGACCGGCGCGGAGTCGAGCTGAGCCTGCCGTTCGTGACGGTGTCGATGGGCATCGTCCCGATCACGCGCGAGCGCTTCTTCGACGCGGTCGCCGTTTCGCGCGCCGCTGCCGAGGTGAAGCAGATCGCGAAGGGGCGTGACGGCTCGAGCTGGGCCGTCGACCGTCGCCAAGCAGCTGAGGGGTCACCAGCGCAACCGGTCGCCTAGCACCCGACCATACCCGAACAGACGCTTTCGTCAGCTCTTACATCGCGAAACGGGGCACAGCGAGTGCATTGATCTGCCTCCGTGACGGTCATCCTCGCGCCGCAGGCGGCGTTCGAATCGATCCCGCCGAGTCAGCAGATCGTGCATGGCCCGATCACGTACGTGTCGCATTGCGTCCGCCACGGTCTGCCCTTCTTCGGACGGGCCTACGTCGGCTACATCCCGACGACCGAGCGGCTCGCGCCCGCGACGCTGCGCCGGATGGTCCTTCAGGCAGCGCGGCACGGCGAAGGGTCCCTCGAATCAGAGCTCGGCTCGATGCTCCAGGTCTGCATCAAGCCAGCCGGCGTCGCGCTCGTCACGCGAAGCGCCCATGACTGCATCGGCCCGCGCCTTCTCGAAGGCGAGACTGCTCGCCGCAGCACCTGGCAGGGTCGCTACCGCGCGGACTCATCACTGCGAACGGAGTTCCTCGCGCTCTGCGACCAAGGCCTGGCGTGAGGATCGCGTTCGTCGCCCCTCTCGTCGCCCCGCTGTGTGACGCCACGTCGCGCGGACCCCACGTCATCGTCGCCGACCTCGCACGCGCGATGCTCGCGCGCGGACATGAGGTCATGGTCTTCTGCGCGCAGGGCAGCTTCCTCTCGGACGTGCCGACGGCACCGATCGTCATCGACGCGAGCGTGAGCTCAGCATTCCAGGAGCTCTACTGGCATGTGCGGCATTGGGGTCCCGATGTGATCGCGCAGCACGCGTTCGAGGTCGACGCGATCGCCCTGTGCGACGGCGTCCCGATCGTGAACACGCTGCACGCGAATCCGACGATCGACGAGGTTGTCGATGCGGTGCGCGCGTGCGCCTGGCCCGCGGTCACCGTGTCGGACGACTCGCAGCGACGCTGGCGCGGGGCCGGTGTCGTACGCGCGGTCACGATCCGCAACGGCATCCCCGAGATGGACTGGGAGCGACGCGCGCCCGACCCGATCGCGCTCATCGCCGGCCGCATCGCGCCGGAGAAGGGCACTGCGGCGGCGATCCGCGTCGCGAGGCGCGCAGGGCTCGAGCCGGTGCTCGTGGGCGAGGTCTACGACCGTGGCTACTTCGCGCGGGAGGTCGTGCCACTGCTCGACCGCGCGCACGTGTTCCGGACGCTCCCGCGCCGGCGCGTCGCCGCGCTCATGCAACGCGCGGCGGTGACGCTCGTGCCCGTCGAGTGGGACGAGCCCTTCGGCCTCGTCGCCGCCGAGGCGCAGGTCGCAGGATGTCCGGTCGCTGGCTACGCGCGCGGTGCGCTACCGGAGGTCGTGCCGCCAGAGGGCGGGGTGCTCGTGACGCCGGGAGACGAGGACGCGCTCGCTGACGCGATCCCCGCGGCACGCAGCCTCGACCGGATCATGGTGCGCGAGAGCGCGCGCGACCGGTTCGACATGGACACGATGGTCGACGCCTACGAGGAGCTGCTCGCCGAGACCGCGACGGGCCTGGCGCACGTCCGCGAGGCCGCCGCTTAGCGCGCCTAGCGATCCGCCGCGATCAGCCTCGGGCTTTGACCAGGCTCTTCACGATCGAGCGCAGCGTGAGCAGCGCGACGATCGCGACGATCTGACCCATGAGTGCGATCCGCGTCACATCGACCGCGGGCCGCCACTGAGCATCTCCGTTCTTGATGATCCATGCCCCGGCGGGACGCGCGCGTACACCGAACCCGCCACCACCGTTGCCCTCGGTGTCTCCGCCACCACCACCACCGCCCATGACGCTCGCGGCGGGGATGATCGTGATGCCCTGCTCTTGATAGGGATCGCCGTACACACGCCGGACGGTGACCGCGTCGCGCGCTGCGTCGAGACGTTCGAGAACGTTCATCGCTGCCTCCCCTACTGCGTGCCGAGTGCTTGACGCCGGCACTGCGTGCCGGGTGTCTTCAGTCCTGTCCAGTGTGCGCCACCGTCGAGCGTGCGCTTGAGGCCGCCGCGTGCGGGCCTGAGTTAGACCTCGAGCTCGAGACCCTCGCGCGCGACGACGACCTCGAGGCCGGGCAACTTCTCGCGGCCGGTCCGCTGCGCCTGCAGGCCGATGTGATCGAGCGCGTCATCGGTGCGGTCCGGGTCGTGGTGATAGAGGACGAGCCGCTTCACCTTCGCCTTCGCGGCGACGTCGATCGCCGCGTCGATCGTCGAGTGACCCCAGGTCTCCTTGAAGTCGCTTGGCAGGAACTGCGCGTCGTGGATGAGCGTGTCCGCGCCGGTGGCGAGCTCGACGACCGGATTCTTTTTGCCCGTCATGAAGTCCTCGGTGTCCGTCGCATACACGACGGACTTGCCGTCGGCCTCGATGCGATACGCGAGCGCCGGTGCAGGGTGGTAGATCGACGCAGCTCGCACGCGATATGGCCCGAACTGGCGCTCGGACCCGTCGGCCATCTCACTGACCTCGATGTTCGCCGGGATGTTGTCGAGGTCGACTGGAAAGAACGGGTCGTCCATGCGCAGGCCGAGCAGCTCCTTCATCGGACGGTCGTGCTTGGGGCCGACGATGCGCAGCAGGCCGTTGGGCACGTATGCCGGTCGGAAGAACGGGATGCCCTGGATGTGGTCCCAGTGCAGATGCGAGATGAGCAGATCGACGGTGAGCGGCTTCGCGCCGTTCGAGTTCATGAGGCTGATCCCGAGCTCGCGGAGGCCCGTGCCCGCGTCGAGCACGAGGAGGGCGCCCGTCGAATCACGCACCTCGACGCACGCGGTGTTGCCCCCGTAGCGCACCGTCGTCGGTCCGGGCGTGGGGATCGAGCCACGCGTTCCCCAGAAGCGGATGTACATCTAGCGGCGCGCCACTACGTCTTCGTGGCCGCGGTGGTGGCGTCACGCTCCGAGAGCGCCGCCTCTGCGATCGTGCCCATTCCCTCGTCAGTCGGCTTCGGCCAGGTTGACTTGAGCTCGTCCATCGCCCGCGCGAGCTCGGGTATTGCGCGACGCACGGCCTCCATCACCCTTGGATCGAGGTGCGGGCCGGTCATCTCTTTCATGAGCTCCATCGTCTTGTCGAGCGGGTACGCCGGCTTGTAGTAGCGCGGCGCGGTGAGCGCATCGAAGACGTCGGCCGCCGCGACGATGCGCGCGCCAATGTGGATGCGGTCGGCGTTGAGTCCCCTGGGATATCCCTTCCCATCCATACGTTCGTGGTGCTGCGACGCGATCATCGGCACCTCGCGCATGTCGAGCGGGAAGACGAGACGCGCGAGGAACTCCGCGGTCTTCTCGGCGTGCGCCTTCATGTACGCGAGCTCGGCCTCGTCGAGCTTTCCCGGCTTCTGGAGGAACTGGTCGCGCACCGCGATCTTGCCGTAGTCGTGCAGCAGCGCCGCGGCCTGTAACTTCTCGAGGTCTTTCCCCATCCACCCCATGGAGCGACCGATGATCGTCGCGTACCGCGTCACGCGCTGGCTGTGGCCGGCGGTCTGCTGGTCGCGGGCGTCGACGGTCGTCGCGAGCGTCTCGATGAGGCTCTGCCACAGCCGTTTCTGCTCGGCGACGAGCTGTGCGTTCTCGACCGCGACGGCGGCGGACGCGCCAAGCGACGCGAGCGTGTTCTCGTCCTCAGCGTTGAACGGCCCGCCGCCCTTCTTGTTCACCACCTGGAACACGCCGATGACGCGGCCCTCGTTGCCCTTCATCGGGAACGTCAGGAGGCTCTTCGTCTGGTAGCCGGAGAGGCGGTCGGGCTCCGGATTGAAGCGCGGGTCCTTGTAGGCGTCCGAGATGTTGATGGTCTCGCCCGTCTGCGCGACCGTGCCGGCGATGCCGCGACCGATCGGAAAGCGGATCTCGCCCGCGCCCAGCGCGACGCGTGACCAGAGCTCGTTGCGCTCGCGGTCGATGACGTAGATCGTCGCGCGGTCCGCACCGAGGAGGTTCGCGGTCTGCTCGGCCATCGTGTGCAACAGCGCATCGAGGTCGGTGACGGCCATGAGCTGCCGAGTGATGTCGAGAATGACCTCGAGGCGCTGTCCCGCGCTGCGCCGGTCTTGGCTGCGTCGCTCAGCCGCGCGTCGTTCCTGCGGGGCGGATCCCCCAAGTGTCTTGCGCCGGTCGACACCGGTGCCGCGGCGATTTGGTTGTTTTCGCCGCTCGCCCTTGCCGTGTCCAGTCATCCTGTCGCGCTCGTCTCCGCCTGCTTCGCGGCGTCGCCTCGCGCGCGGCCGGTCATTCGCTGGTGATCTTCTCGAGGACGGGCGCGACGACGTCGGCGACCTGCTCGAGGAGCATCTGGTCGCGCCGCTCGAACGTGCCGTCGCGCTTGTTGAGCGCTTGGATGACGCCGACGGGGCGGCCCTGCTTGCCCCACACCGGGACGACGAGCGTGTTGTGCGTGCGGTAGCCGGTGCGTTTGTCGATCTCGCGATCGAATCGCGAGTCGGCATACGCGTCGGGCACGTTGATCGTCTCGCCGGTGAGTGCAGCCTGTCCCGCGAGGCCCGTGCCGATGGGCAGTCGGATCTCGGTGGACATCCTCTGGGCCACTCGAGCCCAGATCTCGTTCTTCGCGCGGTCGACGACGTACACCGTCGCGCGCTCGGCGTCGACCGCCTGAGCGCAAAGATCGACGAGGCCTTTCAGGTAGGCCTCGCGGTCACGCTGGACGCTCAGGTGACCGAGCTTCACCTGGATGAGCGCGACCTTGTCGTCGAGCATGTAGTTAGTGATACCCCGCCACCGCCGCCTTCGTGATCGCGACCTCCGGCGCCGGCGCCGGCTTCGGGTTCGCCGTCGCGCCGATGCGGTTGATCTGGTAGCACCGCACGGTTTCCGCGCGGCCCTTCACCTGGATCGCGCCAAGATCCACCTTCTCCATGTCGCTACCGAGCATCGCGAGCGTCTCCGCGCTGCAGGCCACCTGGTCACGGCGCGCGATGTCCGATGACGTGAGCCGCGACGCGACGTTCGCGGTGTCGCCGATGACCGTGTACTCCATGCGACCCTTCGCGCCGAGGAAGCCCGCGACGACCGGGCCGCTGTTGATGCCGAACCCGAACGAGACGTCCGGGCCGCCCTTCTCGCGCTCCGACTGGATCCACTTCTGCATCTCGAGCGCGCACTCGACCGCCTTCCTCGCGTGGTCCTTCACCTCGATCGGCGCGTTCCAGATGACCATGATGTTGTCACCGTTGTACTTGTTGACCGTCCCCTCATAGCGGTTGACGACCTCGACCATGCCGTCGAAGTAGCGGTTGAGGTGCTCGAGGAGCGTCGCCGGCGTCATGCCCTCGGACATCGTGGTGAAGCCGCGGATGTCGCCGAAGAGCACGGTCACGGTCCGCTCCTCGCCGCCGAGGCCGAGCTGGCCCGCCTCCTCCTTCTCGAGGATGGTGCGCGCGACCGACGGCGTCACGAAGCGGCCGAACGTGCTCTGCGTGCGCGCGACCGCGCGACGCTCCTCGACGAGGACATAACCGAGCGCGATCACCCACCAGAACGCCGATGGGATGACGTATCCGATCGACGGCACCTCGACCGGACCGTTGCCGACATCGCCCGACGTCTGCAAGCCGAAGAGCACGTAGCCGGCGAAGATGTACGCCAGCATCGCGCCGAGCGATAAGAGCAGACCTCGCAGGTGCCAGCGCACGACGAGGAACATCCCGATGGCCGTGAGCGCGAGCATCCACAAGAGCGTCGTGAAGAATCCCTGCTTCAGCACGGGATAGCGGTTCGTGAAGATCGACTGGGCTGCGTTGGCCCAGATCTCGACGCCGTACATCTTGAGTCCCGCGTTCGGCACGGGGTAGTCGTCCGGCACCGCTGAGATCGAGTGCGCGCCGACGAAGATCGTGCGACCGGTGATGAGATTCTTCGGCACGTTCCCGGCCGCCACATCCTTCAGCGACACGACACAGAATTCGCCGTCGACGGAGCACGGCGTCTTGAGAACGCTCGTCGGCGTCGCCGGGGCGGACGCGTAGTACACGGGCATACCGCCCGCACGGTTGATCGGCATCACGTGATCTCCAGCGGGTGTCGGCAGGATGAAGCGGTCGTTCTCGATGCGCGAGCTCGCGAGATCGCCTTTGAGCCGCATCGCTGCGGCCGCAAGCGGCAGTCCGAAGTAGCGCTCGCCGTTCGGACCCTCGATGACGAGCTGGCTGTCGCGCACCACGTGATCGGGGTCCTGCTTGATGTCGACCGCGCCAAGTGCAGCGGCCGCGCTGCGGAACTCGGGGATCGGCAGTTGCAGCGACGCGTACTTCGTGCGGTGATCGCCTATCGCGGTCTCGGCGACGCCCTGCATCGCAAGAATGACATTGCCCGCGTCCTTGATCGCCGCGGCGAGCATCGCGTCGTCTTCGGGGCTCGCCGACTTGTCGTAGAAGGACACGTCGAAGGCGACGACGAAGGGGTTCAGCGGCTTGAGCGCGCGCAGCATCTCCGCGTACACGCGTCGCGGCAGCGGATAGACGTTGTACTGCTTCACCGTCAGGTCATCGATCGCGACGATCGTGATCTGGTTGCGCACGACCGCGGGTGAGTTCGTGATCGCGCGGTCGTAGACCGCCGTCTGCAGTGTCGTGTCGAGCGCTTCGGTGAAAAGCGCGCCGGAGCCGATGAGGAGCGCGAGCGCGGCCAGGCCGGCGATGACAACGCGCTGTCGGGTCTGCCGCTTCGCGAGCAGCCGGCTCAGCATCCTTCCCTCGCCCTTCCTGCCCGCGACCGCGCGGGTGGTCAGATTCTAGGGTTCACACTTCGCTCAACAGGGACCCCTGCCCCTGCCCGGCGGAGCACCCCCTCGAGAACTGTTATCGCGCGAACATAGTCATCAAGTACGAGTCGCTCGATCGGTGTGTGGTCGTAACGAGAATCGCCCGGACCGTACGCGACCATCGGGCAGCCCCACGCCGGCGCGAGGATGTTCATGTCCGAGGTCCCGCTCTTCACCTTGAACGTCGCGCGACCCCCGGCGTTAGCGATCGCCACGACGAACGCGCGTGCGAGTGGCGTCGAGCGCGGCGTGCGCGCGGGCTCCTCGGAGCCGATCGTCTCGACCGTTACACGCGAGTCGCCGCCGTGGCCACGCGCGAGCGCACTCACTTCATCGGCGAGATCCGCCGTCGCGATACCCGGCGGGATGCGGAACCCCACGCGAAGCTCCGCGCGTTCGACGAGCCCGTCGCTCTCTCCGCCCTGGATAGCCTCGAGCCGGCAGTCAAGTCGCGCGAAACCATCCGCGCCCGGTGTGCGTCGATCGGCGGCGGCGCGGATGGCCTCCCACAGACCCAGCGCCTCTTCCGTGCAGGTCGGACCCGGCGCGGCGCCGTGCCGCGCCTCGCGCGCGAGCAAGACGCGCAGCGCGAGGCGACCTTTGTACGCGACGGTCACCGCGTCCCACGCCGACGGCTCGCCGATGACGCACCAGTCCGGCGCGGGTAGGCGCGCGCGATGTCGTGCGCCTGCGCTCGTCGGCGATTCCTCCTCGACCGCGCCGACGACGGTGACTCGCACGCCCGGGATCTTGCGCGTCGCCGCGGCGACGAACGCGGCGAGCGGACCCTTCGCGTCTACCGCGCCGCGACCGACGAGGTCCCCGTCCTCGATGCGCACCGGGATCTCGCCGCGCACCGTGTCGATGTGACCGAGAAGGACGACGTGGATCGGTCCTTCGCCGATCTCGCCCACCGCGTTGCCGGCGTCGTCGACCGTCGCTCGGAATCCTCGCTCGGCCATGCGCGCGACGAGCCACTCGACGGCCTCACCCTCATCGCGCGAGAAGCTGGGAATCTCGACGAGGCCGCGCACGAGCTCGATGTCGTCCGCGGTCATGGTCCGCTATTCACGAGATCCGCGGCTCGGGACGCCGAGGCCAAGGAGCCGAGGAGCACGCGAGGGAGCCTATTCGGAAATA
>Ga0209058_1001738_pt1 | contig 18321 bp, 20 predicted proteins | sample GraSoiAngelo_147_FD_185904 | JGI IMG/M metagenome (GOLD analysis project Ga0209058, IMG submission 185904) | Grasslands soil microbial communities from the Angelo Coastal Reserve, California, USA - 14_1009_05_40cm (SPAdes) (version 2) | ecosystem: Environmental > Terrestrial > Soil > Grasslands ... | reverse complement strand
GCCTCGGTTCAGCACCCGGAGCATCGACACCTTGCGGGCCGAGCCGTGGGCAAGCCTGGGAATTGGTGCGGCCATCCTGGTGGTGACGCCGATCGTCGCGCTGATCGTGTTTATCGTCGGCTTGCTCGTCGGTGGCTGGTGGCTCGGTCTGCTGCTAGTCCCGCTCTGGATCCTGGCGCTGGCCATCGGCTACGTCGTGTCCGGTTTTCTGCTGGGCCGTCTGATCTTCGCCCGGCTCGGTTGGGGTCGGTACCACGATGTCCTTGCGCTGCTCGGCGGCCTGTTCGTGCTGACCGTGGTCGGATTGGTCCCCCTGATCGGCTGGCTGGTCAGCCTCGCGGCGTTCGTCGCCGGTGCCGGCGCGGTGGCGCTCGTGGTCGGCCGGCGGGCCCAGGTGCGACCCGCGGCGGCGTAGTTCCGGCTGCCGGCTCGGGCTTACGACGTGGCTGGCCGCGGGAGGACACCGAGCAGCTCGAATCCGTAGTCGAGCACCTTCGGCATCTCTGCATACGCGGTACCATTTGGCGCCCCGAGCATGACCGCCAGCACCCGGTGACCGCCGCGCTTCGATGTCGTGATCAGGCAACCCAGCGCCGCCTCGGTCCAACCGGTTTTCAATCCGTAGGCGCCCGGATAGGTCCGCAGCAGCTTGTTGATGTTGATGAGCGCGAACGCCTTGTGCGTCGTGGTGGCGGGGATGGTGAATGCCGGGGTGGCCGCGATCGCGACCAGCGCCGAATAGTGCGACTCGAGATACGTCGCCGCCAGCGCCAGGTCATAGGCCGACGAGTAATGGCCCGGGGCATCGAGGCCGGTGGGATTAGTGAAGTGCGTGCCGTGCAGGCCCAGCCGGGCCGCCTTGGTATTCATGGCGGCAATGAACGTCGACCGGGACGTGCCCGATGCGGCGAGCGTTTCCGCGGCGTCGTTGCCGGAGTTGAGGAAGACGCCGTAGAGGAGCTCTCGCACGGTGAGCCGCTCGCCCGGCGTCAACCCCATGAAGGTGGAGTCGGCCGGTAGCTGCGTGATCGAGGCCGGCACTGTAACCGTCGTGTTCATCCCGATGAGGTCGACAGCAACCATGGCGGTAAAGATTTTGGTGAGGCTTGCCGGTGCCCGCGCGGCCCGGGCGTTGGATTGCCAGAGAAAGCGGCCGGTGTCGAGGTTGACGAGCGTCACCTCCTGGGCCGCGATGACCGGCACCGGGAGCGGCCGCAACGTGGCAGCGGGCCGCGGCATCCTCGTCGGCAGCGGCGTAACCGTCCGTACCGGCGACGGCACGGGTGTGGGCGTGGAGACGGGCACCCGATCCGGTCGAGGGCCCAGCGTGATCTCGGGTATGGCGGCGGTCAGCCCCGTCGGCGGTTCACTCGCGCTCGCCTGGTGGGGCGGGGCGGCCGAGCCCAGCGCGCTGCTGAGCGCGCCAATCGCGACCAGGACCGCCGTCAGGTGAAGAATGGATCGTCGCATTGCAGGTCAGGCAGCCTACCGCAGGCTGCGCTGGAAAGCAAGACCCCGGTCCCTACAATGTTGCTCGCGCCGGGATGACGGAATAGGTAGACGTTGGCGACTTAAAATCGCCTGCCCGTAAGGGCGTCAGGGTTCGAGTCCCTGTCCCGGCACCAGCCTCGGCCGGCGGTAGTATGGCGTCCATGCTCCGGGCGCCTGAAGTCATCCTCGGGATCATCGTCGTCGGCTACATCCTCAACGATGTCTTTCAGAGCGTCGTCGTACCCCGGCCGACGCCGGCCCGCTACCGGCTTACCCGCTGGATCGTGCGGCCCGGCTGGCGGGCCTGGCGGGCGATCGGGTTGCGGGCCCACTCATCGGCCGAACGCGAGCGTGTTCTCGGTGTCTTTGCCCCGCTCGTGGTGGTGGTCCTGCTCGTTCTGTGGCTGTTCGGGCTGGTGCTCGGCTTCGGCGTGATCTTCGATGGGCTACGGGCGCAACTGCATCCGCTCGTTCAGGACTTCCCAACGGCGCTGTACTTTGCCGGCACCTCGGTGTTGACTATCGGCTTCGGTGACTTTGTGGCGACGTCCGGACTGGCTCGTGTCTTAGCCCTGATTGCCGGCGGCACCGGCCTCGGCACGATCGCGCTGGCCATCAGCTTTCTGTTTTCGCTGTATGGATCCTTTCAGCGCCGGGAGATCCTGATCGTGACGCTCGACGCCCGGGCCGGCGCGCCGCCCTCCGGCGTCAACCTGCTGGAGACGATGAACAAGCTTGGCATGGTCGACGACCTGCCACGGCTGTTCGCCGACTGGGAGAAATGGGCAGCCGAGGTGCTCGATAGCCATCTGGCCTACCCGGTGCTCGCCTACTTCCGCTCGTCGCACGACAACGAATCGTGGGTGAGCGCGCTGGGCGCCGTGCTGGACGCCACCACCCTGATCCTGACCACTGTGGTGGATGGCCCGCGCGGCCCCGCCAAGATGATGTTCGCGATGGGGACGCACCTGGTCGAGGATCTGAGCCGATTTTTCAGAATCGCGCGAGACCACGATCCCGGGGTCGAGCGCTACGAGTTTGATCAGGCTCGGGAACGGTTGGCCGCGGCGGGTTGGGCATTGCTGGGAGCGGAAGAGTCGTGGGTCGCGTTCTCGCGGTTACGAACCCAGTACGCGGTCCCGCTCAACAACATGGCGAAATGGTGGGCGGCTCCACCCACGCAATGGATTGGCGATCGCTCCTACGTGCGCTTTCCGCTGCAACGGCACCAGGAGCAGCCGGTGCGCGCCGCCTCGCGCTGACCGCCGACCCGGACGCCGTGATCACGCGGCGGCAAAGGCGTGCGGCGGATTCCCGCTGAGTCGCAGGTAAAACGCCGTGGCCAGCGCGTACGGCAACAACAGGCGGACTTCGAATTCCTGAGGCCGGCGGGCGATGCCGGCGAAGAGGTCGGGCAACAGCTGCCGCTCCATGGCCTCCGAGATCCGCTGGATGGTGAAGGCGTCGGATGCCCGCACCCGAGCGCTGGCGCCGTCCCATATTGTCTTGCCATCTTCGAGCTGACGCCACTCCGCGAGCAGCACTCCCTGGGTGGCGCTGAGCGCCAGCGCCTGGTTCAGCCGGTTCTGTCCGTCCGGCAGCAGCTCGACGCCGCGGGCCCGCGCCAGCTCCAGGCTCTTGCGGACGGCGGCCTCGACATGCGGCCACGACTCGGCATCGGCGGCCGCGTGTGGCAGCAGGTCCGGCGCTTCGATGATCCGCTTGGTCCGGCCCAGCGCCAGGCTGTCGAGCTGACTGCGAAGCCCCGCCTTCAGCTGCAGATGGGCGAGCGGAGGCGTCCGGGAGACGAACAGCTCGACCGTGGGCTCGGCAAAGGCGATCACCGGGTCATCGGTCGGCGTCGGGAGTTCCTGGTGCTGAACGGTCGGCCGCCACCCGGTGCCACGCGCGCCTTTCTTTCGGACGGTAAACAGGCCGGCCTTGTGGCGGCCAACCAGGACCGCCGTGGTTACGCCCACGACGATGACCAGGATCGTCGGCAGGATGCCAAAACGCGCCAGGGCCAGGATGGAAAGCGCAAGGGTGACGCCGAGGATCACCGGACGGCTAATGAGCCGGGACATGCTTCAAGTACAACGCGGAGCGCTCCGATCCCTGCCGCCGACGGCCGGCTAGTTCACGTTGCGGAAGAGGGTGGCGATCCCCTGGCCACCGCCGATGCACATGGTGACGATGCCCCACTCGGCCTGCCGGCGCTTGAGCTCGTAGGCCAGCTTGACGGTCAGGATGGCGCCCGTGGCCCCCACCGGGTGGCCCAGTGCGATGGCGCCGCCATTCGGGTTGACCTTCTCGGGATCGATCTCCAACTCGCGGATCACGGCGACCGCCTGCGCGGCGAACGCCTCGTTCAATTCCATCAGGTCGATGTCGTTGATCGTCATGCCGGCCTTCTTCAGCAGGTTCTGGACGGCGAAGATGGGCGCGACCCCCATGATTTCAGGGGCGATACCCGCCACCGCGTCGGCCACCCACTCGAGCTGTGGCGTGACGCCGAGCTCCTGCGCCCTGGCGCTCGTCATCACCACCAGCGCCGCGCCGGCGTCGTTGATGCCCGAAGAGTTGCCCGCGGTCACGCTGCCGCCGTCTCGAAACGCCGGCTTGAGCCGGGCGAGCGACTCCGCGGTAGTCCCAGGTCGTGGGTGCTCGTCCAGGTCGGCGATCAGCGGGTCGCCCTTGCGCTGCGGGATGGCGAGCGGCACGATCTGCTCTTTGAAGCGGCCCTCCGCGATCGCAACCCCCGCTCGGCGCTGGCTTTCCGCGGCGAATTTATCCTGCGCCTCTCGCGAAACGCCGTAGCGGTCGGCGACCTTCTCGGCGGTACAGCCCATCTGGTAGCGACCGAACGGGTCGGTGACGAGCGAGAGCGTGCCGTCGATCAGCTCTGCCTCGCCGAGCCGCCAGCCGACCTGCGAGCGGGGCAGCATGTACGGCTGGATCGACATGTTCTCGTTACCACCGGCGACGACCACCTGCGCCTCGCCGGTGCGCAGCTCCTGGACGGCGCTGTTGATGGCCTGCAACCCGGATCCGCACAACCGGTTCACGTTGAACGCCGTTGTCGTTTCGGGAAGACCGGCTTTCAGTGTCGCCAGGCGGGCGTTGAAGGCATCCTCGCCGACCTGGCCGACGCAGCCCAGGATGACCTCGTCAACCACTGCCGGGGAAATGCCGGCCCGATCGACCGCGGCCCGGATCGCGGTTGCCCCCAGGTCGGACGTCGGGGTGTCCTTGAACGCGCCGGCAAACTTGCCGATGGAGGTGCGGACGCCCCCTGCGACGACGATTGCCCCGCCGTTCAGTGCCACTGACTAATTCTATGTCGTGACGCCGAGGCGACTAGACCCCTGGACTCGGTGCGCTCCCGCTGCCCGTCCCCGCCGATCCGCCATACGCGGAGGCGCTGCCGCCGGCCGCATCGCTGCCCCGGCGGGTGATCTTCTGCGCTTGCTGCTGGGCCTTCGAAATGCCGCGCTCGACCTGCGGCCGCGCGGATTCCACGACGCCCTGCGCCTGGTCGAGCACCGGCTGCATCTGGCCGCGGACCTGGTCGAGGCGCTCCGAAAGGTCCGCCCGCATGTCGCGCCCGGGCTTCGGTGCATAGAGCAGCGCGACGGCGCCGCCGATGATCATCCCGTGCACCACGCCTCTCAAATATCCCATCGTGTCCTCCCTTGTGGACAGCTCACCCGACCCGACTCGTCGATTGGGTTCGCGGATTTCCGCGTGGCGCCTATCTTACCACCCCCGCGGGAGATCTTGATAGCGGCGATATCAGGATATGCCCGCCCGCGAATGCGCGCGCGCCGAGCATCACCATCCGGACGGCGAGGTCGATGCCGGCCCGAAGGACCACCGCGCTCACACAGCAGAAGCTGTAAAGGAACACCTCGGGGATCCGGGCGCGCAGGAACGGCACGCCCACGGCGAGACCACCGATCAGGATGGCGGCCGTGCACAGCGACGCGCCCAGCTCGACAGCGCGGATCCGCAACCACTCAATGGCGCTCATCTACAACAGGAAATGATATAGGGCTAGTGTCAAAAGTCAAGACAATCGCCATTCGTCTTCGCGACAGGGGGTGCCGGTGTCCGATCATGTCGGCATCGCCGTGATCGACGCCGGGCTGCGGCGGCGCATCGGCCGTGCGCGGGTCGGCCACTTCGCGACTACCGACGGAAGGGAGCCGGCCCTCGTGCCGGTCTGTTTCGTCCTGCTGGGCGACACGCTGTACCACGCCATCGATGCCAAGCCGAAGTCGGCGGCCCCGGGCAGGCTGCGACGGGTCCGCAATGTGCGGGCTCACCCATCCGCGGCCTTCCTGATCGACCACTACGACGAGGACTGGAGGCGGCTGTGGTACGCGCTCTTACGGGGCCAGGCGAGCGTGCTCGATCACGGACCTGAACAGCAGCGCGCCGTTGCCGCGCTCAGACGGAAGTATCCGCAGTATCGGACCACCGTGCCGCTGGCTGGCGACGCGCTGGTCATCGCGCTAGCTGTACAGCGGATATCGCATTGGCAAGCCAGTTCACCTGTCCGTCGCCGCGCAAACCGGACGGCTCCGTTGGCATGAAGGTGCGGATCGACATGATCGAGGGGTCGGCGTAGCGAGCGCCCAGCGGTACGCTGTCGCCGAACCACGGGTCATTGATCAGCAGGCCCGTCTGCGACGAATAGCCCGTTAGCAGGACAAAGTGCTGGTTACCGGCCAGTTGAACCTCCGCCACCACCGGCCGCCCCGCGTCCAGCTCGGCCTCGATCACGCCGAGGTCCGGGCCGAGCCAGCCGGAGAAGGAGACGCGACCCCCTGAGTAAATCGTCACCGCGTTCCAGATCAGCTGGTCGTCGAACGCATAGCCGCCATTGGCGGTGAGCCAGGCGTTGAAGGCGCCGGGATCGGTGTTGATGCCATAGTACCGCAGCATCATGCAGAGCCGATCGTTTCGGTCGGCGAGGTGCCCAGCCGCGCCCCGGCCCAGGCGCCGTCCTGCTGATTCATCGGGGCGATCTCGATGGTGGTCTCGGCGGTGGCGCCCAGCGGGTTAGACAGCGCCGTGGTCATGGCGATGGCCGCGGCGAGAACGGCCGGGCGCAGGCCGGGGGTCAGGCGGGGAAATTTCAAGGGCCAGGGAACCTCGCGATGACGGGCGGACAAACGCGGCCAATCTTGCGGGTGCGCGTCCGGTGCACGCAAACGCTCGCGATGACCCAAGGTGGACGGGTGCCGGGGTCCCAATCCATGAGCCGGCCGTGGGCGTTAAAAGATGGCCCTCGCACGCCCTGCCGGGACGGATGTAACGGTTTTTGCGGCTACGACGCGGATCGGTATTGAGGGCGAGTAAAGGATCAAAGAAGAGCGATGCGCGAAGGCCCCACCGAGTGTGGGTGGTTTTCGGTCGGCGGCGCTACGCCGCCTGCTTCTGGGGGGCGGCCCGCCGCGCTTTGGCCCGCTCGATGCGCTTTTCTTTTGCGCCGCGCCCGCGCCGGACATGGGGCTTCATCGCCGGTACAACTCTGAGAGAGGGCAGCCGCTTGCAGCGTGGATCGGCTGCGGATCGATTCGCGGCCCGATTGTCATCGGCGCGTCGCTGCGGTTCAATTGAATTAGGGGTTGTTAAGATGGCTGCCAAATGAGTGACCCGCGCCCCATCGGCGTGTTCGACTCGGGCGTGGGCGGCCTCACTGTTCTTCGTGAGCTGCAGCGTCAGCTGCCCAACGAGTCGAGTATCTATTTCGCCGACCTGGGCCATTTTCCGTATGGGCCGCGCTACCAGGCGCAGGTCCGGCACTTCGCCCTGAACATCATTCGATTTCTCGAAAAACTCGACGTCAAGCTGGTGGTGATCGCCTGCAACACGGCAACGGCCGCCGCGCTGAACACCGCGCGCGAGGTCTTCGACATCCCGATCATCGGCGTCATCACACCTGGAGCCGAGGCGGCCGTTCAGGCCACCCGCAACAAACGCGTCGGCGTGATCTCAACCGAGGGCACCCTGCAAAGCCAGGAGTACCTCCATGCCATCCGCGAAGCCAACCCGACCATCGGGGTGCTGCCGAAGGCCGCGCCCGAACTGGTCGACCTCGTAGAAGCCGGCAAATCGGAAGCCCCGGAGACGGAGGCCGTGCTGCGCGCGGCGCTCCAGGACATCCTGCATTACCAGGCTGACACGCTGATCCTGGGGTGCACCCACTATCCGCTCCTGCGCCCGATGATTCGAAAGATCACCGGCGACGCCATGACGGTGGTCGATTCGGCCGAGACGACTGCCGCCCGGGTCAAGCGGGTCCTCGCAAAAAACGGCCTGGAGTCCGCTGAACCGGGTGCCGCCCGGCACCAGGTCTACGTGACCGGCTCACCCGAGCGCTTCACGGATGTGGCCCGTATCCTCTTCGGCCAGGACCTGCCACCCATCACGACCGTCCGTCTCGAGCTGGTTGAAGCGATGAGCGGCCGGGAGGGAGCGGCGTGACGGCGACCATGACCGGGACAGACTTCATTGCGCCAATCAGAGCCGAGCTGGAGGATTTCGAAAACCGGCTGCATAAGACGGTCCGCGCCGATCTCGGGCCGGTGGCGGAGGCGATGGAGCAGATCCTGGAGGCCGGCGGGAAACGCCTGCGGCCGTCGCTGGTTTTCCTGGCCGCCGGACTGGGGGAACCCAGGCGCATGGAGGACGTGCACCGGGCGGCCATGGCCATCGAATTCATTCACAACGCCACCCTGATCCATGACGACCTGATCGACGGCGCCCCGACACGCCGCGGGTTGCGCACCATCCATGAAACGCTCGGGGCAAACCCGGCGATCATCATCGGTGACTACTACTTCGCGAAAGGCGCCAACCTGATGTCAGAGATCGGGAACACCAGCATTGACGCGCTGCTCTCGCAGACGGTGATGACGATCTGCTTCGGCGAGATGCTGCAGCTCACCAGCCAGCGGCGCTACGACCAGTCCCTCGAGGAGTACTACGCGAAGATCGAGCGGAAAACGGCCGTTCTGCTCGCGGCGTCGACCTTCTGCGGCGCCGTTCTCGGCGGTCTGCCGGAACCCCAGGTGGACGCCATCCGCCGCTTCGGCCGCCAGCTCGGGATGTCGTTCCAGATCGCCGACGATGTTCTCGACTACCTCGCCTCCGAGGAGGAGGTTGGCAAGCCCGTGGGCAACGACCTGAAGCAGGGCACGGTAACGCTCCCCCTGATGCTGGCCCGGCATGACCCGTCACTCGATGGTCAGCTCGATGCCATCCTGGCAAAGCCCATCCTGCAGGACGCCGATTATGCCGAGGTCGTTCGGATTGTGCGCGGCTCGCGCGGCATCGACGAGTCGTATGAGTATGCCCGGACGTTTGGCGAAAAGGCCCGGGCGGAGCTCAAGGCGTTTCCCCCTTCGGCTCATCGCGATGCCCTCGAGTCGTTGACCTACTACGTGGTGGGCCGCCGGAACTAGCCTGGCCACCTTCCGGCTGGCGACCCGCGGCAGCACCCTCGCCATGATCCAGGCGAAACTGGCAGCCGATGCGCTGGCTCGCCGCTACCCAGAGCACGAATTCATTCTGGTACCGGTGGGAACCCACGGCGACCGTCACCCGACGCTGCGCCTGACCGACTCAGCGCGGGAGGGGGTGTTCGTCAAGGAGCTCGAACAGGCGCTGCTCGAGGGGCGGGCGGAGTTGGCCGTTCACTCGGCGAAGGACCTTCCGACGATGCCGACGCCGGGGCTCGAGCTCGCCGCCTTCCTCGATCGGGCCGACGCCCACGACGTGCTGATCGCCCGGCCGCCATCGACGCTCGCCCAGCTGCCGTCCGGATCGCGGCTTGGCACCGGCAGTCCGCGCCGGGCCGCCCAGATCGCGGCGATCCGCCCGGACCTTCGGGCGGTCGAGATCCGCGGCAACGTCGACACCCGGCTGCGCCGCCTGGCGGAGGGTGCCGTCGATGCACTGATCCTGGCCGCGGCCGGGCTCGAGCGGCTCGGCCTGCTGGGCGAGGCCCATGAGCTGCTGCCCTTTTCCGTGATGCTGCCGGCGCCCGGTCAGGGAGCGCTCGCCGTCCAGGCGGTCGAGGCCAGCCAGGCGGCCGAGCTGGCGGCCGGCATCGACCACCCGGACACCAGTCGAGCCGTCCGAGCCGAGCGCCTCCTGCTGCGCAGCCTCGGCGGCGGCTGCCTGTCGGCGGTCGGGGCGTACGCTGCCGTCGCCGGCGATGAGCTCGTTCTGGACGCCGTCGTCCTTGGTGATGGGGGAGGCGAGGTGCTCCGGGCGCGGGCGCAGGGCGTCGACGACGCGGAGATAGTCCGCCAGGTCACGGCGCGGCTCGAGGGTGAGGGGGCGACCCGGCTCCTGCGAACGCGTGCTGCCGACGGGCCGCTCGCCGGATTGCGCATCATGGTGACGCGCGCGGACGATCAGGCCACCAGTCTCACCCAGGCGCTCGAGGCTGAGGGGGCTACCGCCGTAGCCTGCCCGGTGATTGCCATCGAGCCGATCGAGGTCGACGCCGACCGGCTGGCGGCGCTCGATGGGTACGAGTGGGCGGTGTTTACCAGCGCGAACGGCGTCGACCGCCTGCTCGCCCAGCTGCAACGCGCGGGCCGCCTTTTCCCGGTACATATAAAGGTTGCGGCGATCGGCCCACAGACGGCAGCCCGGCTACGCGATCGTGGCCTCAATCCGGTTCTGATGCCCGCTCGCTTTATCGCCGAGGAGCTGGCCGATGCGCTGGTCGCGGCGATGATGCCGCAGGCGCGAATCCTGGTGGCGCGGGCCGCCGGCGCCCGCGACGTCCTCCCCGACCGGCTGCGCGCTGCCGGGGCACGGGTTGACGTACTCGAGCTGTATCGCGCCATCTCGCCCCCAGGCCTGCGCCAGCGATTGGCGCAACACCTCGATCGCGTGGACATGGTCACCTTCACCAGTTCCTCAACCGTTGCGCACCTCGCCGAGGCGATCGACCGGCCACTGCCGGAGCGCGTGGCCGTCGCCTGCATCGGTCCGATCACGGCGCAAACCGCCCGCGATCTGGGAATGCGGGTTGATATCATCGCCCAGGAGTACACGACGCGCGGCTTGGTCGAGGCCATCGTGCGCAGCCGGACTCCTATTTCAGCATGAGCTTTCCCGCGCAACGTCCCCGCCGGCTGCGGGGCAACCCCGCTCTCCGCCGGCTCGCCCGCGAAACGCGGATTGCCCCCCAGGACCTGATCTACCCGCTCTTCGTTCGTGATGCCATCGGGGAGCCGCAACCGATCGAGTCGATGCCGGGCCACCTTCAGCACACGCTCGAATCGCTCACGCGTGAGGCGGAAGCCGCGATCAAACTGGGGGTGAGGAGCCTCTTGCTGTTCGGCATTCCGAGCGGCAAGGATCCTCAGGGTTCGGGTGCCTGGATCGACGACGGAATCGTGCAGCGCGCGCTGCGGCAGCTGCGCGACGCCTTTGGGAGCGACGCCTTGTTGATCGCTGATCTCTGCCTCTGCGAGTACACGGACCACGGCCACTGCGGCGTCCTCGACGGAGAAGGGGTCGACAATGACCGCACGCTCGAGATCTATCAGCGGATCGCCACCTCCCAGGCGGCGGCGGGCGCCGACGTGATCGCGCCGTCCGGCATGATGGACGGCCAGGTCGCCGCGATTCGCTCGGCGCTGGATCATGTGGGATTCACCGATCGGGCGATCCTCGCCTACGCCGCCAAGTACGCCTCGGCCTTCTACGGGCCCTTCCGGGAGGCCGCCGGCTCCGCCCCGCGTTTTGGCGACCGGCGAGGATACCAGATGGATGCCGGGAACGTGCGCGAGGCCGTCAGGGAGGCCCGGATCGATGTCGACGAGGGCGCCGACATCGTGATGGTCAAGCCGGCCCTGGCGTTTCTCGACGTGATTCGCGCGGTCGCCGAGTCGACCGAGGTACCGGTCGCGGCCTACAACGTCAGCGGTGAGTATGCGATGGTGAAGGCGGCCGCCGCCCGGGGCTGGATCGACGAGCGCCGGGTACTGCGCGAAATCCTGCTGGGCATCCGGCGTGCCGGTGCCCAGATGATCCTGACGTACCACGCCAGGGAGGTGGCGGCGGACATCCCCTGCTGGGACGACATGGGATGAGTCAGACGCCGCGGCGAGTGCCGCAAATGATCGCGACGCTGGCCGTCGTGGCCGCCGCTATACTCGCGTTCACGGTCTATGTTGGACGCAATGCCGGCGGCAACCCTGGGACCCTGCCAACGCCGAGCCCAGCCACCCCGAGCCCGACCTCTAGCGTGACGGCATCCTGCGGTTCGCTGAACTTCGGTTCCGCGCTCACGCCGACTGCCGGCAACGCCGGCAAGAAGAGCTTCAGCGCGCCGCCCCCGATGACCATCAACACCGCGCACCATTTCCTGGTGACGATCAAGACCGCCAAGGGCGACATCGTCCTCTGCCTCGACCCCAAGCTGGCCCCCAACACCGTCAACAACTTCGTGTTCCTGGCCCGCAACCAGTTCTACGATGGCCTCAAGTTTCACCGCGTCGAAGCCAACTTCGTGATTCAGGGCGGCGACCCCAAGGGCGATGGTACGGGCGGGCCCGGCTACAAGTTCAACGACGAGCCGGTCGCCGGCGAGTACACGGCCGGCGCGGTGGCGATGGCCAATTCGGGCCCCAACACCAATGGCAGCCAGTTCTTCATCTGCACCGTTGACGACAGCAAGAAGCTGCAGAAGCTTTACAACCTGTTCGGTTACGTGCAACGCGGGATGGACGTCGTGCTCAAGATCGCGGTCGGCGATGTGATGACGTCTGTCACCGTTCAGGAAGAGACCACTTAAGGTCTCAGCCGAGCTTAAGGAGTCCGCCGAAGGCGGGCGTATAATGGGGCCGCCAAGGAGCGCAAATGCCATTCCTGAATCACTGGTACATCCTTCTGCTGATCCTGATCATCGTGCTGATCATCTACGGTCCCGGGAAGCTCCCGGAGGTCGGTGGGGCGATTGGCAAGGCGATGCGAGAGTTCCGCCGGGCGACCACCGACCTGCAGGACGAGTTCAAGAAGAGCACCGCCGAGCCCAACCGGGACTCCGTCACGCCCACGGACAAGCCGGCCAGCGACGTCAAGTCGACGACTGACACCAAGGCCTGACCGTTAGGCGGCCGCGGTAGCGGGAGCCATGGCTAAACCGCGGGTCGTTTCCGACGACGACGAGCGCCGCATGACCGTGATCGAGCACCTCGAGGAGCTGCGGCGCGTGCTCATCATCTCGCTGATCGCGTGGGCGGTGGCGACGGTGATCGGCTTCCTGGTCTCGGGCTGGGTCCTGTCGGTTGTGCTGGGGCCGGTGCATCAGGTGATCGGCGCCGGCAAGCCGATCTATTTCACCGGTCCGGTCGACAAGTTCTTCCTCTATTTCAAGGTCGGGATGTTTACCGGGTTCATTCTCGCCAGCCCGGTCATCCTGTGGCAGGTGTGGACCTTCGTCGCTCCCGGACTTCATCGGAACGAACGCCGCTTCGCCCTGGGTTTTGTCACTTCCGCCGTGCTCCTGTTCGCCCTCGGGATCGGCTTCGCCTTCTTCGCCATGCCGATTGCGCTGCGGTTCCTCATCGGGTTTGGGACGAGCGAAATCCAGTACCTGCCGCTGGCCAGCAGCTACATCAACTTTGTCTTGATCCTCATCGCGATCTTCGGGGTCACCTTCGAGCTGCCCCTGGCCATGACCATGCTCGGCGTGGCCGGCATCGTCAGCGCCAGGACCCTTTCCCGCCAGCGGTTCAAGTTCTGGATCGGCATCTTTGCCGGCGCCGCCATGGTGACGCCCGGGGTTGACCCGGTCACACCCACGCTGCTGGCGCTACCGCTGATCATCCTGTTCGAGATCAGCATCCTCGTGATCCGCGCTCTGCGAAGATAGACGGCGTTGGCTCAGACGCGACCCGACGGCCGGAAACCTGACCAGATCCGGCCGGTGAAGATTGAAACCGCCGTGAATCTCTACGCCGAGGGTTCGGCCCTGATCAACATGGGCGACACCCGGGTGCTGTGCACGGCCAGCTGGGACGACAAGCCGCCCCCGCACAAGAAGGGCACGGGCGAAGGCTGGGTAACCGCCGAGTACTCGATGCTGCCGCGGGCAACCCAGACGCGCACCGCGCGCGAAGCCCGCACGGGTCGGATCGATGGCCGCACCCAGGAAATCCAGCGGCTGATCGGTCGTGCGCTGCGCGCGGCCATCAACATGCCCCTGATGGGCGAGCGGACCGTCATGGTCGACTGTGACGTCCTGCAGGCCGATGGTGGTACCCGGACCGCGTCGATCACGGGTGGATTCGTTGCGCTCCACCTCGCCTTGCAGAAGGCCGTCGAGCGCAACCTGCTGCGGGTGCTTCCGATCAAGCATTTCGTTTCAGCGGTGAGCGTCGGCATCGTGCAGGGACAGCCCCGGCTGGACCTGAACTATCTCGAGGATTTCGCCGCCCAGACGGACATGAACTGCGTACTGGCGGAGGACGGCCGCTTCATCGAGATCCAGGGAACGGCGGAGCAGGAACCGTTCAAGCCGGAAGAGATGGAGCAGATGCTCAAACTGGCGGTGAAGGGCGCCGCGGAGCTGGTCGAAGCGCAGAAGACGGCGCTGAAGCTTCACTGAACCGGCTGCTGCTCGCCACGACGAATCAGGGCAAGCTCCGCGAGATCCGGTCGATCCTCGCCGACCTGCCGATGGAGCTCGTGACGCCGAATGAGATCGGAATCGGGTTCGACGTTTCTGAGGATGGCGCGACGTATCGAGACAATGCGACGAAGAAGGCGGAGGCCGGAAGGCGGCTGAGCGGGCTGCCGACCCTGGCCGATGACTCCGGGCTGGAGGTGCCGTTGCTCGGCGGCAGGCCCGGCGTCCAGTCCGCGTACTTCGCCGGCCGGGAACACTACGGCGATAGTCCGGCCCTGGTCCGCGCCCTGCTCGCCGCCCTCGGCGACTCCGCCGACAGTTCGCCACCGGCATCCTTTCACTGCGTCGCGGTGCTCGCCCTGCCGGACGGTCGGACGTTCGAGGGTGAGGGTGTGCTTACCGGCCGTATCGCGGCGGAGCCGCGCGGCACGCACGGTTTCGGCTTCGACCCGGTGTTCCAGCTCGCCGATGGGCGGCGGCTGGCCGAGCTGACCACCGAAGAGAAGAACCTGTTGAGCCATCGGGCCCGGGCGCTGAACGCGCTGGAGGTGCACGGAGCGTTCGATGCCGCGCTCGGCGGCTGACATGCTGCGCGCGTCCTTTCTCTATCTCTCGCACCGCCGGCGGCTGCAACGGTTTGTCACCCGGCAGCGGCTCACCGCTTCGCTCGCCTACCGATTCGTGGCCGGCGACCGGCTGGATGACGCGGTTCGCGTCGTGACCGACCTGAATCGCCGTGGCTGGTCCGCCAGCCTCGACCATCTCGGAGAGAACGTGACCGAAGAGAAGGCGGCCCGGTCGGCAGCCGACGACTACCTCGCGGCCTTCGAACGGATCGCGACCGATGGGCTGAATGCCAACGTCTCGGTCAAGCTGACCCAGTTGGGCCTCGACATCTCATCCGACCTGTGCCGCGAACTCCTGACCCGGATCGTACAGCGAGCTCAACAGCTGGACAATTTCGTGCGGGTCGATATGGAAGGCTCGGCCTACACCCAGCGGACGCTCGACATGGTGCTCGACCTGCATCGGGAATATCCAAACTGTGGAGTCGTCCTGCAAAGCTATCTATATCGGACGTTGGACGACGTCAGGCGCGTGAATGCCGCCCGGGTTCGCGCTCGGCTGGTCAAGGGTGCCTACAACGAACCGGCATCGGTCGCCTTTCCCAAGAAGGCTGACGTGGACGCGAAATTCGAGGCCGAGATGCAGCACCTCCTGCTCGAAGGCACCGACCCGGCGTTCGCCACCCATGACGACCGTCTCATCGACGCGACCCAACGATTCGCTCGCACCCACGACATCGCGCCCGATCGCTTCGAGTTCCAGATGCTGTACGGCATCCGGCGCGATCTGCAGGACCGGCTGCTGCGCGAAGGCCATCGGGTCAGGATTTACGTGCCCTACGGCACGGAGTGGTATCCGTACCTGATGCGGCGGCTGGCGGAGCGCCCCGCCAACCTACTCTTTATCGTGCGCAGCCTGATCCGGGAGCGGCGCGCCGCCTGACCCCGGCGGTTCCGACTCCCCCGAGCGCGCGGTGAACTCGACCTTTGCCTGGGGCGGCGGGGGAACCCGGTGGCCGAAGATGCCGCCGAACCACATCAGAAAACCAAACGCGACGCCGCGAAATTCGCTCTGACGCCAGGCGTCGGTGTATCGATAGCGTTCGAACCAGCGGAAGGCGAGCAGCGCCACCACGCTGATGGCGGCGATGATGAGGAGGACCGGCAGCATCACGCAACCTTAAATGTGATGTCGGGGCGGCGGGATTCGAACCCGCGGCCTCCTGCTCCCAAAGCAGGCGCGCTAACCAGGCTGCGCTACGCCCCGCGTGCTGGATTCTACGTTGCCGGTGATCGCCGGGGCGAGTGTCCTGTACGTGCGATAGAGCCGCTCATATTGCGCGGACCGCCCGGGATCGGGTTCGATCAGCTCGCCCGTGTGGACGGTGTCCCGGGCCGCATCCGCCACGCTGGCATACCATCCGCAGGCCACCCCGGCGAGCAGCGCCGCACCCACGGCCGGCCTGGCCGTCACTGCCATGGAGGCGACCGGCACGCCGAAGATCTCGGCCTGCAGCTCGCGCCACAACCGCGTGCCCGCACCGCGACTGGTGGCTCGAACCTGGCGGACCTCGATGCCGAGCTCGCGCAGGCGATCCAGGCCGTCCCGGAGGCTGAAGATGACGCCTTCCATCACGGCGCGCGTCAGGTCGGCCCGGGTGTGATGCGCGCGGAGCCCGGCGAACGCGCCGCGCCCGCCGGCGTCACCTGGGGTCGTGGGCGCGCTCTCGAAATGCGGAAGGAAGAACAACCCATCCGACCCCAGGGGGGCGGATGCCGCCAGCTGGTAAAGGTCGTTGTGGCTGACGTGTCCGCGCAGGACACCGCCCCACCAGTGCAGGGCTGCCCCGGCAGCGGCAGTGCGGGCGCGCAGGCGATAGCGCTGCGGCAGGGCATGGCACCCGGCGCCCAGCCGGCCGGTCGCATCGATGATGGCGCTGTCGGTGGGCGCGAAGAGGACGGCGTCCCGACGGATCGACGAGCTGACAAGCCCGAGCTCGACGATGCCGCAGCCGACCGCGGCCGCCGCCTCGTCGCATGCGCCGGCGGCGATGGGAAGGCGCGCCGGCAGTCCGAGTTCACTGGCGACCAATGGGCGGAGGCCACCGGAGATCGCCGGGCTCTCCTGGATATCCGGTAACCAACCGGGTGGAATCCCGAGCGCGTCGAGGATCTCGCCTGACCAGGTTCGGCGCTGAAGGTCGAGCAGCCCGGTGGTGGAGGCGTCGGTGACGTCGGTCACCGCCTCGCCGGTCAACATCAGCCGGACGTAATCCTTCGGCGCCAGTACGCGGCGGGTGTGGCGGAACTGTACCGGTTCGACATCGCGCAGCCAGAGTGCTGTGGAAGCCAGGCAATCGGTCGCGACCGCGTTCCCGGTGATGGCGAGGAGGCGGTCGCGACCGATCCGTTCAGCCATCTCCACCGATTGCCGGAGGGCGCGCCGGTCGCCGCCGAGAATGGCCGGCCGTACGACGATCCCCCTCGCGTCCATAAAAACGGAGCCCGCGTGGCCGGTCAGGCCAATCCCGGCAACCTCGCGGCCGGCGGCGCTGGCCACCTCGGCCAGCGCGCGTTGCGACGCGCGCCACCAGCTGCCCGGGTCCTGCTCGCGCTCACCGGATCGGCGGCCATTCACGGGGTACTCCGCGGAGGCCGATGCGTGGACGGCGCCCGTCCCGTCGATGGCGACCGCTGTGGCCCTCGTTGCGCCGACGTCGAGCCCGAGGAGCACTATCCCGCGGAGGTTGGAGGGATCGCCAGTTGTTCCGACCAGTGATACCCGCCGTCGGTGGTGGCGTCGATCACGTAGTCGCCGCCGCCGTTGCGGGTCAGGACCCAGCCCGTCGTGACGCTGACGAAGGCCGCAGCGAAAGTCTCGGGGGCATTCTGGATCGCCCCGGTCCGCCGGAGTGTGGCTCCGCCGCCGCTGGCAACGACGCATTGGGCGACGTTGGTGGCCGGCCCGTCGCCGACAAAGACGGCGTCCGCTGGATCGACCACGCTGAAGCTCGGGGGATAGCTGTCGGGGCCTGGCGGGACGCCGGGTTGGTGCATCGTCATCGGTTCATTCAGGACGGCACGCCAGCTGGAGCCGTCCGTGGTCGCGTAGGCGATATAGGGACTGTGGCTCATGGCCGCACCACCTCCCAGAAAGAGTACCCAGAGGCTATGCGGCCCGGCGCATTGGATGAGTGTGGTCGCCGCCAGCTCGGCTGGCGGCTGGTCGGGCCGTTGCAGCGCCTTGCTCCAACTCTGCCCCTGGGCGATGTTTTGATAGCGGTAAACCCCATCGCGCTGCGTGCCAACCCAGCCCTGCGTCGAATCGCTGAAGCATACGGTCTGGGGGTTGGGCGGGCCGTCGAGCGAGCTCCAGGTCACACCACCATCCCGCGTCGTCACCAGCGTCGCACCCTCTCGTGGAACCAACCATCCGTGCATCGACTGGGGGTCGGTGCCCCCGGCGATTCCCCACCCCAGGGTGGGACTCACGAAATGGAGCGAGCGGATCGGCGTGTCCGGCTCGCCAAGCTGGTGCCAGGACCGCCCGCCATCGTTGGTCCCGAGCAGGCTGCGGGCTCCCACCGCCCACCCGGTCGT
>Ga0209058_1001735_pt1 | contig 18330 bp, 18 predicted proteins | sample GraSoiAngelo_147_FD_185904 | JGI IMG/M metagenome (GOLD analysis project Ga0209058, IMG submission 185904) | Grasslands soil microbial communities from the Angelo Coastal Reserve, California, USA - 14_1009_05_40cm (SPAdes) (version 2) | ecosystem: Environmental > Terrestrial > Soil > Grasslands ... | reverse complement strand
CGGTGGGCCGCATCGCCGGACTTCGCGACGACGCGATCAACGCCGCTATCCGCTCGTTCAAGGGCGTCGAACACCGGCTCGAGCTCGTCGGCGAGTGGGCCGGCGTGCGCTGGTACAACGACTCCAAAGCGACCAACCCCGACGCGGGCCGCGTCGCGCTGAGCGCGTTTCCGGGCGCGCCAGTGATCCTGATCGCCGGCGGCTACGGCGGTGGCTTCGAGCTCGGCGATTGGGTTGCCGACGTGCTGGCCAAAACGGAGGCGGTGATCCTCATCGGCGCTTCGGCGGACCAGCTGGCGATGGCCCTGAAGGACCACCCGAAGGTCCTGCGCGAGCGCTCGCTGGAGGAGGCGGTTTCGACGGCGGCCGGCCTCGCCCGCCGCGGCGGCGTGGTCCTCCTCAGCCCGGCCTACAAGAGCTTCGACATGTTCAGGGACTTCGAGGACCGCGGCAACCAGTTCAAAGACCTCGTCCGGCGGCGGTTTGCGGCGTGAGCACATCAGCTCAGGCTCACCAGCAGCCGGACCGGCTGCTGCTTTTCACCACCGTCGCGCTGTGCGCGGGCGGGCTGGTCATGGTCACGAGCGCGAGCGTCGCCTTCGCCTACACCCAGCACGAGTCGGCCTTCTACTACGCCGAGCGCCAGGCGGCGTGGATGCTCATAGGCTTCGTCGCTCTCTTTGTCCTGGGACGCCTCGACTACCGGCGCATTCGCCCGCTCGCCCCGGCGGGCGCCGTCGGCGCGGCGCTGCTGATGCTGCTCGTCCTGGTGCCGCACCTCGGGGTGAGCGTCAATGGCGCGCGGCGCTGGTTCGACGCCGGCCCCCTCGGCACCTTCCAGCCGTCAGAGCTGGGCAAGCTGGCCTTTGCCATCTTCATCGCCCACTGGGTCGACCGCAACTCGCAGCGGATGGGCGACTTCCAGCGCGTCTTCATCCCGTTCGTCGCCATGCTGGCCGGCGTTCTCGTGCTGCTCATGCTGGAGCGCGACCTCGGCACCTCGATCGTGACCGTCGGCATCTTCGTCTCCGCCTACTGGGCGGCGGGCGGAAGGCTGCGCCACATCGTCCTGCTCGTCGCCGGCCTGAGCCTGGCCTTCATCGCGGTGACACTCCTCGAGCCGTATCGAATGGGGCGCCTCACCTCGTTCAGGAACCCGTGGGCGGATCCACTCGGCGCAGGCTTCCAGGCGACCCAGTCGCTGTACGGCCTGGCGTCAGGCGGCTTCTTCGGCGTCGGCATCGGGCACTCGATCGAGAAGTACGGCTGGCTTCCCGAGGCGCACACCGACTTCATCTTCGCCATCCTGGGCGAGGAGACCGGGCTCGTCGGCACCACGCTGGTCATGCTGGGCTTCCTGGTCTTCGGCCTCCGCGGCTACCGGGCGACGCTTCGCGCGCCGGACCGCTTCGGGATGGCGCTCGCGGCCTCGATCACGACCTGGGTGACGTTCGAGGCGCTGCTGAACATGGCCACGGTCACGAACACGCTGCCGATCACAGGCGTGCCGCTCCCGTTCTTCAGCTACGGCGGGACGGCGCTGGCCACGACCCTGGCGGCCGTCGGCATCCTGCTGAGCATCGCCCGCCACGGCTCGGGCTCGGCGTTGCGGAACAATCGGCGTAGCGATGAGACTTTTGATCGCTGGCGGAGGGACCGGAGGGCACCTGTATCCGGCGCTCGCGGTCGCGCGGGCGTTTCGCGTTGAGGAGCCTGGCGGAGCCGTCCTCCTTTTCGGCCGGGCGGGCGGCCCGGAGGAGAAGCTTGTGCCGGCCGCGGGGTTTGAGTTGGAGACGGTCAGCATCCGCGGTCTCGACCGCGACGCGCTCTGGAAGAACGTCGCCCTGCCGTACCTCATCCCCAGGGCTTTGCGTGCTGCGCTTCGCATCGTCGACCGCTTCCGGCCCGAAATCGTCCTGGGCATGGGCGGCTACGTGATGGCCCCCGCGGTCGCTGCCGCGCGCTTTCGGCGCATTCCTTACGTGCTGCACGAGAAGGACGTACGCCCCGGGCTGGCGACGCGCTACTTCGCCGCCAGCGCGGCGGCTGTATGCACCACGCTTCCTGGGACCGAGAAGCGCCTACGCAATGATCACATCGTGCTGACCGGCGTCCCTCTGCGCGAGGGATTCGACCATCGGATGCCGCATGCGCCACCGCGCCGGCTGCTTGTGACCGGGGGCAGCCAGGGCGCAAAGCGTCTGAACGAGGCGGTGTGGTCGGCGCTGGGGTCCCTCACGGAGCGATTCGAAGAGGTCATCCACGTCGCCGGACGGCAGGGCGCCGAGGGCGTCGCGGCCAATCGCCGCGAGCGCTACACCGGCATGACCTTCACCGACGACATGGCGGCGCTGATGTCGCGTGCCGACCTGGTGGTCAGCCGCGCGGGTGTGAGCACCATCGCCGAGGCCACGGCGGTGGGGCTGCCGATGGTGCTTGTCCCCGGCACGTTTGGTGGCGGCCATCAAGAGGAGAACGCGGCGGCCATGGTCGAAGCCGGCGCCGCGTCTCGCATCGCCGACGACCAGCTCACGGGGGAGACGCTGCTGAGGACCGTCGAAGGCCTTGAGGCTGGGCGCCTGCGCGCGATGGCCAGGGCCTCGGCCGCAGCAGGCCGGCGCGACGCCGCGCAGCGCGTTCTCGCTGTGCTGCACGAGGTCTTGAACAAGTGAGAGTCCATCTGATGGGCGCAGGAGGGGCGGGAGTCTCCGCCCTGGCGCGCGTCTTCCTCGCCCGCGGCGACGAGGTGAGCGGCTGCGACCTCAAGGAGTCCGACACCACCGCCGAGCTCGAGGAGGCAGGCGTCGAGATCCTGATGGGCCACGACCCGGAGCATGTGCTCGGCAAGGACCTGCTCGTCTACAGCGGCGCGATCAAGCGGTCGCCCGAGCTGGACGCCGCGCGCGCGATGGCGGTCAAGGTGGTGAGCCGGGCGGAGATGCTGGCGCAGCTCATCAACGAGACCGACTCGATCGCGGTCGCCGGCACGGCGGGAAAGACGACCGTGACCCACATGCTCGGCCACATCCTGGTCACTGCCGGCTACGACCCGACGGTGCTGGTCGGCGACGGGGCCAGCGCCCGCGCCGGCCGCTCGGAGTGGCTCGTGGCCGAGACCGACGAGTCGGACGGCACGCTGACGCTGCATCACCCGCAGCGCGCGATCGTCACCAACATCGAGCTCGACCACCCCGACCACTTCCGCAACGTCGACGCAGTGCGCGACCTGTTCCAGTGGTTCATCGAGGGCCTTCCCGAGAGCGGACTGGCCGTGCTCTGCGCCGACGACGAGCTCGCGCGCGAGCTGCGCCCCAAGGCGCGCAAGGTCACGTACGGCTTCCGCCACGGCGCAACGTATCGCTGCGAGCCCGTGCGGCCGTTCCCCATCTACCGCGGCGCCGACCTGCTTGGACACGTGAACCTCCGCCAGCCTGGGCGCCACAACATCCAGAACGCGACCGGCGCGGCCGCGATGGCGCTGGAGATGGGCATCGGATTCGGGGACGTGGCCGCCGCGCTGCACACGTTCCCAGGCGCGCACCGGCGGATGGAGTTCCTCGGCGTCTTCCAGGGAGCGGCGGTCTACGACGACTACGCCCACCACCCGACCAAGGTCCGAGCGACGATCGAGGCCGCGCGCGAGCTGCGACATCGACGCCTGGTGGTCGTGTTCCAGCCGCACCGCTACTCGCGGCTCAGCGCGCTGATGCACGACTTCGCGCGCGCGTTCGAAGGCGCCGACCGCGTCTTCGTGCTCGACGTCTACAGCGCTGGCGAGGACAACGTCTCGGGCGTTCGCGCGGAGGACCTCGCGCACCAGGTCCCGCAGGCGATCTACGTCGGCTCCTTCGAGAGGGCGAAGGAGGCGCTGTCAGAACTCATCGGCCCCGACGACCTCGTCCTCCTGATGGGCGCCGGCGACATCAAGAAGCTGGGCGATGAGCTGGCCCACAAGGTCTAGGAGAGCGGTGGGATCAGGATCCCCCGGCTGGTTGCAATATTGAGCTGGAAAACGAAAAGCAACCTCGCGTGGCTCGGCGCGCTGCCGGGGGTCAAAGAGGACGAGCCGCTCGCCTCGCGCACGTCGTTCGGGATCGGAGGCCCGGCCGAGTTCTTCCTCGAACTCGCCCGACCTGAGGCCATCGAGAAAGCGCTCGACGGCTGCCGCCAGCGCGGCATTCCTTATCTATTGCTGGGCGCCGGGACCAACCTGCTGGTCGCCGACAAAGGCGTGGAGGGACTTGTCGTGCGCGTGGTCAACCGGGAGCACGAGATCGAAGGCACGCGCGTGCGCGCCGGGGCGGGGCTGAAGATGATGCGCCTGGCACGGATCGTCGCCGACGCCAACCTCCGCGGCTTCGAGTTCGCGATCGGCGTCCCGGGCACCGTGGGAGGGGCCGTGTACCAGGATGCCGGCTGCTGGGGCAAGGAGATGCGCGAGGTCCTGGTCGAGGCCGAGGGCTTCGTGCCCGGGAAGGGCCGGCAGAGATGGACGGCTCCCGCGCTCGAGCTCGGCTATCGCACCTCCGCGCTCCGCGACGGGGATCTGAAGGGCGCGCTCGTCGTCTCGGCCACGGTGCATCTGCAGCGCGGCGACGGGGAGGAGGCGAGGCAGCTGATGGCCAGGCTCACGCGCGAGCGCAGCGAGACGCAGCCGATCAAGACCAAGAACTGCGGCAGCGTCTTCAAGAACCCGCCGGGCGACTCCGCGGGCAGGCTCGTCCAGGCCGGCGGCTTGAAGGGCGCGCGCAAAGGCAACGCAGCCGTGTCCACTCTGCACGGCAACTTCATCGTCAACGAGGGCGGCGCGACGGCGGCCGACGTGCGCAGGCTGATCGAGCATGTCATGGCCGAGGTCAAGCGACGGTTCGGCGTCCAGCTCGAGCCTGAGGTCGAGATGGTGGGCCGCTGGAGATGAGGCTCGCAGTCCTGAGGGGAGGGAAGTCGGCCGAGCGAGAGGTGTCGATGCGCTCAGGGGAGCAGGTCGCCAAAGCGCTGCGCGGGCGCGGGCACGACGTGACCTCCGTCGACCTAGACGCGAGCACCTGGGACGTGCTGCGCGATGGCGGCTTCGATTGTGTCTTCAATGCGCTTCACGGCCGGCTCGGAGAGGACGGGACGGTGCAGGGGATGCTCGAGCTCCTTGGCCTGCCCTACACCGGCTCGGGCGTGCTCGCGTCGGCCCTCTGCATGGACAAGGCGCGCGCGGGCCGGATCCTGGCGGCGATCGGGCTGCACGTCCCCGACTTCGAAGAGCTGGAGATCAAGCAGGGCGTGGCCGCCGATGTGGTGGAGCGGCTCGTCTCCAGGTTCGGGTTGCCGGTGGTCGTCAAGCCTGTGCGCGAAGGCTCGACCATCGGCCTCACGATCGCGAAGGACGAAGACGCGGTGGCGAGCGGACTGGTCCTGGCCGCCCGCTACGACCGGCGCGTGCTGGTGCAGCGGTTCGCGGCCGGGACCGAGATCACGGTGGGAGTGCTGGCAACGCCCGAGCTGCAGGTGCTGCCGACCCTGGAGATCGTGAGCGAGAACCCCGTGTACGACTACGACGCGAAGTACACGGAGGGGCGATCGCACCACATCATCCCGGCGCGCATCCCCGAGGCCGAGCGAGTGGCCGCCTCCGCGGCCGCCGCCCGTGCCTTCACCGAGCTCGGATGCTCCGGCATGGCGCGGGTGGACATCATCGTCGAGGCAAGTGGGACTCCCTGGGTGCTCGAGGTCAACACCGTCCCGGGTCTGACCGAGCTCTCGCTGCTTCCCGATGCCGCGCGCGCGGCCGGGATCGAGTTCGACGCGCTGTGTATGCGCCTGGTGGAGCACGCCGTCGGCCGGCACCGTCACCGCGTGGGGCCCACCGCGGTATGAGGTTCCGCCGCCGAAGCTCAGTCCTGCCTCGCGCTCCCTGGCCCAAAGGTCTCGAGCGCACCGAGCCGCTGAAGGGCCAGCTGTGGACGCGCTCCGAGAAGGCGCTCAAGCCGCCGGACGTGCACTGGGCGTGGCGTGCGCTCGCCGCGGGAGTGGCTGTGCTGGAGACGGTCCTGCTGGGCTGGCTGTGGTTCGGTCCCGCGTTCGCGGTCCGCACAGTCGAGATCAGGGGCGCCCACCACCTGAGCGCGAGCCAGGTCGCCGCGGCGGCCGGAGTCTCGGGGGGGACGGTGATCTCGATCGACGGACAGACCGCGCAGGGCCATCTGCTGGACCAGGTGTGGGTGCGCACAGCGACGGTCCAGCCCGAGCTGCCCGGGACGGTGGTGATCAAGGTGAGCGAGTGGGAGCCCATCGCCGCCTACCACGCGGGCCCGTCGACGAAGCTCTTCCTGATGTCGAGCCAGGCGATCATCCTCGGCCCGACGCCGGCGGGCGGCGGCCTGGTCGACATCCAGGGTCCCGCGGGCAAAGATCCGGGGGTGGGCGAACGCCCTCTCGACCCGCAGCTGCTCACGGCGCTCGTGAACATGGCGCGCGTCTTCCCGACGCTGCTGGGCCAGGACGTGGCGGGGTTCGTCTTCGACTCCTGCGGCAACCTCACGCTCATCGCCAAGCGCGGTTGGAAGGTCTACTTTGGCCGCGTGCTGACGCCGGAGGAGTTCGCGACGCTCCGCGACAAGCTGACCGCTCTGAAGGCAATCGCCGGCCAGGTGAACTACAGCTCGCCGGACCTGCTTTACGTAAACGTCATGAATCCGGCGGAGCCCGCCGCAGGCTTCAAGTCTCGACAGCCCGCGCCCGCCTCGCCCGCGCCGAGCTCGACACCGACGCCGAACCCATGCAGGTGATCGTCGTCGCGGTCCTGTTTGTGATCCTCGGGGTGATCCTCGGCCTCCTCTCGCCGGTCACCATCCCGATCACCTACGCGCGCTATACCGCGGTCGCGCTCCTCGCTGCGCTCGATTCCATCTTCGGCGCGTTCAAGGCCTACATCGCGGGCACGTTCGAGCCGCGCGTGTTCTTCAGCGGCCTGATCACGAACATGCTCCTCGCCGGAGGCCTGACCTACTTCGGCGACAAGCTGGGCGTCGATCTCTCGATCGCGGCCATCGTCGCGTTCGGCGTGAGGATCTTCAACAACCTGGGGGCCATCCGCCGCCACTACCTGTAGGCGCCTGACCATCCGCGCCAAGGACGATCGCGGTGGGGGGCGATCTGCGGACACACTGAGAAGTTGCTCAGAGGGCTCAACCGCGTGTTCCTTCCGCCACAATCGACGCCGCGATGGCGACGCCTCCCCCGGACCGGCCCTCGTGGCTCGACGCGCCGCCGCCTGAACCCCCAGCGCCGCCGCCTGTCGCGGTTGAAGCTCCCCAGCCATGGAACACGCCTGTGCCCGCGAGCATGTCGCGGGTATGGATCTACATGACGGGGGCAGTTCTGATCACCGTTATCGCCCTGGCCGGCCTGGGCGTTTACGGTCTCATGCACTCGACCGCCAACGTCGAGACGCACATCGCACCGCCGTCACCACTCATCTCCGACTACGAGCGCGCGGACCGCTTCCTCAACGTCGACCTCGGGCCGGCGCTGGTGGAGACCAACCAGGCGCTGCCCGGAGTGAACGCGCAGTGCACCGCGAGCCTGCCGCCTCCGTGCAAGGACGCCTTGATCACGCTCAACAAGGCGATGCTCGACCTGGACAACGCGATGACCAACAACCAGCGCGACATACCCCCGTGCATCGGGCCCCAGGTGCAGCAGTTCAAGGACGATTGGAGCGGCATGGAGCAGGGCGTGTCGATGGCGATCGGCGGCTACACGGCCAACAGCCGGGCGCTGATCATCCAGGGCTTGCAGAAGTACGCGGCCATCGCCCAGTTCATCAAGCCCGACGTCGACCGGATCAACGCGGCGCGGCAGACCTGCAAGAAGACGCTCTAGCGGCGTCCGACCACAAGCGCTAGGCCGCCCATGGGCTCGGGACACAAAATCTAGCCCCGCAGCGACCCATCAGCCGATATACTTCCGGCAACCCGCCCTCACCATCTAGTCGTTCCAGGAGGCGTTCCAGCACAGTTTTGCAGCGGCGGAAGAAAACCGTCGGTCTCGACCTGGGCACATCCCGGGTCGCGGTTGTCATCGCAGAGTCTGACGATCCCGGCACGCCGGTGACGATCCTCGGCGTCGGCGAGAGCCCGTCCGAAGGTCTACGCAAGGGCGTCGTCGTCAACCTCGAGAAGACGATCGCGTCCATCCAGGCCGCGACGGTCGCCGCCGAGCGGATGGCCGGCCAGCGTATCGAGTCGGTTGTCGTCTCCCTGGGCGGCACTCATCTCTGGAGCCAGAACTCGACGGGCGTCGTCGCGGTCGCGCATCCCGACCACGAGATCGGCGACGACGACGTCCACCGCGTGGTCGAGGCGAGCCGCGCCATCAGCGTCGCCAGCGACCGTCAGGTCATACACGTCATCCCGCGCGCGTATACGGTGGACGGCCAGGACGGGGTGCGCGACGCCATCGGCATGACGGGCCACCGTCTCGAGGTCGAGACGAACATCATCACCGGCGCGCAGACCGCGGTCCAGAACGTCATCAAATGCGTGCACGGAGCCGGCTTCGACGTCGAGGACGTCGTCTGTGCCGGCCTCGCGGGCGGCGAGGGCGTGCTCACGGGGCAGGAGATCGAGCTGGGCGTGTGCCTGGTCGAGATCGGCGCCGGCACGACCAACGTCGTCGTCTTCACCGAAGGCTCGGCGCGCCACCTGGCCGTCCTGCCGGTCGGCGGCAACCACGTCACGAGCGACATCGCCATCGGGCTGCGTACGACGCTCGACGAGGCGGAGGGCCTGAAGCTGAACTACGGCCACGCCCTGGCCGACGTCATCGACCACGGAGAGAAGGTCGAGGTCAGGCAGGTCGGCGGCGACCGCATCCAGGCGCTGCCCCGCCGCTTCCTGGCCGAGATCATCGGCCCGCGCATGCTCGAGATCTTCCAGATGGCGCGCGAGGAGGTGCGCAAGTCGGGCTTCGAGCAGCTGCTGCCCGCGGGCGTGGTCGTCGCCGGCGGAGGCTCGCGCCTGATGGGCACGATGGACGCGGCGCAGTCGGTGTTCAACACCGCGTCGAGGCTCGGTCAGCCCCTCGGGCTTGCGGGCCTCGCCGACAAGGCGCACGGACCGTCTTTCGCCGTCGCGGCCGGGCTGGTGAAGTGGGGGGCGCGCGATCGCGGCGTCCACGCCGGGACGCGCCAGCCGGTCACCCTCGGCAACACGTATCAAAAAACAGTGAGGTGGCTGCGAGATTTTTTCTAGAGAACACACCAAGAACCAACTTGAGCTCGCCATGGCACACAGAAAAGCGAAGGAGGATCACCTGATCGTCATGAAAGAGAGCGAGTTGCACGAAGGGCGGGCGAGGATAAAGGTCGTCGGCTGCGGCGGCGGGGGCGGCAACGCGGTCAACCGCATGATCTCGAAGGCGCTCAAGGTGCAGTTCATCGCCGTCAACACCGACAAGCAGGCGCTCGAGCGCTGTCAGGCCGACATCAAGGTCCAGATCGGCAACAAGGTCACGCGCGGCCTGGGCGCCGGCGGCGACTGGACCCGGGGTCGCGACGCGGCCGACGAGAGCCGCACGGAGCTGTCCGCGGTCGTCCAGGAGTCGGACATGGTGTTCATCACCGCCGGCATGGGCGGGGGCACCGGCACCGGATCGGCCTCGATCGTGGCCGAGATGGCGAAGGAGGCGGGAGCGCTGACCATCGGCGTGGTGACGCGCCCGTTCTCATTCGAGGGAAGGATCCGCAACGACACCGCCGAGGAGGGCATCAAGGCCCTTCGCGGCCAGGTCGACGCCCTGATCGTCATCCCCAACGACCGTCTGGCGCAGGTCGCCTCGTCGAAGACCACGCTGGAGGAGGCGTTCCGGATGGCGGACGACGTCCTCCGCCAGGGCGTGCAGGGCATCTCCGACCTCGTCACGCAGCCGGGCGTCATCAACCTCGACTTCGCGGACGTCAAGGCGATCATGGAGAACGCGGGCGAGGCGCTCATGGGCATCGGCCACGGCGCCGGCGACTCGCGCGCCGAGGACGCGGCCAAGCAGGCCGTGGCCAGCCCGCTGCTCGAGACGTCGATCGACGGCGCCAAGGGCATCCTCTTCAACATCACCGCCGGCAAGGACATCACCCTCCAGGAGGTCCAGAAGGCGGCGGAGATCGTGCGCGCGGCGGCGGACCCGGGCGCCAACATCATCTTCGGCGTGGTCCGAGACGACACGATGGGCGGCGAGATCAAGATCACCGTGATCGCCACCGGCTTCGCGGGCAAGACCCAGCACGAGACGAGGCAGGAGTCGACGCGTCGTACGATCGAGCGGCCCGAGTTCGGCCCCGAGGAGCTCGGGGACATCAACATCCCCGCGTTCCTGCGCAACAGGATGTAGGGATTCAAGGAGATTTGTGCGCTGCCCGTACTGCGGTCACCACGACCTGAAGGTGGTCGACTCGCGCGACTCGGAGGTCGGCGAGGCGATCCGCCGCAGGCGCGAATGCCTGCAGTGCGGGCAGCGGTTCACGACGTACGAGCGCATTGAGACGGTCCCCTTCTTCGTCACCAAGAAGGACGGGCGGCGCGAGGACTTCGACCCGCAGAAGCTGTTCAACGGCCTGAAGAAGGCGACCGAGAAGCGCGACATCTCGCCCGAGCGCCTGCGCGCGATCGTCGACGACATCGAGGCCGAGCTCCGCCGCTCGGGGCGGGTGGAGATCCCGAGCCAGGAGATCGGGGAGATGGTCATGGAGCGGCTGCGGGACCTGGACGAGGTCGCGTACATCCGCTTCGCGTCCGTCTACCGGGAGTTCATGGACCTGCAGCAGGTCAAGCGGGAGATCGAGCAGGTACTCAGCTCGCGCCGTTCGTAACCTTCTCGGCAATGGTTTCGCAGCCGTTAGTCGCGACTATCCATGGTCCCGAGGCCCGCAATTGCTTGTTAGTCGCGACTATCCATGGTTCCGAGGCCGGTAATTGCTTGTTAGTCGCGACTATCCTCATGTCTCGGGCCGCGTGACGTGAGGACGACGCCGGCGGTCCTGATGGTGCCCGAGCTGGCCGACGAGCCCGGCTTCGTCCACGGCTTCTCCACCCTTGCCGTCGGGTCCGTGGGCCTGAAGCACGCCCCCGACCCCGGGCTGGTTCTGGGTGCGCGCAAGGCGTTTCTGCACGCCCTCGACCTTGACGGCGTCGAGCCGACGACCATCGGCTCCGTCCACGGCGCGGAGGTGGCCCGGGTCGACGAGCCCGGCGGCGCCGTCGACGACGTCGACGCTCTGCTCACCGACCGCGAGGGCGTCGCCCTCTTCGCGACTTACGCAGACTGCTACCCCATCGTGCTGTGGGACCCGGAGAAGCGCGTCGCCGGGCTGGTCCACGCGGGCTGGCGGGGGACGCAGGCCGGCGTGTCCGCGGCCGCCGCGCGCTTCATGCGTGACGAGTACGGCTGCCGCCACATCCGCGCGGGGATCGGCCCGGGGATCTGCGGCCGCTGTTACGAGGTGGGCGGCGAGGTGGCGGCGAAGTTCGACGCCCGCTTCATCGGCCCGAGCGCCGGCGGCAGGTGGCTGCTCGACCTGGCGGCAGCCAACGCCGCCCAGCTCGAGGACGGCGGCGTCAAGGCCGTGTACGACATCGGCATGTGCACGAAGGAGAGCTACCTCTTTCCCTCGCACCGCCGCATGCCAGACGGGACGAGGTTCGGCGCGATCGTCGCGCTCCAGTGAGCATCGAGGAAAACCTCAAAGCGGTTCGCGAGCGCATCGCCCAGGCCGGCCGCAACCCCGAGGAGGTCACGATCGTCGCGGTCACCAAGGGGTTCGGGCCAGAGGTCTGTCGGGCGGCCTTCGATGCCGGGCTGAGAATCCTGGGCGAGAACCGAGTCCAGGAGGCGGTGGTGAAGATGGACGCGGTACAGGGCCCGGAGTGGCACCTCGTCGGCCACCTGCAGACGAACAAGGCCAGGGCCGCCGCCGGCCGGTTTGCGCTCATCCAGTCGGTCGACTCGCGCCACCTCGCCGACGCGCTGGCGCGGGTCAACGTCGAGCAGAAGGTCCTGGTCGAGGTCAACGTCGCGCGCGAGCCCCGCAAGACCGGCGTTGACCCGGCCGGGGCGCAAGAGCTGCTCGACGCGGTCGCCGAGATGCTCGACCTCCAGGGCCTGATGGCGATGGGACCGGCCGAAGGCGATCCGCGACCGGCCTTCGACGAGCTGCGTACCATCCGCGACGAGGCTCAGCAGCGACTGGGGAAGCCTCTACCTATCCTTTCCATCGGTATGAGCGGCGACTTCGAGGTGGCGGTCAAAGCTGGAAGCACGATGGTGCGCCTCGGCACGGTGCTCTTCGGGCCGCGGCCGCGATGACGGGACCGATCGACCTGCTGGTCTTCGTTATCCAGGCCTTCCTGATCATCGTCCTGATCCGGGTTGTCTTCTCCTTCGTCAGCCCGTTCCCGACCAACCCGATCTCGCGGTTCGCGTGGCGGGTGACGGAGCCGGTCCTGGCGCCGATCCGCCGCCTCCTCCCGCCGATGTCCGGGCTCGACCTCTCGCCGCTCGTCGTGTGGCTGGTGGCGATCGTGCTCATCCAGTTCCTCGGGAGCCTCCACTAGAATCGATCTCACTCGGCGACGACGGAGACAGGTAGGTCTCGTCTGAGCGGTCGACAGAGAGCGAGGGCCAGGTGAGAGCCTCGCGGCCGATGACGGGGCTGAGATCACTCCCGAGCCGTGACCCAACGAGGGCCCGAGGTGATTGCCTCGGGAATCTGGGTGGTACCGCGGGTCTTGGCGAAGACTCGTCCCAGACGCAAGCCTGGATTTGTGTTTGGGAGTGAGAGTGTTCGAGAAAGTCGACCAGAGAGTGAGCTTCCCGGAGCTCGAGACCCAGCTCATGGCGAAGTGGAAGGAGGAGAACACCTTCCAGCGCTCGCTCGAGCTGCGCCAGGGCCGCCCGCGGTTTGTCTTCTACGAAGGTCCGCCGACCGCCAACGGCAAGCCCGCGACGCACCACATCCTCGCGCGCGCGTTCAAGGACCTCTTCGGCCGCTACAAGACGATGAAGGGCTTCTACGTCGAGCGCAAGGCCGGCTGGGACACGCACGGCCTGCCGGTCGAGATCGAGGTCGAGAAGAAGCTCAACATCTCGGGCAAGTTCGCGATCGAGAACGAGATCGGCGTCGAGCGCTTCAACGAGCTGTGCCGGCAGAGCGTCTACGAGTACGTCGACGAGTGGCGTGCCTTCAGCGAGCGCATGGCTTTCTGGCAGGACTACGACAACGCGTACTGGACGCTGACCTCCGAGTACATCCAGTCGGTCTGGTGGGCGCTGAGCGAGATGTGGAAGCAGAACCTCGTCTACAAGGGCTTCCGGGTGGCCCCGTACTGCTCGCGCTGCGCCACGCCGCTGTCCAGCCACGAGCTGTCGCAGGGATACCGCGACAACGTGCCGGATCCGAGCGTGTACGTTCGCTTCCGGCTCAAGGACCAGCCGGACACCTCGATCCTCGCCTGGACGACGACGCCCTGGACGCTGCCCGGCAACGTCGCGCTGGCGGTGGGCGACGACGTCGACTACATCAAGGTCAAAGAGGGTGACGAGTTCCTGATCCTGGCCGAGGCGCGGCTGGCGGTGCTCAAGGAGCCGCCGAACGTGGTCGAGCGCATGCAGGGCCGCGACCTGGTGGGGCTCGAGTACGAGCCGCTCTACCCCTACTCGGTCCCGGAGCAAGGCAAGGCGCACTACGTGGTCGACGCCGACTTCGTCTCCACCGACGAAGGCACGGGCGTCGTGCACACGTCAGCGCTTTACGGCGTCGACGACCTGCGCCTGTGCCAGGAGAAAGGGATCCCGTTCAAGCACACGGTCGGCCTGGACGGAAAGTTCCTGCCCTACGTCGAGAAGTTCGCCGGCCTGCACGTCAAGGAGGCCGACCCGGTGATCACCGACGACCTGAGGGCTCGCGGCCTCCTCTACAAGGCCGAGACGATCCTCCACACCTACCCCGAGTGCTGGCGCTGCAAGACGCCGCTCATCTACTACGCGCTCGACGCGTGGTACATCCGGACGACGGAGCGCAAGGCCGAGCTGATCGCCAACAACAGCGCGACCAACTGGGTGCCGGCGCACATCAAGACCGGGCGCATGGGCGACTGGCTGGAGAACAACATCGACTGGCAGTTCTCGCGCACCCGGTACTGGGGCACGCCGGTGCCGATCTGGATCTGCGAGCAGTGCGCCGAGCAGCGGATCGTCAGCTCCGCCAAGGAGCTGGGTCTCGGTGAGGACGCGGACCTGCATCGCCCTTACATCGACGCGGTGACCCTGAGGTGCGAGAAGTGCGAGGGTGTGATGCGGCGCGTGCCCGAGGTCCTCGACACCTGGTTCGACTCCGGGTCGATGCCGTTCGCCCAGCGCGGCTATCCCCGCAAGGACATCGAGCTCTTCGAGGAGACGTTCCCCGCCGAATTCATCTCCGAGGCGATCGACCAGACGCGGGGCTGGTTCTACACCCTCCTCGCCATCTCCACGCTGCTCTTCAAGCAGAACTCGTACCGGAACGTGATCTGCCTCGGCCACGTGGTCGACCCCGCGGGCAAGAAGGCGTCCAAGTCGCGCGGCAACGTGCTCGACCCGAACTACCTGTTCGACACGTTCGGCTCGGACGCGGTGCGCTGGTACTTCTACACCTCGACCCAGGTGGGGGAGAACTACCGCACGGGCGACGCCGCCCTCCGCGAGACCGTGCAGCAGTTCTTCATCCCGCTGTGGAACTGCTTCTCGTTCTTCGTCACCTACGCTCGCCTGGACAGGTTCGACCCGACCCGGGAGCAGGTACCGCTTGCCCAGCGACACGTCCTCGACCGGTGGCTGATGTCGCGACTGAACAACCTGGTCGCCAGCGTCAACACCGGCCTCGACTCCTACGACGCGGTCGAGCCGGCGCGCCGGATCCAGCGCTTTGTCGACGACCTGTCGAACTGGTACATCCGGCGCTCGCGCCGTCGCTTCTGGAAGTCGCAGTCGGACGTGGACAAGCTGGCCGCATACCAGACCCTGTACGAAGCGCTGCGCACGGTGGCCGGGCTGATGGCGCCCTTCGCACCGTTCACCGCGGACGCGATCCACCGCAACCTGTGTGACGGCAGATCCGTGCATCTCGCGGATTTCCCGGAGACCGTCGGCGCCGAAGACGCCGAAGTAGAGGCGCAGATGGCCCGCGCGCGCCAGGGGGTGGAGGCGGGCCTGGCCGCACGCGACGCGGCGCGGCTCAAGGTCCGGCAGCCCTTGGCCTCGATCACGCTGCCCGGCGACGAGCTGCCGGAGGAGATCGTCGCCATCATCCGCGACGAGCTGAACGTCAAGAACGTGACCTTCGGCGCGGCCGAGGTCAGGCTCGACACTGAGATCACCGAACCGCTGAAGCTGGAAGGCCTGGCGCGCGAGATCGTGCGCGTCATCCAGGACCGGCGCAAGCGCCTGGGCTTCAACGTCGAGGACCGCATCGACACCCGTTACGACGCCGACGGCATGCTGGTGCGCGCCATCGAGCGCCACGCCGACTACATCAAGAGCGAGACACTTTCTGTGACCCTGAAGCTTGGCCGCGAGCACGGTTTCGAGGGCGAGCAGGGCATGATCGAAGGAGAGCAGATCTGGATCGGGCTCAAGCGAAGCTGAACGTGCGCTCGGGACGGATCGTCTTCGTCGTGGTCGCGGCCGCCGTCTTCGTGCTCGACCGCGTGACCAAGAGCATCGTCGCCGCGCAGGTGCCGTTCGGGACCGAGGTGCCCATCATCGACCACGTGGTCGGGATCACCCACGTCCACAACTCGGGCGCGGCGTTCGGGATCGCGCCCGCCGGAGCCGGCCTCTTCCTGGTCGCGTCCCTGGTGGTCGCCGTCGGCCTCGCGGTCTACGTCTTCCGCAACCCCGGCAGCGGGCTGATGAACGGCGTGCTCGGCCTGGTCATGGGCGGCACCCTGGGCAACAGCTACGAGCGCCTCGTCAACGGCACGGTCACCGACTTCATCAACTTCCACTTCTGGCCGGTGTTCAACGTCGCGGACTCGGCGGTCTCGATCGGCGTCGTCTTGCTCATCGCGGGCTACTTCATACGCAGACCCACCGCCTGACCCGGCCGAACACGGATAGTCGCGACTATCCAGGGTTTTCGCGTCGCACCAGTACTGATAGTCGCGACTATCAAGGGTTTCCGCCTGGCGGTACTACTGATAGTCGCGACTATCCAGGGTTCCCGCCTGGCACCTGTACGGTTAGTCGCGACTATCCGAGAAAGAGCCCCACGAACTCGGAGCCTGCGGCATGAGTTCGCGGGGACCGCTCAAGACCCTGACCGCCGCCGCGGCGTCGCCGCGTCTGGACCGCTTCCTGGCCGAGCACGGGCCGGGCCTCAGCCGATCCGCCGCCGCGCGGCTCATCCGGGAGTCGGCCGTCCTGCTCAATGGCAAGCCTGGCCGGGCCTCCGACCGCGTGGCGACGGGCGACGTGGTCGAGTACCACCTGCCCGAGCAGCGCGCACCGACGATCGCGGCCGAGGACATCGCGCTCCAAGTGCTCTACGAAGACCGCGATCTCGTCGTCGTCGACAAGCCCTCCGGCATGGTCGTGCACCCTGCCGCTGGACACTACTCGGGCACTCTCGTCCACGCGCTGCTCGGGCTGGGCGGCGCGTGGTCCGCGGCCGGCGGGGAGACGCGTCCCGGCATCGTGCACCGCCTGGACAAGGGGACGTCCGGGCTCATCGTGGCCGCGCGCAACGACGCAGCCCACCGCGCGCTCTCTGCGCAGCTGGCCGACCGGACTATGAGCCGGACGTACCTCGCCGTCGTGCGCGGCCGGGTGAAGGCGGACGCGGGCGAGCTCGAAGGTCCCATCGGCCGGCATCCGAAGGAGCGCAAGCGGATGGCGGTGGTGGCGGGCGGGCGCTTCGCGCGCACGCGCTACCAGGTCGTCGAACGGAGGCGAAGCCATACGCTTTTGCGCTGTGAGCTCGACACCGGCCGCACCCACCAGATCCGCGTCCACCTGGCGACGCTCGGCCACCCGGTGGCCGGCGACGTCGAGTACGGCGGACGCGACAGCGGCGCCGCGCGGCCGATGCTTCACGCCTGGCGGCTGCGGCTGCGCCATCCCCGGACCGGCGAGGAGATGACGTTCGAAGCGCCGCCGCCGGCCGACTTCCACGATTTCTGGGAAGCAGCCCATTGATGAGGCGCGGCCTCCTGGTCGTGATCTCCGGGCCGTCGGGCGTGGGCAAGGACACCGTGATCCACCGCCTGCTGGATCTTGACCCCAACCTCGTCTACTCGGTGTCGGGCACCACGCGCATGCCGAGGCCGGGGGAGAAGCCCGACGAGAACTACACATTTCTGAGCCGAGACGAGTTCGAAAAGCTCGTGGCGCAAGGGGCGTTCCTGGAGCATGCGACCTACAACGGCAACCTGTACGGCACCTTCCGGGACCGGGTCGAGAAGACGCGGGACCAGGGCCGGGATATGGTGCTGAAGATCGACGTCCAGGGCGCCGAGCAGGTGCGCCGGCTCATGCCCGACGCGATCCTGATCTTCGTGGTCGCGCCCTCGGAGAACGAGTTGAGGGAGCGCCAGGAGAAGAGGGGGAGCGAGTCGGCCGAAGACCTTGCCTCGCGCCGCCGGATCGCCGAGCGCGAGATGACCCAGGCCTCCCACTACGACCACGTGGTCACCAACGACGACGTCGAGCGGGCGGCGGCCGAGATCCTGGACCTGATCCGCCGCGCGCGGGCGTCGCAAACTTAGGCCCGACGTGCCGCTAGACCCGACCCCGGTGCCCGACGAGCTGCGCGGCCTGCGCGTCGCCCTGCTGGTCTCGGGCGGCATCGCCGCCTACAAGGTCGTGGACCTGGCCTCCGCCCTCACCCAGGCCGGCTGCCAGGTGCGGGTGGCTATGACGTCGTCGGCGATGCGGTTCGTCGGCCCCGCGACGTTCATGGGCGTGACGGGACACGCCGCGCTGACCGGGCTGTGGACGGCCGATGGCTCTCCAGAGCCGCACGTCTCGCTGGGCGACTGGGCGCAGCTGATCCTTGTCGCTCCGGCGACGGCCAACGTCATCGGCCGGATCGCCTCCGGACGTTCGGATGACATCGTCACGGCCACGCTGCTCGCAGCGCGCTGTCCGGTAGTCGTCGCACCGGCCATGAACGACGCGATGTGGTCGAAGCCCGCGGTGCAGGAGAACCTCGGCACGCTCCGCCACCGCGGCGTCACCGTGGTCGAGCCCGAGTCGGGGCGCCTCGCCAGCGGCCACTCGGGTACTGGCAGGCTCGCAGGCGCGCAGGCGATC
>Ga0209058_1001731_pt1 | contig 18346 bp, 16 predicted proteins | sample GraSoiAngelo_147_FD_185904 | JGI IMG/M metagenome (GOLD analysis project Ga0209058, IMG submission 185904) | Grasslands soil microbial communities from the Angelo Coastal Reserve, California, USA - 14_1009_05_40cm (SPAdes) (version 2) | ecosystem: Environmental > Terrestrial > Soil > Grasslands ... | reverse complement strand
GCCCCCGGACTACGCCCGGCCCACCACGATCGGCACGCTGCCGATCTCGGGCAATCGCTTCGTGGCGCTCGTCGCCACGCTGGTGCTGCTGGGCCTGTTCTACCTGGTGATCAAGAAGACGTGGGTGGGCCGCGCGCTGCGCGGCGCCGCCCAGAACCGCGTCGGCATCCAGACCGCGGGGATCGACGTGCTCAGGCTGGACATGCTGGCCTTCGGCATCGGCGTCGCGCTGGCCGCCGCGGCCGGCGCGCTGCTGGCCCCGGACTTCCTCGTGTACCCCGAGAACGGCGCGATCTCGACCTTCAAGGGGTTCGAGATCATCGTCATCGGCGGGCTCGGCTCGGTCCTCGGCAGCATTGTGGGCGGCGTCCTGCTCGGCGTGATCGAAGCGCTGGGCTCGGTCTTCATCTCGGCGGCGTACAAGGACCTCTACGGCTTCGTGCTGCTCATCGCGCTGCTCGTCCTGCGGCCCACCGGGCTCTTCGGCGAGCGCGAGCGGAGCGTGTAGGCGAGCTTGACCTTCGTGACGGCCTGGTCGGGATGGGCGGGATTGGGAACAAGCCGTCTGCGCTGACAATCGACGAACAGGTCGAGCTTCTCGAGCACCGTCTGGCCGATCAGAACCTCGTCGCCCCGGATCAACGCATCCTCGAGCGTACTGCGTCCTTCGAGTTCGACCACGACCGGCCCGGTAACGTCCACCGCTTCCGTCCGTCCGTCGGCGTACTCCGCGAGCTGCTGGCCGCGCGTGGCGAGCCCGAGGCGAGCCACGACCTCCGGGGGCAGCACAGTCCGCACGGCGCCGGTGTCCACGAGTGCGTCCGCGTCATAGGTCCTGACCTGGTCAGCCGATAGCACTCCGCGCCGGACCAGCTCTTCGTCGACGGCGTTTGTCAATCTCGCTTTGACCCGAACCTCACCCATGCGCGACGTCAATGATGAGGCCCCTCCCCTCTCGTCGCAATTGTGTGCAAGATCATACACCTCGGAGACCGCTGCTCGAGCAGACGCGGCGGTGGCAATGGCCGATCCGATCAGGTCGCCGTTGCAGGCCGGGCATCCTCAGTCGCGCAACTGGCTCGGCGCCAGCGCCGCCGCCAGCGCCGGGATGCGCGCGGCCAGCCGGCGGCCGAGCGCGCCACTGATCCCCACCAGCCCCCCGGGATAGCCGCGGGCGATCAGGATCACCAGCAGGGCGAAGAGCACCATGCGGACTTCGCCCCACGCCCGGAGCGCCTCCGAGAGCACCTCGATGAACACCGCCCCCACGATGGGGCCGGGGAAGGTCCTGAGGCCGCCGACGATCACCATGACGACGATGATCGCCATCTCGTTGAACTTCATCGGCGTCGGCGACAGCAAGCCCACGTAGTGGCCCTGGAAGCCGCCGGCGACCGCGGCGAAGACCGCCGACACCGCGAACACGAACCGCTTCCACTTGAACGTGTCCACGCCCATCACCGCGGCCGCCTCCTCGTCGTCGCGGATCGCGCGCATGTACGATCCGACGCGCGAGTCGACGATCTGCCGCGCGGCGAGGATGGCGGCGAGCGCCAGCCCGAGGAACAGGAAGTAGTACGGCGTGGGGCGCGGCGTGCTGAACAGGAACGGCGCGGTCAAGCCGAGGTCGCCGCGGGTGATCTGGTACTCGACGGTGACGAGGAGCCGGAGCGACTCGGCGAAGGCCCAGGTGGCGAGCGCCAGGTAGATCGCGCGCATCCGGAGGCACAGCGTGCCGAGCCCGTAGCCGATCGCCGCGGCCACCAGGGCACCCCCCACGATGCCGACCAGAATCGGGGCACCCGCGTACAGGACGAGCAGCGCCGAGGTGTAAGCGCCCACGCCGGCGAAGGTGTGGTGCGCGAGCGAGAACTGGCCCGTGTAGCCGGCGAGCAGGTTCCAGCCGATGGCGAGCACGACGTAGTAGAGGCTCGTGACCAGCACGTGGGTGTGGTACTCGGAGGCGGCCCACGGCAGCCACGCGAACGCCGCGTACGCCAGCAGGCACCAGCCGACGCGGCGGACGAAGCGCGGCACGATCAGGCGCCGAGCAGCGAGTCGCGGATGATCTCGCGCAGCTGGTCGGCGAACGCCTGGCGCGGCCCCTCGCGGCGCACGCGGCCGATCTCGAGCATGTAGAGGTAGTCGGAGACCTCGACGGCCTTGGTGACGTTCTGGTCGACGAGGAGAATCGTCACGCCGGCGGACCGGACCTCGAGCAACCGCGCGTAGACCTGCGCCGCGATCCGCGGCGCCAGGCCCGCCGAGGGCTCGTCGACCAGGAGCAGCGTCGGATCGGTCACCAGCTCCTTGGCGACCGAGAGCATCTTGGCCTCGCCACCTGAGAGCCCTGTCGCGCGCAACCGCCGCTTCTCGCGCAGCCGCGGAAACGCCACGTAGGCGCGCTCCAGCATAGAGGCGACGCGCGCGCGGTCGTGGCGGTACACCCAGCTCCCGATCTGGAGGTTCTCGTGCACCGTGAGCTGGGGAAAGACGTTCGCCCCCTGCGGCACGTACCCGATCCCCAGCCGCTTGAGCGCGTGAGGCGCCAGGCTCTGGACCTCGCGACCGTCGAAGACGATCCGACCCTGACGCGCATGGAGGAATCCGAAGATCGTCTTGAGCAGCGTCGACTTCCCGGCGCCGTTGGGCCCGATGACGCCGGTGACGCTGCCCCCCGCGACGGTCATTCGAAGGTCGTTCAGGATGTCGATCCCCTCGACGTATCCGGCGACGACGCCCTCGAGCTCGAGCAGCGCCATCAGCGCCCCAGGTAGGCTTCGACGACCACGGCGTGGTTGGCGATCTCCTCGAACGAGCCTTCGGCGATCAGCTGGCCCTCGTGCATGACCGAGACGCTGGGGCAGAGCCGGCGCAGCGTGGCCATCTCGTGGGACACGATCAGGAACGTCACGCCCTCCTCGCGGTTCATCTGGAGGATGGTCTCCATGATCGTGTCCTTGATCGACGGGTGAACGCCCGCGAAGGGCTCGTCCATCAGGAACAGATGGATCGGGCTCACCATCAGGCCGCGCGCGATCTGGAGCAGCATGCTCTGGCCACCCGAGAGCTCCTTGGCCACGTCGTGGCGCTTCTCGTCGAGTGTGAGGAGCGCCAGGAGCCGGCGCGCCCGGTCGAGGATGTCGGCCCGTGGGCGCGGCCGGCCCAGATCGATCGCCGCGAGGGCCGGCACCATCGCGTTCTCGAGCACGGTCATGTTCCCGAAGAGCTTCGGGATCTGGAACGTCCGGGCTACGCCGCGCGCGGTGATCAGGTGCGGCGGCAGGCGGTCGATGCGCTCGCCGCGCAGACGGATCTCGCCGGCATCGGCGCGATAGAGGCCCGAGAGCAAGTTCACCGTCGTCGTCTTGCCCGAGCCGTTGGGGCCGATGAGTCCACGCACCTCGCCGGCGCGGAGCGTGAGCGGGAGCCCATCGACGGCCACGAGCCCGCCGAACTGTTTGGTGAGCCCGCGCGTCTCGAGCAGCCAGCCGTCCGCGGCGCCGGGCGCGCTCGTCACACCAGGGGCTCCCACTGCCAGACGACCGCCGGGGCGCGCGCAGTGCGCGCTGCAGGCCGTCGCGGGGCCGCAGTGCGAGCCGCAGGGCGGCCCGGGGGCTGGGGCCCCCAGGCCCGAGGCGAGCAGTACGAACAGGCCCCGCCGGCCGCGGCGCGACTATGAATCATGGTCGCCGGACTCCGGCGGTCAGTCGATCATGCCGGCCGCGGCGGCAGGCCGGCGGCGAGGGAGCCGTGGAGCATGGCGACCAGCGACACGATGTCGAAGACGGGGCGTCCGGTCTCGCGCTGGATGTCGCCGGCATACGGCGGCATGTTCGTGCACTCGAGCACGATCGCGCCGACGTCGGCGTGGTCGGTGACGAGCCGGCGGGCGACCCGCACGTGCTCCTCGCGCGCGACGTCGACGTCGAGGATCAGCTCGTTGCCGAGCAGCACCCGGGTGAACTCCTTCTCGGTCTCCATCCCGGCCACGGCGAGCGGAACGTCCGAGCCGATGCCAGCGCCCGCGAGGTGCTCCGGTGTCAGCGACGCCGCGTTCACGGTCATGATGCCGACGCGCTGTCCCGGCGGCAGCAAGCGATGGACGAGCGGGACCAGCAGGAGGCTCGAGGTGAACACCGGCACGCTGACGGACTTGGCGAGCTCGCGCTGGAACTTGACGAGGAATCCACAGTTCGTGGTGATCGCGCCCACGCCCTCGCTCTCGAGCTGCCGCGCGCCGTCGACGAACGCCCCCAGCAGCCCCGCCGCGCCCTGGCGGACGACACGATCCGGATCGGCGCCGGCGACGCGGTGGTAGCGGACGGGGAACGGGAAGGTCGCGGCGTTGCCCATGTCGCCGGGGATGCGCGGGAACCGCGTGTCGAGCATGAGGATCCCGACCGTGAAGCCGTACTGGTTGAAGCCGCCCGCGACGCGCCCGGACGTCATGGCACCCTACTCTACCCTGCTTCTTCCTTTCGAGGCCGCGTGAGCTTATCCTCATCGGCACCATGAAGATCGACGTTTTCCCGCACATCATGCCGCGCCGGTATTTCGAGCGGATGATCCAGGTCGCGCCGCCGGGCATGGCCCTGCAGAAGCGGATGAGGGGCATCCCGGTCCTGGTCGACGTCGAGCAGCGCCTGCGCATCATGGACCGCTACGAGGGCTACGTGCAGGTGCTCACGCTCGCCAACCCGCCCATCGAGATCGTCGGCCCTCCCGACGTGACGCCCGACCTGGCGAAGCTCGCCAACGACGGCATGGCCGAGGTGGCCGCGAAGCATCCCGACCGCTTCCCCGGCTTCGTCGCGTCGCTGCCGATGAACAACCCCGACGCGGCCGTGCGCGAGATCGATCGGGCGATCGACGATCTGGGCGCGACCGGCGTGCAGATCTACACCAACGTCGCCGGACGCCCGCTCGACTCGCCGGAGTACCAGCCGGTGTTCGCGCGGATGGCCCAGCGCGACCTGCCGATCTGGATGCACCCGGCGCGGCCGGCGGCGTTCGCCGATTACGCCGGCGAGAAGCGGTCGAAGTACGACATGTGGTGGGCCTTCGGCTGGCCGTACGAGACATCGGTGGCGATGGGGCGCCTGGTCTTCTCCGGAATCTTCGACCGCCATCCCCGGCTCAAGATCATCACCCACCACCTCGGTGCGATGGTCCCGTTCTGCGCCGGGCGCGTCGGGGGCGGGCTGGACCAGCTCGGGAGCCGCAGCGACGATCCCGAGGACATGGGGGCGCTCGGCCGTCTCGCCAAGCGTCCGATCGACTACTTCCGGATGTTCTACGGCGACACCGCGCTCTTCGGCGCGTGGCACGCCATGGAGTCCGGGCTCGAATTCTTCGGGGCCGACCACGTCCTGTTCGGCACCGACATGCCCTTCGATCCCGAGAAAGGCCCGGGATTCATCCGCGATACGATCGAGGCGATGACACGCATGCGCGCCACCGACGAGGACAAGGCCAAGATCTACGAGGGCAATGCCCGCCGGATGCTCCGGCTGAAGCTCAAGTAGCGGTAGCCGCACGCGCAACAGAGGAGAGAACGCGATGACCAAGCGAGCGAGCGTCGAATCCACCGCCGAAGCCTACCTGGAGCTCCTGGCCGCGCGCGGTGTCGAGTACTTCTTCGCGAATTCGGGCACGGACTTCGCGCCGCTGATCGACGCCTACGCCAAGCGGCTCTCGCAAGGCCAGGCGCTCCCCCGACCCATGACGATCCCGCACGAGACGCCGGCGGTGGGCATGGCCCACGGCTACGCGATGGTGACCGGCCGACCCCAGGTGGTCATGGTCCACGTGATCGTCGGCGCCGGCAACGCGGTCGGCGGCATCATCAACGCCGCGCGCTCGAACGTGCCGATCATCTTCAGCGCCGGGCGCAACCCGCTCACCGAGTCGGGCATGCACGGCAGCCGCAATCGCGCGATCCACTGGGCCCAGGAGTCGTTCGACCAGGCCGGGATGATCCGCGAGTTCGTCAAATGGGACTACGAGCTCCGGAACTTCGGCCAGCTCGAGACCGTCGTCGATCGCGCGCTGTCGCTCGCGCAGGCGGAGCCGCAGGGCCCGATCTATCTGACGCTGCCCCGCGAGGTGCTCGCCGAGAAGCAGGAGACCTTCGAGTATGCCGAGGCGAGCCGGGCGCCCCGCCCCGCCCCGGTGGTCGCGGCGCCGGAGTCGATCGCCGAGACGGCGCGCCTCCTGGCCGCCGCGCGCAACCCGATCATCCTCACCAAGGCGGCCGGCCGCGATCCGCGCGCCGTCCCCGCGCTGGTCAAGCTCGCCGAGGCGCTGGGCGCGCCGGTCATCGATCAGTTCCACACCTACGTGAACTTCCCGCAAGACCATCCACTCCATGCGGGCTTCGACGCGACGCCGTACCTCGACGACGCCGACTGCATCGTGGCCGTCGAGTCGGACGTGCTCTGGTACCCGGCGCTCAAGGCGCCGCGGCCGGAGGCGAAGATCGTCCAGATCGCCGTCGACCCGCTGTTCGCGCGCTATCCGATCCGCGGCTTCCCGGCCGACGCGGCGCTGTCGGGCACGGTGAGCCTGAACCTCGTCGCCCTCGCCGATGCCGTGCGGCCGCGCGTCGACGCGTCGTCGGTCGGCGAGCGCACCCGGCGCTGGCACGCCGAGCACCGGCGGCTTCGCGAGGCGTGGGCCGCGACGGCGCGGAAGGCCGGGAGCGAAAAGCCGCTCGAGATGGTCTGGGTCTCGAAGTGCATCGGCGACCTCATCGACGACAAGACCATCGTGGTCGACGAGTACGACTTCGATCCGACTCAGGGCTGCTTCCGCACGCCGGGGACCTATTTCGGGTCGTCGCCGGCCGGCGGCCTCGGCTGGGGGCTCGGCGCGGCGCTCGGCGCCAAGCTGGCGGCGCCGGACAAGACCGTGATCTGCTGCGTCGGCGACGGCGCCTACATCTTCGGCGCTCCGACGGCCGCGCATTTCGTCTCGCGCGCGTACAACCTGCCGGCGCTGTTCGTGATCTTCAACAACCGCGCGTGGAACGCCGTGAAGCGCGCGGTCCGGAGCCACGCCCCCACGGGGGCCGGGGTCAAGGCCGCGACGATGCCGCTCTCCGATCTCGAGCCGGCGCCCGACTACGAGATGGTGTGCCGCGCCTCGGGCGGCCACGCCGAGCGCGTCGAGGACCCGGCGGCGTTGCCGGAGGCGCTGGCGCGCGCCCTCAAGGTCGTCCGCGACGAGAAGCGCCAGGCCCTGCTCAACGTGATCTGCAAGAAGCCGTGAAGATCGCCGCGACCGGCCCGAGCCCGCGATGGAGGAGTAGCCGGATGCTCATCCTGCTTCTCGCGTGGCTGTCGTTCGACCTCGCCACGCCGCTGCCGGGCGCCTTCGAGTTCGAGGCCGACGACTCCGAGATCGAGGAGTCCATCCACGTCCGCCGCGAGGCTCGAGGCAGCCGTGCCGCCGGCCCCGAGCGCGTGACGCCGCAGGCCCGCGCCGAGCAGCAGCCCACGCCGACGCGCCGAGTCACTTCCCGCCTGCTGGCGGCTCGCCGCTCACTCGGTGACGAGTGGCTCCCGTACGTACGGCTCGCCCATCTGCCCGCCTCGGGCCGCGCTCAGACCTCCGAAGCCCACTAGCTTCGTCATCCCGTCCGTCTCCTGAACCACGCCGCCGTCGGGCGGCGAACTGCGTCCGTCCGCACCACGGGGAGACTCGAGATGACTATCAATCGCTACGAAGGCCTGGCGATCGCCGTTGCGCTGATCGTCGTGGGGCGTGTCCTGGTCGCGATCGTCAAGGCACTGGTCGAGTGACATATGATGTTTCTCATGGATCCCGAGTTCTGGATGCGAGTCGTCGGGATCGTCGTGATCGACCTCACGCTCGCCGGCGACAACGCGCTCGTCATCGCGCTGGCGGTCCGCACACTGCCGAAGCCGCAGCAGCTGTGGGGACGGATCTGGGGGACGGCGGGCGCGGTCGGGCTCCGTCTGGCCTTCATCGCGGTCGCGACGTACCTGCTCAGCGTTCCGCTTCTGCAGCTCGTCGGCGGTCTCGCGCTCCTGTGGATCGCCTTCAAGCTCGTCCACAAGGAAACGGGCGCGGAGGGACACGTGCGTGAGGGCGGCTCGCTCCGCGAAGCCGTCTGGATCATCATCGTCGCCGACGCCGTCATGAGCCTCGACAACGTGCTCGCCGTCGCGGCGGCGGCCCATGGCGATCTGACGCTCGTGGTGTTCGGCATCGCGCTGTCGCTGCCGCTGGTCGTCTGGGGTAGCGGCGTGCTCGCGACCTTGATGAATCGGTTCGCGTGGATCATCTGGATCGGCGGAGGGATCCTCGGCTACGTCGCGGGCGAGATGATCTTGAAGGACAAGATCCTGGCCCGCTGGCTCGATACCTCCGCGGCGCGGCTCGATCTGTTCGACGTGCTGCCGCTCGTCCCGGCGATCGTGCTGGTGGCGCTCGGGTGGTGGTTCTCGACCCAGAACGGCAGAAAGAAGATGCCCGAGCGCGTCTGAATTCAGTATCCTAGGCGCCATGGCGCAGGATCTCCGGAGCTTCCTCGATCTCGTCAAGCGGCGGAAGCCCGGCGACTTCGAGATCGTCTCCCGACCGGTCGACCCGCGCTACGAGCTCACGGCGCTGGTCGTCAAGCTCGAGCGCGAGGCCAAGCGCCGGCCGGCGCTCCTCTTCGAGAACGTCACGGGCACGAAGTTCCCGGTCCTCACGAACCTGCACGCGAGCCGGCCGCGCCTCGCCGCCGCCATGAACGTTCAGCCCGAGGAGACGCAGACGACCTATCTGCGCGCGATGGAGAAGCCGGTCGCGCCGAAGGTGGTCGCCTCGGGGCCGGTGCAAGACGTCGTCCTCACGGGCGACCAGATCAACCTCTACGACTTGCCGCAGATCGTCCACCACGAGGGCGATGTCGGGGCCTACATCACGGCGGCGATCTCCTTCGCGCGCGATCCGTCGCGCGAGATCTGGAACTGCGCCTACAACCGCCTGCAGATCAAGGGCCGCGACACGACGTCGATCCACTTGACGACCGCCAAGCATCTCTGGGAGTTCCACCGGATCGCCGAGGCGCGGAACGAGCCGCTGCCCCTGGCGCTGGTGATCGGCGTGCACCCGGCGATCGCCCTCGGCGCTCTGGCGATCGGGTCGATCGACGAGGACGAGCGCGCGATCATGGGCGGCCTCCTCGGAGAGCCGCTCGAGCTGGTGAAGTGCGCGACGTCCGACGTGCTGGTCCCGGCCCACGCCGAGATGGTCCTCGAGTGCGAGATCCTGCCGCGCGAGCGCACGCCGGAAGGACCGTTCGGCGAGTTCACCGGCTACAGCCTGGGCGAGCGCCAGCGCGAGATCGTCCGTGTCAACGCGATCACGCACCGGCGCGACGCGATCTTCCAGGACATCACGGTCGCCCACCTCGACCACATGCTCCTGTCGACGATCCCGATGGAGGCGAACCTCTACCGGGCCGTGCGGGCGATGGTCCCGTCGGTGAAGGCGGTCCGCGTCCCCAGCCCGTTCACCTGTTTCATCTCGCTCGAGCAGCGCGTGCCGGGCCAGGCCAAGAACGCGATCCTCGCCGCGCTCGGCGCCGACCTCTACATGAAGCGCATCGTCGTGGTCGACCACGACGTCGACGTGTTCGACGACCGGCAGGTGAACTGGGCGATCGCGACGCGCTGCCAGCCCGACCGCGACATCACGATCATCAGCAACGCGCGCGGGTCCGATCTCGACCCCTCGGCGCGCGAGGACGGCTACACCGCGAAGTGGGGCGTGGACGCGACCGCCAAGCCCTCGCTGGCCGCGTACACGCCGCGCCACCGCGTGCCGCCCGACGTCTGGCAGCGGATCAACCTCAAGGATTTCTTCGCCTAGCCCCGGCGGGGCGATCCGGCAGCGGTCGGTGTCGAAGAACTTCGGCGCGCTCCTCGACGCTCAGCTCCAACGCCATTCCACCAAGCCGGCCCTCGTCTGGGACGGCGGCGCGATCACGTTCGACGAGCTCCGTCGACGGGTGGACGACTTCGCCGGCGCACTCGCCGCGAAGGGTGTGGGCGCCAGCGACCGGATCGCGCTGACGATCGGCAACCACTGGGCGTTCGCCGTCGCGCTGCTGGCGGGATGGAAGCTCGGCGCGACGGTCGCCCCGCTCGACGTGCTGCTGAAAGACGAGGAGCGCGCCGACATCGTCGCCGACCTCGGCTCGACGGTGCTCGTCCGAGCCGAGGACGTGGGGACGGAGCCGGCCTCACCGACCGCCGCGCTCGCCTCGACCACCGGCCGGGCCGCCGCGCTGATCCTGTACACGTCGGGCAGCACCGGGCGGCCCAAGGGCGCCCTGCTGTCGCACGCGGCGCTGGAGCTGGCCATCGAATCGTGGGCGGGGCCGGTGATGGCGTTGACCAGGGACGACGTCGTGCTGGCGACGCTGCCGCTCGCCCACTCGTTCGGCCTGAACGGCGCTCTCCTGGCGCCGCTGCTCAGAGGCGCCACCGTCGTCCTGGTCGATCGCTTCGCGCCCGAGGCGGTGGTCGAAGCGATCCATCGCCACCGCGTCACCGTGTTCCCCGGCGTCGCCACGATGTTCCGCCGGCTCCTCGACAGCACCGAGCTCGCCGCCGCCGATCTCTCGTCGGTGCGCATCGGCGTCTCGGGCGCGGCGCCGTGCCCGTGGGCGCTGGCTCAGGAGTGGCGGGCTCGCACGGGCATCCGGATCGTCCGCGGCTACGGGATGACCGAGCTCTTTCGCCCGATCTCCTACCAGGCGGCGGACACGACCGAGTCGCCGGACGCGATCGGGCGCGCGGTGCCGGGCGTGGAGATCCGGATCGTCGACGACGCGGGGCGCTCGGTCACCGACGGCGAGACCGGTGAGCTATTGATCAAGAGCCCGTCGGCGATGGAGTGCTACCTCAACGCCCCCGAGGAGACTCGCGAGGTCCTCGCCGACGGGTGGTTCCACACCGGCGACCTCGCGAGGGTCAGCACCGACGGCCTCGTCACCATCGTCGGCCGCAAGCGCGAGCGCATCCTCCGCGGCGGCTACTCGATCTTCCCGTCGGAGGTGGAAGCTGTCCTGCTCACGCACCCTGCCGTCGCCGAGGCCGCCGTCGTCGGCGTGCCACACGGCGAGCTCGGCGAGGACGTGGCGGCCTTCGTGACCCTTCGCGCCGGCGCGCAGGCCGCGCCCGAGGAGCTGATCGGTCACTGCAAGGATCGCCTCGCCCCGTTCAAATACCCTCGTCGCCTCACCGTCCTCGACGCGCTCCCGAAGGCCGCGACCGGGAAAGTCCTGAAGCAGCGGCTCGCCGCGCCGTCGGGCGAGACGCTCGATTGACATTCCTGGCTGGCCGGCGCCACTCTCACGGCCGACGACTCACGGTTGGAGACGACCGGTCCCGGTCGGTATGGACGAGGCTCGAATGGAAGGAGGAGGAAGATGGCTGAACGACTCGCACTCGCCGTCATTCCGGGGATTGGCTGGAGCGCCAACGAGGTGCAGACGATCGCGCGCGAGGCCGAGGAGGCGGGCTTCGACGCGATCTTCGCCGCCGAGGTCAACAACGATGTGATGGCGACCGCCCAGCTCATGGGCGCGGCGACCCGCCGGATCACCGTGGGGACGTGGATCGCGAACATCTATTTGCGCCATTCCTACGCGTGCGCGCAGGGCGCGGCTCTCATCGCCGACGCCACGGGCGGACGTTTCGTGCTCGGGCTCGGCGTCAGCCATCCGCCGGTCAACAAGGCTCTCGGGATCGACATGGCGGATCCGCCGACCATGCTGCGTCGCTACGTGACGGCGGTGCGGAGCTGGCTCCGGGGGGAAGGGCCGGCGACGCACCTGCCGCAGCGCCCGGCGGCCAAGCCGGTGCCGATCTACGTGGCGGCCGTCACGTCGCGCACCGTGGAGCTCGCCAGCGAGCTGGCCGACGGAATCATGCCGTTTCTGTGGTCGGCTTCCCGCGTGGCGAAGAGCAAGGCCTGGATCGACCGCGGTCGCGCCAAAGCCTCGGGGCTCGGCAAGGCCGACGTCACCGTGGGTCTGCCGATCTTCATTGGCGACAACGTGAACGCCATGCGCGATGTCGCCCGGCAGAATCTCGGCCTGTACACGACCTTCCCGTTTTTCCAGCGGCTCTTCCGGGCGAGCGGCTTCGCGGAGGAGGCGGCTCAGATGGAGAAGGGCGCCGGCGGCGGCGCGCTGAGCGACCGCCTGCTGGACGCGGTCTGCCTGTCTGGTCCGATGGCCCGTTGCCGGGAACAGCTCGCCGCGTTTCGCGCCGCCGGGACCGATCTCCCGATTCTCGTGCCCCCCATCGGCATCGAGGGAACGCGCGCGGTCATCAAGGCCTTTCGCCGCTAGGCCCCAGGGCGTCGCAGCTCGTTCGCGAGTCGGTGAGCGCGGTCGAGCTGAATGGGCGCGTCCACGTCGCGGAGCACCGCCTCGGCGGCCTCGGCGTGCGTCAGGGCGATGCGGCGGTCGCCGCGGCCGGCGGCGACCGTCGCCAGCTCGATCCGCACCCGGCCGATCTCCAGCTGCGCGCCGATCGACGTGAATGTGCCGAGCGCCTCCGCGAGCCGCGCGGCCGATTCGTCGTGGATACCCTTGTCCGAGGCTATGCGCCCCAGGATGCGCTGCGCGTAGCCGACCGCCAGCCAGTACCGGCAGCTCGTCGCGATCGCGAGCCCCCGCTGCGCGAGCTCGAGCGCGTTGTCGGTGCTGCCGCTCAGCCGATGGGCTTCGGCGAGCGCCGACATGAACATGCCGTGCCACTGCGGGAACCCGAACTGCTCCAGCTCCCGCACCGCGTGCTCGAGCAGCGGGATCGCCGCCTCGGCTTCGCCGCGCTCGACGTGCGCGTAGCCGAGAAAGCCGGCGGCGTAGACGCCGCTCACGCGGTCCGTGGCCAGCTTTCGGCTGCGCTCGGCGTCGTCGATGGCGACGGCGGCCTCCCCGCGCATCGACGCTATCCAGCTCGTCGTGAAGGCCGCGTAGCACTGCAGGCGCGTGTCGCTGATCGCCTCGCCTACCGCGGTCGCGCGGCCGGCGGCCTCTTGCACCTCGGCGCATTTCCCGAGAAGGACGTAGTCGAAGCCCATGTAGACGTGCGCCATACCGAGCCACCACTGCTGCGTCGTGCCCTCGAGCCGGGCCACCGCCGTCCGGCCATGCTCGATCCCGTCCCGAGCGTCACCCGACCAGTGGCCTTCCAGGGCGAGCAGGCCGTGAGCCTTGCCCACCGTCGCGTCGTCGCCGCAGCGGCTCCCCTCGTCGATGGCGCGCCGGGCGCACTGGACGGCGAGCTCCGACCGTCCGAGGCGGCTGTACATGTGGGCGAGCCAGAAATAGTAAGGCCCCGCCAGCGCGGCGTCGCCGAGCCGGTCCAGCCGCTCCCGGTGCTCCAGCAGGCACTCCACGCTCTCGGCGAAGCGGCCGAGGAAGTAGAGCGAGAATGCCCGTCGCTGCGCGACGTCCAGCAGCATGCGGTCCCGCTGGAAGCCTTCCGGCAGACGCTGAACGTGCGCGAGCGCCTCGGTCAGATGTGTCAGAGCTTCGGCGTTCGCGTAGACGCGCGCCGCCTTGTCGGCCACCCGCGTCAGATACGCGACCGCCTTGTCCGCGAGCTCCGATCTGGCGAAGTGGTGCGCGAGGGCGCCGTAGAACTCCTCGAGACGGTCGGCGTAGAGCTCCTCGAGCGCGAGGCCGGCAGCGCCGTGGAGCGCCTGTCGCCGGTGCGTCAGCAGGCCCTCATACGCGACGTCCTGGGTCAGCGCGTGCTTGAAGACGTAGACCGACTCGTCCGTTCCGGGCCGCTCGTAGACGAACTCCAGCCGCTTGAGCTCGAGCAGGTGGGGGTGGAGCGCTCCGGGGCCGTCCCAGACGCGATCGAGCAGCTTCTGCGGGAACTCGCGGCCGAGCACGGCCGCCGTTCTCACCAGTCGCTTGGTGTCCTCGGAGAGCCGATCGATGCGCGCCATGATGACGCCCTGCACCGTGTGCGGAATCGCGTGGTCCGATCCCGGCTGGTCACCGACGGCCAGCGCCAGCTCTTCGAGGAAGAATGGGTTGCCCTCGGCCCGGGTCAGGATCGTCTCCGACAGCGATGTCGACAGGCGGTCCCCCTGAAGCGCCGACTGGACGACCGTCAGGCTGTCATGCCGTGGAAGCGGCCGAAGGGTGATCTGCGTGGCGTACGAGCGATCCAGTCCGGACGGGCGGTAGCCGGGACGGTACGTCGTGACCAACAAGATCGGTGCGGCGATCAGACTCTCGACCAGCGAGGCCAGATACTCCTCGGAGGTCTTGTCGATCCAGTGCACGTCCTCGACGATGAAGATCAACGGTCGGAGCCGGCTGCCCCTGAGGCTCAGCTGGCGCAGCGTCTCGAACGTCCGCGCCTTGATGGCCTCCGGGCTCAGCGCGTCGATGCCGCCGCTCTCGTCCTTGATGCCGAACAAATGGAGCAAGTACTGCCCCCATTCCCCGGGCGCCATGCCGACCTCGCGAAGGCCGGCGGCCAGACGATCGGCGACGATGCCGGGGCCGTCGCCGTCGACGATCCCGCAGTTGTTTCGAATGATCTCGACGATCGGCAGGTAGGGGATGGCTCCACCGTAGGAGACGCAACGACCCTCGAGAACCGTGGCGGCGCGGCCGCTGAGGCCCCGTCGAAACTCGTAGAGCAGGCGAGACTTCCCCATGCCGGGCTCGCCGACCACTCCGACGACCTGCCCGCGCCCCTCGGTGACCTGTGTGAAGAGGTCGTGGAGCACGCCGGCGTCGCGCTCGCGTCCCACGAACCGACCGAGCGACCGCGTGGGTCGCTCCTCCATCGCCGAGCGGCGCGGCGCCAGCCCGAGGAGCCGGTAGGCTCCGACCGGCTCGCTCTTGCCCTTGACGCGGAGAGGCGCCACGCGTTCGGCGTGAACGGCTCCCTCCACGAGCCGGTGTGTCGCCTCGCTGATCAGCAACGAGCCCGGGTCGGCGGTCTGCTGCAGCCTCGCGGCGAGGTTGGTCGTGTCGCCGACCGCGGTGTAGTCCATGCGCAGGTTGTCGCCGATCGTGCCGACCACCACCAGGCCCGTGTTGAGTCCCATCCGGACGGTCACGTCGCCGCGCACGTCGATCGGCCCTGACGGACGATCCCGAAGGCGGCGTTGGATGCTGAGGGCCGCGAGCACGGCGCGGCGCGCGTCGTCCTCGTGCGCGATGGGGGCACCGAAGAGCGCCATGAAGCCATCGCCCAGAAACTGGTTGATGGTGCCCTCGTAGCGGTGGACCTCAGCCAGCGCCAGCTCGAAGAATCGCTCGAGCACCTCGTGCATCGGCTCCGCGCCGAGGCGCTGGGCGAGCTCGGTCGAATTGGCGATGTCGCAGAACAACACGGTGACCTGCTTCCGCTCGCCCTCCATCGCGTTCTTGGACGTGAGGATCTTTTCGGCCAGATGCCGCGGCGTGTAGCTTTGGGGCGACGCGAACCGCGCCGGGTCTTTTTCCGCCGCCGGAACGAGCCCAAGCGCGCGGCCGCAATTCTTGCAGAACTTGTACGCCGAGCCGTTGTCGGTCCCGCACTCTGGGCACGTGATCGCCAGGCGCGCCCCGCACTCCGGACAGAACTGCGCGTCGGCGGGGACGTCGTGACTGCACCGGCGACATTGCATGTGATTTTCCCGCCCAGCCTCGCGGCGGGTCGGGCCGAGATTATGCTCCCGGCATCAGATGGTCAACCTAAGCCTCAGCGGGTGCCGTCAGGATCACCAGTCAGGATCACCAGCCGTCAGGATCGTGCCGTCAGGATCGCGCTCGACGGTAACCGGCGGGGTGGGGCGGGAGGGGGTGCGGGGGGCTGGCCGCGCCCTGTGTAGTCAGGACTGACCAAACGAAACGTGTCCGACATCGACGCCACGGAATGTCCGCAACCAGGGCGCGGGCAGCCCTCCGCACCCCCTCCCGCCCCACCCCGCCGCCAGCTACCGGTCGAGCTCGACGAGGTACTCTTTGATTCTCCGAGCGTCAGGAGCATCAGGCTTGAGCGCGAGGTACTTCTTGAACGCGTCCTTGGCCTTCTCGTTGTCCTTCTGCTGGTAGTACAGAAAGCCGAGCTGCCGGAATGGATCCGGGAACATCGGGTCGAGATCGGCGGAGCGCTCGTATCGCTCGAGCGCCTTCTTCGCTTTGTCGTTCTTGTCGGCGATGTCCCGCGCGCGCTGCGATTGCAACCGGTAGAGGTCGCCGTAGTAGAGGTGGGCGACTGGATCCTTGGGCGTGATCGCCAGCACGCGCTCCAGCTGATCCTCGGCGAGCTTGAAGCGGCCGGCCTGGATGTCGAGCCGCGCGTTCTCGCGGACGACCGTGCGCATGCGCAGACCGAAATCCTCCGTGTCCTTGACCACGGCGGACGACACCGCGGCGGACGCGTACTTGGTCTTGACCAGCTCGCTGGTGGTCTCGACCCGCTCGGTGAGCTTCGGGTGGCTCCCGAAGAAGAAGGCCTCGAGGCTCCCGCCCTCTTTCGCCTGGCTCCGCAGCAGCTCGAAGACCTTCGGCGCCTCGTTGGGGTCGTAGCCTGCCCGCACCAGCTTGTCCATGCCGCCGGAGTCGGCGTCGCGCTCGAGGTCACGCCCGTAGCCGTTGATCGAGGCGATCGCGGCCAGCTGCAGCCCCAGGCCGAGTAGCACGTTGGCGGTCTGGCTCAGGACGGCGGCGCCGACGTAGTCCCCGCCCTGCGCGCGCGATCCGGCCGCCACGGCGACGCCGATCGAGGCGGCCACGGCCAGCACGGTGTAGAGGATCTGCTTGTTCTGCACATCGCGCGTGAAGCTGAGCGCGTGCCGGTTCGTGACGTGGGTCATCTCGTGACCGACGATCATCGCCAGCTGCGCCTCGTTGTCGAGTCGGCTCAGGAGCCCGGTGTGGATGTAGATGCGCCCGTTGGGCAGCGCGAACGCGTTGAGCGTGGGGTCGCGGATGACGCCGAAGCGGAAGCCAGGCCCGCCGGCGGCGCGCACGTCGTCGGGGAGGAGCTTGTCGCCGATCTTGCCCAGGTACTCGTCGAGCAGCGGGTCGTCGTAGGGCTTGGCCTTCTTCTGGAGCTGCTCCTCTTCCTTCTCGGCCTGGGCCCAGAGGCGGAGCTCGTCGGACTCGGGCTTGAAGAGCTTACCGTCGGCGCCCATCGGCGGAACGCTGCGCGAGGCGCACGAGCTCGTCAGGAGGGCCGCGATGATCAGCCACGCGCCGGAGCGATAGGCGACGTTCCATGATCCCCGCGCCCTCATTCCGGTCGCCTCCCCTCAGTTCCGCTCGGCCAGAGTCTGGCGCACTCGCCGCAGCTCTTCCTTGAACGCCGCGGCGTCCCGAGCCTGAGGATACTGGGTCAGGTAGCGTTCCCACTCCGACGCGCCGTGGTGCAGGTCGCCGAGCTTGACGAGCACGGTGCCGCGATCGCGCAGGTGGGCCGGCACACCGGAGTCGATGACGAGGAGCCGATCGATGACCGCCAGCGCCTTGGCCCAGTCCTCGCGCCGCGCGTAGATGGTCTCGAGGTTCCGGAGCATCCGCACCACGATCTGGGGCTTCGGCGTCGGGGCGAAGTGGGCGTCGGTCAGCTTCACGGCACGCCCGACCGCGCGCGCGACGATTGCTTCGGCCTCCGCGCGCTCCAGCACGCGGCCGCCGCCGAACGGGTCCAGCACCAGCAGCTCGTCGCCGACGCGCGATCCCACGCAGAAATGGCCCGGCAGGCCGATGCCCACGATCTCCAGGCCGACCCGGCGCCCGACTTCCATGGCCAGGACCGAGAGCGTGATCGGGATGCCCAGCCTCCGTTCGAGCACGTCGTTCAGACAGCTGTTGCAGGGATCGTAGTAGTCGTCGGCGTTGCCGCGGAATCCCTCCTCGCCGAACAGGAACTCGCGGAGTCGGTCGAGGGCGGGCCGGCCGCCGCCGGTCTTCGTCACGCCGGAGCGCGCCGCCAGGTCGTCCAGCGCCGCCAGCGAGGATTCGATCGAGAGCTCGGGGTGCTCGATGCGCGCGACCGCCAGCGCGGCGCCGCCGAGATCGATTTCGGGCGCCCGCAAGAGGTCCCGAAAATCGCGCAGCGCCCCGTCGAGACTCAACAGCGCGCTCCATTTAGGTTCATAGACTCGCCTCGCCTTCGGCTGCAGCTCGCACTGCCACTACATAGACTCGCCTCGCCTTCGGCTGCGCACTGCCACTAGCAGCCGGGGGCGTGGTGGATGCCCGCGCCGGCGAGGGCCTTGCGCTGGAGCTCGTCGGCGAGCTCGAGCGTCTTCCGCGCCGCCGCCGCGGCCGCGGCCTGCGTCTCCGGCG
>Ga0209058_1001729_pt1 | contig 18364 bp, 17 predicted proteins | sample GraSoiAngelo_147_FD_185904 | JGI IMG/M metagenome (GOLD analysis project Ga0209058, IMG submission 185904) | Grasslands soil microbial communities from the Angelo Coastal Reserve, California, USA - 14_1009_05_40cm (SPAdes) (version 2) | ecosystem: Environmental > Terrestrial > Soil > Grasslands ... | reverse complement strand
CGCCGAGACGACTGGCTCTCAGGCATCTTCGCGGTTGTTGTCGCTGGCTGGCGCCCACGCGCTGATCAGGGTCCCCGCCGGCGATCAGGGCCTCAAGTCGGGGTCGATCGTCGAGGCGATGATCCTGGAGCTTCCCTAGCACTTCCGGCCGCCCCATCCCCGGCTTCGCCGGTACTTCCCCATAAATGGGGAAGAGTTGTCCATCCCGAACGTTTGTGCGCCTTAGAATTAACCCGCACCAATGTCCAATCGATTTCGTGTCGACGCACCCTTCAAACCCGCCGGCGACCAGCCCCAGGCGATCGCGCAGCTCGTCGAGGGGGTGCAGTCAGGCCTGACTCAACAGGTCCTCCTGGGCGTCACCGGGAGCGGCAAGACCAACGTCATGGCGTGGGCCGTGGAGGAGCTCCAGCGGCCAGTGCTCGTGCTGAGCCCGAACAAGACGCTCGCGGCGCAGCTGTGCGCGGAGTTTCGGCGGCTCCTTCCGAGTAACGCCGTCGAGTACTTCGTCAGCTACTACGACTACTACCAACCCGAGGCCTACATCGCGCGCACCGACACCTACATAGAGAAGGACTCCAGCCGCAACGACGATATCGATCGCATGCGGCACTCCACAACCCAGAACCTGCTCACCCGGCGCGATGTGCTTGTGGTGGCGAGCGTCAGCTGCATCTACGGCGTCGGCTCGGTCGAGGACTACCTGGGCGAGTCGCTGCACATCGAGAAGGGCCAGTCGATCCGGCGCGAAGTCTTCCTACGCAAGCTCACGGAGATGCTGTACGAGCGCAACGACTACGACCTCTCGCGTCTGCGTTTCCGCGTCCGCGGTGATGTCGTCGACCTCGTGCCCGCAAACGAGGAGAAGGTCTATCGCGTCGAGTTCTTCGGCGATGAGGTAGAGCGGATCCAGGAGCTCGACGCGATCACCGGCGAGATCCTCGGCGCCAAGGACGAGTTCACGGTGTTTCCCGCCTCCCACTACGTCACGCCGGCCGACAAGCTGCGCCTGGCGATGACCGACATCGAGGCCGAGCTCGAAGAGCGGTGCAAGTGGTTCGAAGACCACGGGCGGTTGCTCGAGGCGCAGCGCCTGCGGCAGCGCACGAACTTCGACCTCGAGATGCTGCGCGAGACCGGAACGTGTGCGGGGATCGAGAACTACTCGCGCCACCTCACCCGCCGGCAACCCGGAGAGGCGCCGTACACACTGATGGACTTCCTACCGCAAGACACGCTCATCTTCGTCGACGAATCGCACGTGGCCGTGCCGCAGATCGGCGGGATGCTGGGCGGCGACCGTTCGCGCAAGGCCGCGCTCGTCGAGTACGGTTTCCGGCTGCCGAGCGCATTCGACAACCGACCGCTGAGCTTCGAGGAGTGGGAGGAGCGCGCCGGCAACATCATCTATGTCTCGGCGACCCCGGGGCCCTACGAGATGCGGCGCTCGCAGCGGACGGCGGAGATGGTCGTGCGGCCGACCGGCCTCGTCGACCCGACGGTCGAGGTCCGGCGCACCGAGGGCCAGATCGACGACCTGCTCGCAGAGGTCAAGAAGCGGACGGAAATTGGTCACAGGTCGCTGGTCACCACGCTGACCAAGCGCTTCGCCGAAGACCTGGCCGACTACCTTCGTGAGTACGGAGTCAAGGTTCGCTACCTGCACTCGGAGCTCGACGCGATGCAGCGCATCGAGGTGCTGACGGCGTTGCGCACCGGCGAGGTGGACGTGGTGGTCGGCATCAACCTCCTGCGGGAAGGCCTCGACCTTCCGGAGGTGGCGTTCATCGGAATCCTGGATGCGGACAAGGAAGGCTACCTGCGCGCGTTCCGGTCCTTCATCCAGATCATCGGCCGGGCGGCGCGCAACGTCGAGGGACACGTTGTGATGTACGCCGACTCGATCACCGACTCGATGCGCCAGGCGCTCGACGAGACCGAACGCCGGCGCAACAAGCAGATCGCGTACAACGCGGAACACGGAATCACGCCGGAGACCGTCAAGAAGGCGATCTACGCGCTCGAGATCAACGAGAACGACATCCAGGCCGACGCCATCGAGATCATGGCCGGCGCGGGCGTGCCACGCGAAGACCTGCTGGCGATCGTGCGTGACCTCGAGAAGGAGATGCGCCGCCTCTCCAAGGAGCTGCAGTTTGAGGACGCGGCGCGGGTGCGCGACCGCATCATCGCGCTGCGGCGGCGCCTGTCGGGTGAAGACCTCGCGAAAGAGGACGATAGTGATGTGGCGCTGGCCATCGCCGCCGCACCGAAAGCGAAGACCATGGCCGGCTCCCATCGCTTTCAGCGACGCGGACCCCGAAAGGTTTGACGCCGCGGTCCTTAGCCTTCGACGATGCCCCTCATGAGGGAGAGGATGCGGCGGCGCGAGCCGCGGAGGACTGGAAGATTAGCCAGGCTGATCAGCCGCACGATCAGGTCGGTCGTCTCGTCGATCACCTCGAGAGTGCGGAGCCGTCCTGGCGATTTATCGAAGATCCAGAAGTACAGGATGCCCATCTGGTAGAGCCAGAGCGTGAGCGGCAGCATCTCCGCGATGTCGGCCGGAATCCGCGCGTCCGAATCGCCGACCACCTCGGAGTAGAGCTCGACCACCTCGTCGCGCAGCGGCCTCGCAGCGCCGCCGAACGGGTTGAGCGGGCTGGCAGGATTCGCGACGGTGCTGAAGATCGAGCCGGCCACCGCGTGAAAGGGCTCGCATGTGACAACGACAGCACGGATGGTTCCGCGCAGGCGCGTCGCGAGGTCCTTTTCCCTGCTCAGCAAAGGCGCGATCGCCGCGGCATGGAGCTCGTGGGTGTGGCGGTAGAACTCGAGGACCAGGTGCTCCTTGGAGGGGAAGTAGTGATAGGAGCTGCCGAGCGACACGCCCGCGCGGTCAGCGATCGCTCGCATCGTCGTGGCATCGTAGCCACGCTCCTGGAAGAGGTCGAGGGCGGCGCTCAGGATGACCGCCCTCGAGGTCTCCCCACGACGGGTTTTGGGGGGGGCGATGGCCAATCGGACGACCTAGGCTCCGGGCGCCGGCTGGTAGGGGTTGTAGTTGATCGGCGGAAGGGGCTTCTGGCGAAGCGGCCTTCGGATGATGTGCAGGACGAGCAGGTTGTTGAAGTGCATGAAGCCAAGCACGAGAAGGACGACGCCGACTCGCGTCACCGTCTGCTTCAGCATATCGGCGACCGTCGCGGGGGCGCCCCCCGTGTTGATCAGGATCGCGGCCGCACCGAAGTTGACGAGGTAGAAGCCGATGACCAGGAGGCGGTTCACGGAATCGGCCAGTCCATCCTCCTTGAAAACAGAGACGAGGAAGGGCCGTCCGTTGCGATGCAGCGTGTCGCCGACCCAGATGGTCAGAAGCACGCTGGCGCAGATGTAGATGAAGTAGTCGATCAGCTGCAGGTTCATGTTTATCACCCCAGTTCACATATGGATTTGAACATGTTCAACTCTGAGCCTAGATGAATCTTGCGCCCAAGTCAAGACAAAACGAACGTGTTCAAAATGTCCGGCGGGCGCAGCAGCTCCTGGCCGCGGAGCCGGCCGGCTGGATGGAGACCCTGGGCGCCCGGATCACCGAGGCCGAGCCGGGCCGCGTGGTCCTGGAGCTCGTCGCCGGCCCGCAGCATCGCCACGGTGGCGGCGTCGTCCAGGGCGGGGTGATCACCCAGATCGCGGACGCCGCCATGGGCATGTCCCTGGCCACGCTGCAGGAAGACGGCATGTGGAACACGACCATCGAGCTCAAGATCAACTTCCTGCGGCCGGCCATCGAGGGGCGGCTGCGCGCCGTCGGCAGGGTGATCGACATGCGGCAGACCCTCCTCTTCAGCCAGGCCGACGTGCTCGACGCGCAAGGGCGCCTCGTCGCGAGGGCCTCCTCGACGTGCATGCCGGTGCCGGAGGGCCAGGGCCGTGAGTAGCAGCAGCACCCATTTCGTTTCGGCTGCCTGGACATGGTTGGGAATCCGGCAGATCGAGCTGGAGGAGGGCGCGGCGACCCTTGAGATGACAGCCTCGGAAGACATGGCCAACAGCGCCGGTTTCGTCCACGGTGGCATGATCAGTGCGCTGGCCGACTCCGCGATGGGCCGCGCGCTGCACACGATCAAGCCTGGCGTGGTGCGTGCGATGAGCTTCGACCTGAAGCTCAGCTTCATCACAGTGGCGAAGGTGGGCGAGACGCTGCGGGCGACCGGCCGGGTCGTCCACGCCGGACGCCGGACCGCGGTCACCGAGTGCCGGGTCGAAGGTTTGGGCGGCCGTCTGGTCGCCACCGCCAGCGGAACGTTTGCGATGACGAGAGAAAAGGAATAACCGAAGGTCCTCTAAATGCCGACTGACCAGATCACCATCCGCGGCGCGCGCGAGCACAACCTGAAGAACGTCACGCTGTCCATCCCGCGGGACAAGCTCGTCGTCTTCACCGGCCTGTCCGGGTCTGGCAAGTCGTCGCTCGCATTCGACACGATCTACGCGGAGGGTCAGCGCCGCTACGTCGAGTCGTTGTCCGCGTACGCCCGCCAGTTCCTCGGCCAGATCGAAAAGCCGGATGTCGACATCATCGAGGGCCTTTCGCCCGCGATCTCGATCGACCAGAAGGGAACCTCGAAGAACCCGCGGTCGACCGTGGGCACCGTGACCGAGGTCTACGACTACCTCCGCCTGCTGTACGCGCGCGTGGGACACCCCCACTGTCCCGTCTGCGGCCGCGAGGTGCGCCGCCAGACCGTGGAGCAGATGGCGGACCACGTCGAGAAGCTGCCGAAGGGGATGCGCGTGATGGTGCTGGGTCCTGTGGTCAAAGGCCGCAAGGGCGAGTACCGGTCGTTGATCGACGACGTCCGCAAATCGGGCTTCGTCCGCGTCCGGGTCGACGGCAGCCTCTACGAGATCGGCGAGCAGATACCGATGGACAAGAACAAGAAGCACGACATCCAGGTCGTGGTCGACCGCATCGTTGTCGGGCCCGAGCAGCGGACGCGGTTGGTCGACTCGATCGAGACCGCGGCGAGGCTGGGCGGCGGCGCGGTGATCATCGTCCCCAACCAAGGTGACGAGATTCAGATGTCACAGGATTACGCGTGTCCGTACGACGGGACGAATGTGTCGGAGCCGGAACCGCGCAACTTCTCCTTCAACAACCCGCATGGGGCGTGCCCGGTGTGCACCGGACTCGGCTCGCAATTAGTGGTCGATGGAGACCTGGTCGTACCGGATCAATCGTTGTCGCTCCGGGAGGGTGCGATCGCGGCGTGGAGCAAGTCGCAGTTCTTCTATCCCGAGCTGCTCGAGTCGGTCAGCAAATACTTCGGCATCGACATGGACAAGGCGTGGTCGAAGCTGCCGAAGCAGCAGCGTGACATGCTCCTGAACGGAACCGGCGAAAAGAAGATCCGGTTCGGATACAAGAACCAGTACGGCCACTCGCGCTGGTACGAGGCGCCGTTCGAGGGCGTGGTCGCCAACTTGCAGCGGCGCTACGAGGAGACCCAGTCCGAGTACCTGAAGGCCGAGCTCGAGCGCTACATGGCGGACAAGCCCTGCCCGGCTTGCAAGGGGCAGAGGCTCAAGCCGGAATCGCTCGCGGTGACCGTGGCGGGCCGCAACATCGCGGATGTCTCGGCTTTGTCGATCAGCACGTCGATCGCGTTCTTCGACAACCTCGAGCTGACCGAGCGAGAGCAGCTGATCGCGCGTCAGATCATGAAGGAGATCCGCGAGCGGCTCCAGTTCATGATCGACGTCGGCCTCGACTACCTGACCATCGAGCGCGCGTCGAACACGTTGAGCGGAGGCGAGTCGCAGCGCATCCGCCTGGCGACGCAGATCGGCTCGAAGCTGATGGGTGTGCTCTACATCCTGGACGAGCCGTCGATCGGCCTTCACCAGAGGGACAACAGGCGCCTGATCAACACGCTGCTCGGCCTGCGTGACCTGGGCAACACCCTGATCGTCGTCGAGCACGACGAGGAGACGATTCGCTCGGCGGACTACATGGTCGACATCGGGCCGGCGGCGGGCGAGCATGGGGGAGAGATCGTCGCGGCCGGTCCCGTGGAGAAGGTACTGCGCGACCCGCACTCGATCACGGCCGCATACCTGCGCGGCGACCGCATGATCCCGGTCCCCCGGCAGCGGCGCAAGGGCAACGGCAAGAACCTCGTCATCCGCGGTGCCCAGGCCAACAATCTCAAGGACATCGACGTTGCCATTCCGCTCGGCACCTTTGTCGCGGTGTCGGGCGTGAGCGGTTCGGGCAAGTCGTCGCTTGTGACCGACATCCTCAGCCGGAAGGTCGCCCAGCACTTCTACCGCGCCAAGGAGCGGCCCGGACCCCATCGAGCCGTCGAGGGCCTCGACCACCTGGACAAGGCGATCGACATCGACCAGTCACCCATCGGGCGCACGCCGCGCAGCAACCCCGCGACCTACACCGGGATGTTCACGCACATCCGCGATCTGTTCGCGAGCATGCCGGAGGCGAAGATGCGCGGCTACAAGCCGGGGCGGTTCAGCTTCAACGTCAAGGGCGGCCGCTGCGAGGCGTGCCAGGGCGACGGGATCATCCAGATCGAGATGCAGTTCCTGCCCGACGTGTACGTGCCCTGCGAGGTATGCCACGGCACGCGCTACTCGCGCGAGGTGCAGGAGGTCAAGTTCCGGGGCCACTCGATCTCCGACGTATTGGAGATGACGGTCGATGAGGCGCTCGACGTCTTCGAGAACGTGCCCACGATCAAGACCAAGCTGAGGACGCTGCACGACGTCGGGCTTGGCTACATTCGCCTCGGGCAACCGGCCACGCAGCTCTCGGGCGGTGAGGCGCAGCGGGTGAAGCTCTCGGCGGAGCTTTCGCGCCGCGACACGGGCCGCACGCTGTACCTGCTCGACGAGCCGACGACCGGCCTTCACTACGTGGACGTCGAGCGGCTGCTGGCGGTGCTGCACCGGCTGGTGGAGCACGGCAACACCGTCGTCGTGATCGAGCACAACCTCGACGTGCTGAAGACCGCGGACTGGGTGATCGACCTCGGGCCCGAGGGCGGCGAGAAGGGTGGCTACGTGATCGCCGAGGGCACGCCCGAACAGCTGACGGGGAACCGCGATTCGGCGACCGGCCAGTACCTGCGCGAACCGCTGGCGAAAGCAGAGAAGGCCAGAAAGTCCGGGGTCTCGGCGAACGGCGCCCCGCGCTCGCGGCGAGCGCGCGTCGCCGTCGGCGGATAAACCCCACGAAGTCAGAGTCTTCCACTGGACTTCGCGGGGACCCCAAGCAAGAGCAACCCGACTCGCCGGCCAACCTCGGTTACGGCGCGCTTATGCGCGTCGAGGGCTTCCCGCGTCTTGTAGTAAGCCTCTTCCTCGGCCGCATCGCGAGCCAGATGTTGACCGTCGCTTTTGTCCTGTTCGTCCTGGCGCGATACCAGTCTCCGCAGCTGGCCGGCGCCGCAACCTTCCTGCTGATCTTTCCCGGACTGCTTCTGTCGCCGATCGCGGGCGCCTTGCTCGACCGCTACGGAAAGGCTCGTCTGATCACCGTGGACTACATCGTCGTCGCGACAACATTTTTCATGATCGCGGGCCTTTCAGCCGGCCACCGCTTGCCGCCGGCGCTTCTTCTCGCGATCTGCGTGGCGGCGTCGTTGACCGGACCGTTGAGCGCGGCCGGCGCGCGCTCGATTTTCCCTACCCTCGTCCCGGGTCATCTCTGGGAAAGAGCGAACGCCCTCGACAGCAGCAGCCACGTGCTCGCGTCGGTGATCGGCGCGCCGCTCGCGGGAGTGCTGGTCGCGTTCACCGGGCCGGAATGGGCGCTCGCCGCAACCGCCTCGCTGTTTGCACTCGCGGGTGTCGCCGTGGTCGGGGTGCGCGACCCCGGACCGAGGGAACGTGGTGCCGGCGTACTCGAGGAGGCGTGGTCGGGTCTCCTCTATGTGCTGCGCAATCGGACGCTGGCCGGTCTCGCCCTGACGTTCTTTGCGTTTGGCGTTGGTTGGGGATGCCTCGTCATCGCTGTGCCGGTCCTGCTTCTCGGACGCCTTCATCAGGGTCCCGCAACGGTCGGTTATGTCTGGGGGGCCGTCGGAGCCGCGGGTTTTGTGTCGACTTTGATCGTGGGCCGTCTACGAACGCGCGGGCGCGAAAGGCAGCTGATGGTGGGATCGATCCTGGCGATGGCGCTGGGCATGGCGGCTCTACCCCTTGCGAACTCGGTCGCGGTCGTCGCCGCGGCCCTGATCGTCGTGGCCCTCGTCGAAACGCCATTCGACATCGCCTTCTTGACGCTCCGACAGCGAAGGACCGACCCAGGGAGATTCGGACGGGCGTTTGCCGTTTCGGTGTCACTGAACATCGTGGGCGGTCCAGTCGGGTCGGCGATTGCCGGGCCCTTGATCGGCTGGTCGCTGAACGGGGCCCTCTGGGTGGCGATCGCGTGCACCGCGGCCGCGGCGATCTTCCCCATACTCGTCATCCCGGCAGGAGACGAGCTGCCGGCGTCAGCCGTAGAGCAACCCTAGGAGGGTGATCAGCCCGCCGATCGCGTTCAGCACCAGACCGACGATCCCGCCGATGAGCTGGCCGCGCCGGATCGCCTGGATGCCGGCGATGAAGCCGATGATCGGCAGGAAGAAGAAGATCCGGTTGAAGATCAACGGGACGGCGATGGTGACGATCCCGAGCAGCACGGCCCAGCCGGCCGCTCCGGTGAACTGTCTGATGAGTCCGGCCGTGCCGCCCATCGCCAGCGCGCTTGGGGTGACCGGCGGCGGCATGCTGCCTGGATAGCCGACGGGGGGCGGCGCCGGGTACCCGGTTGCCGGTGGCGATGGGGGAGCGTATGGAGCCGGGGTCGGAGGAGGTCCGGGTGGCGGCGGAGTCGGTCCGGAGGGATCAGACATGGCGCAAATCCTAGCCGCGGGTTCGCCAAAACGATCCTGAGTATCGACGGCGCGTAAGGCCGGTCCGCTTGGAAAAGCCGCCGGACGAAGAGATCTCGGTCGAAGCCGCCACCATGGGCATGCCTCACGCGCGAGATTCACTTCTAGTGATGGAGTAGGGCGAGGCTCCCCAAGAAGAACACCGCGGCGACCAGCACGATGACGATCAAGGCGATGAGCGCGACGTGAATGGCGCCCAACACGATGCCGACCGTGGCCATCCACATACCTTGCTCGCCGGACCGCTTGATCTCGCCGCGGGCGATCAGGCCCGTCGCGATGGCGACGATCGCGAGCGCGCCGCCGCCCAGACCGGGAATGGCGAGGTGGCCGAAAACGGAAACCGCCCCGGCGATGAGGCTGATGATCGCCATGGTGTTGGTGCGGCCAGTCGACGTCGCGCGGCCGGCAAGCTCATGGGTGTTCGGAATCGTGGTCATGGGCGCGGACTCCTGCCCTGCAATTCGGGTTTGAGGCTGGCCCGGCGGTGGTGTCTGGCTCACTGCTGCGAGTGTACTTAATGAGAGGGAACCCAGGTTCCCTTTCATCGCGGCGTCGGCAAAGCCGACCCGGCCTGCGGCCGGGCAAGCGCCGCTGCTCTCCTTCCTAAAGAAGGTTGGGTCTAACGAAGAGGGCTTCCTAGAATCGCTACAGGCATGGCGGTAACCCTCGAAGACACGATCAAGCGACGGCTGCAAGCCGTTCCCGACAGCCCTGGCGTCTACATGTTCCGGGACAGCAAGAGCCAGGTGATCTACGTCGGCAAAGCTCTGCGCCTCCGCGACCGCCTGCGCTCCTACTTCACGCCCGGATACGCAGAGACGGCGCGGGTGTCCGAGCTGATCCGGCGCGCGACCGACTTCGAGTTCGTCACGACGGCCAACGAGGTCGAGGCCTTGGTCCTCGAGAACAACCTCATCAAGAACTACCGGCCGCGATTCAACATCCGGCTCAAGGACGACAAGAACTACCTCTATCTGAAGCTGCCGGTCACGGAGGCCTTTCCTCGCGTCCACTACTCGCGTCGGGTCCAGAATGACGGCGCGCTGTACTTCGGTCCGTACACGTCGGCGCTGTCGTTGCGGTCGACGGTGAAATCCATCCGCCAGCTGCTGCCGTTTCGCACGTGCTCCGACGAGATTTTCAAGCAGGGCAAGGTTTGCCTCGACTTTCACATCAAGCGCTGCCCAGGACCGTGCGAGCGGCGGATCAGCTCTGACGACTACAAGGCGCGCATCAATGAGGTCGCGCTGTTCATGGAGGGCCGCTCCGACCTTCTCGTCCGCGAGCTCGAGGACAGGATGGGGTCAGCGGCAGACCGTCTGGATTTCGAGAACGCCGCGCGGTATCGCGACCAGCTGCAGTCGATCGAGCGCATCGCCGACCGCCAGAAGGTGCTGACCCGTGGGCGGGACGACCAGGACATCGTCGCCTACGCACGCAGTGGAAACGATGTCTATGTCGAGGTCGCGTACATACGCCAGGGCAAGATGGTCGGCCACGACGGCCATGCGCTGGACGGTGCCGGCGACGCCACCGAGCCCGAGCTCCTGCGCGGCTTCATGCTGCAGTACTACTCGAGCGCGACGCACGTGCCGCGGTCGGTGATCGTGCCCGGACCGGTCGAAGAACCGGAGCTCATCAAGGGTTGGTTGAGCGAAAAGCGAGGCAGGCCCGTGGAGGTCGACGTGCCGCAGCGCGGCCGGCTGCGCGCGCTCGTCACACAGCTCGGCGAGACGGCGAAACAGGAGCTGGAGCAGATCCGGATCCAGGCCGACTACGACCGCAGCCGCACCGAGCCGATGCTTGCCGCTCTCGCAGAGGCGCTCGACCTGGAGAGCCCGCCCAAGCGCATCGAGTGCTATGACATCTCGAACATCCAGGGCGACTCCGCAGTCGGTTCGATGGTCGTGTTCGAGGACGGCCGGCCGCGCAACGACCACTACCGGCATTTCCGGATCAAGTTCGCGGCGGGCCCGAACGACTTCGCGATGCTGCAGGAGGTGCTCCGCCGCAGGCTCGAGCGCCTCGAGTCCGCGCAGCGGCGCGAGGAGGTGGAGAGCATCGGCGATCGGTCGTTCACCAGTCGCCCGGACCTGATCCTCATCGACGGTGGGAAGGGCCAGCTCAGCGCCGCGCTGGAGGTCACGGAGGCGGCCGGCTACGCGGACATTCCGACCTTCGCGCTGGCCAAGGAACGCGAGGAGATCTTCGCGCCAGGGCGCGCGGAGCCGATCGTCCAGGAGCGCAACTCTCCTGGCATGTTTTTGGTTCAGCGCATCCGCGATGAGGCGCACCGCTTCGCGATCACGCATCACCGCAAGGTCCGCGCCCGCAAAGCCCTCACGTCCCCGCTCGATTCGGTGGAGGGGATCGGCCCCGCTCGTAAGCGGGCGCTCCTGCGACACTTCGGCTCGGTGCAGGCGATCCGAGAGGCGCCGGTCGGCGAGATCGTCAAGCTCGGCATCCCGGAACGCCTGGCAGCACGCTTGAAGGAAACCCTTTGAGCCTGGTCATTGTCGGAGCAGCTAGCGCGGGCCGCATGGAGGAAGCCGTGGCCGCGTTCGAGGCCGCGGGTTTCCGGCGGATTCAAGAGCTCGATGGCGCCGGCGACGCCGACCTCGTGCTCGGTGTCTGCGGCGGCGGCGCCGAGCTGCTTCGCGAGGCCGACCGACGCGGGATCAACTACTGGCTCGTTCACGACGGCGAGGACGATCGCCACGAGGGCGGCACGTTCCAGCGGGCGCATCACCGAATCGACGCCGCGCGGCGGCGCTCGGAGCTCGCGCAGCACCTGCGAAGTCGCGAGCGGCCGCTCGTCACGTGCCTGGCGTTTGGCTACAAGAACGGCGCGCCCGCGGACGCGGCGCTGGTGTTCGACGCCAGGTTTCTGGACAACCCGTACTGGGAGCTAGAGCTGCGCGACCTCTCGGGGCGCGATCCGGCGGTGGCGGAGTTTGTCCTGAAGCAGCCTGCCGCCGCGCACTTTCTCGATGACGTGCAGAGGATGGTCAGCGACCTAGTCCCGCTCTACGAAGAGAAAGGGATGAAGCACGTCGTCGTTGCCTTCGGGTGCAGCGGCGGCCGTCACCGATCTGTCGCGCTGGCGGCCGAGCTGGCGCGCCGGCTTCGCGAGCAGGAAGGCATCGACGTCGACTTCGTGACCCGCGACATAGATTGAGACATGGATTGAATTGACGCGAGCGCTGGTCATCGGTGGGGCCGGGTTCGTCGGTGTCGCGGCGTGCAAGGAGCTGATGCGGCGAGGGGTGGAGACGATCGCCGCTGGGCGCAAAGAACGGCCATACGGCACCTTCACGAGCTACATCGCTTTTGACCGAGGAGACGAACAGCAGCTTGCCGCCGCGCTCACCAGGACCGAGCCCGACGTGGTGCTCGACCTCGCGTGCTTTCAACCCAGCGACATCGCCGCCGTCGCCCGCCGCTTCGGTGGCCGGCGCTACGTCTTTGTCTCGACCGGTGTGTATCCATCACTACACGGCAAACAGGCGCGCGAAGAAGACTTCGTGCCGCTGGAGGGCGACCCGCCGGAGGCTCTTGATTATCTGGAGGGCAAACGATGGTGCGAGACGGTTCTCTCGCGCCAGACCGATCTGCCCTGGACGATCATCCGCCCGCCGGCCGTGTTCGGACCGGCCGACCACACGTTGCGAATCGCCGCCTACATCCAGCGCGTCGCCGACGGGGGGCCTCTGCTCGTGCCGGCGGAGACATACGAGCGCCGTGCCAACGTGGCCTGGGTCAAGGACATCGGGTTCGCGTGCGCGCTCGCCTGCGACCTGCGCAAGGACACGGTGGGCAAGGCGTACAACGCGGCGTTCGAGGACGTCAGCCTGCGCGCCCTCATCGAAGGCATCGCGCGCGCCCTCGGTATGCCGGCGCGGCTGCATTCCATGCCGTTTGACGACCTGCCCGAGGGCGCAAGTCCGTACGGCCCGGACCCGCGCCGGCACTCCGGCTACGTCATCGAGCGCGGACGCAGGGAGCTCGGATTCGAGCCGTCGGCCCTCGAGGACGCTTTGGCCGAGACGTTGGCCTGGTACCGGGTAGCCAAACCATCGCATCCGGGATACGCGAACCGTCCGCAGGAGCTCGCGATTGCCGGAAGCCACTGAGACGCTCGCCAAAAGGCTGAGGCGGCAGGCGGTGTGGTGCGCGGAGCTCGACTCGCCGCTGTACGCGTCGCTTCTCGAATCCGCGGCCGACGACCTCGGGCTCGAAGGACCGGTATGGGCCGTGTTGGAGGGATTCCAGGAGGAGCCTGGGAGCGCCGCGCTCGCCCTGCGGCTCATGGGCGCGGTTCACCGCCTGGTCCTCGACGACACTCTCGCGGACCTTGCGGCCCATTACCCGTCGACGGGCGGTGACGGCGATCCGTCGACCGCATGGCCTGTCTTCAGGCAGGCGCTGATCGATCACCGCTCCGAAATCCGCGGTCTCCTCGGCACCGGTTGTCAGACGAACGAGGTCGGACGGTGCGCCGCGCTCGTCGGCGGATTCCTGGAGGTCGCGCACCGCACGGGCCTACCTCTGTGCATCCTCGAGATCGGAGCCAGCGCCGGGCTGAACCTCCTTTGGGACCGCTACCGCTACGAGTCGGCGGAGGGCGCCTGGGGCGATGAGGCTTCGCCCGTGCGGTTCACACATTCCTACGTCATCCCGCCGCCGCTGAACCGCCAGGCAACCGTGATCAAGCGCATGGGTTGCGACCTGCACCCAATCGACCCGGCCTCGGACGCCGGGTCGCTCGCACTGCGCTCGTTCATCTGGGCGGACCAGCTGGGCCGCCTCGCGTTGCTCGACGGGGCGATCGAGATCGCGCGTGAGATGCCCGCTGTCGTGGAGCAGGCGGACGCCGCCGATTTCTTGCAGCGTGAGCTGGCGAGGCAGGTTCCTGACGTGGCGACCGTGGTCTTCCATTCCGTGTTTATGCAGTACGTGGACGAGGCCGGGCGGCGGCGCATCGAGGCTGTCATCTCAGAGGCGCGACGGAGCGCCGGCCGCGATTCGCCGATCTTTCACCTCCGTCTGGAACCGGGCATGACCGGCGAAGCCAGGTTCGAGATCCGGCTGGACGAGGAGCTTCTCGGCACAAGCCTCGCGCACGGGACCGGCGTGCGCTGGGTCGTAGACTCCAGTGCACTGTGACGCGCCGAACGGCGCCGTACTTGGTAGCGATCGGAGGCGCGATCGCGACCACCGCGGTGATCGGGGGCGTCTCGGCGGTCGCCTCCGTCGGCTCGGTCGCCTCGCTGTCAGCGTTTTATCTGCTTCTCGTGCTGTGGCTCGCCGCCCGCTGGGGACGCGGTCCCGCCCTCGCGGGAAGCCTCTCCGCCTTCCTTCTCTATGACTATTACTTCGTCCCTCCGGTCGGCACGTTTGCCGTGCGCGGCCCGGCCGAGCTGCTCGAGCTGGTCGTCCTCCTTGCTGTCGCCCTCGTCACAAGCCAGCTCGCGGCGTCCTTGCGCCGGGCGCAGGCGACCGCGGACGCGATCGCCAAGGATTCGCGCGCTCTGTACGAGCTCTCGACCTCGATGCTGCGCACGCAAGACGTAGGTGCCGGCCTGGATTTGGTCGGCCAGAGCGCGCAACCCCTGCAAGGCGTCGGGCGCTTCGCCGTCGTCGCGGTCGCGGGGGATCAAACCACGCAGCTCGCCGGCGCCGAGCTGACCGCCGATGAGCTTCATGAGGCTCGGTGGTCCTATGACAACGGACGGGCGGTCGGCCTGTCGATAAGGAACGGCACCGTGGTGCCGTCACCTTCACGCTGCCGCTGGCTGCGGTCCCGGCGAGTCGATGAGCGGTCGCGTGCTGGTCGTTGATGATGAGGTCGAGATGCAACGCGCGCTGCGGGCGGGTCTCCAGTACCACGACTTCGACGTGCGGGCGGTCGGCACAGGCGAGGAGGCGATCCGCGAAGCAGCGGGCTGGCGGCCGGACGTGATCCTGCTCGATCTCGGGCTGCCTGGCATGGACGGTTTCGGCACCCTGCGGCTCTGCGGCCACATACGCGGGCTGCCATGATCGTGGTCAGCGTGATGCCTGGAGAGAAGGACAAAGTCCGCGCGCTCGACGCGGGCGCGGACGACTATGTGGTCAAACCCTTCGGCACCGAGGAGCTCGTGGCCCGGATCCGCGCCGTGCTGCGACGCCAGGGCGATGTCTCTGATGGCGAGCCGGTCATCAGGGCAGGTGACCTCGAGATCGACCTCGCCACGCGTCGCGTTTCCGTAGATGGGAAAGTCGTCCGGCTGACCCCGACCGAGTACGAGCTCCTTCGCTACCTCGGGCTCCACGCCGGTAAGCCGGTCAGCCATACGACCCTGCTGCGCCAGGTATGGGGCGAGTACGCGGTCGGCGACAAATACAACACTCGCTACGTCGTCGCACAGATCCGCAAGAAGCTGGGCGATGACCCGGCCAACCCCCGCTACATCGTCAACGAGCCTGGAGTCGGCTACCGCTTGCTGGCGCCGTAGCTATTCCTCGGCATGGCTCCGGTTGAGGACGTACGCCGCGAGGAAGGCGACGATGACGAGGCCCGGTGACCATCCCAGGCCCGGCCCGAACGGGTCGTAAGGCGACAGGTCGACAAAGACAGCCAGACCGCTGATCGCCGCGAAGACAAGCACGATCAGGATCCCGCGGACCGCTCCGTGGCGGGCGAAGAACAGCTCGATCTCGAGCTGCCATCTCGGGCGGTGTCTTTCGTGAATGTGCCGGGCCCTCGCCGCATGTGCCGAGATCCGTTCGCGGCGTCCCATCCGGAAGCGTTCGCTCCTCGGCAGGCTCTCAAACGGGACATGCTCGTGCTCGCGTTCCCGCACCGGCGGGGTCTCCAGGGGCTCCCACAGCGGCTCCTTCCGGTACCGCCTGTAGCCGAGGTAGGTGAGTACGCCCAACCCGAGCCACGCCATGAAGATGAAGGTGGTGTTCGAGATGTTCTCGAAAAGCAATTGCGTGAACACGGTGCCGATGAACAGCGCACCCACAAGGGAAAGGACCGGGATGCTGTCGCGACCAAACTTGATGTTCCACGGCATCCGGTATGGACGGTGCAGGGCCGGCTCGATGAAACGTAACCGCATCACGGACAGGTGGGCCGAGCAAAACGCGAATGTTGCGGCCAGCGAGTAAACGGCGCTCATCAGATCGATCTCTTTACCGCCTGCGACGATGCCCGGAAGGACGAGAAGCGCCGCGAGGATGCCGAAAACGATGATCGAGACGTATGGCGTCTTGAACTTTGGATGCAGCCGCGCAAGGCGGTGGGGAAGGAGGTCGACGCCGGCCATCGAGTAGCTGAGCCGTGAGATGCCGATCAAGCCGGCGTTGGTCGCGATGACCAGGATCGTGAACGCGAGGATTCCGACCCACACCTGCGCCCAGAATCGCAGCGTTTCTTGCTGAAACCCGGTCACGATGCCGGCCACGGGGTCGGCCTTCCAGGTCGTAGCCAGGTCTGTCACATATCCATGAACCGCGTCGTAGTGCACGGGGAAGACGCTGACGCCGATGGTCGGCAGAAACGCCGAGACGAACAGGACGGCGATGATGACCCACCACGTCGCCTTCGGCACATTTCGGCCGGGGTCCTTTGCCTCCTCCGAAAGATTGGAGATCGTTTCGATGCCCGTGTAGGTGACCATCGCGATGGAGATGCCCGCGAGGAAGTTGCCCCATGTCGGCGCGACCCCGAGGTGGATGCCGTTGATGATGTTCTGGATGTTGAGCAACAGGATCAGGCCGAGGATCACGAGCACGAACTGGGTGATCAGGTCCGCAAACGCGAGCACGAGGTTGATGGCACTCGATTCCTGGATGCCGATCACGTTTACAACGACCAGCAGAAAGATCAGCACGATGGTCCCGAGCACGTGGGACGTCTGGTCCCTGGTCAGCGGCTCGAGGATGCTCACATAGCGGCCGAGGAAGCCCAGGTAGCTGATCGCGAAGTACGACGAGATGGATACGGTCGCCGTGTAGTTGAGCAGCTGCACCCAGCCGACGATGAAGCCGATCGGCGCGTTAAAGGCACGGCGCGCGAAGCTCGAGCTGCCGCCCGCATGGGGCAAGGCCGCCGTGCCCTCGGCGTAGTTGAGGGCCGTGGTGACGAAGATGAACCCGGCGAGGATCAGCGCAACCGGAGTCAGACCTAACGCGAAGGCCGCCGTGACGCCGAGGGCGTAGTAGATGCTCGATCCGACGTTGCCGTAACACGCCGCGAACAGGGCCCCAGGGCCGAGGGTCCGCGGCAGCTTGGCGGGTCGGCGAACGACGACGCGAAGGTCTCCCGGCCTGCGGCCACGCCGGGCCACCGATTCACCGCTCATCGACCGTCCGAGCGTAATTGATCGCCGCCAAACCCATACGAGGTCCATACGAGCTCGGCTCATCTGCGAACGGAGACCTCACAGGCGGGCTCCTAGGTTGGGCTCATGCATACGCCGGCGGCACAACGGCGCCGGGTCAAAGTCCACGGCGCGAGCCTTGGGCCGCTGCTGTGCTGGTCGATCGTGTTCGCCGACATCGGCACGTCGATCTATTACGTGCCAGGCATCCTGTCCGCGAGCGGTTACAACAAGCGGGCCGCGATCTTCGTGCTCATGACGCTCGTCGTGTTCGTGCTGTTGGCCCTGAAGTACGCCGAGGTCACGTGGCGCAATCCAGAAGGCGGCGGGGTCGTGTCCATAGCCTCCCGGGCGCTCCACCCGTTCGCGGGCTTGATCGGAGGGCTTTTCATCATCGTCGACTACTACCTGACCGCTGCGATCAGCGCCTTTTCCGGCATCGCGTACCTCGCGGTGGTCGTGCCTTCCGTGGGTTGGGGAAACGCTGTTCCTGGAACGCTCATCGCGCTCGCGGCCCTTGCCGCTGTGAACATCTACGGCATCCGCGAGAGTGCGATCGTGAGCCTCGCAGCCGCGACGGCGGCCGCCGCCGCCCAGCTCGCCGTCGTGGCCGTCGTGGCGATGCACCTGGGCCCCGAAGGGATTCTTGCGTCGATCAAGTCCGTCGGCAGTGGGCCGCCGCCTCTCACCCCGCTGGTGCTCCTCACTGGATTTGGAGCGGCGTTCCTCGCGTTTTCAGGGCTAGAGAGCGTCGCCCAGATCGCACCGGCCATGCGCTCGCCGCGACGGACGACGGCCTACCGGACGATGGCGCTGGTCATCCTGACGATGACACTGACGAGCCCGCTGCTGACGCTTTGGCAGACAACACTCGTGCCCGACCCGAACAGTCCGGCCAACGTCAACCAGCTTCTCTCGCTGCTCGCCGGCCTGTACTCCGGACAGACGCTCGCTTACGTCGTCGCCGTCACAGGGTCGATCCTTCTGATCTTCGCGAGCAACACCGCGATCATCGGCGGCTATCACGTGTTC
>Ga0209058_1001726_pt1 | contig 18376 bp, 17 predicted proteins | sample GraSoiAngelo_147_FD_185904 | JGI IMG/M metagenome (GOLD analysis project Ga0209058, IMG submission 185904) | Grasslands soil microbial communities from the Angelo Coastal Reserve, California, USA - 14_1009_05_40cm (SPAdes) (version 2) | ecosystem: Environmental > Terrestrial > Soil > Grasslands ... | reverse complement strand
TGGTCAGTTCGGCCGAAATGCTCGCCGGGCTGACCACCCCGTCTGCGCTGCCAGCCCGCTGGCTGCCGGCGCCGCTTCTCTTGAGGCTGTGCCCTGTCGGGCTCGCGCTTGGCGCCCCCCTCTGCGAGGAGGGGAATATCCCATCGGCGTGCCGCCGGAAGATCCAGACAACGAGGATCGGCAGCAGGAGAAGAGTCAGTAAGGTCGAGAACGCCATTGCAAAGGTTTTGGTGAATGCCAATGGATCGAACAAACGGGCCTCTCGTTGTTCCAGAAAGAACACCGGCACAAATGACGCGAGAATGATCAGGAGTGAAAACAACAATGGCTGAGCCACAGCGGTGATCGCGCGAACGATAAGGTCCTTTCTCTCGGAGGGGCTTAAATTCCGATGTCTCGATAATTCGGCGGTGCAGTTCTCCACAATAACGATAGTTGCATCGTCAATTGCGCCGATCGCGATGCAGAGCCCGGCAAGCGAAAACAAATTGATCGTCTGGTTGAAGGCCGCCATTGGTAAAACGGTGAACAGAACGCTCAGCAAAAGAATCACGATGGGTCCAGAAGCGGCGCGAAGCCTCCTGAGAAAGAGGATCGTAACCAGGCTCACGATGACCAGCTCGGAAATTAGCGTCGCAAAGAACTCCTTGAGGGTTGCCCAGATCCAGGCGGACCGGTCGTAGCTTGGAATGATCTCGACACCGGCCGGTAAGGTCGCCGTGACTTCCTTCAACTTTCGATCCAATGCTTGGGTAATCGCCAGGACATTTTGGTCCTGTTCCATGATGACGATGCCGCCGACGACCTCGCCGGCGCCATCGAGGTCCACGGTACTCCGGCGTTGGTCATATCCAATCTGGATGTATCCGATGTCCCGGAGGTAGACCGGCTTGCCTTCTCTGTTACGGCCGAGAACCAAATATTCGAGCTTGTCAATGTCCTTGCTATCGATCGCACCACGCAATTGGTAGTCTCGGTTGGTAACCTCGATCATGCGCCCGCCGGCCTCCTGAAAGACGTCCTGGAGGGCGGAGACGACCTGCTTGAGCGGAATGCCGGCATTCACAAGCAGCGGAGGGAAGATCTTCAATTGATACTGTTTTTCGAGACCTCCAACCGAGGCCACTTCCGCAACTCCGGGAACCGTCTGCAGCGCGGGCTTGATCTGGCTCTCGTTCACCAAACGCAATTCGCGGATATCGTGTGAGCTTTCGCGATCGACGATCGCGTATTGATAAATCCAGCCGATGCTGCTGGCGTTCGGTCCGAGCGTGATGATGGCGTCGGGTGGCAACTGCGGTCGAATGCCGTTGATTCGATCGAGCACCAACTGCTGGACACGGGCGCGCTGCGCCCCGTTGTTCAGGATGACGTATATGAAGGAATACCCCATATGGGAGGTGCTTCGGATGGACTGGATATCGGAAGAGCCCGTCAAGGCGCTGATCAGAGGCTCGGTGACCTGTGCCTCCAGCAATTGGGGGCTACGGGGCCATTTCGCGTAAATCACAATTTGCGGATCGGAAATGTCGGGAATGGCATCGAGCGGCGCGATTTGGATCGTGTACACGCTCGCGCCAACACCCGCCAGCACAAGGATCAGCACGACCACTCGAAAGCGGATGACGTTACTAATGATGCGGCTGATCATTCCCTGGCGCGCTCTGGGCGGCGAATTTCAATTTGTATTCGGAATCGACGAAAAAACTGCCGAAGCTGACGACCTGATCACCTTCCATCAAGCCGCTTTCCACGGCTGTGTACAGCTCGCCCTGAATGCCCGTACGGACCTCGATCGGAACATACTGGCTTCCCTGACGCGGCACATACACGACACGTTTGTTTCCTTCCTCGATGATTGCTTCGTTTGGTATGGAGAGGAACTCGCCGCGCACAGTCACAATCTCGATGACGTAATTCAAACTGTCTGGATGTCCCGTGCTTGACAGAGTGACTTCGACATTGATGCCGGCTTGCTTAGGGCCGACTTTCGTGACCCACGCTTGAAACATCGACGACTTGGATTCCGGAGAAAATGCGCGCGCGCGTTGTCCGACTTTGACGAAAGACGCTTCAGGAAACGGGACAGAGGCCGTAAGCACCTTTCGAGCTTTGTCGATGCGTCCCGCGGTACGCACCCAGGTCTGAATGGGGCGGACGGATACGGCGTTCAGCGTCAACGTGACATCGGACGCTTGCGTGTCGCTGACTGCCGCCCCGGCGGCTTTCGTGGCGTCGCCTAACCGGTATCGGAGCCGCGCGGGATCGGAAGCTTCAGCGGGCCGCGTATGTTGGCGAACGCCCTGGGCGAAAGCGGGAGAAGTCGGAATCAGCAAAAACAACAGCAGAAGAATATGCATGAAATTAGCGCATTCCCCTGCTCGCAGAGGAGGGCGCGGAGCGCGAGCCCGATAGGGCGAAGCCTCAATAGAAGCTGCGCCGAGCGAAGTGAAGACGCAGATGGGGTGGTCAGACCGGGGAAAGGGATGCCGAACTGACCACCCCGGCGCGCCAGCTTCTACTAAGCTGTCACGCCACCCCTCCTCTGCGAGGAGGGGAATACCCCCTCCAACACCTATCTCGTATGCCTCGAACATCTACTCTTGTCCCGCCAACACCTGCTCTGTTCAATGGCAATAATTGTCCTTGCTGTCCATGATATGCGTGCCCCAGGGGAACAGGCCGACATTCTCGGTTATCTTTTCAAACTTCTGCGTCTTCGCATCGATGACGACGATCGCGTTCTCCGTCGAATCAGCTAGATAGAGTTTCTGATCCTGCGTGTCGGTTGTTGCCGTCTCAAGCTGGATATTCAGGCCGATCCGAATACGTCCAGCCGGTCTCAGACTGTTCATATCGTAAACGTAAACGAAGCCGCTGGTCGAACTAATGACGAAAGCCTTGCCAGCGGCAAAATTAACACCGGTCATATTTGGCCCGGCTTCCAAAGTTGCCGCGACCTTGTTTGCCTTCAGATCGATAATCGATATCGTTTCATCTCCATTGTTGGGAGTGATCCCGTACTTCCCGTCGTGACTCATGTAAATACGCCATGGGTCTTTGCCGACCTTGATCGTTTTCACGACCCTGTCCTCACGGGAATCGATCACACCTACGAATCCCAGATCGCCGTCGGCAGCGTACAAGTACCGTCCATCGGGACCGAACATGGCGATATTGATTCCGTGGACCTCACCGAGATATTTATCGGGATCCAATATCGCAACGCCGGGCACTTCCCTGATTTGGATCTTCTTCAATAATTCATGACGCCTGACATCGACGACGCCAATCCAATGGGCCCCGTAGTTACCGATATAAGCTTTTGAGCCATCCGCGGTGAACGTGACGTTCAGAGGCTCCGCGAATCCGGGAATGGTTTTGATCTTCGTCAGCGACTGCATATCGATGACGGATATCGAATCCCCTTCCGGATTTCCCTGGTAATACCACCGGCTATCGGGCGAAAACGCCAGGTGCTCGGGGGCGATGTCGACGTTGATCACTTTCACCAGTTTCAACGTACGCACGTCGATAATGTAGGCTTTGTTGGCACGCGTTCCGCCTGTCACTACGTAGCGCCCGTCCGGAGACATCATCACCATGTGGGGGTTGACATTATTGCCGAGAAAAACGCGGCCGATAATCCTGTTCGTCTTGATGTCCATGAAGGCCAGATCGTTCGAATCCCGATTGACGATCATGACCACCGACGTGGGATCGGCGATTTTGACGTCCTGCTGAGCTAGCGTTGCCGTGCCGGCCAAGGCTGTAGCAACGACGATCGCGAGCTTTACAAGGGATCTTGTACGAGACATAGTTTTTCTCCTAATAACCTAGAAGGCGGCCTGCAAACGCAGCCCGGGAATGAGATACCCCACGGTCTGCTGGCCAGGCCTCTTCTCCAGCACATGGGCAAGATGGAAGGATAATCGAAATTTCTCGGAAATCTGAAAGTTGTAATAGCCCTCCATCAATCGTTCTTTCGGGCCCAGCCCCGTATCGTAATGGGCGTAGCCGACGCCCCAAACGTCGCCAGGATTGAATCCGGCGCCGTTAGAGAACTGCAGGCCGCCGCTGTAAAAGCGATCGCGGCGGATATCCGCTTCGGCCGAACCATAACGTCCAAACCATGTTACCTGCTGGACGCCAAGTTTTTGATCTAGACTCACCCCGTAACCCGTTTTGTAGCGATCGGTACTATTATCGGTCCGGTACCAGACGCGATAGTTTCCTTCGCCGAGTCCCTTCGGTCTCGCTAAATATCCGACTTCTCCCAAAGAGTACATCGACTGAGACAAATTCAACGCGTCGGTCTTGCTCTGCTGTATGCCGACTTTGAAATTGAAACCGTTCTTGGGATCGTAAATGGCCGCAAATCCTGATCCGTTGACCGCCAAATTGAGGGCAGGATTGTTCACCAACGCGTCGCTCAAGAACTGCCGGGTTTCATCATTCGCTGCTGCGTTGTGATCGAAATAGTTCGTCAAATCCAAGCGGCCCGCCACGAGACTCAATCTTTGAGAAAACACCTCTGTTCGCAGCCAGGCTTCGCGGAGGTTTAATTCGTTTTGACGGACCAGGCGTGCCGTAAAACCATTGAGCAGCGTCAAACCACCCGTCTCCAGATCCGGAGGCGGACCACTGAGCCCGACGACATCGGCGAAGAAGACCGTATGCTGCGCGATGCGCGCGGTGAAAAACAGATCCGCCGAGGATAGCTGGTATGCGTGACGATCCGCATCCGTCTTCTCGCCCTTCGTTTGGAACACCGCCTGAGGCGCAATCGCCGCGCTGACGCCGACCTGCACGCTGTTTTTGGATTGCTCCTCTAAAGCGCTCTGAATTTTTTCGTCGATCGATTGGCGGCGGTAAACGCGCTCTCGTTGGTAGGTAGTTGTCTGCTTCGCGCCGGGCGTGGGCTTGTCATAAATGTTGCTGTTCTTGTCGATATAGACGGTCGTTCTTCTCGTGCGCGTTTCGGGCAGCGAATACACGGTGCTGGCTTCGAGGTCGCGTACCCGCTGCTCGAGTTCATTGATCTTCTGCTGCATGGCCTGGGCGTCTGTCGGCGCCGGCTTCGCGGCGGCTTCGGGACCCTCTGCACCGGGAATTTCAAGTGCCTCGAGTTTGATATTAAAAGTCTGTGTGGTCGGGACTGTCACTTCCTGAGACGACCGCCCATAACCTGGGGCATCGACCTGCAAGACGTACTGCCCGGCAGGAACCTGGGCAACTGTAAACGAACCGTCATTATTCACGCGGCCAACGATAGGCGGGGGCGGCGTCATTTTCATACCCGGCATGGCCGGAACGATAGGAACAAGTGATACTTCCGCATTCGGCAACACAGCGCCGCCGTTATCCGTCACGCGCCCGCTCACCGACGAAGTTGCGCCCTGAGCCGGCGGTTTGGCGCTCAAAGCTATGGGAACGGCAAAAGCTGCCGTCAGGAGGACTACCGCGAGGCAGCCCAATAATCTCTCTCGTAAAACCATGCGCTCTCCGTTCACAAAGACGTAAATCTTTAGCGCGAGATCGTTTGGTCCCGCGTTGCGAGGCTAGCAGAACTCATTACTTGACGCAGATGAAGAGTTCCTGAATTCTTTGTCAGGAACAGCAGGCCTTAGGACGCCGCTTTGACGGGGATATCGAAATGAACGGTATTCACGACCCCATTCCGTTGGAACTGGACCCAAACACGGTACATGCGGGCGCGAGAAAATGTCAGATCGAACTGTATTTGAGGAGAGCCGTCGGCGATGAAGGGATGCGTATGCATCATATCGATCAAGTCGTCGCTGGCAGCCAGCATATGGCCCCAGGCGCCAAGATATTTCTCCAGACCGTCTGCCGGCGTAATGGTAAAACGCATTTGCGTATTCTTGCCGGCGGCGGGTTGGGCCGGGAATGTCGAGAATTCCACCTTGATGTTCTGTCCACTTTTAGGTGAATAGTCCCGCGTCAATGGCGGAGGAGGCGACGCGTTTCCTGCCACGAAGATTGTCTTGGCGATGAGCTGCGGCGTTGCGCCTTCAGGATAGAAATCACCAAGGATGCGATACATTCCAGGCTTGGGCAACGTCATCTCATATTGAAATGCGTCGTTCACCCACACCGGGTGGTCGTGGACGAAAACCTGAAGGTCCTCGCTCACAATGAAAGCGTGAAACAACTTTTCATGCACGATATTGAACTTCTTGACCGGATTATTCTTCCAGGGGTCATGCACGTCGAACTTGAGGCGAACCTTCTCGCCCGGTTTCGGAATTCGAGGGGTGATAACCAAGTCGAGATGGTATTCGATGGGATCGGGTACTGCGGCAACCAGTTTCATTCCGCACCGCGAGCAATTGCCGGGAGTGTTGGACCGGACGTCGCGGTCCATCGGGCAGAAATAGACCGGATCTTTGGAGGGATCCGGAGTGGTCTGAACTCGCCCGCAGACAAAGCCGACGGACAATAAAAAGACAATCAGTGCGATCGGCCGCATCGGTCTTTATATAATGGTACCGGTAGCGGGTTGTCAAAGGCTTATGAAGCGCTCGGCATTCCTCATCTCCATCATTCTGGGAATCTGTGCACCGTCCAATGCCCACAACGTTGGAAACGCGATCACCTGGAATCGAGAAATTTCGCGCATCATTTATCAGCGTTGCGCGTCGTGTCATCGTGAAGGGGGTACCGCTTTTTCCTTGATGCGATATCAGGATGTGCAGCCCCGTGCCGTGGATATCAAGGACGCCGTTCTTTCACGCCACATGCCTCCGTGGGGTGCAGTCAAGGGTTTCGGGGAGTTTCGAAATGATCAAGGACTCACCCCAGTCGAGCTCGAGTTGATTACGGATTGGGTCGATAGCGATACGCCAAAAGGAAACAACCCGAACACCCTCCCTAAGGAACCGAAATTGGATAAACCACCTGCGTACAGAATCCCGAAAAACGGAATCGAGGTTAGCGGGGACTTCACACTGGATCATGGAGTTACTCTCGACGGTTTGTTTCCCGTTACAGTCCCATCCGGCGTCTCTATAAAGATAGTCGCCGGCTTACCCGACGGTGAAACTGTGCCGTTGCTGTGGCTGTACGAATATCAGCAGGGTTACCAACATCCTTTTCTATTTCGCCGGCCGCTTGATCTTCCCGCGGGGGCTGTTGTTCACGGTGTACCTTCGGATACGACGATCGTCTTAATCCCAGGCAAGAAGAGCAAGCCTGAAAATCGGAGAAGCCATTGATTCCAAGTCTGATCACATTATTTGCGGCTTTCATTTTCGCCGCTCAATCGCCCGATTTTTCATATAAGGCCCGCGAACTGAGGTCAGGTCTCTGGATCAACAGCTCGCCAGTCACGCTGAAGTCCCTCAGAGGAAAAGTTGTCGTCATCGACTTTTGGGCATTCGATTGCGAACCGTGCATCGAAGCTATGCCGCACATTAAGGAACTCTATGAGGAATACGGTGGCGAGGGTCTTGTCGTCATCGGAGTCCACACGCCACGCGCCGACTACGAAAAAGATGTATCGAAGCTAAGGGAAACGATCACGAGATTGGGAATCAAGTTTCCCGTCGTCGTCGATGAAAAGCAGAAGATGTTTCGTGACTACCTTTGCGATCTCTGGCCCTCGCAGTTTGTCATCGGCCGGGACGGAATCGTCCGTTATAGCCACGGCGGCGTCGGCAGGTACGACGAAATGGAGAAAGTCGTCCAGAACCTGCTCAAAGCTCGTTAAAGAATGTAGTCCTGCAAGAGAGACTCAGATCAGATACTGGCTGACAACCCGGTTACCCTTCGTTCTCTTGTAAGCATTCATCGATCACCCGCACGATCCCCAAGGTACAGCGCGAGTGGACTAAGTCGACTTTTTTTGCGAAACCGCGCGCGGTACGCGGGGTGCATAAGCCTGCAATGGCTAAGAAAGGAGCACGCAGCTTAATGTTTAAAGCACTCGGTACACAATTTGTCTTCCTTGCGATCGTGATTTTGACCGCTTCAAGTGGGGCCTCATCGGCGCCGTTGAAAGAAGACGGCGACCCCAGCAGTTTTCTGGAACGTAGCATCGAGATCACTCACGCCAGCATTCAATTCGCTGAAGTTGCGATGAGCAAAGCTGAGGGCGAGCGCGTGAAACATTTTGCGAAAAACATTGCTGGCTACCAGAAGCAGGCACTTCAAACGCTGGGCGGTTTGCGGCAGAACAACCTGGTTCGCGACATCGCTTACACTGGGGTTGATCGCAACGTCCTTACAGCAGAACACCGAGAGGCACTGGAAAGGCTTTCTTTACTCTCAGGCCTGGATTTTGATCGCAATTTCATAGACACGATTGTCTACGAATTCCGCCGAGCCATACGGCTGTTCGAGCAAGAAGCCGGCATTTCGACGATGCATCAAAATAAACTTCGGCGCACAGCTCCACCCGTGCCGGGGGAGATGGCCGACTTTGCACGCGATCTTCTGCCATTCCTGAGGCAGCAGCTCTCAGAGGCCGAGTCGATTCAACGAGAATTCCGGTATTGACTCAGTTTGAAAATCGGGAGTTTTGGTTTGCGATAATATTCCTCTCCTCGAAAGAGGAGACGCTGCGCGGTCAATCAGCCGCGAAGCTACCTTTGCCCGCGCAGAAGGGGAGTCCGTCAAGCTCGCACGAGATGCTGCAGGATTGTAGTGCTCCGTGTTCGCAGGCGCACTGAGATCAACGGTCGTTTGATTTGTCGACACTCCCTTAATTGGCCGTACCCAGGAATCGTTCCGGAAATTGCCTGATGATGCCGTCGGACAGCGCGTCGGCCATTCGCAGAATGTGATCGTACACGGCGTCAAACGCTCGAACGTCAGCTTCCCAATTCTTGGTCACCCGTGCCTTCACCTCTTCTTTCGTCGTCGCCAGATGCATCTTCATCAAATCCGTCAATGCCGTTTTCGACATAAAGGAATTTGCACGGCTCAGAAAGTCTGCAATGTCTTCGGCATTGCGGTCCCACTTACGATCGGCTTCTTGGAATTTCAAATCGTCATGAGCTTTCGCAGCCTTAATAAGAGTTTTTGCACAATGGAAAGGCCCGGACGTGGTCAGAATGTCATTTTTCAAATCATCGTAAGTCTGCTATGCGCTGTAGAATGGTCGCGTGATTATCCCGGAGCACAAGAGGGCATTGGAAACAGGCTTTTGGAAGCCGGAGTTCGAGGCCGATCCCCGCTTCGCGGGCGAAACCGCTCGACATCTGGCATTACGGTGGGTCGTCCGGCTTCGTTATGGACTTGTCGCGGGCGAAGTCGCTTTAATTGCCGTCCTCGCGTTGGGCCTTCAGATCCCGCTTCCGGTGAGTATCATTGGACCGGCGATTGGAATCCAGGTTATAAGCAATTGGCTGCTCGGGTCCAGGATGAGTGGGCTTGGAGGGAACGCCGAACATCTGGTCGGCGCATTGTTCAGCCTCGATACTCTGGCTCTGACATTGATCCTTGCGCTCAGCGGCGGCCCGGCGAATCCCTTCAGTCTCTTGTATCTGGTCCAAATCACTTTCTCCGCGGTTGTATTGCGCAAATTGTGGACGTGGACGCTCGGGATTCTTTCGACGCTCTCCTTCGGACTGCTTTTCTGGATTTCTCGCGAAATCCCGGTATTTCGCGAACATATACAGGCAGGCGAGTTCTCTCTACATTTACTGGGAATGTGGCTGGCGTTTGCAACGGCAGCGCTGCTGATCAGTTTCTTTGTGGGGAAGCTGTCCGCCGAATCCCGAAACAAAGAACACGAAATCCGGCTCATGCAGCAGCGTCTCGCCCGAAACGACCGGCTGGCATCGCTGGTCACGCTTGCGGCAGGGGCAGCGCATGAAATGGCGACACCGCTGGCGACGATTGCGATCACGGCGAAGGAAATGGAATATGACGCAACATCGCGCCTCCGGGATAAACGGTCGCATGAGGATGCTCAACTCATCCGTTCTCAAGTCGAACGCTGCCGCCTGATTCTCGAGCGTATGGGCGCGCAGGGCGCGGATCCCTTCGGCGAAACGCCTAAGGCCACCGCGGCCGAAGCGTTATTGGCCCAGGTCAGAGAAGAGTTTCCGGATGCGCAGAACAGAATCGAAATTCACGTTGATGCGGATTCGCCCAACTGCGTCCTCCCTGTTCGCGCCGCCGTCGAAGCTTTGTCGGCTCTCGTTAAGAATGCGCTCGACGCAAGTCCCGACGGCCGGCCCGTCGTGCTGCGCGCGCGGCGATCCGATTTTGGACGCGTACGGTTTTTGGTCCGCGATGAAGGAATAGGAATGAGTCCGGACGTCATCGAACGTGTCGCCGAACCTTTCTTCACAACCAAAGCGCCCGGACAAGGCATGGGATTGGGCGCTTTTCTGGCGCACTTATTCGCGCAGACGATCGGCGGCCAGTTGTCTTTTGAATCCCGTCCCGGCAAGGGATGTACTGCAATCCTCGAACTGCCTGATATGACGCATGCGAAGCCCTAAGGAAACGGCCAGCGATCATCTTGTCATTCTTGTCGTCGATGACGACTCGATCTTGCGGAATCGGCTTTGCCGGGCATTCCGCGATCGCGGTTGCGAAACTTACCAGGCGGAGACTGCGGAAGAGACCTGCCGTCTGGCAGCCGGCGTGAGTCCCGACCTTGTCCTGCTGGATCTGAAGATGCCGGGCCTTAATGGAATTGATCTGATCCAGAACATCAAGAAGCAGGACAATACGATCGCGGTTATCATACTTACCGGTTACGGAAGTATCGCGACGGCCATGCAGGCGCTGAGATTAGGCGCCGATCACTACCTTAGTAAGCCTGCCGACGCCGAGCAGATCCTCGAGGCGTACAACGATCTGAATCAAGATTCTACGCATAAACACGCCCCAACGACCGTACCGTCTCTCGCGCGAGTGGAATGGGAACATATCCAACGCGTTCTTTCCGATTGCTCCGGTAACATATCCCAGGCTGCGAAACTCCTGGGTATCCACCGCCGCTCCCTTCAGCGCAAGTTGTCGAAATTTCCGCCCGCAATTTGATATAGCGTGCCCCACCATGCGCGGTCTCAGAGTGCGGCATATTGTCGCAGGGAAACAATGCATCAATGGGCGGGGATATAATCCGGAGTCGCAATTGGATCGTTAGACCTGTCATTTTCGGCCGTGAGTTGTGGGAGATGCGTCCGTTATGAAACGCGTCTACATCAAATACGTGTTCGTTCTGCTGCTCGGCTTCTTGGGCGGAGCGACTCTGGCTGGCGTGTATATGGTATCCCGCGGGATCGGCACTCATGAGGAGCCCACAAGGGCTGAGGCTTTCGTAGCTCGGAGTTTGCGTCATTTTGCAATTTCGCGAGAGGCGCGGAATGCCCGGAATCCAATCGCGGCGAGTCCAGCAGTATTGACTGGGGCAATGGCCCATTTCGCCGACCACTGCGCGTCATGCCATGGAAATGATGGACGAGGAGCCACAACGATCGGGAGAGGCCTCTATCCGAAACCGCCCGACATGACGGAGGCCGCGACTCAACAACTGGCCGACGGTGAACTGTATTACATCATCGAGAACGGCGTGCGCTTCACAGGAATGCCCGCGTTTGGTGATGGGACTGGTGGCACGATGAATAACGAGAGTTGGGACCTTGTTGCGTTCATCCGACATCTGCCGAGCCTCACTGCCGAAGAACTTGCGGAAATGAAGAAAATGAATCCTCGGAGCCCAATGGATCTGGCCAGGGAGGAAGAAATGCGAAAATTTCTGCGGGGGGAAGAGATCGCGCCTTCAGAGGACGCGCATAAAGGTCATCACTAAACAAGGAGACGAACCGATGTTGAAGCGAGTTGCTTTTTGTCTGTTAACCCTCGTTTTGTGCGCTGCGCTTTCACACGCCCACGGCGATCCCATTATGGGGACCGTCACGGCGTTGAATGGCGACAAGCTGGAGATCAGAGACAGAAACAATAAGCCGGTCGAGATCATGCTGGAAAAGGCTACACAGTACTTCATTAATGACAAGCCGGCCACGAAAGCGGACCTGAAAGCTGGAGTACGAGTTGTGATTGACGCGCACATGGATGCAAAGATCAAGATGCTTGCAGCCGAAGAGGTAAACATCGCCCCCGCATCCGCTACAAACAAGAAATGAATGGGAGAGCACGAAAAGTAAAGGAGTCGCGAATGATGGTTATGAACTGTTTCAAGAAGACGGCCGGTGTTGCGGCCGTTTTACTAATAGGCGCCGGTATTGCATTCGGCCACGTCACCATCCAGCCCAAACAGTCTGTCGCTGGTAAGAACGAAAAGTACACGATGAAAGTTCCGACCGAGAAGTTTGTTCCGACCGTCCGCGTCGAAATCCACTTCCCCGATGCTCTGATCGTTTCGTCCTTCGAGCCTAAACCGGGCTGGAAGATCGAAGAGAACAAAGATTCGGCCGGCAGACTGGTTGGTGCGGTACTCATGGGTTCCATCCCACCCGGCGAGTCTTCAGAATTTTACTTTACGGGGCGGAACCCCAATGAAGAGGGAGCTCTATCCTGGAAAGTGATCCAAATTTATGAGGACGGCAGCAAGTCGGAATGGACAGGCGCAGCAGGTTCCCGCACTCCCGCACCTGTGGTCGAGTTGACGAAATAGTGCTCTTCAGTTTTGCGCGGTATCTATTTCCTCCAAACTTTTGTCACTCCCCAAGCTGGGCCGGCTTTTCGCGATCGCATGCTGTGCAAGTTTGCGGCGCAAACGGCGCCAACCGATGATAACCGATGTGACGCTCAGTGCCGTGCCGCCGAGCATCAGCGTGAGAACAAGAATGTCCCAGGCTGGACGGTGGCGATAAAGCCAAGGCAAATCGACCGAGTGCAGCCCGTGATACAGCCAGCGGTTCCACCGCGATAGCCGGACATAACTCTCGACGACGTGGCCTTCGACTGCCGCGCCACCCCTCCTCTAACTCCGCTGCCGACGTTCAAACAAATCACCGCCGTCGCTGATCCCTGCGAGGAGGGGAATGGGGAATGCACTCTCAGAAGTGGATCTTTAACGAGCTTGAGTAGAAACGGGGATTGAAGTATTCGCCTGGAGAGAAAACGCTCTCCTGCGCCACCTTGTAAACATTGTTTGTTAAGTTCTCGACGTTGAATTGAAGTCCGGCCCACGAACGCTCTCGGCGCCGCCACAGGTCGATTCCGACCGACAGGTTTTGCGTAAAGTGTCCCGGCACGCGAAGCGGAGCCATCATGGGCACACCCTCCATTTCCTCGGCTTCGGTCGGAGTTCCGCTGCCGTATTCGAAAGTCATGCCTCCCCAAAGACCGGTTCGTCGATGGTGGTATCTGAAGCCTGCATTTAAAGTGTGTGTTTGGTCCATCGGGGCCAGGAATCGCCCGGCCTCTTCGACGTGATGGGCTTCTTCTACGAATCCCGCCACAACTGGATTCCAGAGATAAACGCGGCCCAACGCGTAGTTGAGATAACCGGACAGACCCAGCCGTTCGATGATCGGAGCTTCAAGCTTCACTTCCATCCCATACGCTTTGCCCTTGTCGAAATTCGCGTACGCATAGATCCGCGAGTCGGGAAACAGAACCGTATGGACCGGCTTTTCGCTCTTACGGTAATAGCCGCTCACACCGACGCGGAGGTTACGTGTCACCGGGTGAGTCACGCCCAACTCGACCTGGTCTTCGATAATAGGCTGCAGCGGCGGCAGAGGCTGTTCGAAATCGGCGAGAAACCTCGTCAGACCCGCACTCGAGATCAGAACATTCTCGACCGCCGGTGGAACGAAGAAATGGTTGTAGGACGCATGTACGACGGTGCTCGAACCGACGCGGTAGGCGAAATTGAGGCGCGGGCTGACGTGAGTTCGGGACATGGCGAGACTGTAGCGGTCGAAACGCAAGCCGATATTTGCCGTCACCTCGGGACTCAATTGAATCGTATCCTGCAAATAAGCGCTGCCTTGCCCTCCGGTCTTCCGCCGGTCAAATGTGATGGGACGGCCTTGTGGCCCCTGTATTTCTACTTCCCCCAATCCCATGAGATCCGAAAAGCGAGCAAATCCCTCAGGATCGTAGAAGAGGCTTTCGTCTGGACGCAGGATCACGAAGTCCACGCCGCCTTTGACGGTGTGTCCTTCGAAAAAGCGGACGAAATCGGCCTTTAGTCCTGTCGTATCCAGCGTCCGCTCGTTGAGGGCAGCGGCCGCGAGTGGATCGTTTGCCGGCAGGAGCAACATGCGCGACCACCTCTGGTAGAGCGAAGCCGTTACCGACGAGTTATTCGAAACAATGTGGCTCCAGGTGACGATAGCAGTCTCCTGGCGTGTGCGTTCGGATGCGTTGGCGTTCGGACGGAACTGATCATCGTCGCTCGTCTTCGGAATTTGAAAGTTTGTTCCGTCGCCCATGAGGACGGCCTTCACCGAGTTTGCCGGATTCACGTTGAAATCAAACTGCAGGAAATTTCGAGATCCCCGGCCCGTGTCATGAATCGACCGCGGATCGTTTGGACTCAGGAAGCGCCCCGATTCAAAGCCTGCACTATAAAAATAGTAGCCCGCCTTTTCTGTGTGGCCACCGAACTCGATTGCGGCATTATTACGTAGCGCGTTTCCCGCGCCGATGGTCAAGGATCCTTCATTCTTCATGGACAAACCCGACTTCGTGGCGATGTCCAGCACGCCGCCAAACCGATTTCCGTATTCGGGCGGAAAACTCCCGGTCAGCACATTGACCGATTGGATAATGTCGGGCGTCAAACCCGCGGAAAACACAGTATGTGGATTCTCCCAGAAGGAAACACCATTGATGAATGTGTTCAGTGCAATCTCGTTTCCCCGCACATGCACAAAGTCGTCATGGCTGCGTATCATGCTGGGCGCAGTCATCGCGATCATGTCCGGCAGGTTGTTCCTTTGATCCAGTGGCAGACTGTCGACCGTATCGCTCTGCAATACCGTTGAGTTCGGCGAGTAGGTCGTCGTCAGTTGCGCAGGAGCAGTTACTTCAACCGATTGCTCAATTCCCCGAAGAGAAAGTTGAACCGTGATGTTCTGAACTTCGCGGGGCTTCAACGTGAGCGCCACTCTCTGGTCTCGGAAATCCGCGTGCGAAACTGCAAGAGTGTAAGGACCCGGCGCCAACCGTTGAAATATGAATTGGCCGTCTTGCCCGCTTTTTGCCTGTAGCGCAACACCCAGAACGGGGCTGTTGAGCTGAACGTCCGCATTCGGCAAAACCGAACCGTCGGCTTCTGCTTTGATGATGCCGCGAATGGCCGCGTCGCTCTGCGCGTATAGAGAAAAGGGAAAGGTAAACACGTTGCAGATAGCAAATAAGAAGACTACGAACCCTTTGCTCATATCGGTCTCCTGATTTCACGTTGCGCGAAGCATAGTGGTTCGAGAATGAGCAGACAATGCGGCAAATTGTCGCGTGTGTACGGACGGCGTGCTGCGACAATTTGCCGCATTGACAGGGCAATGATTGTGGAATGACTGCAGACTCGATGACCCTTTGAGAAAGAAATAGGCGTCAAGAATGCGAAGGAAAAACATTGAAGTGTAAAATCCGTGCATGGCTTTGCAAGACTTAAAGTCGATAGAACACGCCGTCGCCAATTTTTTAGCATCGCGGGGTGAGGTACAGGCTGGATATATCTTTGGCTCGCTTGTGACAGGGCGATCGCGTCCCGACAGCGATGTTGATATTGCCGTTCTCGTGTCCGATCACGTCATCCAGGATGATCCCTTTCGGTATCGACTCGAGTTAATGACGGGACTGATGGCCGTCCTGAGACGGAACGATATCGACCTGATCCTTCTGAATCAGGCACCCCCTCTATTAGCTCACCGTGTTTTGAAAAACGGCAAACTGATATTCGAGCGGTCAGCCTCGGCCCGCGTGGCATTTCAGGTTCGGACCGTCAACCGCTACTTCGATACTCTTCCAATGCGAAAGCTCTATCTCAGTTATCTGAAGAAGCATGCTCGCGAAGGAAACATCTTTGGTTGACAGCAGTGTCATCCTTAAACGGATTGGACAGATTCGGAAGTGTGTAGCTACTCTCGAAACGATTCGCCGGAAGCACACGAAGAAGCAGTTTCTCAACGATGAGATGGTTCAGGCGGCTGCCGAACGGAACGTTCAAGTAGCCGTTCAATCCGTACTCGACATTTGCAATCACGTTGTTGCCGACATGAAGCTCGAAGTTCCGGACGAAGAGAAACAGGCGTTTCAGATCATGGCATCCCACAAGCTCATTTCCGAGCAACTGGCGAAGACGCTGCTCCAGATGACCGGCATGCGCAATATTCTCGTGCACGAATACCTTGAAGTGGATCACCATCGGTTGTATTCCGTCATGACAAATAATCTCGGCGACTTCGAAAAGCTCATTAAGGCCGTCTTGAAGCTTCTTTGAATGCGGTTCCTGGGGCCTGCTGCGACAATTTGCCGCGGTGACTTCAAAGTCCTCCACAATGTTCAAATTGCTCCTGCAAATAATGCAGCCCCGTGGACCCATCCGATTGCTTCTATTCCCTCGTATATCGGAATGAAGCAAATTCGAGTGGATACTTGAGGCGGTCATGCGATAGAAAAGACATCATTCCCCCAACTGGATCCGGTACTTGCTCGCGGTTGCTCTTTTAACCGCGATCGCTCAGGCCGGATTTGCATCGGCAACGCAATCCTCTCCGAGCCGCATGATTTCCGGCGTGATTGTGGGACCAAAGAGTGAAGTTCTCAGCGGAATAACAATTACCGTTCGCGGCGGCATCAACGAGGTCAGGACGATGACTGACGAACGAGGTCAGTTCAGCATCATTGCGCCCGCTCAAGACGTCACGCTTCACATCGAGGGCCAGTACGTCAAACCGCAAGATCGTGTGGTTTCGGCAGGCGAGACGGCCACGAATTTGCGAATCGAAATCGAATATCTCATACCGCCGATCCATCAAAGTCTCGTCATCACGGCTTCCGGCTTGGAGCCCCAGGTGGAAACGCGCAGCGACGAAGTCTATAAGCGGTCGCTGTTCTCCCGGGACGACCAACTGCTTGAAACGCTCAACGCGGGAATCAATGCCGGCCAGCACGAAGGCGGTGGAAAGTCGCTGGAAATCCGGCGATTTGGATTCAATCTGGATCATGGCGGAGTCAACGGCGGCTTGAAGGTTCTGGTTGACGATATCCAGCAGAACCAGGGAACGCAGGGGCACGGCCAGGGATATCTTGGGGCGCTGAAGACGCTGACGCCGGAATTGATTCAAGATGTCAACATCCTGAACGGGCCGTTCAGCGCGGAGTACGGCGATTTTTCGGGACTCGGCGTCGTTCACATCCGCTTGAAACAGAGCCTGCCCGACCAATTCATGGCACGCTTGCAGGGCGGGTCCTTCGGCAGTTACCGGACATTTTTCGGCTACAGCCCGTCACTCGAGAAAGCCGATGCGTTCCTCGCTTATGAAGGATCGCACACCGATGGACCATTTTTGAACCCGCTCCGCTACAGGCGCGACAACATAACTGGCAATTACACCAGGCACCTCAACGATCGCGAGTCGCTCGCCATCAAGATGAATTTTGGACAAAATGATTTTTATTCGTCCGGGCAGATTCCACTCGATCTGGTCGCCGGCGGACAGCTTTCACGTTTCGGATTTATTGATCCCAACGACGGCGGCAGAGTGAGGATGGGCACCGCCGGCATATACTATCAGCGGAATATCGAGTCGGGCGACAATCTCAAGGTCGATGGATTCGTGAGCCGATCGCTTTTCGATCTGTATTCCAATTTCACGTTCTTCCTTAATGACCCCGTCCACGGTGATGCCTTCCAGCAGCATGATTCGCGATATCAGGAAGGGGCGAACTCCCAGTACTTGCATCCCTATCGGCTCTGGGGCAATCAAGCCCTGCTGACATTTGGCACAAACTTCCACGATAACCAGATCAACGTGTCACTCTACCCGCAAGAGCGGCGTGTGCCGCTCGACGTCACAACGCGGGCTCTCGCGCATGTCACGAACACTGCCGCCTACGGGCAACAGGGTGTGGATTTCCTGCGCGGGCGCCTTCATCTTGAAGGCGGGCTGCGATGGGACTATTTCCGTTTCGCCGTAACAGACCGCATCGACCTCACTCAGTCCGGCAATCAAGGCGCAGCTCGCTTCCAGCCGAAGTTCGGTGTCGGCTATCGCGTGGCGTCCTCCGTTCCGGTTACGGTCAGCTTCAACTACGGACGTGGTATCAACACTCAGGATGCGCGCGGTGTGGTTCAGCGTCCCGAGTCCCCGCGCATCGCAACGACGGATTTCTACCAGGCCGCCGCGGCTTATCATATGGGCCGCATCTCCGTGACGAGCGATCTGTTCCTGATCGACCGGTCCAATGA
>Ga0209058_1001723_pt1 | contig 18400 bp, 16 predicted proteins | sample GraSoiAngelo_147_FD_185904 | JGI IMG/M metagenome (GOLD analysis project Ga0209058, IMG submission 185904) | Grasslands soil microbial communities from the Angelo Coastal Reserve, California, USA - 14_1009_05_40cm (SPAdes) (version 2) | ecosystem: Environmental > Terrestrial > Soil > Grasslands ... | reverse complement strand
ATGATGGCGGCGCTGCGCAGGCCACGGTTCTCCATGTAGCGCTCGATGAACCGCGCGAAGTAGCCGATCGTGTAGCGCACGCGCGGCTTCTCGGTGCGCCCGTAGCCCGGTAGGTCGGGCGCGTACACGCGATGCCTGGTCGCGGTGGGCTCGAGGTTGAAGCGCCACTCCATGTAGCCGGAAGAGCCGAGGCCGTGGATGAAAAGGACGGGGCGGCCGCGCCCGCCATGGAGCTGGTGGACGTTGAGATCCCCGAGCCGGATCATCCCCGACTGCAGCGTCATCGCCCCGGAAGTCTACGTGCCGGTTGCCGCAGCCCCTTCACCTCGGCCCCGCTGTCGAAGCGCGCCATCTTCGTGCCCTTGACGACCGTGACCGCGCCGGGGCCGGCGGCGCGCCAGCGCCCCTCGTGCCACAGCGCGGCGCTGCGCTCATCGACTCCGAGCAGCGTCAGGTCGGGCGCCGCCTCGTGCGCGGAGTCGATCCATTTGTGCCCGAAGGTGTCGTAATGCGGCAGCACCGCGGTGTGCGGAACCGCGCCCAGCGCCTCCATCGGGCGCCGGCGGAAACGATTTGGCCATGTCGCGCGCACGAGCGTGTGGCTGCACAGCGCCATTGAGCCTGCGGACGAGCCCGCCAGCACCGCGCCGGCGCGCCACGCGCCGAACATCGCGCGCCACACCAGCGAGTCGCGCAGCACCTGCGCGACGAGGCCTGGGTCGCCGCCGACGAGGTAGAAGAGCCCGCCGCGCGCAGCCTCGTCCGCCAGCGAAGCCTTCATCGCGTCGCTTCGTCTCAGCACCGGCAGCTCGCGCAGCGGCAAGCCCAAACTGGCGAACCACTCAGTGGCGTGCGCGACCGCGCGATCGGGTCCCTGGCGCGCCGCTGCGGTGGGCAACACATAGGCCGGTCCTGCACCCGCGGCCGCGACCATCAAGCGGTCCTGCTCTTCATTGCCGGGCTTGAACTCGTCCCCACCGACGAGCGCGAGCAGTCCCGGCATGTGACCTGAACGTATCTTATGGCGGTGTCTGACGCACCTCATGTTCGCGTGCGCATCGCGCCGAGCCCGACCGGCTTCGCGCACCTGGGCACCGCGAGCACAACCCTGTACAACGTCCTCTTTGCGCGCGCGAACTCTGGCAGTTTCGCGCTTCGCATCGACGACACCGACGTCGAGCGCAATCGCGAGGAGTACGAGCGGCTGATCTACGAGGCCCTGCACTGGCTGGGCTTCGAGTGGGACGAGGGACCCGACAAGGGCGGCCCGTACGGACCGTATCGCCAGTCAGAGCGCCTCGACCAATATCGCGCGGCGGCGGCAAAGCTCATCGCCGAGTCGAAGGCGTACCGCTGCTACTGCACGCCCGAGGAGCTCGACGCCGAGCGCAAGCAGGCGCAGGCCGAGCACCGTCCGTACGTCTACTCGCGGCGCTGCCTCACCAATCCACCCACCGATCGCACCGCCTTCACTGTTCGCTTCCATGTGCCCGGCGGCGAGGTGAAGTTCACCGACATGGTGCGCGGCGAGATGACCTTCGACTCGGACCTGTTCGGTGATTTCATCATCGTGAAGTCGGACGGATACCCGACCTACAACTTCGCCAGCCCCGTCGACGACGCGGCGATGCACATCACCCACGTGATCCGCGGCGAGGAGCACCTGCCCAACACGCCGTACCAGCTGCTGGTCATCGACGCGCTCGGCTACGAACGGCCGCAGGCGTTCGCGCACATGCCGCTGATCCTCGCGCCGGACGGCGGCAAGCTCTCCAAGCGCAAGCATCCTGAAGCCAACCTCATGCTCTACCGCGAGCAGGGTTACCTTCCCGAGGCGATGGTCAACTACCTCGCGCTGCTCGGGTGGAATCCCGGCACGGAGCGCGAGATCTTCACGCTGGACGAGCTGATCGCGGAGTTCTCATTCGACCGCGTGCAGCACGGCGGCGCGCGCTTCGACCGCAAGAAGCTCGACTGGATCAACGGCGAGTACATCCGCTCGCTGGACGACGACGACCTGACCGCGAGACTCAAGACCTTTCTTCCCGAGCTCGACGAGGCCACGATCAAGCGCGCGGCGCCTGCGCTAAAAACGCGCCTGCGCACGCTCGGCGAGGCGAAGGCGCTCCTCGAGTATCTGTGGAACGACCCGCCGGCGCCCGAGCTCTCGCCCGAGGACCGGCAACGCGTCAAGGCCGCGGCGGTCGCGCTCTCGCTCGTGCAGGAGTGGGAGCCCGCGCCCATCCACGACGTGCTGATGCAGGTCGTCGAGTCCTCGGGCCTCGGCCCCAACGCAACCTTCATGCCGATCCGGCTCGCGGTCACGGGCAAGAAGATCTCGCCGCCGATCGACTACACGCTCGCGCTTCTGCCGAAGGACGCGGCGATGGCGCGCGTCGCGCGAGCCATTCAGTAGGAAACATGTTTCTCGCCATCACCATCGATCTCGAGCCAAACATCGCCCGCATCGGGCCGTTCCTCATCACGTGGCATGGCGTGTTCGCGGTGCTCGGCATCCTGGCCGCTGCGCGACTCGGGCTGTGGCTGGGCGAGAAGGACGGCATCGAGCCGCGCCGCGCGGCCGACAGCGTGGTGTGGATGGTGGCCGTCGGGCTGATCGGAGCTCGTCTTCTCTATGTGTGGGAGAACTGGCAGCTGTTCAGCAGCAACCCGCTGCGCATGTTCGCGCTGACCGAGGGCGGCATCAGCCAGTGGGGCGGCCTGTTCGGCGCCATGGTCGGCGCGTACATCTGGGCCAATCGGACGAAGACCTCACTGCGCAAGATGTTCGACGCCGGCGGGCCCGCGGCCATGATCGGGCTCGCCGTCGGGCGCATCGGCGACGTGATCAACGGCGAGCACCATGGCACTCCCACCACCGCGCCGTGGGGCGTGCAGTACGTGAACCCCGACACGCTGGGCGAGCCAGGCAAGGTTGTCCACCCCGAGGTGGCTTACGAGATGGTCCTCACGCTGGGCCTGCTGGCAGTGCTCCTTCCCTTTCATCGGCGCCTGAAGGGCAAGCTGCCTGACGGCGTGCTCGGCATTCTCTACTTCGGGCTGTACGCGCTCGGCCGCTTCTTCCTCAGCTTTTACCGGACCGACCCTTCGGTGTTCCTCGGGCTGCGCCAGGCGCAGATCGCATCGCTGGTGATGGTCGTAGCCGCCGTGGTCCTGATCCCGCTTCTCCTCTATCGAGCGCGTCGCGCAAGCGAACCGCGAGACGAGGAGCCTGCGGGTCGTGCTTGAAGTACACATGCACGTCCTGGTGTGAGGCGACCGCCGACCTCACGATCTCGATCCACCCCTCGAGCGAGCGCGCGTTGTAGCCGCGCCGCAGCCTGAAGTAGGCGAACGGCCCCAGCTCGACCAGCGGCGCCCGCGGCCATTTCTCCTCGTCGGTCACGACCATCGCGCCGCCGTGCCGTTTGATCGCTTCGTAGACAGAATCGTCGAACCACGACGCATGGCGGAACTCGCAAGCGGCGGGGCGGTCCAGCGCCTGGAGCAGGCCGTCCAGCAACCCGAGGTTGCGCTGTCGCACCGGTGGGAACTGCAGCAGCACAGGGCCAAGCCGGTCGCCCATCGTCGAGATGCGCTCTGTGAACAGGTGCGCCAGCCCGACGCGATCGAACGAATCCGCGGAGTAGGTCAGGCCGCGGTTCGCCTTCATGCAGAAGAGAAAGCCAGGTGGCGTGCCATCGCGCCATCTCTCCAGCGTGGTCGCGGGTGGCGTTCGGTAGAAGCTGCCGTTCAGCTCCACGCCGTTGAGCCGGCTCGCGTAGTGCTCGAGCATGCGGCTGGCGGGAAGATTCGCCGGGTAGAAGCCGCCCTTCCAGGTCGCGTAGCTGAACCCTGACGTGCCTGTGTAGAGCGTCGCCGGCCTATGCGGTGACGCGCTGCCGCATCACTCTCTCGTGCAGCTGGCCGCAAGCGGCGTCAGCCTCGCGCCCGCGCGTGTCCCGAACCGTGACGTTGAGCCCGCCGTCGACGAGCCGCTGCCTGAACTGCCGGATCGCATCGCGGGATGGCGCGTGGTACGGCGTGTCGTCGACGGGGTTGAAAGGGATGAGGTTGACGTGCGCAAGCTTGCCCTTGAGCAGAGCGCTCAACTCCTTCGCGTCGCGCGGCGTGTCGTTGACGCCCGCGAGCATCACCCACTCGTAGCTGACCCTGCGTCCCGACGTCTTCGCGTAGCCCTGCGCCGCGCCGATGAGGTCGCGCAGCGGGTACTTGCGGTTGATCGGCACCAGCACGTCGCGCAGCTCGTCGCGCGCCGCGTGCAGCGAGACCGCCAGAGTCACGGGCAGCTTCTCTGACGAGAGCTGCTCGATGCGCGGGATGACGCCGCTGGTCGACAGGACGATGCGACGCGGGCTGATTCCGAGGCGCTCGGAGTCCGACATTCTTCGCACCGACTCGATGACCGCGTTGTAGTTGAGGAACGGCTCGCCCATGCCCATGAAGACGACATGCGACAGACGCCTGCCCTCGTCCGCCAGCAGCCGCGCCGACGCGACCGCCTGCTCCTCGATCTCGTGTGCGCCGAGGTTGCGGCCGAACGGAAACTTGCCGGTGGCGCAGAACGGACACCCGACAGGGCAGCCCGCCTGCGACGAGATGCACAGCGTGCTGCGATCCGCATAGCGCATCACCACAGCCTCGACCGTATGTCCGCCGTCGAGCTCGTACAGCGTTTTGGTGGTCAGGCCGCTGTCCGCGTCGGTCCGCGCGACGGGCTTGAGCGAGCTCACGCGAAACGATGCCTCGAGCTCGGCGCGGAGCGGCCGCGGCACGTCGCGCATCTCGTCGAACGTCGCGGCGCCGCGCGCGGCCCAGGCCAGCACCTGGCGGCGCCGGTATGGGGCCGCGTCGTGCTCGGCGAACCACTGGTCGAGCTCAACCGGCGGCACCGACAGCAGGGCCACCTTCTCTTCGGTCATCGCCGTCACGATACGGATTCGAAGATATCCTCGGGCTGCGCGTGCCGGATGCGCACCGAGCCCTCGTCGACCAGCTTCTGCAGATGCGCGCGCGTCGTCATCTCCGCCGCGCGCGTGAGCTCTTCGCCGAGCTCGGAGCCGTACACGCGCTTTGTCAGCTCGCTCAGCGTGCCCGCCCCGCGCGCGAGCGCCGCGCGCACCTGCGTCTCGCGGTCGAGGCGATGCGCGCGGTATTCCTCGAGCTTCGCGACCGCCTCGGTCACAGGGTCCCAGTGGCCCGGAAAGAGGATCGCGGGGTTGAGCGCGGCCAGTCGCGTCAGCGAACGCAGGTAAGCAGCCACGTCGCCCTCCGGGTAGGTGACCATCGAGCTACCACGCCCAAGCACGAGATCGCCGGTGAACAGGGCACGGTCGGCGGGCAGCCAGAACGCCAGGTGGTCGGCGCTGTGGCCCGGCGTGTGCAGGGCGGTGATGTTCAGGTTGCCCGCCCGCACCACGTCCCCATCCGCGAGCTCGGGAAACCTGCGCACGGATGCGCGGTGCTTCGAGGCGACGCGCTCCGCCAGGGGCAGATGGTCAGGATGCGAGTGCGTCACGAGCACGACCGCGACGGTCGTTCCCTTCAGCGCACGGTCGATGGCCGCGAGATGCGCGTCATCGTCCGGGCCGGGGTCGATGACGACCGTCACCGCTCCGGCTTCGATGAGCCACGTGTTGGTGCCAGGCCCCGTGTAAGGGCCGGGATTCGGCGCGACCACGCGCCGTACTGACGACATGGGGTTAGCGGCCTGCGTAAGCCGGGAGGTACACGTCCGCGCACCCGTCGGAGCCCACGTCCAGCCAGCCGTTGAGGTGCGTGTCGACGATGAGGCGGATCAAGGGCTCGCCCATCTCGGGCACCGGCAGTGGCGCCGGCTCGGGATCCGAGCACACGCTCACCTTCCACCAGGCGCCGACCGCCTCCGCTGCCACCTGGAGGTTGCCGCCGCCAAGCCAGTCACGCAGCCGCGTGAAGGCCTCGACCAGCGCCGGCTCGGAGCCGAGCACCGCCGCATCGTCCGGCATGCGCCGCGTTGCGAAAGGCATCGCTCCGTTGAGCACGGCCCCGAGCACTACGCCTCGCGGGCGCTCCTTGGGAGCGTTGGCGGCCGCTTCGAGCGCGGCGGCGCGGCGGCCCACCTCCTGCGCCTGCTCGAACACGGTCTCCAGGAGCTCGGGCCGGCCGAACGCGGCCTGTCGCGCCGACTCCTGGAGCGCCAGCACGGCGGATCGGAGCTTGTGCCCGAGGCGTCCGACCAGGTGCGTGCGCTCTTCCTCTGCGAGACGGGCACCTATCTCGGCGCTGCGCCGCGCGGCGGCGAGCCCGCCGTGCTCAGCCCATCCCACAAGACGTCCCCCGAGCGCGAGCGGCTCCCACGGTCCGCCAGGCGGCGGGAACGCTGCGTCGGCCGGCCCGTGCCGTTTGCGGTCGGGCACCGATTCCATGCCGCCGCCGACCCGCACCCACATCAGCGATGCGGTGCGGGTCGCCGTCACGTCTGAAATGCCGGCACCGTGAACTTGAAAGTTGTCCCTTCCCGATTGCTCGAGGCCACCCAGATGCGGCCGCCGAACGAGCGCTCCACGACCAGCCGGCACAGGTACAGTCCCAGGCCCAGTCCGCCTTGCGAGCGGTTGCGCCCCGCCGGCCCGGTTTTCTCGAACAGGTCCTGCAGGCTGCCAGGCGGAAGGCCGGATCCCCCGTCGGCGACCGTGATCTCGAGCCACCCCGGGTCGATGGCGCGGGCCTTCACCTTCACCTGGCCCGATGTGTACTCGAGCGCGTTGCCGATCAGGTTGGTCAGCACCTGAAGCAGGTGCGTCGGTTCGCAGTAAGCGCGAGGCAGGTCGCCGTGCAGCTTCACATCCACCGCATCGATCCGGTCTGCATAACGGTGGGCGAGCACAGTTATCACACCGTCCATCGCGGGCCTCAGCTCGATCGGCTCGGGGTTGGGCTCGAAGTGCTTGGTCTCGAGCTTGGCGATGATCAGCTGGCTCTCGACCAGGCTCAGCAGCCGGTCGGACGATTCGTACGCCTCCTGCAGCAGCTGGCGGCGGCCCTGGTTGTCGATGGTCTCGTCCCACTGCATGATGCCGGCGAGCGTCGTCTTCATCGCGGCCGCCGGGCTGCGCACCTCATGGCCGATGGCGCGGAGCATCAGGTCTTTCGCCTCCAGCGCGAGGCGCTGCGCGGTCACGTCCTCGTGCAGCGTGAGGATTCCGGCGGGCTCGCCCTCGAGGCCCGGGATCTCGACGCGCCGCACGTGGACGATGCGGTTCGGATTCTTCATGCGCAGCTCGGCTGTTCCTTCGGCCTCGCCGTCCTCGCTGCGCTCCGCGCCGGCGGACGCGTAGATCTCGGCGAGCGTCTGGCCCGGCATGTCCGCGGCCTTCAACCGGTAGATGGCCTCGACCTCCGGGTTCGCGTACACGATGCGGCCGTCGGCGTCCTCCAGCATCACGCCCACCGGCGAATGGCGGAGGATGGCCTGCATCATCCGGCGCTCGCGGTCGAGCTGGTCGACCAGCTCGAGCTGGCCCACGAGCACCCCGGCCTGGCCCGCAAGCACCCCGGCGAGCCTGCGCGTCTCGGACGCGCCGGCGGTCATGCGCGCCACGAGGAGCCCCGCGAGCCGCCCTTCCACCTGGATCGGAATCGCGAACGCGTCAGGTGGCGATCCAAGCAGATCGAGCAGCGCGCGCATGCGCCGGCTGCCCGTCGGGGAGACCAGGAGCCGCAGCAGCTCGGTGCTGTCGGTGACCGGGACCGCGGGCGGCTCGTCGCTGTCCGGCGAGCGGCGAACGAGGTGGCTGTCCTCGAGCAGCCACAGCGCGCCGTGCGTTGCGGCAAGGGCGCGCTCCACGAGGCGCCCCATCTCCGCCCGCGCTCGCTCGGGCTGCGTCGGGTCGAGCTCGGTGAACGCGGCCACCGCCTCGAGCGTGCGGATCCGGCCGCGCGTCTCGGCGACCAGTCGCGAGTTCTCGATGGCGACCGCGGCGTGGCGCGCGAAGTCGAGCGCGGCTGTCGTCGGCTCGGCCACCACCGTCGTGGCGTGGAGCGCACCGATCGCACCGACCAGGCGGTCGCCGTACCAGAGCGGGATGAGGCTCCAGCCCTGCTCGCCCGCCGTGCCCGAAAGCACGCCCGTCGGTGCGTCGCGCCACGTCTCTTCCGAGTTCAGGCCCGCCCACGCGAGCACGCTCTCTGCCGCAGGATCGCCGCTGCCGCGCGTCGCGCTGATGCGACCCTCTGTGTCGAAGGCCCAGCACACGACCCCTGCGCTCTCGAGCATCGTGCGCGCCTGGTCGGCGATGTTCGCGACCACGCTCATCAGCTCGTGGCCTGCGAGCGCAGCCAGCTCCTGGATGCGCACCGACTGCGCGAGCGCGAGCTCGTTCGCGTGGTGCAGGCGCATGGTCCGCAGCGCGATGCCGACGACGGTCGCAGCGGCCTCGAGCAGTTTCAGATGGTCGAGCAGGAAGCGCCCGCCGTCGGTGCGGAGCGCCGCCATGCCGCCGACGACGCGTTCGCCCTGCATGATAGGCACCCACACGACGTGGCTCGGTGAGCGCGAGAAGATGAATTGGCCAACCGGGCCCCTCATCTCCTCCTCGTTCTCCAGCTCCGCCTCTGCGACCGTGCCGCCCGTCTCGATCAGCCGCCGGAAGAAGGGCGCGTCGGCCAGAGCGGCGGGACCGAGGTAGCCGGTCGGGGCGTCGCGCTCGCCGGTGAAGCCGACGACGTTGCCGGCGACGTCGAGGTACGCGAGCAGCATGTGCGAGGCCTCGATGTAGCGGCCAGCCGCGTCGAAGATCGCTTCCGCGAGCTGGCGCTCGTCAGAAGCGCGCGCCACCCCCAGCTCGAGCACGTGCAGGCGCTCGAGTCGCGCGCGCTCGGTCTGCGCCTGCGCGAAGTGCTCCGCGTTGGCAAGCGCCAGGGTCACGTGCGGCGCGAGGTCCTGCAGCAGCTGCACATGCCAGTCGCTGAACGCCTCCTCGTGATACGACTGCAGCGAGAGCATCGCGGTGATGCTGTCGCCGCTGACGACCGGCACCCACACAAACGATCGCGACACGTGCGGCTGCTCTCCAGGCGGACCTGACACGAAAACGGCCGCGCCGTGACCGACCGTCCAGCGCTCGCGCTCCAGCCCGCCGCGCTCGAACGAGCTCGCCCACGGAGAGTTGCGCACCAGCACCGGCCGGCCGGACTCGTACGCCTCGCGTGAGGGACCGGTGACGGCAAGCGCGACCGGAGGCACGATCTCCTCGACGCCGGCGACGTACTGGTAGCCCTCGGCGACCGGACCCTGCTGGGACTCGGTGATGCTGGCCAGGATGAAGCCGTCGAAGTCGAGGAACGCCGCCAGCTCCTCGCGCAGCGTGCGCATGATGGACCAGCGGTCGAGGCTCGACGCGAGGCGGCGGCCGATCGAGTTGACGAGCTCGAGCCTTCGCCGCTGCTCCTGGATGGCTTCGTAGCTGCGCGCGTTGCCGAGCGCCAGCGTCACCTCGTCGGCGACAAGCTCGAGGAACGCGGCCGTCGACTCCTCATAGGCGTACGACTCCCTGCTCGTGATGCCGAGGGCACCGCGCACCGAGCCGCCTTCTTTCAACGGTACCCACAGCTGCGATTCGGGCTCGTGGGTGATCAGGGCTTCGGCCGTGCTGATGACCTGTCGCGGCGGCGCCATCTGCGCCGCCCGCATGGCGATGAGCCGCGACGTCGGTGCGGCGTCGGACTGGACGTGAAAGAGCCGCGCTCGGTCGCTGCGCTCGGGCAGCAGCGACACCATCTTCAGCTCGTCCACCGGCAGCAGCTCTCTCAGCGTGGCACGCAGCGAGGACAGGATGCTCGCCTCGTCCAGGCTGGCGGCGATCGCACGGCCGATGGCGTTGAGGGCCTCGAGGCGGCGCGCCTGGTTGCGGGTCAGCTCGTTCAGGGAGGCGTTGGCGAGCACCACGCCAAGGCGGCGATGGATGCTCTCCAGGAACGAGATCTCGGAGGCCGGCACCCGCCGGTTGCGGTACGACTGGTAGATCACCGCGCCGATCAACCGGCCCTGGTGCTGTACCGGGACGAAGATGGCGAACTTCACATAGCGGCCGGCGCCAGGCCCGGTGCCCTGCAAGATCAGGCGCGGATCCATCTGGGAAACGACGACTGCACTCTGGGCCGCGTAGTTCGGCGCAAACACCGAGTCGCTGAGCGGGCGCCTGCGCAGGTCCTGCAGCACGCCGGAGTCGACGGGGACCGAGTGGTACCAGCCCTCGCGCTCCAACACGTGGAGCAGAACCACGTCGTATCCGAAGACCGGGTGCAGCCCCCGGTAGAGCACCTGAACGATGTCCGCCTCGGTTGCGCACGTGCTTAGCTCGTGCGTGAGCGCGGCGGGGCTCGAGCGGGGCGATACGTTCTTGGCCCGCTGGCCATTGGCAGCGGCGCCGTTCGACTTCGACTTCACGCGCGGCAGGTCAGCCTTGGCGGAGAGTCGCGCCGGTCTGTGCGCACGTCGTGCTGGAGTCGCCATGGGCACAGATATACTGCGCCTAGTGGCCCGCCCCCGAAGTTCCTTGCATCTTCGCGGCCGCGGCGGCCGAATCCCTCAGGTGAGGCGCTAGGGACCTCACTTGCCCTTCACCGCCCCCAAGCCAATCTCTCCAGCGCCGGACGACCTGCGGGGGGCGAAAGTGCTGGTGGTCGACGACGAGCGGTCGTGGCGCGTGATCCTCGAAACCGACCTGCGCATGATCGGCTACAAGGTCAGCATGGCCGAGGATGCCGACCAGGCGCTCGAGCGGGCTGGAGCGGAGAGCCCGGAGGTCGCGATCATTGACCTGATGCTGCCCGAGCCCATGGACGGCTGGGGGCTTCTGAACGCGCTGCGGACGCGCGGCCAGAAGCTGCCGGTGATCTTCTACACCGCGTACCCGGTCTTCCCGTCGGGCACGGACGATCCGGATGTCGTTGGTTACATGAGCAAGGCCGTCGACCGAGCCGACCTTTATGCCCTGCTCCCGGCGGCCATCCGGCGCTCACGCGAGCGCCGGTTGAACGGAAGCCCCTAGCTGGTTACCAGTACCACCCCAACCAGATGTCGAACCAGCCGGCGCCAGACGCGATCGCGAGCGTCGCGACAACCCCCAGCGCCAAGGCACCCCGGACAACCTTGACTTGCCACGTCATCGAATTCACCCCTTCGAAATTCCCGAAATAACCAGGCCCGGAAGTGAGTATGCTCCGGGACGGTCGAATTTAAGTATTTGCACCACGTGAATAATCGTTAAGATTCATGTAGGATGGCCTTGGAAAAACGCAGGGTAAGAGGTTCGACGCGCGGAACTCGGGAGGCGAGGCTTCCGCCCCTGCCCCCGGGGCTGGAGGTCTACCGGCCGCCTGAGGTCCTGGGGTCGGCCGTGCTGGTCGTGGAGGACGAGTCGGCGATGCAGCAGCAGCTGCGCATCGACCTCCAGGATCTCGGCTATCGCGCTCTGGTTTCCTCGTCTGCGCCCGACGCCATGGCGCTGCTCGAGCAGGAGCGCGTCGCCGGCATCCTGCTCGACCTCGTGCTCGATGAAGGCGAAGACTCGGGCTTCGATCTGCTGACGTGGATCCGCGGCCGTCATCCCGGGCTTCCGGTCATCGTGCTGTCCGCGGCGCAGGTCAACTCGGCCGCCATCCGCAAGGCCTACGAGCTGGGCGCCAGCTCGTATTTCGTGAAGGGCAACGTGCCGATGGCGCACATTTACTCCGACCTCGCCGCGCGTCTCATCGAGCGCGGCACCGGGCGGCCGGGGACGTACAACTTCGGACGCGTGGAGTTCGATCCGACGCGACGCACGGTCCGCACCGCGAGCGGCGAGGTGAGGCTCACGCCCCAGCAGACGGCGCTGGTGCTGCACCTGGCGCAAGGCTCCAAGCCCGCCACCGCGCGCGACCTCATCGAGGCCGGGCTGTTCCGCACCGACGCCGCTCATTCCACCGTGCACTCCGCGATGCTCACCCTGCGCCGGCGTCTCGACGAGCTCGAGCCCGGGCTTGGCACCGGGTTGCTGCAAGCGTCGGCCCGCGGCTATAGCCTGGTTCGAGTCTGATGGCTGAAGAGAAGAAAGCGCTCCCCGCTCCGTCGAAATCCGTGATGGACGAGGTGGTGGAGCTCCGCCGCCATTTCCACCGCCATCCCGAGGTGAGCTTCAGCGAGCAGGAGACGAGCGTGAAGATCTCCGAACGGCTGCGCGAGCTGGGCCTCGAGGTGCAGCCGTGTCCTACTGAGACGGGCGCCGTCGCCGTGCTCGACACCGGCAGGCATGGCAAGACGGTGATGCTGCGCGCGGACATCGACGCGCTGCCGATCCTCGAAGAGTCAGGCGTCGAATTCCAGTCGGAGTCCGAGGGCCACATGCATGCGTGCGGCCACGACACCCACATCGCGATGATGCTCGGCACCGCGCGCACGCTGGTCGATCACATCTGGGACCTCAACGGCCGCTTCCTGTTCGTGTTCCAGCCGGCGGAAGAGATCGTGAGCGGTGCCAAGGCGATGATCGCCGGCGGGCTTCTCGAGTCGCATCACCCTGACGCGGTGCTGGGGCTGCACATCGCGAGCTTCATCGACTCGGGAACAATCGTCACCAAGCCGGGCCTGCTGTGGGCGGGTTCGGATGCATTCGAGATCGGCATCAAGGGACCGGGCGGCCACGGCGGCATGATGGGCCGCGCCGGCAACGTGCTTGCGGCGCAGGCCTTCTTGATCGAGCGGCTGCACACGGTCGTCGACGGGCTCGAGCACGAGGGCGCCGGCTGTCACACCACCGTCGGCAACGTGATGAGCGACGGCGCGTGGAACATCGTCCCGCGCGGCGTGCGCATCAAGGGCAGCGTGCGCACGTTCACAGCGCCGCTTCGGGAGGAAGCGCTCGGCCGGCTGGGCGACCTTCTCAAGGAAACGGACACGGAGTTCGAGGTGAGCTCGGAGATGCAGCTCGTCCACGGCACCGTGCCGCTGATGAACGAGCCAAACGTGACGCGGACGGTGATGGAGGTGGCGACCTCGATCGCCGGCGACAAGGCAAGCCTTCTCGGCAAGCCGCTCACCGTGAGTGACGACTTCGCCGAGTTCCTGACCCGCATCCCCGGCTGCTACTTCATGCTCGGCGCGCGGCCTGAGGGCGACAAGCCGCCGGCGCATCACTCGCCGGGATTCAAGATTGACGAGTCTGCGTTTCCGCTCGGTGTGAGCCTGCTGTCGGGGGCCGCGGCGCGAATCGCCGGCGGCTGAGCCGGTAACCCGTTGGTCATCCTCGGCCCGCTGATCCTTGGTTGCGTGGCGGGCGTGGCTCTGGGCGGCAAGCTCAGCAACTGGTCGATGATCAGACTGCGATGGCCGTGGGTGGTGATCCTGGCGATGCTGATCCGGGTCGCCGTGGCAGGAACTCCGCTGGGACGCGTCGACTGGCTTCGCTACGTGTACGTCGCCTCGCTCGTGGCGCTGATCGCGTGGACGATGTGGAATGTCGACAGGCTGTTTGGAATCTGGCTCGTCAGCATCGGGTCGACGATGAACCTCATCGTCATCGCGGCGAACGACTTCCGCATGCCGGTGGTCCAGTCAGCGGCCGGGCGGCTCGTGGAGGTCGGCCATCAAGGGCAGTACACGCTCATGGACTCGAGCACCAGGCTGCCCTGGCTCGCCGACTGGGTGCTGGTTCCCGGGTGGCTGGGCGGTGTGTTCAGCCCTGGCGACGCGTTGATCGGAGTCGGGCTCGGAGTCGTCGCCTTCGCGGTTACCAGGCATTCCCCAGAATCAGCTACTAAGCTAGGGAGTAGCCCGCAGTGATCATCTTCTGGATCTTCACCCTGTTCGTCGGCGCCTCGGCGTTCAGCTTCGCCTACATCTACATGCAGTTCGATCTCGTCTCGTCGATCGCCTACGCGATCATCGCCATGCTGTTCGCACGCGGCATTCTGAGCATCATCCGGCGCTGGCTCATCCTCCGCGAAAGCATCACTCCCGAGACCGATGTTCTCAAGCGAACTGTGGAGGTCAACAGAGCGATCTTCTGGCGGCGAGCCCTCTGGGTCCTGGCTGTGCCGGCGGTCTTCTTCTCAGTCATGTACTGGGTCTTCGGCCTTGTGCCCGAGGACGCGCTGGCGGTGCTTCCTCAGCTTCTGCAGGCGCTGTTCACACAGATGATCTATCTGATCTTCCTGCTGGCCGCGAACTTCATGCTGTTCTTCGGCCCGTTCTACATCTACACGCGTATCGGCAAGACAATCCTGAACCCGGATGACGCACGGTTCGGAGTCAGCATCGACGACGTGCGCGGCCAGAAGTCGGCGGTGACCGAGATGCGGCGCATCCTCGAGCTTATCGAGCACGGCCGGCAGTACGTGAGAGCGGGTGGCAAGCGCGAGCGCGGTGTGCTGATGGTCGGACCGCCGGGAACAGGCAAGACCATGCTCGCCAAAGGCATCGCCTCATCGCTCAACGTGCCCATCTACATCGCCAACGGCGGCTCTTTCGCCGGCATGTTCCTCGGCATGGACGCGTTGAGCGTCTTCCTGATGGTCCGCGCGGCACGCAAGCGCGCGAAGACGTGGGGCGGCTGTGTCGTCTTCATCGACGAGATCGACGCCCTCGGCCAGCGCCGGTCGGGGATGGGCGGAATGATGGGCGGTATGGGCGGCATGATGGGAGGTGGGCAGCTCGGACTGAACATGCTGCTCGTGCTGATGGACGGCATTGACAATCCTGGAATGATCGTCCGGCAGCTCCGTGGATTGATAAACCTCACGCTCGACGGTCTGTTCATCCCGCGTAGGGTCGGCGCCAACGGCTCATCGATCACGCTCCGCATCCCGGCGCTCAGGGCGCCTAAGTACAACATCCTGTTCATCGGCGCCACCAACCGGCCGTCGGTGATCGACGAGGCGCTGCTGCGGCCCGGGCGGTTCGGCCGGCAGATCCAGTTCCGTCTGCCCGACCGCGAGGACCGCAAGGACATCGCTTCCCTCTACTTCGACAAGCACAAGCACGACCCTGCGCTCGACACGCCCGAGCGTCGCGATGAGTTCGCGCGGATCACCGAGGACTACTCGCCGGCCGACATCGAGCAGGTGCTGTCGCTGGCGCTGCTGTACGCGTTCAACGATGGGCGAGCGGCGCTCGAGTGGCGCGACATCCGCGAGGCCATGGCCAACGTGGCGGTTGGCCTCGCAATCCCGGTCGAGTACACCGAGCGGGACAAGATCGCCGTCGCGCGTCATGAGCTCGGTCATGCCATCGCCTCGCACTTCTTTGAGCCGGATCACGCTCACATCCGGCTGTCGATCCGCCGGCGCGCCACTCCTCGCGGCGAGATCGGCGGCCACCACCTGTCGATGCCGACCGAGGAACAGTTCATCCAGTTCCGATCGCAGCTGGCGGCGGATGTCCGCGCCGGGTTGGGCTCGCTTGCCTGTGAGCATGTGTTCTATGGCGAGGGCACCACTGGCGTGTTCGGTGACCTCACGAGCGCGACGCATATGGCCTGCCGAATGGTCGGCACCATCGGCATGGGCGCGGAAAACCTCAACCCCGAGCTGTCGCGGAAGGCGGCGAACATCGGTGAGCAGCTGATCTCCGTGGTCGAGATCCCGACCGGGCAGCACCAGGAAGGAACGTGGACGGCCGCCGTCCTCCACAACCCGCGCAGCCGGCGCACCGTGGCGCAGATCCTGGGCGCCGCGTACGTCGACGACTGGCGGCTCATGTACGTCAACAAGGACGCGATCGACCAGGCCGCCATGGCGCTGATGGCCCAGGGCGAGCTGATGGGCGACGAGATCGCCGGCCTCCTGGACTCGGTGGGCCTTCGCAAACCGACGGAGGCGGACCCGTACCCTCCCGACATGCCGGTCGTGCCGGACCAGCGGCCGCAGATCGCTGCCGTATCGGAGAGCGCCTGATCCGGCTGTTTGCCGCCGCGCTGGGAGCGCTGCTGCTGACGCTCCCGGCGCAATCCGTTCGAGCCCAGGATCCCTTCTCGCCTGTCAGCCCGCGCCATGAGGCGGCGCGCCTGATGACCGCCGAGCTGGCGATCACCGCTGCCCTCGCGCAGCGACAGCAGCTGCTGGGCGCTCCCGCGCCCTCATCGCTCATGGAGCGCGTGCGTTTCGACATGGCGCTGGCGGCCGCGGACTTCAACTACCGCACCGCGATCCGCCAGGAGGAGCTGCGCGTCTACGAGCTGGCGAGCTACGCGAGCGTGCAGGGCCAGGTCGTCCCGCTGCTGCCGAGATCAGTTTCGCAGCCGGTCTCTGATGCGATCGCGGGCCTGCACTCCCTTTACGCGCTCGCCGGCTTCGACCAGTACTACCTCGTGCACGCGCACTTCGTGTTCCCGTACGCGAGCGCCGCACCCGTGGATGCGCTGCGCGGCTACTACCTCGAGGCACAGCGCACGTACGGCGTGGACGCGAGCTACCTCGCCTCGATCAACTTCATCGAGAGCTCATTCGGCCGCAACAACGGCCCTTCATCAGCGGGGGCGCTGGGGCCGATGCAGTTCCTGCCCGGCACGTGGGCGAACTGGGGCCAGGGCGGCAACGTCAACGACCCGCACGACGCGATCATGGCCGCGGCGCGCTACCTCGTCCACTACGGCGCGCCGGGGGACATGCGGACGGCGATCTTCCACTACAACCTGGACTACGACTACGTCGACGCCATCGAGTTCTTCGCCCGCGCCATCCGTGACGACCCGGCCTGGCTCGACCGCCTTTACTACTGGAACACGTCCGGCTAATCCTCCCCACCCCTGGGGAGGTCGGCTCCGCGCAGCGCAGCCGGGTGGGGGCGTCAATCAGGGAACGTCCTTTAGAGTAGGTACTCATGGAGTACCGGATCGAACAGTTGTCCCGGGCCTCCGGTATGGCCGTCGACACGATCCGCTTCTACCAGGGCAAGGGCCTGCTCGACGCCCCGCGCCGCGAGGGCCGCGTCACGTGGTACGGCGAGAGCCACCTCGAGCGGCTGGGCCGCATCCGCGACCTCCAGCGCCGCGGCTTCACCCTCACCGTCATCCGGCGCTTCCTCGAAGGCGAGCTCGAGCCCTCTGACGAGTCGCTCGTCGCGGCCGTAACGCGGCCTGGCTCACCGCAGACCCTCACCCTCGACGAGCTGGCCGGGCGCAGCGGCGTGGCGGTGCCGCTGCTCAAGAACCTCGAGCAGGCCGGGCTGCTGGTGCCGGTCGAAGGCGGCGACGTGCCTCTCTACCCTGCCGACGATCTCGACGCCATCGCCGCCGGGATGAAGCTCATCGCTGCGGGCGTGCCCCTCGGCCCGCTCATCGAGCTGGCAAGCGAGTACGCGGACGCCACCGACCGCGTGGCCAGGCAGGCCGTCGACCTGTTCGACAGGCACGTGCGCGAGCGCATCCAGTCGGAAGGCGGGGAAACCGAGGCCGCCGAGCGCCGCCTGCTCGAGCTCTTCAACGAGCTGCTCGACGCGAGCGGCCTGCTGGTAAAGCATCACTTCCAGCGCACGCTGCTCCGCGCGGCGCGCGAGCACATCGAAAAGAAGTCATGAAGGTGGCGGTCACGTCCCTGAGCGTGCGCGAGCTCGAGCGCACGCCGGACCTGGTTGAGCTCGCGGGCGCGGCGCGCGATGCGGGACACGAGGTGCTGCTCATCGAGAGACCCATGCCTGATGCGGTAAGCGTCGTTGGAATCGGCACCGCTTACGAGATCGTTAGCGCGCCTGGCGGGGTCGCCCTCGAGGACGCGAGCGGCGCGGCCCTCGACCGCGAGGCAGGCCACGAGCGCGTGCAGGCAGCGGCTCGCATGTGGCGACGCTTGCGCGAGGTGCTGCGCGCGAACGACGCAGGCGCGCTGCCGCCCGGCGCAGGACCGATCGCCATCGGCGGCTTTGCGTATCGCACCGATCGCGATCCATCGGGTCCCTGGTCGGGCTTCCCATCGCTGCTGCTGCGCGTGCCCGCGCTCGCGGTGGCACGCGTACGCGGCCGCACCTTCATCACCTGCGCGACACCCGAAGCCGAGCAGCTCCTCGATGTCGAGCCGTCGGCAGCTCGCGCTCCCCTCGCACGAACTCTCGACGTGACGCCGGTGCGCAATCCCGTGGCGTGGGCCGCGGCCATCGAGTCCGCGGCGGCGCGGCTCCGCGCAGGTGAGGCGTCGAAGGTGGTCCTGGCACGCGAGGTGGTGGCGCGCGGCGACGGCGTGACGCCGGCCGGGATGGTCGCGCGATCGCTGCGGTCGGCCTATCCGTCGTGCTTCACGTACCTCATCACCGGCGCCGACGGCACTGCTTTCGCCGGCGCCTCACCGGAGCTGCTCGTCAGGCGCACCGGGTCGCACGCGCACGCGCAGCCGATGGCCGGCTCGGTCGCGCGCGGCGCCACCGAGGCGGAGG
>Ga0209058_1001722_pt1 | contig 18429 bp, 17 predicted proteins | sample GraSoiAngelo_147_FD_185904 | JGI IMG/M metagenome (GOLD analysis project Ga0209058, IMG submission 185904) | Grasslands soil microbial communities from the Angelo Coastal Reserve, California, USA - 14_1009_05_40cm (SPAdes) (version 2) | ecosystem: Environmental > Terrestrial > Soil > Grasslands ... | reverse complement strand
TCGGTGAGCCCGCGAGCGGCGCCCTCGGCGACGGATTCAATCCCCCGCACCTTCGCCTGGCCGACCGCCATCGTCGCAGTGACTTCCTCGACCTGCTCGCGAATCACGCGGGTGGTGCGCGCAACGTCTTCGGCGGCGCGGGACGATTCGTCCGCCAGCTGCCGTACCTCCTCGGCGACGACCGCGAAACCGCGCCCATGCTCCCCGGCACGCGCCGCTTCGATCGCCGCGTTCAGGGCCAGCAGGTTGGTCTGCGATGAGATGCGCTTGATCAGGCCCACAAAGTCATCGATGGCGGTGCTTTGCTCGGCCAGCTGCGTCACTTCAGTGCCCGTCGTGCGGACGACCTCGCGGACATCGAGGAGCGTGGTCCCCGCCGCGGCGATGTCATTGCGATGTCGGTCTGCCACCGTGCGGATTTCCTCGCCCAGCCGCGCGACTCGCGACGCGGCGTCGGCCATCTCGGCCGTGGTCTTGCGTTGCTGCTCCAGTGCGGACTGCGTCGCGCTCAGCTGGTTGCGCTGGCTCTCCGCGCCGCTCGAGATCTCGAGCATGGCGCTCGACACCTGACTCGACGACGCCGCCAGCTCTTCAGTGATCGCCGACAGATCGCTCGCCGACGCCGCGATCTTGTCGGCCGCCGTCACGACTTCAGCAACGATGCCCCGCAGCCGCTCCCCCATGAGCCGCATCGCGTCGGCCAGTACCTGAAATTCGCGGGGCATGCGTCCCGTGGTGACGGGACGGAGATCGCCGCTCCCGAATCGCTCCGCCGCCGTCACCAGCCGAATCAGCGGTCCTTCCACCCACCGCAGCGTGAAGACGCCGACCAGGGTGCCGATGATTGCCGTCGCGATCAGGACGAGCCAGAGCACGATCTGCCGCTGGCGCGCGAGCGTCGCCAGTCGCTGGCCGGCGGCCGCGGCCTTGTCGGACTGCCGGGCCGACAGGTCTCGCACCAGCCGCGTCAGCTCCGTCGTCGGCGCGCGCACGCCGAGCATCAGCGTCTGGGCGTCGCGACTGTGGCCCACATCGAGCTCGGCGTGCGCGAGAGAGTAGTCCACGTGGATCACGGACTGCAGTTGCTTGATACGGTTGACGGTGATGCGCTCGGCCTCGCTCAGGCCGAACAGCCCGTCGAGCCGCTTCTGGTAGCTGAAGGCGGTGTCGGCGGCACTGGGAAACTCAGCACGCGCCTGTTCCGCCGCGCGCATCTCGTCGAACACGGCCGTGACCAGGCCGTTGCCGATCTCGCTCGACGCGCGGAGGTGTTCGATTTCCAGGGCCAGGGACTGCCGCAGCGTGGTCAGCGCCGTCACGCCGACGATCGCGGCGACGACCAGGCCGGCCAGCAACCCCGAAAGCCCCAGAATGATCCGCCAGCGGATCGTGTCGAGCGACCTCACTGGCCGGGCTCCGTAATCAGTTGCCCCTCGCGCACCGTTCCGATGACGACGGACTTGCTTGGCACATCACCGCGGGCATCGAACGCGATTCTGCCAGTCACGCCCTCGAATGGTGGCAGATCGCGACCGACACGCGCCAGGCGGTCGCGCACGGCGCGGCGACCGGTACCGGCGTCCATGAGTACCGTCGCGAGCAGATGGACGATGTCGTAGGCAGTGGCGCCCCGATGGTCCGGCCGCTCGCCTGGATACGCCCGCGCGTAGGCAGCGACGAACTGCGCGTTCCGATCACCGCCCTGATCCACGAGGTACGCCACGGACATCCGCACGCCCTCGGCGAGTGGCCCGCTCTTCTCGATGCCGCTGAGGGCGTCGCCGCCGAGCGTCGTCCAATGCACCCCGGCGCGGCCCATCTCGCGGAGCGCGAGCTGCGCACCGCCGAGATCGGTGGCGAGAATGAGGGCGTCGACGCCTCCAGACTGTCGCAGGCGCGAGACGTACGGCTCGAGGCTGGGCGTCGTGGAAAGCATCGGGTCCTCCTCGATCACCTCCCCACCAAGCCGCTTGAACGCACCGGTAAAGCTGAGCCGCAAGCCCCGCCCGTACTCGTCATCGAGGTAAATGACGCCGACGCGGTGCGCATTCAGCATCTGCCGGGCGTAGCGCGCAAGCTGCGCGCCGTGAGTCACATCGCTGGGGCAGGCCCGGAACACGAACGGATTGATGCCGGACAAGTCGGGGCTCGACGCCGACGGCGAGATCATCACGACAGGTCGGCGGGCCTCACCGTAGATTCGTCCAGCCGCGAGGGAAGCGCTCGAGTTGAGATGGCCGATCACCGCGACGACCGCGGGATCGTCGACCAGCTGCTGGGCGATGCGCATCGCGACCTCCGGGCGGCCGCTGTCGTCCATGGTCCGCAGCGCCAGCGGCCGTCCGCGGATCCCCCCGCGCGCGTTGATTTCTTTGACCGCCAGCTCTGCGGCGCGCCGCATCGAGACGCCACGCGGTTGGGAGAACGGACCCGCGAGTCCGAGAACGATCGGACCGCTGCTGGCACCAGAGCAGGCCGTAAGCGAGAGAATCGTGGTAAGGAATGCCAACCTGCGCATGAGCGAGGCAAGGTTAAGCCTGCGAATGGGATAGCGCAATATCCACGCGCTTTCCACATTACGTGCATGGATCCGATTCGCCGGCTCTGTGGGTTCGCGGCAGGACTCGAGCGCCTGCTCGCGGCCTCGGGCGCCGCGGAATTGGAAACGATCTGGAGCGAACAGAATCTCGGTCAGGTGGGATGGGAGGCGCTCGCGCTCGCGCGCCGCGCGAATACTGAGGCGCTCGAGCCCGCGCTGGCGGAAGTCGATCGCCGCTTGCTCGCGGTACTCGAGCGGTCCCGGGCGTTTCTCGATCCGCACATCGTGACGTTCCGCGTGCCGGAGCTCGAGCGGTGGCAACACGCCGCCGCCGCCGCCCTCGTTGGCGCGCGGTGGGGCGTGGCCGGGCTCCGCACGGTCATCGCCGACACGCAGGCCCCGCTCGGCCGTCGGTATTACGCGTTTCTCGCGCTCGCCGAGCGCCACCCGAAAGAGGCCTGGCCGCTGTTTGCGAAATACTTGCAGACACCGGGGGCGCATCATGCGTTTGTTGCTGCCGCCGTCGAAGCCGCTCGCTACTACCCCGGCCATGCTCGCGACGTGATCGCGCTATTCCAACGGATCCGCGGCGACCAGATGCTACGGCGTTTTCTGGCGCCGAAGATCCTGGCATCGCTTTACGTGCTCGGCGATCCCGCGGCGCTTCCTTTGTATGAGGAGCTCCTCATTGCGGGCCACACGGACCCGGACGCCGGCCGCTGTGAAGTCACCCGCGCGCTGGTTGCGGTGCGGAAGCTGACCGGACGGGTCGCCGCCAGCAGCAAGTTTCCGGATCCCGAGGAGCCGAATGTGCTCCGCGCGCTCGATGCAGCGCAGCGCATCTTTGAGGAGGAGAAGGACAGGCTGGAGCCGGTCGTCGTTATTTGACGAACGCAGCGATCTTGTTTCTGTAGGCCGTCCCCCCCATGTCGTAGGTGTCATTGTGCCCGGCACCCTCAAGCATCACGAACTCCACCGGGCCACCTGCGGCGGCGGCCACGTCGCGGCCCATCCTCATTGGAACGAGCATGTCTGCCGTGCCGTGGAAGACCAGCAGCGGGCACTGAATCCGCCGAATTCTGTCGATGTTGTCGAGATCCAACCGCACCAGAAAGCTCGGGAAGATCCGATAGTGCTGCCTGGCCATTCCCCGGGCACTGGTGAGCGGTGACTCGAGAATGACTCCCGCGACCTCGTGCTTGTCGGCCGTGTGTGTGGCGGCCGCGCTGCCGAGGGAACGCCCGTAGACGTAAATGCGATGGCGATCGACTTCCGCCCGGGCAGCGAGCGCGGCGTACGCGAGGTCGGCCGCCTCGTTCATACCTGCTTCTGTAGCTCGGCCCCCGCTTGCTCCGTATCCCGGATAGTCGACGACCAGGAGCGCGGCATGGGGCGGGCGGAAATCACGGATCACGGGCCAAATGGCACCGATGGTCTCGCCGTTGCCATAGAACCAGAGCAGGGCGGCGAAGGGCGCCGAAGGGCGGCGCCCTCCGGCGTTCTCTGGCGGAAGGTACCACCCCACCAGCCGCGTCCCATCCTGCATCTGCAATTCGATCCGCTCACCGTATCCGATCGTCTGTGCCGGGTCCGGGAGCGGACTTCTCGGCGCCGGAAACGTGATGCGCTCTTGCAAGGCCCACAACACGACGGCGAGAAGGAGGTAAACCCCCGCGAGTCCCCAAACGATGGCCATGGCTGGTGTTAATTTGTGGCCCAATGGGCGACCCACAGCTCATCTCGCGCGCCCGGGGCGCGTTGCTCGGTCTTGTTGCGGGCAATCAGCTGGGCGTTCCGACCGAGCACTTGGGAACGCCCGAGGCAATCCGCAACGCCTTCCCCAACGGCGTCGTCGATCTCGCGCCGGCGCCGAAGAACTCCCCCTACGACGACGATGCCGCGATGGCCCTCCTGCTCGGCGAATCGCTGCTCTCGTCTCGAGACTTCGATGCCGCCGACGTGGCGCGCCGCTGGGTGAAGTGGATGAAGGTCGATGGCCGCGGCATCGGTCTCACGACGCGACGGGCGCTCACCCTGATCGAACGCGGCAAGGAGCCATTCGAGGCGGGCCGCCTCGCGAATCAGGAGAATCCGGGCCGTGCGGCCGGCAACGGGAGCGTCATGCGCTGCATTCCCGTGGCGCTGCGCTACCACGACAACATCGATCGCCTGATTCGGGTATCGACACAACAGGCGGCGATCACGCACGCCGACGAGCGGTGCACCTGGGGCGCCGCGGCGGTGAATCTCGCCGCCCGGGAGCTGTTGCACGGCAACATCTACTTCATCGACGAAGTGCTGCACAAGATCGGCGACCGCACGCCGCGGGCGCTGCGCGACGCCATCCATCGCGTGCCACGGGAGCGTGAATCCAGCCTGCCGATCGCGGTGCCGGGGGAAGCCGGCTACGTCGTCCATTGCGTCGAGATCGCGTTCTGGTTCGCGGCCCACGACCGGACGCTCGAGGACGCGCTCATCTATCTGGTGCAAGCGGGCGGTGATACCGATACCAACGCGGCCGTCGCGGGCGCGTTGCTGGGAGCGCGGTATGGCGAAGTGGCATTGCCGCCGCGGTGGGTGGATCAGCTCGTCGGGGCCCAGGGAATCGCGAAACTGGCGGAAGATCTCGTGCGAGCCGCTTAAGGCGTACGCGGTTTTGGTTTCGGAACGTAGTTCGCAATGCGATTCATGACGTCGCGGTCGTTGAGCGTGATTGAAATCACGCGCCACCCCGTACCCCCACGCCAGCTGAGCCGGATGAATCGGCGGCCCTTGGTCCATTCCCACGTGCTGCGCTCGCGCCGCTGCGGCGGCCCGAGCTGCGCGCGCAGATCGTCCTGCCGGCGCCGCAGCAGCGCGACCTTGCCGGAATCGACGAGCGCGATCACCGAGGTTCGCCCCTCGATCACATTCGCGCTCAAGTAGAAACGCGCGCTGTCGACAGGGTCGCGCACCCGCACGCCGCAATCCATCACCTGAGCCGTCCTACGCATCGTCTGGCAGACGAGAATGTCTTTGTCGCCTTGCGGAATCATGCGGGCGCGTGCGGCGAAATCCCGATACGCCATGCCCGGCGCGAATCCGCGATAGGCGAACGGACGCGGCGAGGGCAGCCGCGGGGGAGGCGGGACAGCCTGCAGGAGGAGGAGCACGACGAGCACGGGAGCCATGGCGCCAATATATGAAAAGCAAGCGGGCCCGGTGTGACCGGGCCCGCTTCCCTGGTGGGGAGTTGCTCAGACCTTCCGAACGTTCTGCGCTTGCAGCCCCTTTGGACCCTGGGCGACATCGAACTCGACGTTGTCGCCCTCGGCGAGGCTCCGGAAGCCCTCCGCCTGGATCGCTGTGAAGTGAACGAACACGTCTGGACCCGACTCCTGCGCGATAAAGCCAAAGCCCTTCGCGTCGTTGAACCACTTCACCTTACCCTTTGCCATACTGTTCTACCTCAGCACAATGGGGCGCTGCCCCGGACTGGAACGACCCAGGCCACCGCGGCATGGGACGGGCTCAAAGCAAAAACCGCGAGACATGTGGTCCTCGCGGAAGCGCAGACATCCGGTGACGGTTGCTACGTATGCTTGAACCGCGGGCAAAGGTATTGAGCCTAGTTCGGCCTGTCAATCACGACTGCCGATAAGTCTCACAAGCAGTATTGCGACATTATTTTGACACTTCCGTACGAGACGTGCGACCGGTAATCTCCGCATTCCTCTTTACCCGCCGTCAGATGGAGAGCCCTCATGCTGCTACCAGCGTTACTGTCGTTAGTCGTGCTCCAACAGTCCACGAGTACGACCGCACCCCGATCTCAACCGCCGATCGCCAAGGTCGAGGTCCAGCCCTCAGGCGGTGAGGTCCCGATTGGCGGGAGAATGAAGTTCACCGCTCGTGCGCTCGACGCCGCCGGCCAACTCGTACCGGGCGCCGAGATCGGGTGGTTCGTCGGCGGAGACGTAGGCCAAGTGGATTCGACCGGCGAGTTCACGGGGGGCTATCAAGGCTATGCTCGGGTTACTGCGGTAGGGTTTGTCCGCGGCGTCCAGGGAAGCCAGGTCTTCGGTACCGCGCTCGTCCACGTGATGCCCGAGCCGCCGTCGCGGATCGTGCTCGATCCCCGTCCCACGCGCCTCGTCGCGGGCTCGCGATTGACCGTGTCCGCGACGGCATTCTCCCGGCACGGCGACCGCCGGACCGATCCCGTGACGTTTGCTTCGAGCAATCCGCGCGTGGCGATGGTGACGGGCGACGGACGACTGCGCGCCGTCAGTGCCGGTCGAACGACGATCACCGCGACGTCCGGCCCCGCTACGGAGACGCTCGCGTTACAGGTGCTGCCCAACACGATCGCGCGCATCACCGTGGAACCCGCGACGTCCAATGTCCGCACAGGTGACGTCGTGAAGTTCACCGCGAGTGCCCGCGGGGTCGCCGGCCGTCCAGCGGGGGACGTCGCGGTCGACTGGGCGGTGAGCGCCGGCCCCGGCGTATCGGAAATCGATCCGAGCGGGACGTTCGTCGCGGAGCTCGCGGGGGACTACACGGTCACCGCGTCGATCGGCGGGAAGCAAGCCGATGCCGTCGTGCACGTGGCGCCGCGAGAGGTGGGTCGCGGGATCGAAGTGCGGGGTCGTGTTCCGATCAAGATGAGCGCCGCCGAGGTTTGGGTGCATCCGTCGGGTTCCTGCGCCTATCTCTCGACGATCGCGGATCGTGTCTACGCGATCGATATCAGCGATGTGACGCATCCGACGATCGTGGATTCGATGATGACGAATGCACGCCTCGTCAACGACGTGATGACGACCGAGGATGGCAGGTATGGCGTGTTCTCGCGCGAGGGCGCGTCCGACCGCAAGAACGGCATCGTCGTGTTCGATGCGAGCAATCCGTGCCATCCCAAGCCAGTCTCCGAGTACACGCAGACCGTGTCCGGCGGGGTGCACAGCTCGTACGTCTACAAAGGACACGCGTACATCACGGACGATGCGACGGGGTCGATGCGCGTGATCGACATTCAGGATCCACAGCATCCCAAAGAGGTTGCGCGCTGGCAGACCGAGCAGACGGAAGCAGGCCGGTATTTGCACGACGTGATGGTCGTCGATGGGCTCGCGTATCTCGCGTACTGGAACGACGGGCTCGTGATCCTCGACGTCGGCAACGGGATGCGTGGTGGCAGTCCCACGAACCCGCAGTTCGTCTCCCAGTTCAAGTACGACCTGACGGCCACGTATGCGCGCGTCTGGCAGCTATTCGGGCAGGGATTCGTGCGAGGGACTCACACCGCCTGGCGGCAAGGCCGCTATGTCTTTGTCGGCGACGAGGTGTACGCGGCGCATCCGTACAAGGGCCTGCAGGATGGCAATAACCTGACGTTCGGGCGACTGCACGTGATCGACGTCTCCGACATCACGAAGCCACGCGAAGTCGCCTGGTACGAGCCCACCGACGGCGGCGTTCACAACGTCTGGGTCGTGGGCGATACGCTGTACCTCGGCAATTATCAGGGGGGCGCGCGCGCCGTCGATATCTCAGGCGAGCTGAAGGGTGATTTGCTGCGTGAGGGGCGGGAGATGAGCTGGATATTGACGGTGGACTCGCTGGGACATCGGAGAGCGCCGTTTGCGTGGGGAGCCGTCGTCCGGGACGGAAACATCTTTGTTCCGGACATCAATACAGGCCTCTGGATCCTCAAGCTCGAGGCAAAGCAGCAACCGGTTCCCTAACTACTGCTGACTGGCCGTCTTGGTGCTGTCCGGTTTGAGCGCATTGCGGAAGGCGAGCACCGCATCGTCGTAGTTCTTCAGCCGCGTGGTCAGCGTAGTCGCTACCGTCGGATCCCGTCCCGCCGTCTTCTCACAAGTCGGCAGCACCGACGTTAGCGAGTCGAGGCGCGTCGTGAGCTGTTTCGCCAAAATACGGATCGAGTCCGCAAAGGCGGTCGCCTGCATTTTGGGTCGGCCGCTGACGATGAACGTTCGGGCGGTCCCGCAGAGCCCCCCCAACCGGCGTGCGGCACGGCGGCGCGTCAGCGAGTCCGCTCGCTGCGTGCGGGCGACGCGGTTCAGTCCATCGCGGATCTGTGCGACACCGCGCGTCGCCGTCTTCAGCCCTTCCTGATAACGGATTTGTTCGATGGTCGGCGCCGACGTTGGCGGCGCCGTATCCTGCGTCTGCGGCGACAACGCCACCATCGTGATGACCGTCACCATTCCAGCGAGCATCCCAGCGACTCCTCTAACAGTTGAATTCCAGCTCCGTTATTATCCTTGGATGGCTCTTCCCGCAACTACACGCATTATACGCACCTTTGACGATCGCGCCGATGCGCTAGCTCACTTTTTCCAGCGCGCCGGCGAAGCGCCGCGTTTGATCGCCTATGACGACGCCGTCGGCCTGCCACTCGACCAGGCGCTCGCGGCGCTCGAGTGGACGGCACAGGTGGGTATACTCGCCGCCGAGGATCTTGTTCACGCGGCGCGTCTCGGTCCCGATTCCGCGGCGATCGTCGTCGAGCGTCGCGAGGGCGACAACCGCGTGTTCGTCTACTTCGGCCCGCGCATGGACGCGCCGCCGGCGGATCCCTACGAAGGTACCTTGCTGTACGATGAGCCGGGAGTGCGGTCGTATATTTTCGCGCAGCGCGGGCACGCTATGGCGCATTTTCTCCGCGCCACGCACGGCCTTGGCGCCGCGCTGAGTCTGCTGTCGCGCCGCGCGCCAGAGCTGCGTCACATTCGGCGCTGGACGCACGCGCTGTTCGCGGAACCCACGGTCAGTCGCTCGACGCAATTGCTCGCCGGCTGGTTTGCAACGAGTGGCGCCGGCTTTCTGTTCGTTCCCGCCGACTCCGACGAGCCGTTTGCCTACTGTGAAGTGGCAATCGACGGATAAATCCCCCGATGTGGGAACGTGCGCGCTGTGGATACACAACTCCACATCATGTGGACGACGCCCGGAAGAAGTTGTGCAGCCAATCGTTACTCTCCACACGTCGTGCACACGGAAGTGAGCTAACCCGAAGAAACATCGGCACTTGCGCGCTTTTTGGATGTCCCTATATTGATGCCACGCGGCTTGGAGGGAAGGGTTGGGACCTGGCGTCTCAACAACGCCTTCAAGACGAGTCCGAACGGAAATTCCGGGGAGGGCGCCGATGCAACCAAGGGCTCAGGCGCTCGTTGATCCGGGAGCAGGCTCACCGGGTCGGACAGCTGGGGCCAGTCGCGTTGCCCTAGCCACGTCGAAATGGTGCCTCGACGTGCAGTGCGGAAGGTCGGTCCGCGACCCGATCTGACCCGTAGCACCCACATTGGTGAACTGGGCGACCCGACGGGGTTGCCTAGGGATGGAAGCCGGAGCCTCTGCTTGCCCTACCGAGGACGAAACAGTCCACAGGTGGCGGCGGAGAGAAGAACGAAGGGCGCAAGCCCTCGACTCCGGGTAGCCAATGTGTCGGAGCCCCCGGGCGAGCTTATCGAGCCGTCCCGGGGGCTTCGTGTTTTTAGGAGCGAGGCAAAAGCTTAGGAAGATCGTCTTCCAGCTCGTGCGCCTTGTGGAACGCCGGACGAGGGCCGCGGATCGGCACGAGATGAGCGATTGAGTTGGCGTAGTATTCCAGCAATGGTCGTCCTCGGGGCAGAATCACCAGCGATTCCCCTTCCACTACAACCAACCTGCGCATGCGGAGCATACGCCAGGCGCGATCCCAGACTTCCGCGACGCGCGCTCCACCGCGCACCACTTTCCCGTTGACGTCCTTCAGGCGATCGCGGAGCTGGTCCATGCGCTCGAGCAGCGCGTCCTTGGTGATGACCGTCTGCCCGAACGAGAGCAGCGCCGCGGCCGCAAGCGGCACCGGCGTCACCGGTATGATGGCGCCGATCCGCGCCAGCATCTCGCGAGCGAGCCGTTCCAGCTCGGGCAGGCGCCGCTCCTTCGGCAGCGTCAGTACGTTGGCGGGCGCCGCCCTAAGCCAGGAACGGAGCGACAGCGGCGTCCCGAAGTTGACTGCGACGCGCCCGTAGCGTTTCAGTCGACCAGTCAGGAGTCGCAGCGTGTTGCTGATGAGGTAGGATGCGACGGTGCTGAGCTGCGCCAGGCGACCGGGGCGCTCTCCCTCCGCAATCAGCTCGCGAATCAGCGAACGGTCCTCCAGCACGCGGTCGTAATTCAACGCGACCGGCACGAACCAGATGTCGCGTTCGAAGGCAGGATCGGTGACCGTGCGGCAGATGTAGTCGAGCAGCCCGAGCTTGGGTGGGCGCAGTTTCCCGTCCCGCGACAACCCCCCTTCGGGGAAAATCCCCTGGGTGACGCCGTTGCGCGTGATCAGCTGGACGTAGCGCTCCAGTACGGTGTGATACAGCGGCTCGCGGAACTTGCGCCTGATGAAGTACGCCCCGAACGACTTGAACACGTATTCGAGCGGCCACGCGCGCGCCCACTCGCCCACGGCGTAACTGACGTGCACGCCGCGCGCCAGCACGTACGCCACGACCACATAGTCGGCATTGGAGCGGTGATTCATGAGGTAGACGACGACATCCCGCTTGGGGATCTGCTCGAGTGCGCGCTCATCCTGGGAATCGACGCTCACCTTGTACAGCAGATTGACGAGGATCTTTGCGGCGTTGTAGCCGATCTTGTAGTACGACAGCACGTTGAAATGCGGGATGATTTCGTCGAGGTATTTCCGCACCTGCCGCCGCACGGCCTGTTCCGAGAGTGCGTGCTCGGCCATGTGTGCCTGCACCGCGGCGCTGATCGAGGGATCGTCGGCGAGTGCGGCGCGGGCGATTCGCCGCTCTTGCAGCTTGTAGCGCGCCAGACGGGCGCGAAACTCGTGAATGGTACGAACGGCGCGGCGGCTCAGCCAACCGCTCACACGGCTAGTCCTCCCTGCTTCTTGAGCTCCGCGTATCCCATGCCCTTGAGCCGGGAGATGCGCATGCTCATGGGCGGGTGCGTGGCGAGCGTATCCGCCAGCCACCCCTCGCGATTCGTGAACCGCCGCCCCAACGGATCCGCGATGCACAAATGGGCCGCCCCCCGCTTGATCGACTGGGTCGGCGCGGCCGCGGACTCGATTTTCTCGAGCGCGCTCGCGAGTGCCAGCGGATTGCGCGTGAATTGCGCGCCCACGGCATCCGCCAGATACTCACGCCGCCGGCTCACCGCCATCGCGAGCAGCTGCGTGACGAGCGGCGCGATGATCCAGGAAATGACCCAGAGGACGAGCAGAATCGCGAGCAGCGGGCCGGCGTCTTTCGCGCGACGGCCGCTGCTGCGCACCGGCAGTCTGCCCCGGCCCATCATCCGGCCCATGCCGTCACGGACGAGTAGCACGGCGCCGACCAGGGCGGCCAGGGTCGTCATGAGGCGGACGTCCAGATTCTTCACGTGCCCGAGCTCGTGCCCGATGACTCCCTGAAGCTCGTCGCGGTTGCAGATCCGCAGGAGCCCGTTGGTCACCGCGATGTGTGAGTCGCGCGGATCGTGACCCGTGGCGAACGCGTTCGGGTCCTCGTCGGGGACGATCCAGATGCGCGGCCGCGGCACGCCGGCAGCGATCGCCATTTCCTCCACCACGTTGACCAGTTGTCGCTCGGCGTCGGTCTGCGGGACGGTCACCTCATGCGCGCTGGTGGCCCAGAGGACCTTCTCGGGGCCGGTCTTGTAGGCGTACCAGGCCGTGATGATCGCCACGGTGGTGAGCACGATGCCAAGCCACGGGAACGGATGATGGCCTTCCAGCGCCCAGATGTAGTCGCCGCCGAACCCGAGCCAGGCAAAAAACAGGACGAAGCCAATCACCAGCCAGATCGTGCGCCGGCGATTGGCTTCCTGTTGTTGAAAGAGGTTACCGTCGGGAGAGGTCAACCTGCGGTACCGCGCGTTCAGCCTGATCTTCGATCTCCCACAGATCCGTCCGCTCCGCGTGCGCCAGGCCAGCCACGAGCGTCGTGGGAAACTGCTGCTGCTTGGTGTTGTACTGGGTCGCCGTGTCGTTGTAGAGCTGGCGCGCGAACGCGATCCGATTCTCCGTAGACGTCAGCTCCTCCTGCAGCTGGCCGATGTTGCCGGTCGCCTTGAGCTGCGGATAGCGCTCGACGGTGACCAACAGCCGCGACAACGCGCCCGACAGGGCGTTCTCCGCCTGGCTGATTTGTTTGACGTTCTCAGGTCCCGATGCATTCACTTTCACCGCTTGATTCCGCGCCTGAATCACGGCTTCGAGTGTGGAGCGCTCGAAATCCATGGCCCCTTTCACGGCGTTGACGAGATTGGGAATCAGATCGTGCCGCCGCTTCAGCTGCACATCGATCTGCTTGAAGGCATTGACGGTTTGGTTCTTGAGGGAGATCAAGCCGTTGTACGCGGCGATCACCCAGAACACGACAACCACAATAAGTACCAGCAGCACCCACATGAGCTTCGTCTCCCGTTGAAGATGTGTAGGGGCGCGGCATGCTGCGCCCCTACCACGACATTACGAGCTGTGCGGCAGGAGTTTCGCGATCGCCTGTCGGACGGTCTCGGCCAGCGCCTGGTCGTCCGAGCCGAGGCGAGCCAGCGGATGGTCGGCATCGACGTGCAGCTCCACGCCGCGCGTCACCGGAATCCGCCGCCACGTCGTGATCCCAGCGATTTCCTTGACGGCATCACGCGCCAGCCAGGCCGTCAGGGCCCGGCCGGAGCGGCCGCGGGGCATGCCCTCGGCGCCCTTGAGCGGCAGGCGATCGGGGGTCGGTAATGATGTGCCAAGAACCTGCGCGCAGCGCCGTTCCAGGACGTCCCCGGTTTGGTCCTGCATGTCCTTGGTGATCGCGGCGAGCGTGGCTCCCTCCATCTGGCGCAGCTTGATCGCGAGCAGCTGGAGGAAATGCCGATAGGAGTACGTGGCTGCCGTCCCGCGTCCTTCCGGCGGACTCACAAGCCCGCGCGTGACGTAGAAGCGGATGGTCCGTTCGCTGGGCGCCGCGCGCGCCGCCGCGTTGATGGGAGTCACCGCCGATACGTCGAGCACCGCGCCCACCACGACCGAGAGATCCCGCAGGTTCCAGGGCGCGAGGTTCCGATATTCGCGCAGCACATGGAGCGGATCGGCATGTGGGGGGGCGGCGGTGCTCATGCGTCCATTGCGTCCGACTTGCGGTCGCGCTGCAGGGCCAAGGAAACCCAATCCGCGACCTGCTTGAGGTTGAACGGCTTGCGGATCACCGTACAGCGGTGGTGATCAAGCCAAGTCCGCACTTCTTCGGCTTCGGCATCGCCGGTCATAATCGCGATATGGCCCTCCAGCGCCGGCCAGCGATGAATGATCGCCAAGTAGAGAGCGAGTCCTGACATCGTGGGCAGGTGGATGTCCAGGAGGAGCGCGTCGGCCTCTTCCGTCGCGAGCATCTCGTACGCCGATTCAGCGGTGCCGGCGCTGAGCACGCGATAGCCGTGGCGCTCGAGGAAGCGTTCGAGCACGCGGCGCAGTCCTGCCTCATCGTCGACGATGAGGACGGTCGCGGGTTTGCGCGGCGGTGAGGTCATCATGAGGCGTTGGCCGCGGCGCGCGTCGCCGGCGTCAAGAATCCCTGGACGATACGAGCGGTCGCCTGGTCAGCAGTCAGCGAAAGCTTCATTTCGCCGGCCGTCAGACCGAGGTATTTGCGGGCGTGCTGCTGCAAGGTCTTGGCTTGGGCGTAGCCGAGCCGTTTGGCCACGTCCTCGATCGTAAAGCCCGGATCCTGGAGGAGGCGGTGCGCATAGAGCACACGCGCCGCCGCGAGAATTTCTCGCGGGCTCGGCAAACCGGCGCGCGCAAACAAGCGCGCGCAGGTGCCACGATCCACGCGAGCCCGCGCGGCGACCTGTTGAATGGTCTGGACCTCGCCTGGGGTTCGGAGCGCGTCTTCGAGTACCCAGCGGAGCTCGGGGGGTAGCGGCGCCAGCGCGGTCGTGAGTTGCTCGAGCAGACGGTGGGACGCCGCGTGCATCGCTTCCGCCGACAGCAAGTCCCGGAGGCGGGCGGGATGGTCTTCGGTGCGGCTCAGGACGACCTGCGTAATCCCGCATTTCCCCATCTGCAGCAGGACGGGTGCCAGCTCGGGCGTCATCACCGGCGTGTAGAGGATGAATGGGAGCGACGGGAACAGGATCCGAAGGCGCTCGACCTCCTGGCCGCGCGCGCCGCCGAGCATCGGGTCGACGACGGCAATTTCGACCGGCCGGCACTTGATCGTCTCGAGGGCCACGTCCCACGTCGGGGCGCGCGCGAGGGTAAAGCGCGGCATGACGGCGCCGCGCAGACGCTGGTATTGCACATCCGAAACCGCTGCGAGTACCAGCATTCCCCTACAGGTCCTCCGAAGAATTCCCTAAGTGCCGCAAAATCGCCCTACGATGCCGCAAAAACGCCCTACGATGCCGCAAAAACGCCCTAAACGAAACGATGTTCTACACTCAAGTTGGCTCGTGCTTGCGGTCACCATCCAACCAGACAATGGAGGCATTATGTCGCGCCGGATCCGCACCCTTCTTGCTTTGTTCCTCGTCTCGTTTGCGCTCACTGCCGCGGCGTGTGCCGATGCTTCGGGTCCGACCTCAGGAGTCTGCGATACGAGCAATCCGAACACGTGTCATTGACCACTAAGGGCTGAGCGCAGCGAGAGAAGCCGAAACTTCTTTCAACGCGTCGCTGTACAACCTGGGCTCCTCAACGGCGTGTTCGGCCGAATCCGGCGACTCGCAGTGGTGGAGCCCAGCCATCATGCGTTCAATGCGGAACGTGAGCTCGTGCAATCCGTGCGCGCTCGCGATGTCGAGGGCGTGACGTAGACTCGATTCGGCTTTGTTAAAGTTTCCGAACCGGGCCAATCCGATACCGACTTTGAGGTAGTAGTCGGTCCGCAGGTTGGGAGCCATTCCGGCAAGCTCGGCGTACCCACGTTCGCGCTCGCGTTCGAACCCCAAGCGATCGCGACGGAACGACGCGGCGTGCATCAACTCAATCACTGAGTTGAAACGGTTCTCCCCGCCGACTCGATCACGTTTCACCACCTCGCGCAGCGCCCGCTCGGCTGCTCCCACATCCCCGATCGCGAGGAGCACGATGCCAAGGTCGTTGAGAACACGCAACTGGTCGGCCTCGTCCTCGTAGAGCTCGAAAGCGCGCCACAAGTGCGGCGCTCCGGCATGAGCCTGACCGCGTCGCTGAAGCACGTTTCCTAAGCCATGGTGTGCCTGCGCTTCAATGAATCGAAACTCCGCGGCCGAGGCATCTGGCAGGATCTCTCGCCACCCGCGTTCCGCCTCTGGCAGGTTGCCCCGAAAATAAAGCACGTTGCATTTACCAATACGACTTAAGAAGACCGACTGCCGATCACCAGCCTTGTCTGCGATCAGACCGGCTTCCGCATAAGCAGCCATCGCGCCATCGAAGTCGGCCTGCTGCCTGCGCACTCTCCCCAAACGCAGCCAGGCCGCTGTCGCTTCGGACGACTGCAGCCGTCCGTCACCGACGTTGATCATCACATGCAGTGTGTCTTCGGCTTCCTCGAAATGCGATTCCTGCTCGAGGTAGAGTGCGTAAGCAAACAATGCGGGAGCGAGCGAGTGGATATCCTTCGTCCGATGCGCCTCGCCAGTTGCGCGCACGATGCAACTCAAATGCGCCGCTTCGGTGCCTTCGCCCGCGAGCTCGGCGCAGTAGCGTTCCGTCGCCGCCCACTGATACCGGAACACGTCAGGAGTCGGAGGCTCGCGATCGGGCGCGAGCAAGTCGACGAACCGCAACGTCAAAAACGCGCCCTGACCCAGACGCACCTCCGGAGAGGTGGCTGGCTCATCGGCGACCCGTTGCAGGAAGACCGCATGCGGCAGCCCGCCGCCGCGCGACAGGACCTTAGTGCTCATCGCACCCGGTAATTGCAGCGGATATGCCGGAAGGCAAGACCATCACGCGCATCAACATAGCGCTCCCACGCGCGGTCCGTTAGCCCGCAAATGGCGCGTTTTCGGGCTTTTCGCCGCGCTTTTGGGATGCCGCAGGGTTTCGCCGACACGCTATAAACAGCGCATGTCCAAGGGGTTCACGCTGCCCGAGCTCATCGTCGCCTGCTGCATCGCGGCGGCGCTCCTCGCCTTCTGGGTGCCACGCGCCGCGCGGCTGATGGATTGGCTCGAAACTGAACAGGCCGTGCGCGACGTGACGACGGCCCTCGCGGTCGGACGGAATGGCGCCATCATGCAGTCGACGCGCGCCCGAATCACGTTCGGCTCGGATACGATCCGAATCGATCGGCTCGTCGCGAAGGGATGGGAGCCGTGGTGGCGAACGCCTGGCCCGTCCAGCCATGGCGTCACGCTCGAGACGTCCAATCCGGTCGTGCAGTTTGGACCGTTCGGACTGGGGTGGGGCGTGTCGAACACGAGGATCGTCCTCCGCCGGGGGTCTCAAGCCGAAACGATTACCATGTCCCGCGTCGGGCGCGTGAAGCACTGGTAGGTGCAACCGTTCAGCGGGTCGCTGCATCTAATCGTATGAAACTTGGATGCGCTGCTTGACGTAACTCGAAGGGTCGCGGTTGAAGTGTGACGGCCACTTCACCCGACCGCCAACCCCGGGGAGCTTTTCGCCCCGGGGTTTGGTCTTTTAGAGTGCTGGTCCCGCGTCTTCGTCCAGGAAGACGAGCGTTTGCCGGCGTCCCACGAGCCGAACTAGTGCCTCGTAGATCTTCGGATCCAACACCGTCGTCGACAGGTCAGACATCCGTTCGACTGCCTGCTCGGGTGTCATTTTGTCCTGATATGGTCGTGACGTCGTGAGCGCGTCGTAGACCTCCGCGGCGGCAATGATCCTTCCGCCCATCGGTATTTCCTCGCCCCGCAAGCCATCTGGATAGCCGCTCCCGTCGTACCGCTCGTGATGGCTCTTGACCATCGCTACGATGTCGCCGAGATGTACGAGCGGCGCGAGAATCTGGGCGCCGATGATGACGTGCTGCTTCACATGCTCGAACTCTTCGGCGGTGAGTGGCCCTTCCTTATTAACCACCGAGTCTCGTGTCCCGATCTTCCCGAGGTCGTGCAGGCGTCCTGCCATGCGGATCCGCTCGACCTCCTCCTCGGCAAGGCCCACCTCTGTTGCGATGTTGGCCGACAGGTCCGCCACGCGTGCCGAATGACCGCGGAGGTACGGGTCTTTTGCCTCGAGGGCGTTGACGAGTGCCTCCAAGGTCGCAGTCGAGACCCGCTCCAGCCGGTGCCGCTCGCGTTGCAGCTCGGCGGTGCGGGTCGTGACTTCTTCCTTGAGCCACTGGTTCAGATGCCGATTCTCCAGGTGCGTCTCGCGACGCTTCAGCGCCCGCTGGACCGCGCGACCCAGGTCGGCCAGCTCGATCGGCTTGGTGAGATAATCCATCGCGCCGCGCTGCATACAGAGAGCGGCGCTCGTGGCGTCGTTGACGGCGGTGAGCATCAGAATGGCGAGGTCAGGCTCGATTTCGATGGCCTGGGGCACGAGGTCCACGCCGCTGGTTCCCGGCATGCGGATATCCGAGAGCATCAACGCGACCTTGTGGAGACGCAGCTGCTGCAGCGCCTCGTCGGCCGAGCCTGCCGTATACACCTCGAACTGCTGCTGCTTCAGGTACTTCCGCAGCGCGTTTCGGATCGGCTCTTCATCATCGACCACGAGGACGGTGACGACGCCGGCTGGAGCGGTCAACCCGATTCTCCCGGTAAAGCCAAGGCCAAACTAGGAATCGGCTGCGACGAACGCTAGGTCTACGGGGGCTGGAATGAGACGTGCGGCGTGCGCTCGGTTCAGGAGTTCGGTCACCGCGCGGCGCCCCAGCGCACCATAATCGACGGTGTAGGCGTTCACGTACATC